>ERZ808040.349-NODE-349-length-42098-cov-4.434211_pt1 | contig 42098 bp, 52 predicted proteins | sample MGYA00380191_ERZ808040 | MGnify/ENA primary metagenome ERZ808040 (study PRJEB31490, sample SAMN06133395) | mouse gut metagenome | isolation source: J6 | host: mice | place: China: Chengdu | collected 2015-05 ...
CCAGCGTCCAAAGCATTACAGACCGAGATTGAGCAGCTTACCAAAGAGAAAAACGCCCTTTACAACGAGTACCGGGAAAAGAGGGAGCGCACAAAGGAATTGCAGACCGTAAAGGGCAACATTGAGCAGATTTTAAGGCGAGAGCCGGAGCGCAGAAAGGGGCGGGATAATGAACGGTAAACGCCCATACATGGACTACCCACAGCACAGAGCCGCCCGCCGCCTTGTGCATGAGTGCTGCAACTACGATAACGGCAACTGTATTGTACTGGACGGGGGCGACTGCGTATGTGTGCAGAGTATCAGCTATTCGCTTCTCTGCCGCTGGTTTATCTCTGCCGTACTTCCCCTTGACTGGAAACTGGAAGCCGCCCTTTTGCACCGGGCAGAACTGAAACGCTGTACCGAGTGCGGCGGTCAGTTTCTCCCAAAATCCAACAGGGGGAAATACTGCCCGGATTGCGCCGGACGCATGAAAAGAACCAGAGCCGCACAGCGCAAGCGGAAACAGAGGGGGAAATGTCACGCTTTAGAAAATACAGAACCCCCGTAAATCAAGGCTTCCCGGCTACTGCTCAACGGGTATGCGGTACATTTATCCTTTACCCCCGGAAAAGCCGTTTTAAATGCGTAACAGAAGCCACAGACAGGAGGTGAAAACCATAGCTGAATACATCACAGCCGAAACAATCATACCGCCGTATCTGCCCTATCCCCGTTTCCTGCTGAAAATGGACTTGTCACAGACAGCAAAACTGCTCTATGCGCTGCTGTTAGACCGTTCCACCCTCTCACAGAAAAACGGCTGGCAGGACAGCGAGGGCAGGATTTATATTGTCTACCCGGTTACGGAGATAGCGGAAATACTGGACAAAGGCAGGACAACGATTCAGGACACGCTGAATGAGCTTGCCGCCGCCGGACTTATGGAACGGAAAAGGACACGTTTTGCCGCCGCCAACCACATCTATGTGAAAGTGCCGCCAGTAGTACAGGTTTCCGTACCTATGACAGCCGGAAAACCGGACACCATAAGCCCGGAAAATCGGACTTATGACAGCCGGGAAACCGGACTTATGATGTCCGAAAAACCGTACCCTAACAACTATAATATAAACAAACTAAAAGAGAGCCAAACAAAGGGAGCGAGTGGGGAGCTGCCCGCGCCCTATGGCAAATACCAGAATGTTTTCCTCACTGAATCCGAATATGCGGAGCTGAAGCAGGAATACCCGGACAGCCTTGAACGGCTTATCGAGGAAATGAGCCGGTATATTGCTTCCAGTGGAAACGATTATATAAACCATGCCGCCGCGCTTTACAGTTGGGCGGACAGGGAGAAAAAGGAGAACCCGAAAAAGGGAATCCCCGATTATTCTTTCAAAGAGGGCGAGAGCCTTTGACAGCGGAGATAAAACGCCCCGTAAACAGGGCGTGAATAAGACCATGAACAAGGAGGACGATTTTATGTGTGATTATGATAACGCCATTTTCCGGCTTGCCACAGAAACAGAGCCAGAGCCGGAGGACTACACAGGCGAGGACGGGCTTTTATATTGCGGGAGCTGCCGCCAGCCCAAAGAAGCCTATTTCACCGAGGGAAGGGGGCTTTTCGGACGTGACCGACACCCGAAAGAATGTGACTGCCAGCGCAAACGCCGGGAAAAGCAGGAAGCCGCCGACAAGGAGCGAAAACACCGTGACACCGTGGAGGAATTGAAACGCCGGGGATTTTCCAACGCCGCCATGCGCCAGTGGACTTTTGAAAATGACAACGGCAAATGCCCCCAAATGGATAAGGCTTTATTCTATGCGGCGAACTGGGAGGAAATGAAAGCGGAAAATATCGGCTATCTGCTATGGGGCAAGGTAGGCACAGGCAAGAGCTATTTTGCCGGGTGTATCGCCAACGCCCTTATGGAGCGTGAGATTTCCGTGTGCATGACAAATTTTGCCTTGATACTCAATGACCTTGCCGCCAGCTACAAGGGCAGGAACGAATACATAGACCGCCTTTGCCGCTTCCCTCTGCTTATCCTTGACGATTTCGGCATGGAGCGCGGCACGGAATACGGGCTTGAACAGGTTTACAACGTGGTTGACAGCCGATACCGAAGCCGGAAGCCGCTAATTGTCACAACGAATTTGACGCTGGAGGAATTACAGCACCCGGAGGACACCGCCCATGCCCGGATTTATGACCGTCTGCTTGAAATGTGCTGCCCTGTCTGCATTACCGGGGAGAACATCAGGAAAGCCACGGCACAGGGGAAAATGGAACGGTTAAAAGGACTGATGAACGGAAAGGAGAGCCTATGAACAATGACACCAGCAAGACCAGCACCGCCGCCCCTCTGGACGTGAAGCCCGACCTTGTGAAGCGGATAGGGAACACCACCTTTGACATTCATATCCATTTCAGCGAAACCAGCCGGGAAACCTTTACGGACAAGGTAGTGCGGCTTATTGAGAATGATAAGGACAGTGTAACCAACTGAAAAGAAGATACACTTTTTCTTATTCCCTACTTGACATTACCAAAAGGTTTGTTTTATGTTGTAATGAATGTGCATTTGCACAGCCTAGCAACATAAAACCTGAGGGTCTAACTGATGATGGAGATACAATGCCCAAAGTTACATTACTGATTAAGCATGAAGATGGGAAGCTAAAAATTGAGGAAACAGAATGTACAAAAGAGTTTTTAAGCGCATAATCGAAGGTACTTTATTTGCTTCATACGGAGCACAAGTGTCTCTGATTAGCCAGTTCACTGGTTTAATTATTCTTTAGAGGCATTGACCATTAGGAGAAGATGCAGAGAGAATGGCTTATATTGATCAGAATGGGAACAAACAAATTTCATGAACTTACAGATGCTGAAATTGCCAACCTAAAAGATGAAAATAGCAGATACGATTAGGAGCATTTTATTTGGGTATTAAAAGAGACCATTTCTCTAATATAGAGATGTTGTAAATACATACATGGTTAGTGCGAAGATAATTTAACGATATACGTACATATAAGGGGAATTTATAAGATATGGAATGGAAAATAAGGATTTTAATCTGGTGTGTGATGGGACTCGTGACTTTTCTCCCCATTCTTATTGCGATGAAATATAATAGGAAACATCAGGAGCGCAACTGGTGTGAGGATGGCTACGTGATGCGGCAATCTAAAGGGGTTTTTGTGATATGTATTTTTATTACTGCTGGTCATTTTCTTTTTGTGGCAATATCTGTTATTCTGTTGGATGAAAGTATAATGGCGGCGTTAATTTGCATGTTGCTTTTTTCTGTTGGTTTGATAGCCGGAATTTTTCTTTCTACATATGCATTGTTGTGGAGATGTGTAGTTAAGGCTGATACTATGACATTTAACTGTTCGTTTTTGCCTGCAAAAGAAATAAAGATTTATGAAATTACTACAGTGAAATATGTAGAAAATAGGGTAACAGCCTATGGGGAGAAAAAGGCGTTAGTAGCATATTGTAACAAGAAAAAAATGTTTGAGATCTTTGATGATGTTATCGGCTTTCAATTATTATATTATCACTTTTATCAGCTGGGAAAGATTATGCGAGGTGAGTTGAAAGAAGAATTTTCTGTTAAAACAAACAAAGAAGACATTTTTGTAACTCTATTTGCTTTAGTATTTTTTGGAGGAATAGTGATAGGAGTTTTAATTTTTGAAAAGGAATCTTTAAGCTCTGTTTATATAGTTGCTATAATGTGCATGGCATTGTTTTTTCTATTTGATTTGATATATAAATTGTTATGGAAAGTGACAATTAATTTTGATACGATACAAATCAGAGATTCATTTGGAAAGAGTGAGACATACTCGATTCAAGATATTACAAAATTTCAAGAAAAGGGAAGCTATATTTTTTTATATACTGGAACCATACAAATTGCTAAAATATCAAAAAACAGTGAAAACTTTCAACTGTTACAGGAACGGCTGCGGTACGAAGGTATATGCAAAATAAATGGATAATCTTTTTTTAATAACATTAATGGAGGGTTTTTAAATACAAGTGTTGTTTGTGAATTTGAACGGCTCAATGAGTATCTCACCGTCTGAAGAAACCGCAGCGGCGAAATGGTTGAGTTTGGCAATGTCAATGCCTACATAAATCATGAGGCTGTACCTCCCTTTCATAAAGTTTGATACCAAAATATTGGAGATAATTCTTAATCTAAGATTCTAAAAGTTAAAGAATTGTTTCCAATTGTGTTTTCAAATACAGTTAGTGCTTATATGCAGATCAGAGATTGGAGTTAATTATGGCTATGCTTAAAATCAAATGTGACTGTGGTCGAATTGCTGAGGTTGGTGCAGGGGATAAGATATGTAATAACAAGCTGTTTTGGTTTCAATCATATTATTGCAATTATTGTGGCAAAACAGTAGAAATGGATAGTGAAGATATGATGCCATCTGACATTAGAGAAGCAATTATAGCAGAGCAAGGCAGCTATGGGTTAATTATTTGTAATATAAAGGACAGGGAAAAAACAGAATTTTTGTTAAAAAATGCTGGAGGGTAATTTATTCAATTTTAAGCCGTTTTTAGAAAGAGAGTCTGAAGAAATAGTTAGAGGCACTCAAAACGAAGTGTTAATAGTTAAAAATTATTTAGACAGAAAAGGAATGAAAGACTGTATAGTTAATCGATATTAACAAAAATTACATATTTTCGGAGGCAAGTGATGGAAAAGGTAAGTAAAATGAAATTGGAAAAAGCATTGCAAAGAGCACTCGCACTTGAGTTTGTGAGTGATTACTGTAAGGAAAATAATTTATTAATAGACAAATTAAAGAAAGAGGAATTTTATTTAATGTATAATGAGTGTGCATTTGCTCATCCAAGTGATATTGAACCAAATGGATTATTAAATGATATGGAAACCCTGCCTAAAGTAACATTGCTTATCAGGCACGAAGATAACATATTGTCCATAGAACAAACAGAATACACGCAGAAATTCTTGAGTGCTGAGTAATGAAAGGAAGAATGCAATGTATAATCCTACGGAAAGTGAGAAAAGTAGTTGCATTTGTATAGTAAAAGAAAAATTAGAAATTGATAATGATTTTGAATGTGAGAAATATGTCAATGAAATTTTTAGCGTAGCATATTCGATTGGAGGAGATTATGGAGAAACAACACTTAGAGCTATAGCAGAGACTTTATTGAATTAGGTCAGATCTTTAATTAATGGCATATTTGGAGATAAATAAATGTGGGAAGATAATGATAATAAAATAATGAGTATATTAGATGGTGTGGAAATGAAGGAAAAAAAGCAGTTTCCTATAAATTGTCCTATATGTGGGGAAAAAGAAGGACATTTATATTTTCATAAATATGCTGATAATGAAAGCATAGGAGGAGTGTGGACGTGGTGCAGTGCATGCAAGCATTGCGCACATGCACGTTATAGGCTGCCTGAATGGTGGAAAAACTTAGAAGTAATTGACTGCCATAAATTAGCAAGCTGCCCGGACTATCTTGAAAAAAATAAAGTGAATATTGATGAGTGGATTAATAAACTGATGTAATGTATTTATACCAGGAGGAAATCAATAAATGCTATGTGAAAAGTGTAAAATAAATATGATTCATATTTGTGAAAATTCAGTACAGGGATGGTCATGTCCGGTTTGTGGATGGGAGATATTAACAACACATATAGCCAAGATATATCAAGATATGACGGAATATAGCATATTTACAAAAAAGGTCACACATATTGACAAGGAAAAAATTAAGACGATTTCACGAATAGCAGGAGTTAATTATATTATTGCTAAACAAATGCTAGAAAAAGAGGATGTTTGTATAATGAAAGCAAAGGCGATAGATATAAAAGCTGCAGTATGCAAACTGAAAGATACAGATATTCCATTTGAAGTAATTCCTAAATTTAATTATTCCTAAAAAATGGGTTGAGTTTCCGTTGGAGTTAAGACCTTCATTTTCTTTGTAGCTGTCAAGTTCGTTAACATATGAAATTTGTTGACGAACTTGGCAGGTAAGTTATTTGCTGGATTTCTATGGAAGTCCGCTGTTTGCATCGAATGGGTAGTTACGGGTGGACTGGCGAGCGCGGCTTTTTATGGAGCTGGTAAGGCAGTTGAGGCACTGGCTGGAAGCATACGGAGTAATAAGGGTGGTAGTTCTTCAAAATATTATAATTCAGATGGAAGCTCTATATGACCACCAAAAGGAATACTCTATACGGAAAGGGCACTACCAATAGGGACAGACCCAAAACCATATACAGTCTTTGAAATTAGTCAAAAAATATCAGAGTTATTACAATAAGGAATATTACGGAAGGTGTAGAATTAATATGAACAAACAAGAATTGGAAGAAGTATTATTGTCAAATAGAGTTCCAAAAGACTTATATTCTCTTTCAGGAGGTTTGCCTAACGAAACATATTGCTTAGAAAAGGAAAAAAATGGATGGCATGTATACTATAGCGAAAGAGGAATAAAGTCTAGTATAGGATATTTTGAGAATGAAGAAGTTGCATGCGAGTGCTTGTTAAAAATAATAAAAAAATAGTAAGTATAGTTTAGTTATGTTTTGTGATACAACTTTCAGTGACTCATTCACAATATGTCCCGTATCAGTTCGTATATTTTGAGGCAATGGATGTAGAGGCATCAGATTTAGAAGAGACAACACCAATATATAGTTTTCATGATGATGATACTATGCAAAAAGATGATGTAATTAGTGCGTTGAATGAGGCTTTATTATTTTGCTCTAATTACGAAGTGAAGTAACAATCCCTAAGAGTATGTAAAAAAATGGAGGGAAAATGAACTTAAAACCAGATGTAGAAGCAATATTTGTGTTTTTAAATGGTAGAAAAGTTTGTGATGGTTTCAGACCTGCTCATTTAATAAAAGAAAATTATTTGACTACAGGACTCCATCACTACTATAATCTGGGGAATAGCAAAGAGGAAGAGCTAATTGGAACTATTACATTTATATCTCCAGAGGAATATCCAGCTTGCTTGTGGATTGGAAAAAGGATTAAAATATTTGATGGTGCAAAATTAATTGGGTATGCGGCTATAACACAAATATTCAATACAATACTTCAAAGAGTTGATGAATAAGAATTAACTAAATTCAGAAAAAATTAAATGATTACAGAAATATTTTGGGAAGGCACAAACAAATTTTTTGATGCCTTCTTGAAAAATGTACCTTGTGGTGTGCATTTCTGATGGATGTAAGTCCCGAATTCATCCTAGTAGTAGGAGGTAATGAGTGAATTTATCAAAAGATTTATTTTTAGCGTATTTTGATAACAAAATGACACAAGAGGAATTGTGTGCAAGTATAGGAGTTAAAGATACAGAATTTGAGCATTTTTTATTAACTGAAATTGTTAAAGCTTATAAACAAGAAGATGCTGAAATGATCGAGTACCTTATATTTACAATATTTTTAGCAGAAGAAGAACTTAATATATCATCATTTGTTGATATATTAAATAAACTTATCTTGTGCAAATGGCATGATAAACATGAAGATATAGCGTTGCTATTACAAAAAATAAGGGCTTCAGAAAGCATTGAATATTTGTACAAAGCAATTTTTCTTAACCCAGCCTATTTAAAATGGGATGACAACTATGCTTTTGAAAAAAAATGCATCCATGCAATTGCTAAATGTGGAAAGCAAGAAGCTGTAGACAAATTGAAATTATTGACAACAAATAAAAATGAAATAATAAGATTGTGTGCAAAGCAACAATTGCAAAAAGTACAGCATAGTAATTAACAATAAGACTTATAAGCGGAGATATTTTATGAGCCCAAAACGGAGGGTGATAATGAGAGAAAATTGGATGAAAATATTGCCTAAGATAATAGAAAACCTATGTGATTTACAATTTATCGAGTGCCCATATTGTGGGGAGCATGAGATTGATTATTTGTATGTAGGGGATGAAAAAACAAGGATAGGATACATGCAAGTATGGTGTAATAAATGCCTGCGAGGAATTTACATTAGTAGGGCATTAGCACCGAATAATGCAAGATTTGTATCCTTTGGTGAAGACATTAGTAAAATAGTTCCCAAATACAAATTCGATGATTAAGTGAAAAAATGGAGATATTTCATTGTCGTAGGCTATGGAAAATCTCCATTTTTATTGTTAGCTTAAGGTATGCAATTGTAAGAATAAATATAAATGAAAGGATTAAATTGTGGTACTTGCCAATAAACGGTGTCCATTTATTAGTGAAATAATTTTGCTTATAAAGTATTTACAATAAAGTTTTATGTTTGTATAATGCCTTAAATCTGCTTGTAAACAAGACAAAAGATGGTGTACAGTATAATTATGCTACGGCAGACGCGGCAACTTGATTCAGGAGCACCGAGAGGAAGTGCAGACCCATCAGTATACCTATGATGTGACCAATCATATGACGCTGGGGAAGAACCTTGAAAACGGAACAACACAGACAGAATATGCTTACAACGTCGCAGGTGGATTGGCGAGTACGGCTTTTTATGTAGCTGGTAAGGCTGTTGAGGCACTGACCGGAAATTTTTTTGAGAGGAGAGTAGGTATGCCAAATAGTGGTTATTGCAGTCTGATTATAAAAGGAGATGATTTGGATTTAGATTTAATTGCAGATACATTAAAAATAACAGCATCTGAAAAACGAAAGAAAGGTGAAATAATCAATAGCGTAATAGGAGAAATACAATATGATTTTATTAGATTTGATGAGAAAATGAGTGGAAAATATAATCCTGATAAAACTCTTATTGCCTTGTTAAATAAATTAATGGATTATGAAGTGTTTTTAAAAAATTTGAGTGTAAGTGCTTGTGTTTACATTAAATGTTATGTTCAATCAGATTATGCTCAGATTGGTTATATGTTATCTGCAATGACACTAAGCAAAATTGCTCAATTAGGCATTGATCTTGAATTATCTATATTGTCTTGGGGAGGAGTAAAAAAATCAAAGACAAAAAAGAAGAAAAAGGGTAAGTAAAATGATAGACTGATAGCTCAATAAAAGCTACTATGACTTTAAGAGGTCTTCAAAACTTTATTTTACAATATACCTAATAGGGGCTATGATGAAGAAGCTACAATTCTAATTATAAGTATAATATTGGGGATAATTGTTTTTTTAGGTGTAAGCGCTGAATAACAGGGTATACTCTGTGAAAAAATCCGGGTGTCCCCGGATTCTCAGCACAATTATGATTTATTTACGCAGAGCTCTTGAACTTTTGGATTCCAGGGTGACATGTTTTCAAGCTCCTCGTCGGACATGCTTTCGTCCGGTCTTGCCTCCAGAAGGTATTCCAGATATTTCTGAGGATTCAGACCATTCGCTCTTGCGGTTTCGAGAAGTGAATAGACCATCATACTGGCATCAGCTCCGTCTGTAGAATCGCAGAACAGCCAGTTGCGCCTTCCAACGGTTACAGGACGGATAGAGTTCTCACTTAAGTTGTTTGAAATACTGCAGTGTCCGTCCTCAAGATAGGTCATCATATAGTTTTGCTGGTTACGTGCATAAGTCAATGCTCTGGCCAGACGGCTTCCATTTGGGGCCTTCTGCTTATTGATCCACGCCAAGAAAGCCTCTACAACAGGTTTCTGATCCTTGAGACGGCGGTTATATATCTGCTTGTAGGAGAGACCCTTTTCACGGTAACTCCGCTCGTATTCGAATAGTTTATTGCAATAGAGGAATCCCTGTACTGCCAGGTCCGTATAGTCCGTTTCCTTACCCTTCGGGACTGCCTCCATGAAATATCTTCTGATGTGCGCATAGCAGCAACACCTTTTGAAGTCCTTCAGCTTGTTGTATCCGGCATATCCATCTACATTGATATACGTACCGGGTTCCGATCCTGCAAAGAACTTCGCCGCAGCATCACCATTTCTTGTCGGGTGATACTGATAAACTATGATCGGATTTAATCCATCGTCTCCTGAACGGAACAGCCACACATAGGACTTTGACTGAGGGCGCCTGTCTGCTTCCTTTAACACTTGGATTGGTGTTTCGTCCCCGGCAACAAATTTCCTTTTTGTTAAAAGCCGGTGGAAGTAACCAATCACAGGCGAGAAGTAATTCTGTGCACAGTAGATCGTCCAGTGCGCCATGGTGCCGCGGCCTATTTTAACCCCAAACTGGTTCTCAAAATCCTTCTCCTGCCGGTAGTATGGCAGAGCATTGATAAACTTCCCGTATATGACATGGGCAGCCAGACCGGAGGATACGTAGCTGTGGGGAACCAAAGAGGCAGTGCCTTCCTCTTTGATGAACTGTGGTTCAGGTGAATCCTTACAATCCGGGCATTCATAGGCGGTCGCCATATAATCGACACGCTCCAAAACTGCCGGATGAAAGATGAGCTCAGTCCGGGCAATCTCCTTTCCGATGGGGACCATCCGGGTCCCACAGACAGGGCAGTTCTTTTCCTCGTCCGATAAAGTATTTAACGCAACCTCCCTGCGGGGAAGATTGTCAAACATCTCCTCGTAGGTTGCCTTGGCTTTACGTTCTCTTTTGTGGGCGGCAACATCTATGATCTCCGGCTCAATGATCTCAGGAATCCTCTCATCCGGCATTTCTTCTTCGAAGAGATTCATCTGACCCGGAAAAGAAACTTTGCGTTTTTCGCTGGAAGCGCCAAACAGCTTTGCTTTCAGGTAGTCCACTTCAGCCTGCTTGTTGCTCAGTTCCTGACGCAGTTCTTCAATGGTTTTCTGCAGAGAGTCCATTGATTTTGTCTGTGTCATGATCAATTCATTCAGTTTTAAAATGGTATCCTTAAGCTCTGTAAGCTGGATGTCCTTGGCTGAACGCGGCATGCTATTTCTCCTGTTTGTGATGTCTTAATTATACTACAAAACGGGCAAAAATTCCAGTAAAATCAATGGTTTCAGGCTGTCCGGAGAGCCTTTGGCTGTTCGATCTCAAGACCCGACATAAGCCAGTCGAATTGCTGCCAGGTGATCGGTCTTACCTCAGAACTGTTCCTTGGCCAGCGGTATTTACCATGGACGACATCCAGACGTTTGTATAAAAGGACGTACCCATCTGGCTCACGAAGCAGAACCTTGATCCTGTCACACCGCCTGCCACAGAAGAGATATATGGAGTGGCCATTGGGTTCTTCATTCAACTGCTTCATCACAATGGCACACAGGCCATCCACGCTCTTACGCATATCGGTGTACCCTGTGATGATGTAAATGTTTGCTGCACCGGAAATATCACCAAGCATGAGACATACCTCCGATACACTTAAGCGTATTTTGGATCACAAGGTCATCTGCCCCATTGAAGAGACGTATCTTGATATTTCCGCATTCTATTTCTGCTGCAATACAAGGGATAGATGCTGAGACGAGATGGCTGGTATTTTGCGTTGCCATGTCAGGGGCAGACATCTCGTGAGTCACCAGATCCAGTTTGACTACTTCCTGCCTGACAGTAGTTCCACAAACCTTACTTTCTGAATCGGGAATTGTATAGCCGGCTTTTCTCAGCTTGCTGACCCAGTTATAAAAAGTTCCGGGATTGATTCCCTGTTTTCTGCACCATTGATAGTCTGAAAGACCACTCCGGCGGCATTCCGTGATAAGCCTGATCTGTTCAGGTTTTCTTACAACATTTGCACTCATAATGATCGCTCCTTGAAGATAGAGTAAAACGCTTGCCTCTAGCGCTGAAGGCAGAGCAAAATGCTCGCGTTTTCTAGCAATCATTATACAATCTTTTGAGGGCGGACTAAATCCACCCTATTATTCAGCGCTTACTTTTAGGTAAGCAATTATCCCCGGTTATGATAGATAGAAAGGGATATTTGGAAGTAGCCTTTTATATAGCGATAAAAATGAATGGAATTAATGAAAATGGGTTGCTTGGAGGGTGACTATGGATAAATTAATTGAATATTCCTACATTTGGGAGGAGGATAGAGAAAAATATGTTTTGTTAGATGAGGAAAGAGGAAAAAGCATATGGTTAATAAAGGAAGGTGAGCTTATGTTCTTTTTAATAGAAGATGATGTTTTGGCTAATGCGATTATTGAAAGGATGTTAATGGCAGGAAACAAAGTTTATAATAGCATTATGGATTTGCAAGAAGCCAGGGATGCTAAATAAGACTTACTGAATATTGATAATTTAGATTAAATATTTTTGCCATGTGATTTCCTATATAAAAATGGAAGGTAAAAATTATTAAAGTGTGTCAGGGAGACAAGTATGAAGTTACAACGTTTAGGATTTTATAAAGAGATGTCCCATGGAGGTAAAAATGATCCATCTATTCTAAAATCCGTAAGAGAAAGGAGCGGATTAGAAGAAGAAAAAATAATTAACTATTTGAAAGGGGGTAGGGTGTTAGCAGCATGTGGCGGTATAACAAAAGATATTATTAATCCAGACAATGGGATTTCTGGCTGTCCAGACATGTTAACAGATGGTATTTGGCTATGGCCTGGTGATTTGGCATATTATGTAAAAAAATACCATCTGGAGTTAGACAGTAATTTTATTAAAACAATGGTGGATAACAATTGGCAAGTTAAAGATATCCCAGAAAAAGATCTTGATGATTTAGAAATAGTTTGAATTGTAGGAAAAAGGATATCCTGAAATAAATACACTATAGGATACCTATGTCTTTTCTGATAGAAGATGGTGTTTTGGCAAACGTAATGATTGAAAGGACTTTAATATGGATTTTAAAGAAATATCAATACGTGGTAGGATGGCATATTTATTATGCGTATTTGAGAAAATTTTAGTTCATTTTAACTGCGAAAAAAAAGATTGGAGTTGGGTATTGGAAAGATTATGGCAATATACATGCATTGAATATTTGGATGATTGGATGTATGAAATTGCGGAATATATGCCAGAGAGCGTTATGGAGGATAATGCAGAGGAAATTGAATTTATTACGCAAAATGAGTTAAAAAAGCTTAAAGCATTATATGTAAAGAACACCAGAGAAATTAATAAAATGCTACGCATTATATATGAACTTGGTACAATAGACTTGTATTCGAGATTACAGAATGGAAGTCCAAATACATTGGAAAAATTGCAAGAAGGTATTAAAAGTGCGTTACAAATAGGTATTGAGCTGCCAAATAGTTTTCAATTTAAAATATATAAGTATTCCGAAGGCAATGGGTGGGGAATACCGTTTGATGGAAGGAAACTTTCTTTATATCTGTAAGAGTAGAAGCTACTTGAGGTGGTATGCATGGAAAAGGTGCCATATGGCAGAATACTAAAAAGATAAAAGGAGCGACCAAATGAACAATAAATTATGCATTGAATGCGGAGCAAAAAATACATATGAGTTAAAAAGTGTAATTAGAGAATATGAAGGGAATGGATATCATTTTGAAATGCTGGTTAACATTCCGTTCTGCGAAATATGCGGAGCTCCTATATATGATGAAGAAATTGAAAGAGAAATTGCGGAGAAGGCAAACAAAAAAATACGTGAGCAAACAAATATCATAACGCGTGAAGAAATATTAGAAATATTAGAACTTTACAATGTTAGTCAAAAGCTGTTAAGTAAATTATTAGGCTGGGGGGAAATAACGCTTACGAGATATATCGGAGGGAACTATACGCCGAACAGTTATAATAGCGACAGACTTAAAGAACTGAGGAATCTTTATATTTTTCAAATGTTATTGCAAAACTTTTGCGAAGAAGCAAGGGAAGGGGAAAAGGAGTAACTGGTTTTGAGCACGGTCTTCGGAGGAAGCGCCTATTACTCATTTGGCTTTGCAGAAATTATTATATTTTGTGCAAAGCTGGAGAACTGTATTATTAGGTGAAGAAATGTTTGATGATAATTGTCAGACGTGGGTTCATGGCGCAGTTTATCCGAAGGTTTATTTGCCATCGGGAAAGCCCTTATATAAAAGCAAGGGAAGGATATAGAGAAGGTGAGCTTTGTAACACGATGATTGATAAACAACATATTGCTGTGTATTATAATCTCATTTCTCAAGAGTATAATATAAATTTATCCAATTTATCTAATATCAAAAGGTATTTGAATAATATAATCTAATACAGATAGAAAAATCGTCACTTCAAGGGTGGCGTTTTTTTATGCCCAAATCCTGACAAAAAATACCCAACTACATCAAAAAGAGCTATCGATAATGCAAATTTCACGTACTTTCTGACCAAAATCCAATTTTTTGTCAAAAAAGCATTTTTTATGTTTACATATAAAATAAAGCTCCTCTTTAAAAAAAATAAGGAGGAGTGGACAGATATGCTGTACGAATTAATAAGCAGTGTACAAAGTAACGACCAAAACGCAATGACAGAATTAATTGAAAGGTTCCAGCCGCTGCTGAAGAAGTATGCGGCAAAGCTAAACTACGAGGATGCTTATGAGGACTTGATGCTTTACTATATAGGATTGATCAAGTCGCTTAATTTAAAAAAACTAATTTGTACCAAAGATGAGATCATCGTGTCATACATAAATGTATCCATCAAAAACTATTATAAAAAGACAATTACAAAAATAATCAAGTATAAAAATGAAGTTGCATTATCGGATCTCACGGAAGAGCAGATGTATTATGTGGATGCAAAATCTGCGACAGAGGACGAGACAGACTTGTTTGTGGAATTTGGGCTTAGGGAAGTGCTGAATGACAATGAATGTCAGGTCATTTATCAGCTTTATATAGAAGGATATACGACTGCGGAAATTGCCAGGTTATCGAGCAAATCCAGGCAGGCAGTAAACCAGTTAAAGAACCGGGCGTTGAATAAAATAAAAAGATCCCTGAATCTATTTACTATTTTCTAAATCCCTACTCATTATCATTAGAATCAAAAAGAAAGGGGCGTACGGCATGGGAGAAGCGGAGATTGCGGTGCGGGTAGAGGTTCACGAGCACGACATAGAATCCCTTAAATACCGGGTCAACGATTTGGAAGGGCAGAGTAAGGCAATACAGGAACTTGCTATTTCGGTAAATAGGATGGCGGTCAGTATGGAAAATATGCTGCAGGAGCTGAACCGGCAGGGGGAAAGGCTGGAAGCATTAGAGCGGGTACCGGCAGAGACGGGAAAGCTTGTCAAGACGGCAATCATAACGGCGCTGACAGGCAGTATCGTAGGCGCTGTTATGACGGCAGTGCTGACTTTATTTTAAGGGAGGAAAAAGACTATGAAGAATGAAAAGATAATAATTTGGCTGAAGGCAGCAGGCATAAGGGCGGTAAAGACCATGGCGCAGACGGCGGCTGCAACAATCGGCACGGCAGTGGTTTTGGGGGATGTAAACTGGATGATGACTGTATCGGCAGCGTTGCTGGCGGGTGTGCTTTCCCTGCTTACTTCTGTTGCGGGGCTGCCGGAACTGAAAACACAGTGAAAGAGGGTGCATTATGAAAGTTGGAATTAACTGTGGACATACCCTTAGCGGACCTGGCAGCGGGACCAATGGACTGATAGCGGAATCAGAGCACACAAGGCGTGTTGGACATGCTTTGATGGAGCTGCTAAAGGAAAGAGGGATTGAGGCGGTAGACTGCACGGTGGATCGGGCTCAATCGCAAAAGCAATATCTAATGGAAGTGGTGGCTGCTGCAAATAACCAGGAATTAGACTGGTTTATCAGCATCCATTTTAATGCTTCTATGATGCATACCGGTCAGGGGGTGGAAGTTTTTACTTATGATGGACGTCAATACAGGGAAGCGCTTTGTATCTGCAATAAGTTTGCTGATCTTGGATTGATAAACAGGGGGATTAAAAAGGGGAATCACTTATATGTCCTTCGCGGGACGAAGGCAAAGGCTATGCTGGTGGAAGTATGCTTTTGTGACAATCAGGAAGATGTGGATACATATGGAAGGGCAGGAGGCGAAGATGCAGCGGCGAAGGCGATTGTAGACGGAATTTGTGGTAGTGGAGAAACGGATAATCTGTCTTTTGAAGAATATGTGGGGCAGATTGCCCAAAAGGATTGGGCGAAACGAAGAATCATGCTTCCATCTGTGGTGGCAGCGCAGGCAATAAAGGAGTCTGCAAGGGGAACTTCGGAGCTGGCGCAAAAAGCCAATGCTTTGTTCGGCATAAAGAAAAATGGATGGACAGGCAGGATTTATATAAAAGAAGCGGTGGAGCAGCGCGAGGATGGCAGCTATTATACCGTCGATCAGACACAGTGGCGGGCATATGAAAGCTGGGAGCAGTCTATTTTGGATCACAATGATTATATTGCCACGAGGCGGATGGAGGGAGGCAGAAGACTGCGTTACGAACCAGTGATAGGATGTGAAAATTATGTACTTGCATGCCAGCATTTGCAGGAGTGTGGTTATGCGACGGCGCTAAATTATGCCGAATCTTTAATCAACGATTATATTGAAAAATATAATTTAATTCGATTTGATAATCCATAAAATGCATGGCATATAAACCAATGGTTAATACGACTTCCCTGTGGTTCCTGTATAACATAGGCTTCATAGGATAAACTAATTGTATGCCAAAATAACTGATGGGGGTGGTTTGTATGGATATGTCAAGTATTGGCAGAAACATTAGAAAGAAACGTCTTGCAAAGTCTTGGAAACAGGATATTCTGGCAGGCAAGGCGGAAGTGACTGGTACATATATCGGTATGATAGAACGGGGTGAAAAGGTTCCCAAGCTGGAAACGCTTGTGCGGATCATTAATGCGCTGGGCGCTACCGCAGATGAGATTCTGGAAGGTGTCATAAACAGAGGATATGAGGTCCGAATGTCAGAATACATGGAAAAAATCGGCAGTCTTCCCAAGGAGGAGCAGAATAGGATTTTTGATGTGCTGGATGTCATGCTGGAACATAGGGGCAGGAATCAGCATTAATACACGATAAGAATACAAAAGATAAATGTACACGGGGATGAAATATGTACAGAATAGCGATATGTGAGGACGATATAAATTACATCGTCTTTTTGAAAAAGATGCTTTTGAAAATAGAAGGCATGGATGAAAGCACCGTATTGTTTTATGAGTTCCTTTCCGGTGAGGAACTTCTTTTTAGCACATCAATAGATTTTGATCTGGTCATACTGGATATCCAGATGGGAAGTATGGATGGTTATGAGACGGCAAGAAAATTAAGGGAGATTGACAGAAATATGCTCCTTGTATTCTGCACAGGGAAAGTGGAACCTGCGGCAGAGCACTTTAGGGTGTCGCCGTACCGATATCTGCTGAAAAGATATACAGACGATGAGATGCTGCAGGAAATGAAGGATATCGTAGATAAGATGCAGGAACAGAAGAGTTATCCTTACATTATGTGCAAATACAGTGCCGGAAAGGAGCAAATCAGAGTCTACCCCGAATCGATTTTGTATATTGCAATCAGGTACGGGGGAAGTGAAGTATTTGCCTGCGGAAAGTTAAAAAAGCAGTTTCCCAATGAGACATTACGGACTGGAATGAGTCTGAATGCTGTTTATGAAACACTCAATGAGAGCTGTGGGTTTGTGAGGGCACATAACAGTTATATCATAAATATGGCATATATAGTGGGAATGGATGTACAGAGCGTAAAGCTGTCGGACGGAACGACGCTGACGATTGCAAGGTCGCGGTCTAAGGAATTTCAAAACGTATTTGCGAGATTTATGGCAGCAAAATACAAGAGGTGAGATAAATTGGGCGAAATGTATAGACTGGTGCAGGTCTTTGTCTGCATCTTTGAAGTGTATCTGATGTTTGATTTCTTTTCCTCCTTTTTCCCATTAAAAGAAACGTTAAGCGAGAAGCATAAGAGGGTCCTGATTGTCTTGGGGAGCTCTGCCTGCGTGTTCATCGTCAATGCGCTGAACAATTCAGTTATCAATATTACTGCTATGCAGGTGATTTACCTGCTTATTCTTTTTTGCGCTTTCTACGGCGGCTTCTTCAAGCGGATCGTCTATTACGTCATGGCGACAGCAATCATGTCGGGCAGTGAATTTATCGCGATTGTCCTTCTCTCGCTTCCTTCAGATTTTTCCATGAGTGATATACAGAAAAATCCTATTTCTACAATTTATTCCCTGCTCTGCGCCAAGCTGTTGTCCTTTATATTCTTCAATGTGGTGAAAAGAATCCCGAAGAATACAAGCAACAAGATGAACTTGAAGAATCTGATGCTCTATATCGTAGTCCCGGTATCAATGATGGGAATTATGATAGCGATTGCATATTTGAACATCGATTTTGCTTCCATGGGAATCGGAAAGGTGCTGCTAATTTTCAGCAGCATTCTGGCAATTGTGGGAAGCGTTCTTACGTTTTATGTATTTGACAGGTACTCATCTACAACAGAAAGGCTCCGTCAGCAGGAGCTGATGATAGCCAGAATGGAAATGGAGGAGCGGTATTACGAGCAGGTGGAGGAGATGAACCAACGGCATGCCAGTCTGATTCACGACTTCCATCATTACTTAAAGACAATCGGAGAGGCAGCGGCTGAAAATCATGATAAGGATGTTCTGGGAATTGTCTCAGAGTTAAAGATACAGGCTGCCGATACGGAGACGGTGATTTTTTGCGGACACAGGCTCCTGAATGCAATCTTAAACGAGAAGAGGAAAGAGGCAGGGCAGAAAGGAATTGTCATACATATCACCGTGGAGCCGGAGTTTATGGTGAGGCAGATAAAGGATATAGACCTGATTGCCGTCACGGGGAATCTGATAGACAATGCCATGGAAGCCGCATCAGGCTGTGCAAACGGTTATGTGAAGATATACATGTACACGCAAAATGATGGCAGCTTTTCGGTTATGAAAATCGTAAATAATTACAAGGATGAAATACGGCAGACAGACGGGATATTCATAACCAGCAAGGAAGATAAGCGAAGGCATGGATTTGGAATCCAGAATGTGAAGCAGATTGTTACAGGATATGGAGGATTTTTGCATAGCTTTTATGAAAAAGGAGTATTTAGTTCACTGGTGGTTCTTCCAGTGAGGGAAGATGAAAGGATTAAAAAGTAAAAGGAACTGTGGGGAAAGGCAAGACCCTACAGTTCTTTTTTGCAAAAATTGCGTAAAAAACGACAAAAATCACGAAGTTTCTGTTCTGAATGTGCATAAGTTGTAAAATGATGTCGCAATAATTGTATTTATTACAGTAATTAGAAAATTGGAGGGAGAAAGTCATGAAGAAAATGTTGAGCGCATTGAAAGAAAAGAAATTTTGGGGAGTAGCAAACAGTCTGGCATTGTTGATGGTAGTTGCAAATTTCCAGCAATGTTGCTACTGGTTCCTGCATCAGCCTAAACTTCCCGAGGAAGCTGAAAAATTCAGGAAGTTTAAATAACGCTTATGCTGGAAGCATTGGCATATAAGATCGTCAGCTATCAGATTCAAAAAGGTCTTCTCAAGGAAGAGGACCGCAATGTTTATCAATATGGTTATCAGATGCTGATGGAATATTGCATAAACATTGCAACATCAATTGTTATTGCTGTCTCATTCCATGCCTGTGGAATTGTACTGGTATTTTCGCTGGCATATTTCCTGCTCAGGGGATATGCCGGCGGGTACCACGCAAAGACAAGCATAGGCTGCTTCCTTATGTCGGCGGCACTGCTTACAGCAGCTGTGGCAGCAGTCAGATGTGCCGGCGCCATGAGCTTTGGCAAGTGGCTGCTTTGGGCAGAGACAGTCATGCTGCCTTATGTATTTTGGAAGGTCCCCATCCCGGTAAAGAACAAGCCTATTACAGAAAATGAGAAAGCCCGCTTCGGGAAGAGGGCGAAGCTTCTGTATGGGGTGGAACTTGTGGTGGAGATGGCATTCGCGGGGGCTGGAAGAACGGAGTATGCCTTGGCGGTATTGGCTGCTCATGGGGTGATATTTCTCATGGCGGTAGGGGATGCGGGGTGGCGGTTGGTGAGGAGAAATGAAGGATAATACCAGATTATCCTTTATTTATTAAATAACTCAAAATAATAAGAAAGAAAATTTGAAAATATTTTAAGTATGCTATCTATATTCTTTAACTACATAATGTACTTTTCTACTTAATTGTCAGAATACAACCAAAGATATTGTATTGTGCATTTTGCCATTTTTTTCGCTAAAAAATATTTCACATGCCCCCATCTCATGCTATACTTTTCTCAAAGCATAAATTTCAATATTCTACAACATATCTAAACGCTAAATCAATAGCAATCAAAACAAGCCTATAGGTGTCAAACGAAATCATGCTTTTATTCCAAATCAAAAATGAATAAAGCAGGAAATTTCGAGTTGGTGTATTCCTACGCCAGAAGCATTGTGTATATCTCCTGCGAAGGTATTATGGGAAAGGAAGATATGATTTTGAGGAGTTTCTTTGGGCAGTTGGGAAAGCGCCGGATGCCATTACGGCTCTGCAAGAATATTTTGAACGGAAAGAAAAAGTGGATGATAAAGTTACCGGGAAGATATTAAGCATTATGCATCTGCGACGACCCGGCAGAAAATCAGTGACTGCTATCTTTCTATCCCTAGGCAGCTTGCAAAAGAATATACAAAATCAAGCTGTGTGCCAATGTTTCTACACCGCAATTTCCGCTTGCTGCCTATGAAAAGCCGGAGTAGTTTGAAGCATATGTGACGGATATCGGTCTGCTGACTGCACTTTACGGATATGAAACTCAGACCGCCCTGCTGAAGGATACACTGGTTGGACCGGCAAAAGGCGGCATATATGAAAACCTGGTATTTGATATGCTGATGAAGAGGGAATGACGCTTAATTATTTTAAGAATGCAAAAAGGGGAGCGACAGTTTCACTGAATACTTTTATTACAGAATATGCCTCTCCCTATGCCTACAAGCTGGTTGCAGGCAATATGGGAGTCAGTGACACCAAAATCACTATGCCGCTTTACATGACAATATTCATCTAAGGAAGCGATGACTTAATCAGCGCTTCTTATTTTTTGCAGGCAGCATCGACAAACCCCTTAAATAGGGGATGGGGTCTATTTGGTCTGGACTTCAGCTCCGGGTGTCCCTGTGTCGCTAAGAAGAAGGGATGATCCGGCAATTCGCACATTTCCACGATACGTCCATCCGGTGAAATGCCTGACAGTTTCATGCCATGTTCTGTAAGCACGGTTCGATAATCGTTATTCACTTCATAGCGGTGTCTGTGCCGCTCATGGATGGTTTCTTCACCATATAATTCATATGCCTTTGATGACTTGTCCAGGATGCAGGGATAAGAACCGAGCCTCAAGGTTCCTCCGATATCTTCTACGCCATTTTGATCCGGCATGAGGGCAATGACGGGATGGGTAGTTCCGGGATTGAGCTCAATGCTGTGGGCATCACTAAAGCCAATCACATTGCGTGCAAATTCTACGATGGACAACTGCATGCCAAGGCACAGCCCCAAGAATGGAACTTTGCGGGTCCGTGCGTATGTAATGGCGCAGATTTTTCCTTCGATGCCCCGGGAACCAAAGCCGCCAGGGACAAGGATGCCGTCCACATCGTCTAAAAGCGTTTCTATAGTTTCTGCTGTCACGGTCTCAGAGTCAATCCACTTGATATTGACGGTAACGCGGTTTGAAATGCCGCCGTGCTTCAGAGCTTCCACGACGCTGATATAAGCATCATGAAGCTGTACATATTTTCCCACGATTGCAATCGTGACTTCCCCTGTAGGAGTACGGAGGGCTTCCACCATTGCCTTCCAATCGGCAAGGTCTGGTTCGGGACATGCTAGGTGCAGGCATTCACAGGCAACCTGGGCGAGGCGCTCTTGCTCCATGGCAAGGGGAGCCTCGTACAGATATTCCACGTCCAGATTTTGTAATACATGGTCGTTAGGTACGTTACAGAAAAGGGCGATTTTATCTTTGATACCCTGATCCAGGGGATGTTCGCTGCGGCAGACGATGAGATCGGGGCGGATGCCCATGCCCTGCAGCTCCTTTACACTTGCCTGTGTGGGCTTGGTCTTCATTTCCTGGGAAGCTTTCAGATAAGGAACTAGGGTGACATGAATTAAAATGGCATTTTCATGCCCCACCTCATACTGGAATTGGCGAATGGATTCAAGAAAAGGCTGGCTCTCGATGTCGCCCACCGTGCCGCCCACCTCTATGATGGCAATCCGGGTGTCCACATCTGTGAAATTGCGGTAAAAACGGCTTTTGATCTCATTGGTGATGTGGGGAATGACTTGCACGGTGCCGCCGCCATAATTGCCCCGCCGCTCTTTCTGCAGAACAGACCAATAAATCTTTCCGGTAGTCACATTAGAATTTTTGTCTAAGTTTTCGTCAATAAACCGTTCGTAATGACCAAGGTCTAAGTCCGTTTCCGTTCCATCGTCTGTGACAAATACCTCGCCGTGCTGAATTGGATTCATGGTGCCGGGGTCGATATTGATATAAGGATCGAACTTTTGCATAGTGACCTTATATCCCCGCGCTTTTAATAATCTTCCCAAAGAAGCGGCTGTAATTCCTTTGCCTAAGCCGGAAACGACACCGCCGGTTACAAAAACATATTTTACTGCCATAATTTCCTCCATTCTGAAGTGTAAATAAAAAAAGGGCACTATGAGCCTTACTCATAGCACCTTTGCCTGTTTGTTTGATATAGGAATTTTAGCACCGGCAGTTTTGTATGTCAATGAGAATATAAGGGCTTTTAATAAAAAATTGATATTAGTTCATTTCTTTTTTATGGAATAATTGATGGGGTTGTGCTACAATTAAAAACGATATTTGAAATTTGGATAAAAATAAGGAGTTTTAATTTAGGAAAGAGAACGGTCTAAACTTATGAGAATGGGATTTGACAATGAAAAGTACTTAAAGATGCAGTCGGAGCACATCGAAGAGCGGATTAATAAATTTGGGGATAAATTGTATCTTGAATTTGGGGGTAAATTGTTTGATGATTATCATGCATCCAGAGTCCTTCCGGGCTTTGAACCTGACAGTAAGCTGCGTATGCTGATGAAGCTTTCGGACAGGGCAGAAATTGTAATTGTAATAAATGCTGCCGATATCGAAAAGAATAAGATACGCAGTGATTTAGGAATCACTTATGATGAAGATGTCCATAGACTGATGAAGGAGTTTGATAGCCGCGGTCTTTATGTGGGGAGTGTGGTGCTGACCCATTACGCAGGTCAGACAAGGGCTGCCGATTTTAAGGAAAGACTGGAGAAAAAGGGAGTGAGAGTGTACCTCCACTATGCAATAGAAGGGTACCCGTCTAACATACCGCTGATTGTCAGTGATGAGGGCTATGGAAGAAACGAATATATTGAGACGACCAGACCGCTTGTGGTAGTCACGGCGCCGGGACCGGGAAGTGGAAAGATGGCGACCTGCCTGTCCCAGCTTTACCATGATAATAAGAGGGGAATCAAAGCCGGATATGCCAAATATGAGACGTTTCCGATCTGGAATATTTCTTTAAAGCATCCGGTCAATCTTGCCTATGAGGCAGCTACGGCCGATTTAAATGACATTAACATGATTGATCCTTTTCATCTCGAAGCTTACGGTGAAACTACAGTTAATTATAACCGTGATATAGAAATTTTCCCTGTGCTAAATGCAATCTTCGAGGGGATTTATGGGGAGAACCCCTATAAATCGCCTACAGATATGGGCGTAAATATGGCGGGGAACTGTATTGTGGATGACGAAGTGTGCTGTGAAGCATCTTATATGGAAATTATTCGGCGTTATTATACGGCAATGAATGATGTCATCAAAGGAAAAGCAAAAGAAAACGATGTCTACAAGATAGAGCTTGTGATGAAACAGGCAAAAATTACGACGGATGACAGAAAGGTGACGGTTGCCGCCAATAAGCGCGCCGAGGAACTGGGAGTTCCCACCGCGGCAGTAGAACTTTCCGACGGATGCATTATCACCTCTAAGACTACAGATCTTTTGGGAGCATCCGCAGCGCTGCTATTAAATGCGTTAAAGTATCTGGGAGGTGTGGATCACGACACGCATCTGATTTCGCCTGAGGCGATTGAGCCCATTCAGGAATTAAAGACTAAATATCTGGGAGGAAAAAATCCGCGGCTTCACACAGATGAAGTTTTGATTGCACTTTCCGTCTCTGCTTTAAATGATAAAAATGCAAGGAAGGCATTGGAGCAGCTTCCGAAGCTGAAGGGGTGTCAGGTGCACACTTCTGTGATGCTCTCGGAAGTAGATATTAAGACCTTCAAAAAACTGGGCGTGGATTTGACCAGTGAACCAACAATAAAAGGAAAGAGTAAATAATTAAATGAGCGATAACAATTTGAACAAGTATGACGGCGGTCACGGAAGCGGCAGTGGTCCGTCCAACAATAATAACAGCGGCGGCAATGGATCCGGCGGATCCGGTAGAGATCCGAGAAAACAAAGCATCATTATGTTTGTGATTGCGGCGCTTTTGTCGCTCCTTTTGGTCAGTACCTTTGTCAAAATACTAACTGGGGATTCTGAGAAAGAGATTTCGTACAATGAATTTATTCAGATGCTGGAAGAACAAAAGGTAGAATCTGTTGTGATTGGAACCGACAGGGTCTATATTAAGCCCAGAGTGGATAAGGAAGAACAGTCTCCGGTCCTATATCTGTATGGCATGAATTCCATGATGAGTTACTATACCGGTAAGATAGAAGATGATGATACCTTGACCAACCGTCTTTTAGAGTATGACGTGGAGGTAAAGGGGCAGGTGGCAGATGGAACCAGTGCGGTTATCAGTTTCCTGCTGTCTTATGTATTTCCTTTCCTGCTCATGTGGGTGCTCTTAAGCTTCCTGTTCCGCAAGATGTCGAAAGGCGGCGGGCCCATGGGGGTTGGAAAGAGTAACGCCAAGGTTTACGTGCAGAGGGAAACCGGTATTACCTTTAAGGATGTGGCAGGAGAAGATGAGGCGAAGGAGTCTTTACAGGAAGTAGTGGACTTTTTGCACAATCCGGGCAAATATGTCAAGATTGGCGCTAAGCTTCCCAAGGGCGCTCTCCTGGTGGGACCTCCCGGAACAGGAAAGACACTGCTTGCAAAGGCGGTGGCAGGTGAAGCGAAGGTTCCGTTTTTCTCTCTTTCCGGTTCGGATTTTATTGAGCTGTATGTAGGTGTGGGTGCATCCAGGGTAAGAGATTTGTTCAAAGAAGCTACCAAAAATGCGCCTTGTATCATTTTTATCGATGAAATAGATGCTATTGGGCGGAGCCGTGACAGTAAATATGGCGGCGGTAATGAGGAACGTGAGCAGACTTTGAATCAGCTTCTTTCCGAGATGGACGGCTTTGATACATCCAAGGGTATTCTGGTGCTGGGCGCTACCAATCGTCCCGAAATTCTGGATAAAGCCCTTCTGCGTCCCGGACGTTTTGACAGAAGAATTATTGTAGATAAACCTGATTTAAAAGGAAGAGTAGAAATATTAAAAGTACATGCAAAGGATGTACATTTGGACGAAAGTGTAGATTTGGATGCCATTGCGCTTGCTACTAGCGGTGCTGTAGGTGCGGATCTTGCGAATATGATTAACGAAGCCGCTATTAATGCGGTTCAGCACGGCAGAGAGTATGTGAGCCAGAAAGATCTGTTTGATGCCGTGGAACAGGTTCTGGTAGGTAAGGAAAAGAAAGACCGCATCATGAGTAAGGAGGAGAGAAAGATTGTCTCTTATCATGAGGTAGGGCATGCGCTGATTAGCGCTTTGCAGAAAAATTCAGAGCCGGTGCAGAAGATTACTATCGTTCCCAGAACCATGGGAGCGCTAGGTTATGTCATGCATGTGCCGGAGGAGGAAAAGTATCTCCAAACTGAAGCAGAGCTGCATGACCGATTGGTGAGTCTGCTTGGCGGACGTGCGGCTGAGGAAATCGTGTTTGGCAATGTGACGACAGGAGCGGCAAATGATATCGAGCAAGCAACCAATATTGTTACCAATATGATTACGCGCTTTGGTATGAGCAGACGGTTTGGACTGATGGGGCTTGCAACGGTGGAAAACGAGTATTTAGGCGGCGGCGCAAGGCTGACCTGTAGTGACCGTACAGCGGCAGATGTAGATACGGAAATCATGGAAATATTGAAGCAGTGCTATGAAGAAGCAAAAGAACTGCTTTCTGGAAATCGTGATTTGATGGATAAGCTTGCCGCACATCTGATTGAAAAGGAAACCATCAGCGGTAAAGAGTTTATGAAAATCTATCGCAAGGAAAAAGGACTGCCAGAGCCTGAAGAAAAAGAGGAAGAAAAAGAAGAGCATTCTGCAGCCGAGACACAAGATGAGCAAAAAACTGCGGATTCAGAGAAGAAGGAAGATGCTGTAAGCGAGGAAAATCCGACGGTTGAAGCAGATGCGCAGGAGCGTGTGACGGGAAGGTTTTCCAATGTACCTTCTGACTTTTTCTAAAAAATGATTTAAGATGGGCATCATTAGGATTATTCGTAATGATGTCCATTTCATACTTTTGGAAATGCGTAGGTTGAGGCGCAGATCAAAGGGGTAGGAGTGGAAAATGAAATATGGAACAGATATTTGATGTACAGGAAGAATTAAAGAAGCTCCCCAATTGTCCGGGAGTTTATATTATGCGGGATGACAAGGACAATATTATTTATGTGGGTAAGGCAATCAATTTGCACAGTCGTGTCAGATCATATTTCCGTAAGAATATCGGAAGGGGTCCACAGATTGATAAAATGGTGACTTTGATCAGCCGTTTTGAGTATATCGTCACGGATTCAGAGCTGGAAGCGTTGGTATTGGAAAACAATCTGATTAAAGAGCACAGCCCCAAATACAATACGCTTCTTAAAGATGATAAAACATATCCGTATATTAAAGTCACTATGGGAGAAGTATATCCGCGGGTTGTGTTTTCACGTCAGATGAAAAAAGACAAATCCAGGTATTTTGGACCTTATACCAGTGCCGCTGCGGTAAAGGACACCATTGATCTGATCAACAAACTTTATCAGCTGCGGACCTGCAATAAAAGCCTGCCTAAGGAATGCGGCAATGACAGAGCTTGCCTCAACTATCATATTAAGCAGTGCACGGCGCCCTGTCAGGGAAACATATCTAAGGAGCAGTATCAGGAACAAGTTCGGAAGGCGCTGGAATTCTTGAATGGAAGTTATCAGGAGACGTTGAAGGAACTGGAACAAAAGATGCAGGAGGCAGCGGAGAGGCTGGAATTTGAGGAAGCTGTCAGATACAGGGACTTGTATAACAGCGTAAAACAAATTGCTTCCAAGCAAAAGATTACGGACAGCGACGGGGAGGATAAGGACATTATTGCGCTGGCGGTTGAGGATAAGGATGCGGTGGTGCAGGTCTTCTTTATAAGGGATGGAAAGCTGATCGGGAGAGAACATTTTTACATGACACATGTGTCATATACGCCTAAAAAGCAGATTTTATTGGACTTTGTGAAACAGTTTTATGCGGGGACGCCCTTTATTCCCAGAGAATTGATGCTTCAGGAAGAAATTGAAGATGTAGAAGTGATTGAACAGTGGCTTACAAGAAGGAGAGGCGGCAGGGTCTATATTAAAGTGCCTAAGATTGGCACCAAGGAAAAACTGGTGGAGCTGGCGGCCAAAAATGCAGCGTTGGTTTTAAGCCAGGATAAAGAACGAATCCGAAGGGAAGAGGGAAGAACCATCGGTGCGGTGAAGGAGATAGCAAATCTTTTAGGACTTGCTCAGGTGAGTCGCATGGAAGCTTATGATATTTCTAATATCAGTGGTTTTGCCAATGTGGGTTCTATGGTGGTTTATGAAAAAGGAAAGCCTAAACGCAGTGATTACAGAAAATTCCGAATTAAAACGGTGTCCGGTCCAGACGATTATGCATGTATGAAAGAAGTCTTGACTAGACGATTTCTCCATGGTATGGAAGAGCAGAAGATTTTTGAAAACAAGGAACTTGAAAAGGAATTTGGCAGCTTTACAAAATTTCCAGATTTGCTTCTTATGGATGGAGGAAAAGGGCAGGTCAATATTGCGCTTCAGGTACTGGATGAACTTCGCTTGAATATTCCAGTCTGCGGTATGGTAAAAGATGACAATCACAATACAAGAGGCTTATATTTTAACAATGAAGAGATTAAAATTGAGCGGAACAGTGAAGGGTTTAAGCTGATTACCCGGATTCAGGATGAAGCGCACAGATTTGCCATTGAATATCACAGATCCCTGAGGTCAAAATCACAAGTCAAATCGGTGCTGGATGAAATACCTGGCGTAGGACCATCCAGGAGAAAAGCACTTATGCGCTGCTTCAAATCCATTGAGGAAATAAAAAATGCGGATGTGACGGCACTTGCAGGGGTGGATGAAATTCCGGAAAATGTGGCAAAGGGAATCTATCAGTTCTTTCACAGTGATGATTCCAATCAGCCATGATGGCATTTTTCTGGTTGATTGGAGGTGTTAGAAGGGAAGGAACGTAAGCATTTGAGATTGTGATTGTGAGGGGTTTATGTTACAATATCGACAGATATTGCTATCGGTTCCGAAGCAAAAATAAATAACGGAGGGAAAATGAGGGTATGGCAAATGTAAAGCTGGAACAGATTATTGAGAAAATGAAATTAGAAAATCTGACTCCCGAGCTGGATATTTCCAAAATTAAGATTACGCAGCCGGATATCAACAGACCGGCGCTTCAAATGGCGGGATACTTTGAACATTTTGAGGCGACTAGGCTGCAGGTAATTGGCTTTGTGGAATATACCTATATGGAGGGGTTGCCGGAAGCAAGGAAAAGGGATGTTTATAACAGGCTTCTTTCTTGTGAAATACCGGCAATTGTTTTCTGCAGGGAGCTAAAGCCGGATGAACTGTTCATGGAGACAGCAATTGAAAACAAGGTTCCTATTTTGATGACCAAAAAAGCCACGTCGGCTTTTATGGCAGAAATCATCAGATGGCTGAATGTCAAGCTTGCACCGTGTATTTCAGTTCACGGTGTACTGGTGGATGTTTTTGGCGAAGGCGTGTTGATTACAGGCGAAAGCGGTATCGGTAAGTCGGAGGCGGCATTGGAGCTGATTAAGAGAGGACATCGATTGGTGACGGACGATGCTGTTGAAATACGAAAGGTGAGCGATGATACATTAGTAGGTTCAGCGCCGGATATCACGAAGCATTTCATTGAGCTGAGGGGGATTGGTATCGTGGACGTGAAGACGCTGTTTGGTGTGTCCAGCGTCAAGGATACTCAGAACATAGACTTGGTCATTCGGCTCGAGGATTGGGATAAGGAAAAGGAATATGACAGGCTTGGTCTTGAAGAGGAATATACAGAGTACTTGGGAAATAAGGTAGTCTGCCACAATATCCCCATTCGTCCCGGACGGAATCTTGCTATTATCTGTGAATCAGCAGCAATCAATCACCGTCAGAAAAAGATGGGTTACAATGCAGCACAGGAATTATATAGGAGAGTACAGGCATCTCTTACGCGGAAACGTGATGAAGATGAAGACGAGGATTAATTTTTTAATACAAAGAGAATAAAACGCAAGAAAAATAATAAAGATAGAGAGAGGGTTTTTATATGAGCAAGTATATTTTTGGGGTAGATATCGGTGGAACAACTGTAAAGATGGGATTCTTTGATGGGGAAGGCAGTCTTCTTGAGAAATGGGAGATCCCTACAAGGAAAGAAGATGGCGGAAGTAAGATCCTTCCCGATGTTGCAGAAAGCATCAAAGAGAAAATGGCAGAAAAACAGCTTACAGATGAAGACATCGCAGGGATAGGCGTAGGTGCGCCAGGTCCCATTGACAATGATGGTGTTGTTCACAGAGCGGTAAACTTAGGATGGGGAACTTTCAGTATTAAGGAAACATTAGAGAATCTTTTGCATATACCTGTATTGGCAGGAAATGATGCCAATGTGGCAGCTTTAGGTGAAATGTGGAAGGGCGGCGGTCAGGGAAGCAGCGATCTGATTGTAGTGACCCTTGGCACAGGCGTAGGCGGAGGCATTATTATCGGAGGAAAAGTACTTACCGGAGCCGGTGGAGCTGGTGGCGAGATTGGACATATCCATGTACAGGACAGCGAGGAGCAAAGCTGTGGCTGTGGGAATAAAGGGTGCCTTGAGCAATATGCTTCTGCTACAGGAATCAAAAGGCTGGCGCTTAAGAAATTGCAGGAGAGCGATAAGGACAGTATTCTCCGAAATGGTGATGTCTCTGCAAAGACGGTGTTCAACGGTGTAAAAATGAAAGATGAGCTTGCCATAGAAGTTGCTAGGGAGTTTGGAAAATATTTAGGGGACGGTCTTGCCGTGATTGCCAGCGTAATTAATCCTGAGACCATTGTAATCGGCGGCGGTGTGTCGAAAGCAGGGGAAGTCCTGTTTGATTATATCAGACCTTTCTATGAAAAGAATGTTTTCCACGCCAACAAAGATGTGAAATTTGCCCTTGCAACGCTTGGAAACGATGCGGGCATCTACGGCGCTGCAAAACTGATATCTGATAGTATGGTATGTGATATCAAGTAAAAAATTAGGATAGCAGGTGAAGAGGTGAAAAAAAACGGTTCAGCTATTTATGAGTTTATGCGTGTTCATGTGCCGGAAGAAGATATTCTGTTAAATGAACCGATGTATAAGCATACAACTTTTCGCGTGGGGGGAGAAGCGCAGTGTCTGATACGAATCAGTGAATACCGGCAGCTTGTAAAAATCATTCCATACCTTAAGGAAGTAGAGGTACCCTATTTTATTCTAGGGAATGGAAGCAACCTGTTGGTAGGGGATAAAGGATATGAAGGGGTTATTTTACAGATTGGCAGCAGAATGAATGACATTAAGGCGGAAGGCGACTGCATACGGGCAGGCGCCGGAGCGCTTTTATCCCAGATTGCAAGGTTTGCCCAGGAAAGTGGACTTACAGGCTTTGAATTTGCATCCGGGATTCCAGGAACCATAGGCGGGGGTGTGGTTATGAATGCCGGCGCTTATGGCGGTGAGATGAAGCAAGTGGTAAAAGAGGTGACGGTGCTGAGTGAACAGGGAGAGGTTCTGATCATTAGTGGGGATGATATGGAATTTGGATACCGCACCAGCATTATCAAGCGCAGACCCTTTGTGGTGCTTGAGGTTTTGATACAATTACAGCCGGGAGACAAAGAAGAAATTTCACAATGTATGGAGGAACTTGCCGGAAAACGGCGTGAGAAGCAGCCTCTTGAGTTTGCCAGCGCCGGCAGCACTTTCAAAAGACCGGAAGGATATTTTGCAGGAAAGCTGATTATGGATGCAGGACTTCGGGGCTACTCTATAGGCGGAGCCAAGGTATCCGAAAAGCATTGTGGATTTGTTGTAAATACAGGTAATGCCACGGCGGCAGATGTGGCGGAAGTAATTTGGGAAGTGCAGGAGAAAGTGAAGGACAAATTTGGAGTTGCCCTGGAAACGGAAGTGATTTTTCTGGGTGACTTTTAAGGAGGCGCGGCATGCGGTTTGTAGTAGTAACAGGTATGAGCGGCGGCGGAAAAAGTACAGCGCTTAGGATGTTGGAAGATGCCGGATTTTATTGTGTAGACAATCTTCCGGTTTCTTTGATAGAAAAATTCGTGGAGTTGATTGCCACACCAGGAGGCGAAGTGAGCAAGGTCGCCTTGGGACTGGATGTACGTGCAGATCAAGCGTTTGCAGATGTCCAGAAGATATTGGAGAAATTAAGGGAAAACGGTTATGTTTTTGAAATCCTGTTTATGGAAGCGGGTGACCGGACGCTTTTAAAGCGTTACAAGGAAACCAGAAGAATGCATCCCCTCTCTCAGGGGGGACGGATTGAGGACGGCATCAAAAAAGAAAGAGCGATATTGAACGACATCAGGATCAAGTCGGATTATGTGATCGACACCTCGAATCTGCTGACAAGAGAGTTGAAAGAAGAGCTGGAACGGATTTTTGTCCAGAATGAAGAATACAACAGCCTTATGGTGACGATTCTGTCCTTTGGGTTTAAGCATGGTATTCCGGCAGATGCGGATTTAGTTTTTGACGTAAGGTTTCTGCCCAATCCATTTTATATCGATGAACTAAAGTACAAGACGGGCAATGACCAAGAAGTCCAGGATTATGTGATGGGTTTTCAGGAAGCACACACCTTTATTGATAAGCTGTCGGACATGGTTGCATTTTTGATTCCCAACTATGTCAAAGAAGGAAAATATCAGCTTGTTATCGGAATTGGATGTACGGGGGGAAAACATAGGAGCGTTACGCTGGCGAACAGGCTGTATGAGCGCATCAAGAACAGTGGAGGCTGCGGTGTAAAAATTGCGCATCGGGATGTAGGACAAGGCATGTAGGAAGTAAAGGATAGAACTATGTCATTTTCATCGGAAGTAAAGGAAGAACTGGAAAAAGTCATACCAGGTTCCAGGCATTGTCAGCTGGCGGAATTGGCGGCAATTATCCATTTTGGATGTAAAATCAAAGAGGAGGGAGAAAACAGGGATGAAATTAGGATTTCGTCAGAAAATCTGTTTGCTTTCAGAAAGTACTTTACATTATTGAAGAAAACCTTTATTATAAATGATGATGTGATAAAAATTTTACAAGCCGTCAAAGTCTGCGATGAGGATGGGCACATGCATCCACTTTCGGATGCGGTCAACCCGCTTCTTATAAAAAACAGCTGTTGCAGAAGAACTTTTCTGCGAGGCGCTTTTTTATGCATTGGTTCCATGAGCGATCCAAAGAAAGGTTATCATCTGGAATTTGTATGTGAGAATGAGGCGCATGCGGCGCAGATTCAACAGACGATATGGAGTTTTGATATTGAGGCTAAAATAGTCAGACGGAAAAAATACCATGTGGTATATTTAAAGGAAGGCGCAGGAATTGTTGATCTTTTAAATGTCATGGGTGCGCATTTGTCTTTGATGCTGCTCGAGAATCTCAGAATTGAGAAGGAAGTCAGAAATTCTGTCAACAGGCAGGTGAACTGCGAGGCGGCAAACATTACAAAGACGGTAAATGCTGCCGGAAAACAGATAGAGGACATTTTACTTTTACAAAAAAATTACGGTTTGTCAAACCTGCCGGATAATTTGAGGCAGATGGCAGAAGCGAGACTTGAACATCCAGAAAGTTCTCTTCAGGAATTAGGAGGATACCTTAATCCACCGGTAGGCAAGTCCGGTGTGAACCATAGATTACGAAAGCTCAGTGAGATAGCTGAGAAGATTAAGGGATAAGGGAGGAGCAATATTATGATTCAAAAGTCTATTAAGATCCAGTTAAATGGCGGGCTTGAGGCAAGACCTGTGGCAATGCTCGTACAGGTGGCAAGCCAGCATGAAAGTTCTGTTTACATTGAAACAGACGGTAAGAAGGTGAACGCCAAGAGCATTATGGGCATGATGAGCCTTGCATTAGACAACGGGGAAGACATAACGGTAATTACGAACGGAAACGATGAACAGGCAGCAATGAAGGATATGGAAGATTACTTAAGCGGTGAAAAGAAGTAAACGAATCAGGAGTAAAGCGTAGGCTTTGCTCCTTTTTGACATGACGGTGCTTAATAAAAATGTTGAAGGGAGAAGGGCGATGGAGAAGAAAAAGATGTTTTTTATCTATAATCCCAAAGCCGGTAAAGCAAGAATCAGGAGCAAACTGCTGGAGATCATTGATATTTTTGCAAAGGCAGGTTATGAAGTGACGGTTTATCCAACTCAGGCAAAAGGGGATGGACTGGCAGCGGTAAAGGAACAAAAGCGCGGGGATTATGATATCATTGTGTGCAGCGGAGGCGATGGTACGCTGGATGAAGTGGTAACCGGAGTGATGCAGTGCGAAAGCAAGATTCCTATTGGATATGTGCCGGCAGGAAGCACCAATGATTTTGCACACAGCCTTCGCATCCCCAAAAATATGATAAGCGCATCCCAGGCAATTGTGGATGGGAGAATCTTTAGCTGTGATGTAGGCGCCTTTAAAGATGATTTTTTTGTTTATATTGCCGCCTTTGGAATTTTTACGGATGTATCTTATGAGACGCCTCAGGATATTAAGAATCTTTTAGGACATATGGCGTATATTTTGGAAGGGATGCGACGGCTTTCTGCTATTAAGGCATACAAAATGAAGATAGAAAGCGAGGAACTTTCCGTGGAAGGAGAATTTCTGTTTGGTATGATTACCAACTCAACTTCAGTAGGCGGATTTAAGCGCATTACCGGCAAATACGTGCAGCTGGACGATGGAGAGTTCGAGGTCACACTGATTAAGAAACCTGCCAACCCAATTGAATTAAATTTAATTATGGCAGCGCTGGTTAACCGTAATATCAATACAGACTGCATGTATTGTTTCAAAACGAAGGCGCTTAAAATCACTTCTGAGGAAGAAGTTGCATGGACACTAGATGGAGAATTTGGAGGCAAACACACCCAAGTAGAAATCTACAACAAAATGCAGGCGCTTGATATCAAAGTTCCCAACTAAAAATTGTAGAATTATTATTCCATTTTTTTGAGGAATAGGGTATAATAGGAAACGATTAGGAATGTTATAAATTTAACGGAGGTAAATAAAATGTTAGTATCAGCAACAGAAATGCTTCAAAAAGCAAAAGCAGGTCACTATGCAGTTGGTCAGTTCAACATCAACAACCTTGAATGGACAAAAGCCATCCTGTTGACAGCACAGGAAAACAATTCCCCTGTTATTCTTGGTGTATCCGAGGGGGCAGGCAAGTACATGGGAGGATATGATGTTGTGGTTGGCATGGTGAACGGTCTGATCAAGGATCAGAATATTACAGTTCCCGTAGCGCTTCACCTTGACCACGGCAGCTATGATCACTGCTACAAATGTATCGAGGCTGGTTTCTCATCAGTTATGTTTGATGGTTCACACTATCCCATCGATGAGAACGTAGCAAAGACAAAAGAACTGGTTGCAGCAGCACACGCAAAAGGAATTTCCATCGAAGCAGAAGTTGGTTCTATCGGCGGAGAGGAAGACGGAGTAATCGGCATGGGCGAATGTGCAGACCCCAATGAGTGTAAGGCTATCGCAGATTTAGGAATCGATTTCCTAGCTGCTGGTATCGGAAACATTCACGGCAAATATCCTGCAAACTGGCAGGGATTATCCTTTGAAACGCTGGATGCAATCCAGAAGCTGACAGGGGATATGCCTCTTGTTCTTCACGGAGGTACAGGCATCCCTACGGAAATGATCCAGAAGGCAATTTCCTTAGGCGTTGCAAAGATTAATGTAAATACAGAATGCCAGTTATCTTTTGCAGCAGCAACACGTAAGTACATCGAAGCAGGCAAGGATTTAGAAGGCAAGGGATTTGATCCTCGTAAGCTTCTTGCTCCTGGCTTTGAAGCAATCAAGGCTACTGTAAAAGAAAAGATGGAGATTTTCGGATCCATTGGTAAGGCTTAATAACAATCTTGAACGTATACTTGAAACAAAAGGCTGCCCATGTAATATGGACAGCCTTTATAAAAAATTAAAATTATTATGAGGAGAGAGAACGATGGGTAAATTGTGGAATGTAAAGATTGACGAGCAAATGTACAACTTAGAGCTCAAGGGAAAAAAGCTGCTGGTAAATGGGGAAGACATCAAATTAAAGAAGTATAGAAAGAAAACCGGGTTAATCCATGAAGAGTATGAGTTTCCTCTTGGTTCCAAAACGGCATTTTTGGATTTGAGAAATATGAATAGCTCTGTTCTGGTGATCGATAATAAGAATTGCGATACCGGTGAGGAGTATGTTCCGATCAAAACGCCGGGGTGGGCATACATATTTGTGGTTCTTCATTGCCTGAACTTTTTAAACGGCGCATTAGGAGCCGCATTTGCAGTTATTGGAATTATGCTGACTGTATCTATTTCCTCTAACAGGAAGATGAATGTGGTGGTCAGAGTTTTGCTGGATTTGGCAATATTGGTAGTGGCAGTGATTGCCATATTTGCAGTAGCGCTCATGTTGACGGGGTTAGTGTAAGATTATGAATGTTTTTAAGGAAATGGTGTTATCTATTTATAGCTATAAAAGTTACAAGGAATTTTTAAATAATAAAAAGGGCAAAGTATTTGGCTTTGGTCTGCTGCTGATGCTTATTTACTTTTTGATAACCGTGGGAATCCCTTTTGCACGGTTTCACGGGACGAAGGGTATTGCCGGTCAAATGGATGAGCTGATACCGGAATTTGAGTTGTCTGACGGAAGATTATGGGCAGAAGATGAATTTGTTTATGAGTACGGGGGTATCTACATTGCGGTTGCTGCCAATTCAGATGAAGTTTTTCTAAACGCTCGTGATATTGAAAGCTCCCTGTATGAGTATAGCAGTGTCTGGCTGATGGATTCTGAGAAGATGATTCTGAAGTCGGATGGTGAGGTAATTGAAGCTTATTATTCAGATTTAGATATGGAATTGACGAAAAGCGAGTTGATGGGATTGGTGCCATATATTTATGTGGCAATTGCTGTGGTCATGCTTTTGGCATTTCTTTGGATGACGGCGCTTTTCTTCCTTGGCGTGATTTTTGTGGCATTGATGGGGATGATAGCGGCATCCTGCATGAATTACCAGCTCACATTCGGACAGTTATACTTGCTTGGGATTTACAGCAGAACACTTCCACTGCTTATAAAGGCGGCAGTGTCTTTTCTGCCCATTAAGATTCCATTTTTCTTCATCTTTAATTTTGGGATATCTGTGTTCATAATCATTATGGCAATACAAAAGATGAAAGAGAAGACGTTGCAAAAGCCGTTAGAGTTTACTTCCGATGGCGCACCGGGCGGGGGCAACCCTGGCGGGAGCAGTTTTGACGGAGGAAGTACAGAAAATAAAAATGATTTTTCGTGGATGAACTAAAAGTAAGAAAAAGGTTCCGCAGGATTTTGTCCTTCGGAACCTTTTTCCCTTGTATTAATTTTCTTCCTTAGCAAGCGCCTGCTCCTGCATTTCTTGGATGGAAGGGTCGAAGGAGAGCATAGGCTTTGCCTGCGGATCTGTCTTGGTCACCTTGCGGGCAAGATAATTTTTCGTGATTGCAAATACCGTGCCGGAAAGGGCGAGGACGCCGATCAGGTTCGGAATTGCCATAAGTGCATTTAAAGTATCTGCAATCGCCCATGCAAGGTCAAAGCTCATAGTTGCACCAAAGATGATACAGGCAACGAAAATGACCTTATAGACAATGGTTGCCTTGGTGCCAAATAAGTATTCGCAAGACTTTGTTCCGTAGAAGGACCAGCCCAGAACGGTGGAGAATGCAAACAGGCAGATGGCAATGGCCACAAATCCGCCAGCGAGGGTTCCAAGACCTTCTGACAACGCCTCGCTCACAAGAGAAGCGCCGGTGGATGCGGTAAGTACAGCGCCTGTCTCTAAATCGATTAGACCGGAGCTTAAGATGGTAAAGGCAGTCAGTGTGCAGACAACAATGGTATCAAAGAACACTTCAAAGATGCCCCACATGCCCTGGACGATGGGTTCCTTTACATTTGATGCGGAATGTACCATGACGGAGGAACCAAGTCCTGCTTCATTGGAGAAGACACCTCGCTTAAAGCCCATGGTCATTGCCTGCTTGATCATCATGCCCACGGTAGCGCCGGCAATGGGACGAAGTCCGAAGGCGTTGGTAAAGATTGCACTGAACACGGTAGGAACAGAGGTGATATTCATTACAAGTACGATGATGGTTCCCAAAATGTAAGCACATGCCATGAAAGGCACAATCTTTTCGGTTACACTGCCGATTGCCTTGATTCCGCCTAAAATAACGAGAGCAGCAATCACTGCCATGATGATTCCGGTGGCAATGGGAGGAATGCTGAAGGTATCCTGTAGGGAGCTGGCGATTTCATGTACCTGCGTCATATTGCCGATTCCAAAAGAGGCAAATACGCAGAAGAGAGCAAAGAGGATGGCGAGGGGCTTAGCCAAGATGCCAATGACTTTTTTCCCTTTTAATCCATCCTGAAGATAATACATGGCACCGCCGGACCATTCATCTTTAGAATTTTTTCGGCGGTAAAAAATCCCCAACACATTTTCCGAGTAATTTGTCATCATGCCAAACAGCGCGGAAAGCCACATCCAGAAGACCGCTCCTGCGCCGCCGGTTATGATGGCGCCGGCAACTCCGGCAATGTTTCCGACACCGATGGTAGCGGCAAGCGCCGTTGACAATGCCTGGAACTGCGAGATAGAAGTCTCATTTTTGTCTGTATGTGCCGTTACATGCTTTTTCTTAAAAATGGCGAAAAAGGTCTCATTCATCCAGTGCCCGATATGGGTAACTTGGAAAAAATTCATTCCCACAGTCAGGTAGATACCGGTGCCGATAATCAGAATCAGCATAGGGATTCCCCATACCACACTGTTTATGGCACTATTCACTTTTGCAATCATGTTCATTACATTTTCCATAAAAAATCTCCTCTTTCATAAGTATAGATAGATGAACCTCACAAAAAACGAGAATTTACCTTCGTAAATCCTCGTTGATTCGTGTATTACTATACAGGAAAAGATAGAAAAATGCAAGGGAAAACAAGAAAAAAGCCTATGAAATGTTGCCATAAAAGGGAGGATGCCAAGTAAACGTTTGTTTACTTGGCATTTATTATGAAAAAGTTATTAATAAATCAATTACTTTGAGGCTTCTTGTAAGTGGTTTGTGCTTTTCTGTATCTTATGGTATTAGTATAGGATATAGAAATGTCTAAAGAATGTTATGCCAATTAAGTTTTTTTAAATTAAATATGAACAGAATGTGAACGGAAGAAATTGATTATTATAATTTTTCCGGCTCAGGATAAGTGACGCCGAAGGTGTCTACGGTGACGCTTTTGAGTTTCTGTTCTTCTAAGGGACGGTCCGAGTAATCGGTAGCTGTTTCGGCTATTTTATTCACCACATCCATCCCTTCGATCACCTTCCCAAATGCGGCGTAGCTGCCGTCCAAATGTGGTGCATTCTTATGCATGATGAAGAATTGGGAGCCTGCGGAATCGGGCGCCATGCTTCTTGCCATAGATAAAACGCCTTCGGTGTGCTTTAAATTGTTTTCCACGCCGTTTGCAGAAAATTCGCCCTTGATACTGTAGCCGGGACCGCCGCAGCCGGTGCCTTCCGGATCGCCGCCCTGGATCATGAATCCGCGGATGACGCGGTGGAAGATCAGACCGTCATAGAAATTCTGGTTGATCAGGCTGATGAAGTTATTGACAGAAATGGGAGCAATGTCGGGGTATAATTCTGCCTTTATGACATCGCCGTTTTCCATGGTAAATGTTACAATAGGATAATTTTGACTCATAATTAATTGTTTCCTTTCTTTTCATTTAGATAAGCGCGTATTATAATAGATACAGTACATATTTTATATGAAGTGAGGGGACTTTACAATGCTAAAATGCATTCTTCTCCTGCTGTCCGAATACTATTGCGAAATTGTCGCAGATCGTTTAGATGAGATTTGTGATAAAGTGAATGAACACCAGGTGCACGTTACATTAAAAAGAATGGATCAATATGAAAGGGAAGAGACGCTGGTCATAACCGATGAGCCGGAAACGGCGGAAACATTATTAAAAGAAGGGTGGTATGTGGTTATCCTCTATCACGAGAAGAACCGGGATAAAGCATTCCCGGCGGTGAGATACGGAGTGGAAGATTTGTTTCTTTTGGAATACCGTTCTTATGAAGAGGCGTTTAAGAGGCTTGCGGGGCTGCCGTGGAATATCTTAGAGACGGACAGGCTGAAAGTACGGGAGAGCACGGTGGAGGACGTGAAGGATTTTTATAGAATCTACAGCGATCCTTCCATCACTTATTATATGGAGAATCTTTACCAGAAAAGGGAAGAGGAAGAAGCCTACATGAAAGCGTATATCGATCAGATATATGGATTTTATGGCTACGGTCTCTGGACAGTACAGCTTAAAGATACTGGAGAGGTGATAGGGCGGGCAGGGTTGAATGTCAGGGAAGGCTATGACCTTCCTGAACTTGGATTTGTTATAGACACAGCCCATCAGAACATGGGCTATGCCTTCGAGGTTTGCGCGGCGATTCTTGCCTATGCAAAGGAGGAACTTGCCTTTGATAAAGTGCAGGCGCTGGTAAGCGAAAAGAATGCGGCATCCTTGGGACTTCTTGACAGGCTGGGGTTTGAATTTCAGGATAACGTAATCGTCTCAGACTGTGATTACAAGCTTTTTACGAGAAATCTGTGTACAAAATAAAAAACAAAAAAGAGGTTGACAGAAAATAAACAGGGTGCTATTATGCAATACATAAAGCGAAGGCGCTGCAGAAACATGCAGTGCCTTTTTAAATTTATTTATTAAAAAACGCGGAGCAAAGGGGCTTATAGGAAAATCCCCCTTTGCATCCGCTTTTTTTAATGTGAGGAGGAAAGATTATGACAGAAGAAATGATGAGTGCCGTAAGCGGCGAGGTGTTCGGCGTCTGGTTCCTGATTGGAGCCGCGCTGGTGTTCTGGATGCAGGCTGGTTTTGCAATGGTAGAGACCGGCTTCACCAGAGCAAAAAATGCAGGGAATATCCTGATGAAGAACTTGATGGATTTCTGCATTGGTACAGTAGTTTTTATCCTGATTGGATTTGGACTTTTGTTTGGTGAGGATATGGTCGGATTGATTGGAAAGCCGGGATTTGATATTTTTACCAACTATGCAAACTTTGACTGGTCAAATTTTGTGTTTAACTTAGTATTTTGTGCGACCACTGCGACAATCGTATCAGGGGCAATGGCAGAGAGAACGAAATTTTTATCCTATTGTGTCTACTCAGGTGTCATCTCTGCTTTGATCTATCCTATCGAAGCCCATTGGATCTGGGGCGGCGGCTGGCTTGCACAGGCAGGATTCCATGATTTTGCAGGTTCCTGCGCAATTCACATGGTAGGCGGTATATCAGCGCTGATTGGGGCAAAGCTGTTAGGTCCCCGTATTGGAAAATTTGTAAAAGATAAAGAAGGAAAGGTTACAAAGGTAAACGCATTTCCTGGTCATAATCTTCCTATTGGATGTCTGGGTGTGTTTATCTTGTGGCTTGGCTGGTATGGATTTAACGGTGCAGCATGTACCAGTTTAGAACAGCTTGGTTCCGTATTCGTTACCACTACGATTGCGCCGGCTATTGCAACGGTGGTATGTATGGTCTTTACATGGGTCAAATATGGAAAACCGGATGTTTCTATGTGTCTGAATGCATCCTTGGCAGGTCTGGTCGCCATCACAGCGCCTTGTGATGTGACGGACGCCGCAGGAGCAATTGTAATCGGCGCGGTTGCCGGACTTCTGGTGGTATTTGGTGTATGGCTGCTTGATTGCAAGCTTCACATTGACGATCCTGTGGGTGCAGTTGCTGTACATTGTTTAAACGGTATCTGGGGTACCATTGCAGTAGGACTTTTTGCAACTACCTCTGCACCTGGAAACGACAGTCTTGTAGGTCTTTTTTATGGCGGCGGATTTAAATTGCTTGGAATCCAGTTGGTCGGATTTGCGGCTGTAGCGGCATGGACGGCAGTGACGATTACCATAGCATTCCTTATTATTAAAGCGATTGTGGGTCTGCGGGTCACACAGGAAGAAGAGATTGTAGGTCTTGATTCCTGCGAACATGGTCTGCCCTCTGCTTATGCAGGATTCAGCATTATGGATATTGCTAATACTATGACGATGGAAGTAAATGAGAATACAGACCTTGGTACAGACGACTATGCGGAAGCATCCGATGTGCAGAGGGATGCAGCAGTGAAGGTGGTGGCGCCTGCCGCAGCATCTACCGGCATTTATAAGGTTGCTGTGATTGCAAAACTGTCCAGATATGACAAGTTAAAGAAAGCGATGAATGACCTTGGCGTGACCGGTATGACGGTGACACAGGTTATGGGCTGCGGTATCCAGAAAGGCGCCGGAGAGATGTACAGAGGCGTTGAAGTGGATGCAACCTTA
>ERZ808040.351-NODE-351-length-41911-cov-6.108452_pt1 | contig 41911 bp, 40 predicted proteins | sample MGYA00380191_ERZ808040 | MGnify/ENA primary metagenome ERZ808040 (study PRJEB31490, sample SAMN06133395) | mouse gut metagenome | isolation source: J6 | host: mice | place: China: Chengdu | collected 2015-05 ...
GAAGATGACAAGCAGTTCGGCGTCAGCAAGGAGAACCGCCCCCTGCCCATCGTGGAGATGGGACTGTTCATGGACCGAGACGGCATCCCCCTGGCTTTCTCCATCAATCCGGGGAACGAAAGCGAACAGCTCTCCCTCATACCGCTGGAAAAGAAGCTCATGGAAAAATTCGATATGTCACGGTTCATCGTCTGCACCGATGCGGGCCTTTCCTCCAATACGAACAGGTGCTTCAACAGCTATGGCAAAGCTGACGCAACCCGTGACTTCATCACCACACAGTCGGTAAAGAAGCTGAAAGCACATCTGAAGAAATGGGCGCTTGCGCCGGAAGGATGGCGGCTTTCCGGCAGCGATGGCCGGACCACCTATAATGTAAACGAACTGGACGAAGCGGAATGCCTTGACAGGATCTATTACAAGAGCCGCTGGATCAAGGAGAAAGTGGAAATCGCCATAGACGGGCAGAGCCGGAAAGTGGAGCTGGAGCAGCAGCTCATAGTCACCTATTCCATCAAGTACCGCAACTACCTGCGCTCCATCCGCAACCGCCAGGTGGAACGTGCCAGGAAGGCTGTAGAGGCAGGCGCAAAGGCGGTGGAGCGCAGAAGGCAGAACGATCCGAAGCGTTTCATTAAGGTAAACCATGCAACAAAAGACGGGGATGTGGCAGAACAGGCCGCCTGTTACATTGACGAGGATGCCATCGCAAAGGAGGAGCAGTATGACGGCTTCTATGCCGTATGCACCAGCCTGGAGGACGGGCCGGAGCCCATCATAAAGGTGAACCAGCGCAGATGGGAGATCGAGGAGTGCTTCCGCATCATGAAGAGCGAGTTCCAGGCAAGACCTGTATACCTCAAGCTCCAGGACCGCATCGTTGCGCATTTCATCACATGCTTCATCTCCCTCATCGTCTACAGGTACTTGGAACGGAAGCTGGACAACCGGTACACCGTTGGCCAGATCATTGACACACTGCAGGAGATGAATTTCCTAAAATATGAGGGGAAAGGCTATCAGCCCACCTACACACGCACGGAATTGACAGATGCACTTCACGAAGCGTTCGGCTTCTGCACATCCAAAGAAATCGTGCCGATCAGAAAAATGAAAAAAATTTGTGCCGACACCAAGAGACAGAGAGAGTAACGTGCAGCGGCAAAATCTGGAAAAGTCCCGCAGGCCAGTAAATTCAAGGCCTCTGGGACTTTTTTGCGGTTTTTGGTGTCAAACTCAGGATATTATATCGTTACCACATCGTTTTTTCAAGTAATTTTACCATTTTTTTCAATGCTATTTTTCTATGATATATGTTTGACGTTCAAATTGCGTAAACTGGCACAGCACTGCGACGAACAGGCAAAAATGTCCGCGATATAACTGTTATGCTCAAATTTTTGTGCACACATATCGATTTCACTTTTTCAGACATATGCCTGCAGGTGTAATTTTTGAACTGCTTACTACACCATGTGTTTTTTTCATATCATTCCATGCAGGTTCTCTGAAAACTGACAGTCTGTCTGGAACTATCGATTTTTCTACTATATTAACTCTCACAGGTCATTTATTGAAAAAAGAAAACAGGAATTTTATCGGAAACCAGCTTCCCACCAAGAAAAAATCCTGCATTCCATCTAAGACGTCATCACAGGTACGGCAGCTTTTGCCTGTTTCTTCATCTTTCTTGAACATTAGTAGTTTAATAAGCATCATATCTTCATTATTTCTTAGGAAAATAGCATGTAAAAATTCAAAACTAGAAAGCCCTTGTCCGGTAAAATGATTACCATACAAGGTTTTTGATATGCTTTATGAAAGGAGTTGTTGATTTCCATGAAAGAACCAAAAAAACTTCCCATCCGCAGGCGCAGAAAACGTAAGAAATATCGAATGTGGCTCCATCTTCTTCCGCAGGTTGTCCTTATCACCGGCTGCCTTGCAATCCTTATGTCCATTGCTTATAACGTTTTGGGCAAGGAAAACATACCTGATAAAATGGTTTCCGACGAAATCATTTCCGGTGAAACATTGCCGGAAAATCCGGTGGCTGAAACAGATGATTTCCAAAAAGATACAGGGCAGCCAGAAGCAGCGGACACGGAGATTCCCTGGTATCTTACCCTGGTAAACAGAGAGAATCCCCTTCCTGAAAATTACATGGATCATCCCATCGATCTGGTTGATGTACCCGGCGGCGAGAAGGTCGATAGCAGGATCTATGAACCCCTCATGGAAATGCTGAATGATGCTGAGGAATTAGGGTCTATCGTTGTTTCCGGCTACCGAACCCCTGAGAAACAGCAAAGTTTGTATGATAACAAGATCAAGGAATATATGAAACAGGGGTACTCTGAAAACGAAGCCATAGAACTGGCACAGCAATGGGTTGCCGAACCCGGCACCAGTGAACATCAGTTGGGACTTGCCGTGGACATCAATGGGGCCACTTACGACATTTATCTCTGGCTTCAGGAAAACAGTTACAAATATGGTTTTATCTTCCGCTACCCCGGTAATAAAACCCACATTACCAATGTGGCCGAAGAGGTATGGCACTATCGATATGTTGGAAAAGAAGCAGCGGCAGAAATCCGTGAACGTGAAATTTGTCTGGAGGAATACCTGGAAAATCCTGAAAACTAGTGTACTGTATCATTCATTTCTCATACATTGGCGCAGAATGCAACATCATATGAACTGCGAAATAGCGAATGGATTGTCATTGAATTTTCCATAAATATGTGGCAATCCGCCTGGCACTGCCGGCAAGACTATAAAATCGAGAAAATCCCTGATTTCGGAAATGTTTTTCTGACGCTCTGTGATAGAATATCTCTTAGAAAGAACTTCTGCAGAAAGTACTTTTCAAACAATATTTAAAGGAACTTACAATAAAAGGGCGGGAAGTATGGTTTTGGATAATCTCGACAGGGTACAGCTTACGCTGGACTATATGGAACAAAATCTGAAGACAGAAATACAGATAAAGGAGCTGAGCAGAATGGCAGGTTATTCTGAAGCTTATTACAGCGAGCTGTTCAAAAAAATAACCGGTATACCCACAGGGCAGTATCTGACGCGCAGAAAACTTGCCCATGCCATCTGTGAAATTGCAGCAGGCAGAAAGATGCTGGAAACTGCGCTGGATTATGGCTTTGATACTTATGCCGGTTTCTACAGGGCATTCTGCCGGGAATACGGATGCAGTCCGGCTGTTTACCTGAAAAACCATGATCCTGTCAGACCCTATAAAATCAATTTAAAGCAGGAGGAGAAAATAATGTTATCAAAGAAAGCGATCAGAGGAATTCTGGAACATTGGGAAATGGAACAGGAAACAGTCGGTGAAATTTATTACGAAGGGAGCGGGAGAAGCAGTGAAAATGATTTTCAGGTTGGAGAAAAATATATACTGAAGACCTCTGCCCTGGCCGGAGGATTGAAACATCATATCGAAATCTCCCAGGCGTTGAAGGAATCAGATATTCATGTTTCTGAGCCGGTTCCGGCGAAAGATGGGAAACTGATTGTGCAGGAAGGGGAAATCTATTGTATCCTATGCCGCAAAATGAACGGGAACCACCTGGATTCCAAAAAGCTTTTTGCCCAGGGAGATGAAGAAATGGCATACCGTTTCGGTGAAATCACAGGAAAGCTTCATCTGGCTCTGAGCAGACTGGAACAGGATATCTGCCAAGAGAATCATTTGTACGATTCTGTTCGCACCAAGGCATTTCAGGAGATGCGGAAAAAAGCAGGATTACAATTACCGACTTCTTTTGAAAAAGAATATGAGCAGAATTTCGGAGAACTTTATGAAAAACTGCCGAAGCAGGTGATTCACCGGAATATGAATTTGAGCTATATTTTTGTAGAAGAGGGGAATATGACCGGGGTTACGGATTTTGAACTATCAGAATATGGCATCCGCCTGTTCGACCCCTGTTATGCGGCCACGGGAATCCTGGCTGAAAATTTCACGGACCAGGAGGAATGTATCTCCAGATGGCTGCCGCTGTACAGGAATATCCTCAAAGGATATGATGATGTGGTCCATCTGACAGATGAGGAACGAAAGGCCGTTCCTTATGTGGTGTTTTCCATTCAACTGATCTGTACGGCATATTTTTCCGGCAAAGAAAAATATGCAGATCTGGCTGAAATCAATGAGCGCATGCTGATGAGGCTGATGGAACATCAGGCGGAGCTTTGTTTTTTGGAAGAATAGTGCACGATAAAGACCTGGAAAAGCCAAAAAGAAACTGCATCTGACACAGGCAACCCGAAAAAAGCTTTAGGTCTCTTGATATCCTTTGAAAAATCGGAGCATTGAGAATGCATATCATATCCGCTTGCCTCTGCCTGGGCCTGTGCATAAATGGGGATACCCTATTTCCGGTATCCCCGATCTTACAGTTCAAATGTCCGGCATTAAACCAATAGGGCAGATTTGCCTGCAGACAATATGTACTAAATAGAAGCTTCCTTCCGTATCACGATGCCATCCGTTGCATCTTTGTTTACCAGTCTGCTTCCCTTTTGAGAACTTGCCGTTTTTCCCGCTTCACTGACAGAAAGAGTATCCCCATGCAGTGAAGCTGCGTCATAGGATATCGGTTTCTTTTTGGCATCATGCTGCAGCTTCACTTCTTTCCATTCTACCGCCCTTTCCAAAGAGTTTTTCTGCTGTTTATACGCACTGCCGTTGACTGTCTGCTCCATATCTGCCGTTCCTTTTTTTTCAACTGTAATTTCCATATCTGTCCGCTCCTCGTTTTCTTTTTCATAAAAATTTATTTTCTCATTCATTCAGCACAATCCCGTGAACCGCCTCTATTAAATCCACCACTGCGGAACGCTGCACAAATGATACCGGTTCCCCGTCCACGACTGCAAGGCATTCATTCCCGTCATACCGATACAGCTCAATCTCAACCGCCGGGAAATTTTCATTGTCCAAATATACTACCAGTCTGATTTCCTCTTTTTGTTCCGGCTGTTCTTTTGTAAAGCTGACAGCATTCAACTTCTTCAGACTGCCCTTAAAGTTCGCCATATCCACATCTTTCCCCTGATAATAATAGATCCGCTTGCCTTCCTCCTCATCTTCTTTTGAGGTAATCGTATAATCCATACCTTCCAAAGTAATATCAATTTGACGGATATCCATAGTATCGGCAGAAAATACCTCCTGATGCCGAAGGGAATCATAGGATACTGCCATCAGGTTCTCATAGCTGTCTCCGGAAATCTGATACACAATCTGCGATTCACCTACTCTTACATATGCGGTAATTTCTTCCTCCTCCGAATCGCCGTCTTCTTCCTCCGTCTCTCTGTCAGCCACTCTCTCTTCCGGACTGCGGCTGATATTCATGACAAATGTATTTGAAATTTGTCCGCCGCTTTCCTCCTCAGACAGATATGCAACAGTCACCGTCAGTTCCGGTTCATCCAGTCCATAGGCCGTGAGCTCTTCACTGGTCACGTTATAAGTTACATAATCCGTCAGATTCAGACTGCTGATATTCTGAAGATATTCCTCTACTCTGGCCGTATCAAGGGGCAATGTTTTCTCATCTTTGCTGATAAAATAAATATCATCCGCGCAATAGGTATTGGAACTGTCTTCTTCATAGGTAATGTCATAATTTTCGGTACCTGTGAACCCAATACCCGTTGTCTGCTCAAAAGAAGGAATCTCATCATGATCAATCAGGTCACTGATATCCACATCAAAATAATCCAGTGGATCATTCCTGACCAGATAGACATTTCCATCCCCAATGGAAACATATCTCTGAGAATCCATGCTGCTGTAGCCGCCCAACTGTACTTCATAGGATTGTTCCTCTGTAACCAGTTGTATGGTGCAGACTGGCTCATCCAGTCCATACTGTCCGAGGTTTTCTGCTTCTTCTATCATGAATGAAGCTCCAAACTCCTGAAACTGTTCCAACATTCCATTGATTTCTTCTTCCTCTACTGGAAAAGCTTCATCCTCATCATAAAACCACTTTTCATCCCTGTGGAATGCAAATGTCTCCGACTCATATTCCCATGACAGTGACTGTACGGAATCCATGGGTACAGACAAAATAACCTCATCCGTATTTTTAATCTTCTCCTTATGTTCCTCCATCTGCATGACTCCGATCGTGGCAGCACACACAACTGCCAGGATTCCCAATAACAGATATATTTTCTTAAACCGCTTCATTCTGCACCCTCCTTCTTCTCAGAACCACATAGATTCCAATTCCCAAATAGCACAGTGGAAATACACCGATCATGGTCACTTTCAACAAGGAACCTGTGGATTCACTGATGGTCAGATAATTATAATTCAGAGACTTACTGCGGATGGCTATGGCTTCCCTCTCTCCGATCAACGATGACAGAGCATTCATTGCCATGTCCACATTGGCGCCGGAGGAATATGCATTATACATATCATCCAGAAAACCTGATGAAGCAAACCAGACAATTTTACCATCATTACTGCTTTCTATGGAAACTGCCACAACAAACGGTCCATCAATATCGCCCTCCTCCTTATCGTAAGTAGAAAGATTATAACCGGCAATTTTGCTGAAGGAATCATATGATGTAGTGAGCAGCTCCGTCACGGTTCCGTTATCGGAGGAACCATTTACCACTAATCCTCTGGACGTGGGCATGATTGGATAATAGTTCTCTTCTATCAAGGAGTCCGTTATAGCATGACTGGACATATCGGGCAGAAGAATATAGGGACGCTGGAACGCATAATGCATCCGATCCGCCTCCACGACAATGCCCTCCTGTGCTTCCACCCCATAATCTGAAAGTAGGCTGTACAGATTTTCCAGTCCGTCATCTTCTGTGGGACCAGCCATCACCAAAAGCTTTCCGCCCCCTGTCACATAATCTGCCAGCATATCTTTTTCCTCCGTGGAAATATCACTGTCCGGACTGAAAATGACAATACAATCGGCATCCTCCGGAATGGTATCAACGGTCAGCAGAGAAAGCTGCGATGCCTCCATGTTTTCTTTTCCCAGCTGTTCACTGAACGTAGAAGGAAGCTCCATTTCCCCATGCCCCTCCAGAACATATAATTGGGGAAGATCCTCACTGACCACATAATCTATTGCAGAAGTGATCGCCCCTTCTCCGTCAAAAGACGTGGTATAATTGTAAGAATACATGTTCTCTGATTCCACAAGGTAAATGTCACTATAGCTTATAAACCGGCTGCGATCCCCGCATTCCACGATCAGGCTGTTGTTCTGGACAGTCCGGTCTGTATACTGCTCTGCAAATGTGGGGAATATATCCGGATTCTTTTTCACAACTTCAATATGTTCCGAAAGACTGTCGTATTTATTCAGCAAATTTTCAATGACAGCATCTTCCTGATCCGCCTGCACCACCCAGTAGATTGTCACATCTTTTTCCAATGCATTTACCACCACTTTTGTATTACTGGTAATGGAGTAGAGCTTCGTAGAGCTGATATCATATTGGGTTGATGCGGCAGGCAGCGCAGAAGCAAAAATATTCACCGCAACTAAAACAGCCAACACCACACCGGTAATCATCAGCGAATAGGAACCGCCGCGAAAAGCATTTCCGTTTCTTTGCCCCCATCCGGAAAATTTCAGACACTCTGTTTTATTCATCAGTTATACCTCCTTTTCTCCATGGACTGCACCGACAGGAACAGGAAAAAAACGGCAACCGTAATATAATACACAATAGAAGTCATATCAAAAATCCCGTTCACAAAACTGTAAAAACGCTCAAACAAAGACAGTTTTGCCATAATGCCTGGCAGAAGCCCTTCAAATTTTGTCGCATCCACAATGTAGGCAATCACTACTCCGGCAATCAAAGCAAAGCTGACGATATAGGCAAAGCTGTTATTTTTTGTCAAATGACGTACCACTGCCCCCAGAATAAGGATGAGTACACACAAGGCAACCGCTGATCCCACCGCTGTAGATGATACATATTCCGAAAGCCTGACGCTGTAGTAATTCAGCAGAATAACCGCAATGCCGATACCTGCGGCAAAGCCCTGATTGTCCGTCAGAGAAGAAATAAACACTCCCAGAGCAATCAATGCGGCTCCCATGATAAAGAAGGCCAGAATTGATCCATAAGATGTCAGCAGATAGACATCACCGTACTGTGAAAAAATCAACGGATACAGGCAGATCAGGCACATGGGAATCAGGTAAACCGCCAGCAGCGCCAGATATTTTCCGATAATTACCTGTGTCGTAGTGATGGGGAGAGCATACAGGAGCTGATCCGTCCTTTGCTTCCGTTCCTCTGCAATTACACGCATGGTTAAAATCGGTACAATGAACACAAATACAAGGCACCCAAAACTTAAAACAAACTCAAAGTTGCTGACTGCCGCCTGTATGTTATACAGCATTGCGCCAATTCCCACAAAAGCCAGCAGGAAAGCTCCGAAAACATAGGCTGTCAGCGAGTGAAAATAATTCCTAAGTTCATGTTTTAATACCGCAGTCATCTGTTATCCACCTGCCTTTCCATCCATTCCACATTGTTGTTTTCTGTGAGTTCCGTATCCGACTTGTCAGTTTTTCCTCCGTTATCCACAGATGCCGTATCCACGCCGCTCTCTGTCAGCTCTAAAAAGACATCTTCCAGATTTGCTTTCTTTGATGACAGTTCCAACAGGGCTTTTTTCCTTTGGGCAAACGCAAAAAAGATATGACGACATACATCCGATACTTCGCCAAACTCGATTTTTACATCTACGCGGACACTTCCATTCTCCTGTGTTTTCATCTGCCAGTCTGCAACTGCTTCCAGTTCTTCCATGACTTCATTTATTTCATCGGTTTCTGCTTCTGCAATGAAAGAAACGGCATTGGAGACCATCAGGAGTTTTTCCAGGTTTTCCGGTTTATCAAATGCCACCAGTTTCCCTTTGTCAATAATGAGAACCTTTTCACAGATCGTCTGGACCTCCGAAAGAATATGGGAGCTTAATATGACGGTATGCTTCTGCCCAAGCTGTTTAATCAAATCCCGGATCTCAATAATCTGAATCGGATCAAGTCCCACTGTGGGTTCATCAAGGATGATAACCCCGGGATTACCCAACAGTGCCTGTGCAATGCCCACCCTCTGTCGGTATCCCTTGGAAAGATTTGAAATCAGGCGATCTTTCACATCCTCCAATCTGGTCTGAGAGATAACACTTTCAATCTGCCGATCCAGTTCCCTGCCTTTCACTCCTTTTGCCTCCCCCACAAATTTCAAATATTCTAAAGACGTCTCATTCATGTATAGGGGCGGCTGCTCCGGAAGATAACCCATGAGTTTCTTTGCGCAGTCCGGTTCTTCAAAAATATCATACCCGTCAATCCTGATATGCCCTTCCGTCGCAGACAGGCAACCTGTCATAATGTTCATCGTAGTGGATTTTCCTGCGCCGTTGGGTCCCAAGAAGCCATATACATGCCCGTCTTCAATCTCAAAGGACAAGTCATTTACCGCCGTAAAATCTCCGTAACGCTTTGTCAAATGTTCAACTGTTATCATTTTAGTCCTCCTTCTGTCATATTGGCATTTTGATTATAAGATATGAAGTTGAAATGACACTGAAAATATCAGGCAAAACCATCAACTCTCCGTATCTTTCTCAAGCCCTTCGCAAAATCCGTTTTCCAGCATATCCCGAATGGTCTGCATGGATATGTCCGTAGCCGCAATCTCATCTGCACATCTTTTCAATTCTTTGCGGATTAACTCTTCACATGGAATCTTTTGTTTATATTTCAGCTGATGCTCTAAAGTAGCCCAAAAGTCAATGGCCATTGTACGTATCTGTATCTCCGCTAATGTGCCCGCCGCACCCCCTGCACAGAGCCGCAGGCACAAATGATAGCTTCGGTAGCCATTGGGTTTCGGCCATGCAATATAATCCTTTCGCTGAAGAATCTCCAGCTCCTTACGCTTTTCAATCCAAGCTGCAATTTTATATACGTCATCCACAAATCCGCAGATAATCCGTATACCCACTGCATCATAAACATCATTGAGCGCGGAATGCAGATTCGTCATGAATCCTCTAGCTTTTAATTTCTTCCTCATGCTTTCTGCCGATTTGATACGGGATTGACAGCTTTTGACAGGAAAATCCGCCCCCTGTTCCCCGTACACGGCCGGATACTCTGCAATAACTTCCAGCAGGAATTGCTCCGCAGCTTTCAAGGTGCATAATGCCGGCCCATAAAATTCTTCATCTGTCATAGAGTAAATACCTCCAATTGATAGGTTCCTATATCTACCGTGCTGATGCCTACATCCGCATGCAATGCCTTGAGTTTTTTCCTTAAAAAGGAGATATAGGCCCATACCGTTTCTTTTTCCTCTTTGCCGGCTGAACCCCATATTTTATCCAAAAGCATATTTAATGAAATCGGAATACCGGGATTTTCCATAAATACTTTCATCATTTGAAATTCCTTTCCCGAAAGCCGAAAACTGCTTACATCCGAACTCATTTCCAATGTTGCATGATTCAATTTTATATTTCCTGTCTTTAAAATTTCATCCGTCTGTGTCCCCTGTACCCGCATCATCACTCTGATTCGAGCCAGCAACTCCCGCGTGTCAAACGGTTTTGGCAAGTAATCATTTGCACCGCTGTCAAGTCCGATTACTCTGTCGTCAATATCTGATTTTGCAGTCAGTATCATAATTGGCAGCATATTACCATTCTTTCTCAAAGTCTTTAAAACAGTAATACCGTCTGTACCCGGCATCATGACATCCAATATTGCGGCATCATAAATCTGCGTTTCCAGATACTTCAGTGCCGAATTGCCATCATATACAGCCTCGACAGAATAATTATGTTTTTCCAATACTGTGACCAGCACTTCAGATAAAGCCTTCTCATCCTCCGCCAATAATAATTTCATAATTCCCTCCAGTCTCAATAAGGTATTTTCAACGTATGCTTTTCTGCCCTTTAGATTCTGTTCCTTTGAAAAGCATCATAGCAATCCTAACTGAAACCATACTGAAAAACATATTAACTTTTTAGAAACTCCACCTTTTTCAGTTTCATTTCAGCAATGAAATGTACTATAATAAAAAAGAATTTATCGGAGAAAGCATTATGAAAATACTTGTGGTTGAAGACGAAAAAATGCTGGCGGATTCTATTCAGACATTACTGGTAAATAAGGGATTTGAAGTCGAAGTTGCCTACGATGGGGAAACTGGCGAAGAATATGCCGAACTGGGAATCTACGACCTGTTGATTTTGGATGTGATGATGCCGAAAATGAACGGTTATGAAGTTGCAAGGAAGGTCCGTTCCCAAAAATGCGGGACACCCATTTTAATGCTAACGGCCAAATCCGGATTAGAGGACCGCATTACCGGACTGAATTCCGGAGCCGATTACTATTTAACCAAACCGTTTGATACGCGAGAGCTGCTGGCCTGTATTAACGCTCTGCTGCGCCGACAGGGAGCACAGGTAGATGAGGTTGCCTTCGGCAACACCTCTCTCGACTTATCTTCCGGCATGTTGATATGTGGGACAAACACCGTGCGCTTATCCGCAAAAGAGTTCGATATCATGCGGCTTCTGCTCCAATCCGGTGGCCGCAATCTCTCCAAAGAAGTCATTCTTGCAAGAGTATGGGGATACGACTCTGACGCGGTTGAAAATCATGTAGAAGTATATGTGGGATTTTTGCGCAGAAAATTAGCCAGTATAGAATCCAACATCCACATCGCGGCAATCCGCAGAATGGGCTACCATCTGGAGGAAAAAATTGAAAATTAAAATTTTTAATTACGCGATTTGTGTCTGCGCATTGCTTGCCACAAACTTGTAAACCATGTATGGCTTTGCGCAACAGCGCTACGTAGAAATGAGGATCAATATGACCAAAAAACTCCGCTGTCAATTTGTGACCATTACCATGAGCATTGTAACGGTTATGCTCTGGGCCATTATGTTCCTAATTTATTTTTTTACAAAGATGAATCTGGAAAATAATAGCATCAATATGATGCAGAATATTGCCAGCCATCCCTTCCTGCTCCATCTTCCCAATGAACTGCAGGAAGATGTACGTCTGCCATACTTTACCCTCCAGTTAAGCAAACAAGGTGATTTAATTGCAACAGGCGGGGGATACTATGATCTTTCGGATGAAGACTTTCTGAAAGACTTGATCAATGCAACCTTTTCCAGTTCCGAACGCGTTGGCATTATAGAGGAATACAATCTCCGCTTTTACCATGCAAGTACCTCTGTCAGCCAGATTCTTGTATATGCCGACATCTCAAACGAATTGGCCATCCTAAACAGTCTGGTCAGGAACTGTATCCTTGTTGGACTGGCCTGTTTTCTGGCTTTTCTTTGTATCAGTTTTCTTCTGGCAAACTGGGTGGTAAAACCCATTGACAGGGCATGGAACCAACAACGGCAGTTTATTGCTGATGCCTCCCATGAATTGAAAACTCCCCTGACGGTGATTATGACGAATGCAGAGCTTATGCAAAATCCGGATTGTGATGAGGCAAACCGTATAAAATTCAGCTCAAGTATTCTGGTTATGTCTAAGCAAATGCGGAATCTGGTAGAACAGATGCTGGAGCTCGCCAGAGCCGATAATGTACAGTGCAACACTGTTTTTTCTTCCGTAGATTTTAGTCGGCTTATTTCCGATGCAACACTTCCGTTTGAACCCATATTCTTTGAAAAAGGACTCACATTGCACACAGAAATCTCAGACGGTATTACAGTCAACGGCAACCCCGCACAATTGCGCCAGGTTCTGGATATTCTTCTGGACAATGCACAAAAATATTCATGGGAAAAGGGAACTACATGGGTGACTTTGAAAAAGCACAGTAAAGGACGGTGTTTATTGACGGTGGCGGATGAAGGCGCAGAAATACCCGCCAGCGATCTGCCCCATCTCTTCAAACGCTTTTACCGCGCTGACAAGGCAAGGAGCCGGACTGGCGGCATAGGCCAGTCCGGCAGCTTCGGCCTTGGTCTTTCCATCGCCGAGGCCATTATTGTACAGCACAAAGGTAAAATATGGGCAGAAAGCAAGAATCATATCAATCGTTTTTTTGTGGAACTGGGGACAACTCTGTAAACAGTTATTCCAGTTTGGCTTTCCCTGGCCAGTTTTGTTTAAGAAACATTGTCTGTCAAGTATGTAAAGCTCTTTACAATTTGATGTATCATATGAATCCCCAAGCCACCCTTGCAGGATATTTCATACAGTAAGTTTGAGCTATATGGTAAAATCGAAACCCATCCTGCTGGCAACCTATTTCCCGTCAGGCTTTCGGGCAACGATACACAACGAAAAGAGATAAAAATACACTGCTGCGGAAAGGATGGAAACCAAATTCCAATATGGCAATAACGGCATATTGTCTAACTCTGCACCGGCAAGCAGATAAAAATCCATGATACAAAAAAATGTATCTTTCCAACTGCCTCCCAGTAATTCACAGCTCGGCGGCACACACCATGCAAGTTCCACAGCTTTCCATAACAGAACACTCCCTATGCAAGTTCCCAGAACCTGTAACACATTGATACGGAACCATTTCGTATCTATATTCCCAGTCTGCTTAAAAGCCTCTATTCGTAGAATGCCCTTCTTCCATTTCCATACCGGTCTGCAGGCAGAAAATATTGCATATGCACCTGTTGTTATCAGCAGGGAAAGAAACCTTTGCCGGAAAATGCCCTTTACCAGGCCTATCTGCGTAATCTGAAGCGTTTCTATGGGATACCCCGCTTTCTTCATCACCAGCGCCGCATCCGCCAGGTTTGGGAACCCGCACCATATCTGGCTGATTTCCAAATCATGAATTTCCAAAAGGTTCTTTGTGGAATATGGTATATATATTCCCGCTTCTTCCCCGTCCCGCTCTGCCATGATTCCTGTGACCCGATAAGGCACTTGATTCAGATACACCGTCTCACCCACGCATTCCCGGTTCCCAAAAAGTTGAATTGCTGCCGTCTCATTAAGCACCATTACCGCCAGCTTCCTGTCTATCTGCATAGCGTTAAAAAAAGCGCCTTTCTGCATGTGGGTATTTGTAAAAAATGCGTAGTTTTCGTTGGTCAAAAAGACAGGAATTTCCTCCCTGCGGAAACCGTTTGACACATCAGGGTAAACCTGCTGCGAATAGGTCAGTCCAATCCCCTCCTTCTCAATATTGGCAATGTCGGTTTCGGTAAAAAACCGGTCCTCACGCTTCAATGATAATGCATATATCCCTTCCCATACCGCACTCTGCATTTTCAGCCAGGACAGCAGGCACATTCCTGCCGCTCCCGCAAGAATAAGCAGCACCGGTAATTTCCTTCCGAATATTCCTTTCATCATATGTCAACTCCCTCGTAAAATACGTTGCTTCCGTCCCCGATTTCACTTGTAGATGCTATGACAATCAGTTCATCTGTGGGCAGTCCTCTTACTGCACAATAGGCTTCATCTGAATCCAGTAAATCCACGGACATCCTGTGGACCTTGTACCCTTCCCCCAGCACACTGTTATTCTCCTGCACTGCCAGGACATAATAGCCTGCTGCATCTTTGCACAGCGATGCTGCCGGAATAAGCGTATCATACAGCTCGCTGTCTTCCCTGATGGTTATTTTCACCCGCGCCCCTGCCAGGGGCGCATCTGCACGCCTCACTGTGATATTTACTTTATAGCCTTGCAGATCCTGGCTCTCATAGCCAACGATGGAGCTGATTTCTCCCTCCACCGATTCGTTCTGGTCCACAAGCTCCAGCACCGGAACGCTTTCCATGCTGATATGTTCAAACTGTTCTTCGCTGATGATCAGGCTGCATACCCATTCTTCCGACTTTTCAGCAATCTCATATAAAACCGTATTCTGGGTGGAGGACACATATATCCCTTTGCTGACGCCGACCCATGAGATAATCCCAGCTTTACCCGCCTTGACATCATACATTTCCCCTGTTCCGCTCGTTTCAACCCGCATCAAGGTCTGGCCCGCCTTTACCTCATCCCCCGCATCTACCAATATCTCCCTTATTTTGCCGTCGATGTCTGCATAAACAGATTCTGTGTACGCATAGACAAATTCTGAAGTACCCTCCACTGTAAAGATAAGTCTGCCCTGTCTGGGCAGTGCTGCTGTTACCACCGGAAGCCGGTAGTTATAAAAGGATTTTGAAAAAAATGTCAGCGCCAATAAAACAACAGCGAAAACTGCAAACATTTTATGAAATCTTTTTTTCCATCGGAATGTTTTTTCCGATTGGAACGCTTTTTCCAATTGGAACGCTTTTTCCGATTGGAGTGTTTTTTCCGATTGGAGTGTTTCTTCCGATTGGGTTGCTTCTTCCCATTGGGTTGTTCTTTTTCCATTTTCTGCCTGATTCATTTTTGTCACCTCTATATGCGCTTCGGCGCAAATATCAATCAAAATTTGAAAGTTTTCTTTCACAATCCCCGTCACGCCGCTTACAGCGGCACAAACAATTTGTGAGAAGAATGCTCGCTTTATGCATTCTTCAGTGTGAAACTTAGAAGTTCTCAGGCGGTGTTCTTTGACGCCTTAGCACTTCTTTTCACACTTCATTCCTTTCTTCTTTCTGTCGTATTCCCACAGGACAAAACTTCCGGTGATGCCTTAAATTCTTATCCCTTCAGCCCCGTTATGGCAATTCCGTTTTTCAGATACTCCTGGCCATAAAGCAACACCAAAAGTACGGGCAGCGCATAGAAACAGGAGCCGGCAAACGCAATTCCTAATTCACCGCTGTTGATTTTTGCAAGAAAAACAGATAACGGCTGAGCTTCTGAATCCTGTATGAATATGACTGCCTGATCCACCAGATTCCAGTAATCCAAAAGGGTGAGCATGGCCACTGCCGCTATCCCATGCTTTACCATTGGCAGCACCACCCATAAAAATATCCTTCCATGCCCTGCCCCATCCACCATTGCCGCCTCAATATAAGCATCCGGCATACTTTTCATAAACTGCCGTAAAAGAAATACTCCCAGCGGGTTGAAGATACCCGGCAGGATAATGGCAAGACAGCTGTCCGTAATGCCCATCCAGTCCGCTACGATATAATTAGGCATCAAAGTTACCTGCAGCGGCAAAAGCATAACGATAATATACAGAAAGAACAGTCCTTCCTTCCCCCGGAACCTCAAAACAGTGAATGCATATGCCGCAGGAGCCGACACCAATATCTGCCCAAGCACAATCGGCGCCACAAGCTTCACGGAATTCCAGAACATATGCAGATACACCGGACTGTCAAATAGCAGGGAGCCATATTGTGACAGCGTTACCTTTTTAGGCACCATATCCATATCAACATATTCGTCTGCCCCCAGGCTGCCTGTAGAGTAATTGTTTTCTACTTCTCTGCTTCCCATGAAAGAATTTGTAAAAGTGATGATTAGCGGCATCATGTAAACTACAGCCATTACAATCAATAACACGTATAAAACTTTTCTTTTCATTGCCCTGACTTTTTTCATCTTATTTCCTTTCTGCCGCACCCCCACTAAGTCTCCCAAATCTGGTCCTGCACCCTGCAAAATGCGACACCCTCACCGGGGAAGGCATTTTCAAACACGCTCTAATAATGCAGATCCTCCGACAGCTTCCTTTCTGCCCGGAATATGCAGACCACAAACAGTACAATGACTATCGTAAGGATATAAGTCGCGCTGACCAGCTTTGAATAATTCAGGGAGAGGAACATATTGTTCATATAATGCTGCAGGACGTACAGACTGTCCGGAGGGTACTCTCCTGTCATAATATAAATCTCCTTAAAAACCTTAAACGAATTTACAAATGTCATGATCAGCACCAGAAACGTAATCGGCGTCAGGTATACATAAGTGATATTTCTGAACTTCCAGATCCTTCCCGCCCCTTCCACATCGGCGCACTCATAATATTCTTCCGGAATGCTTCCTAAGCCGCTTATGAACAGCGCCATATTATATCCAACATTTTTCCAGATGAATATGATTACCATTACCGCCATTCCATAACTGCTCTCCAGCCAGTCTATGCCCTCCACGCAGAAAATCCACAGAAATCTGTTCAGAGTTCCATGCAGGCCAAAGAAATTTTCCCAGAAAAATGCGGATGTAGCGGAGGGAATCGCCAGCGGTATAAGAAAAACCAGGCTGAAGTAATTGGAATGTGCCTTCATTTTCCTGACGACAATAGCAGCACACAGGGAAAGGACCACATTCAATGGAATGCTGACTGCCATAAACCATGCTGTATTTTTTATCCCCCTCAAGAAATAGACGTTTTGGAACAATGCCTTATAGTTCAGCATCCCGCAAAACTTTCCGCTTACCGGATTGTCCATGACAGAATAGGAAAAAGACAGCAGAAACGGAATCAGGTAAAAGAAGCAAAACCCTGCCAGACTGATAAGAAGCATCATGCATGGCAGTATTCTATTTCGTTTCCATTTTTTTATCATATACATACTCCTGATCAATTAAAAATTTGATAAATTAATAAATCCATTCACCATTTTTTCATAAAACTCATTCTTCTCTTTATTCATTAAAATATTGTTCCAGCTGTCGTTGAAGTCTCCTGGCCGTGTCCTCCGCTGTCTGTTGGCCCGAAAAATATTTACTATTTTCCTCATCTATTAAATCCGTGATACTCGAATCCAGAGTGTCGCAGCCATTGATCTGTTCCACCCAGCTTTCCAGGATTGCCTTGTATTCCGCCTGGCTTCCAAACCCGGCTCCGCCATTGCCCTCTTTGTAAAAAGCATAATAACGCTCTGCCGCTGCTTCCAATCCTTTCCGGCTCACTGTAGGGCCATGAAAAGAGGGAGACGTCTGCGCTTCGTCAGACAGCAGGTATCTGATAAATTCCCATGCCAGATCCTTGTTTTCCGATGCACTGTTTATGGCCACACAGGAATTTGATTTCATAAGCGTCCTGCCTTCCGCATCTGTAAGAGGCATACAATAGTTCGTTCCGCTTTTCGTATCCATGCTGTAATAAGCGGCCTGCACATCATAATCACATTCTGCGGCAAAATAATATTCCATGTTATAAAAATCAATCTCCGAATCAAAATAGCCTTTTTCAGAAAGAGCCTTTACCGACTCCAACAGCGCAATATATTCCGCTGAATCCAGGTTTACCTTTTTGGAGTCCACATCTATAAACTGGCCAATGGAATCTTTGATCAGATAATGTGCGTAGGACACCTCATTCATCTGTATCAGGAACGCATTGCTTTTATCCGTTTCATCCACCAGCTGTTTTGCCAGATCCATTGCTGTCCCAAAGCAGATGCCCCGGATATCATTTTCAATGCCGCTATGTTCTGACATAAGCTCTGCTGAAAACGCCAGCGTGTCAAATCTCGCCATATAAGGGACGATATATATTTCCCCACTATCCTCTTTCGCCGCCTGCAGTACATTCATGAAATAATTTTCATCATTCAGTTCCGGTGTTTTTTGGATATATCCGCTCAAATCTTCAAATACTCCCATTTCACTGTATTTTGTAATGGGAAGGAAACCGGTAAGCAAAATATCTTCCGCCTTACCCGTCATGATCTTTGTATTCAGGTATGTCCGGTAATCTTCCACTGCGCTCTCGCCGGAGGATTCCTTATAACTGTTGACGGTCACCTTTACATCAGGATACCGCTTCATAAACTGCTCTGCGGCAGCACTCAGAAATTCTTCCTCAAACAGACAGGATATGGTTATCTCCCCCTTCATTTCCGGCTGCCCATAGGGTACTGCTTCCTGTATATCCGGTGTTTTCCCTTGGGTTCCCTGACACTCCTCTGTCCCTGATGCCCCGCCTGGTTCCTGCACTGGAGCACCACTTTGTCCCTCATTGTCTTCCGGTGCAGTTCCATTGCCACATCCACACAGAACAGACACCGCAATGAGCAAAACCCACAGCAAACTTTTTCCTTTTCTCATAAAATAAAAACCTCCTTGCCAAATCTTTTACAAATGCTTTGTAAAATAGTTTAGCAAGGAGATGTCTCATACCTTCGTCCGTGATGTGTCAAAACTGTCAAACTTATCTTTCTCTTTTTAAACCGCACCCAGCCAGAAATCTATCACAATAACCGGATCCTGATTCTTTACGGCAATCTGGTATTCTTTTACCGCTGCGTACACAAGTCCCCCTGGCATGATATCACAAGTGGTATTATTTATCAGATTTGCGGTTTCCGTGCTGCCTCTGTCAATGAACGGAAATGCAATCCCCAACATTTCTTCATCGCTGTATTCATTTGGTACCCTGTCGCTTTCTTTCATGGAAAGGCTGGCCTTCCATATTTTCCCGCTGGAAGCATGCACCGTAAGGCTGACCGCCACGTCGTTCTCCGTATACCGAACCAGCCAGCAGCTGAGCAGGCTATCGTCAAAATCAACCTGGGTATCCAGGGTACACAGCCTGGCAGTAACTTTATCAAAATCACATTCTGCCAATCCCTCCGGGACAATGCCGCATTCCGCCATGACTGCGATCCACTCTTTTCCTGTCTCAATTGCCTGCTCCATATTCATCTGTCCCTCTTGGGGTTCATGGGGCAGCTCATTTCCTCCGCTTTCCCAGACAGACAGCACCTGCGCCATCATCTCCTCGGATAAGGGACGCCCTTCAAATAAAGCGCCTTCCGCCAAATCCCCACCCGTTTCCCCCGGCTGATCGGATGAAGAAAGTGAGGTTTCCGCAGGCTGCAAGGCAGAGGGCATTCCTGTCTGCCTTGCAATCCGCCCGGTTCTGTCGAGAAATTCTTCCTGTTTCTGAAGAAGCAACGCTTCTGTCAGAAACCATCCGCCAATCACCACTCCAAACAACAGCAGAAACAGTACCACCAGGGCATATGGTTTGCTTTTATTCAGGTTTATTTTCCGAAACAAAATTTAACCTCCTCTGCATTTCAGGCATAGCCTCACACTCGTCCCGCTCCTGCCGTCACTTTCAAATTCCAGCCTGCTTCCATGTATCTGTGCTATTTTATCCGATAAGGCAAGACCGATTCCTGCGCCATGCTGCTTCCTGGAACGTGACTTGTCCACCATGTAAAACGCTTCCGTAATTCTCTTTATCTCCTGCTTTGGGATGCCGTTTCCATCATCCCTCACCTGCATGGTAAAATAAGTTCCATCCGCCATTTTTTCCACAATCCCTGTTACCCGGATATGTTTTGCGCCTGCTTTTATGGCATTATCCAAAAGATTCAGGAACAGCGTTTTAAACAGGTCATATTCCACCTCGATACAGGCAGGCTCCACAGTGCAGTCCAGCGAAACCCCTTTTTCATCCATAAGATACTCCACATCAGCCGCAAGCTCCTGAAACAAAATGTCTGTCTTTACTTCCTGCATACAGAAATCCTTATGGTTTAATATGGTCAAATCCATCAGCTTCAGCGACAGGGCCTCCAAACGCATCCCCTCGTTCCAGATATACCATGCCGCTTTCTTCTGTTCCTCCCTGGGAAGTTCCTTTTTATATATCCGGTCCGCATAGCCGATAATGGAAGTCAGGGGCGTCTTTAACTCATGTGCGAAATTGGCCACAAAATCCTCTTTCTGCCTTGCACTGTCCGAAAGCTCCTGCACCTTCTCATCCACAGCCTCTGCCATCCGGTTAAAATTTCCCGCAAGCTGGCTCACCTCGTCACTGCCGCTCTCTGCCACACGTTCCCCATAATTTCCCTCTGCTATTTCCTTCGTAGCTGCCGTCAACCGCTTGATTGGTCTGGTTATGAAATAAGAAATGCCGAAAATCAGGAAGATGTCTATGCCCACTGCCGCGGCATATACAGTCCCAAATTTCCTTATGATCTGTGCCTGCTGGTTCTGGATTTTTTCCACGTCAACCCCTGTTATGAGAAATACGCTTATCTCCCCGTGGGCAACGATTCCTGCAGTCAGAAGAAATGTCCTGTTATTGATCTTCATAAACCGATAGCTTACCATATCCCGTTCTGCTTCTGAAAACAGCAGGGAAAGCTCTGTGTCAGCAGGAAAACCGGAAAACAGCAGGGAACCGTCCGCTGCCAGAAAAGCCACCGTGCCGTTCATGTCCGCAGCCATGCTGCTGATGTCATACTGCCCCTCCGCCGCACCTGCAAACCAATCCTCCCCTCTGGTGATCAGGTTGGCCTGCACCACAAATTTGTTATACTGGTACTGTTCTATGGCTCCCTCAACTTCCCTTTCCATGGTAACCTCATAAAAGTAGGAAATAAGGATATATCCGCCAAAAAGAAACATGACACAAAAAAATATCATAATGGAAACTATGATCTTTGCGCCTAATTTCATATCATCAACCCTCCAGACGATACCCTATCCTGAATATGGTCTTTATATGCTCCTCCCATCCCAGCTTCTTCCTCAGCCTCTGGATGTGCGTATCCAGCGTCCTGGTATCCCCCAGGAAAGGCTCCTTCCACACCTTCTCATACAGCCTCTCCCTGTGCTGTGCCGCATTCTTATTCTGCATCAGTTCCACCAGCAGGTCATATTCCTTTACTGTCAGCTCCACTTCTCTCCCATTCCGGAATACCTTTCTGCACTCCAAATCTACTGTAACATCCGCAAAGGAAAGCTCCTTCCGGTTTTTCCCATACCGCCGCAGCACGGCTTCCATACGGGCAAGCACTTCTCCGCTCTGGAAAGGTTTCACAATATAGTCATCAGCTCCCATTTTCAGTCCGCGTATGCGGTCGCCTACCGAGCCTTTCGCCGTCAGGAAAATAACAGGGATATCCATGGGTTTGATATATTCCAGTAGTTCATAGCCGTCTATTTCCGGAAGCATGATGTCTAACAATATGAGATCAAATCCCTGCCTTTCTTCCAGCATATCTGCTGCAGTTTTCCCATCATGGGCACATACACACTGATACCCCTCATCACTCAGATCCATATATAATAGATTGGCGATTGCCTCATCATCTTCTACAATCAAAACATTCATCCCAAAACCTCCAATATAGTTATTGTAGCAAATAGATGTGTCAAAGTTGCGTATTTTCCAAATCTTCCTGCATTATTCATGAATATACTGCATATCTGATTATCGGTCTTGCATCATAGCAAACAGCACCCGCGTATCAGCGACACAGGTGCTGCAATCTGTTTCATTATCTCCACATAATATCCACATAAAATCTAATTGGACAGACTTCTTTCCGTTCGGTAAAGGACTTTTTATTCAAGGCATCTTCTACCCTGCACCCGCTTTCTTTTTCCCAATTCAAAGGGCTTTTATATATCTTTTTTGCCGCCTGGATATAAGCAAATAAATCGAAAACCAGACGACACAATGCAGTAATAGAATAACAATGTCTTTGCCTGCAGCCGCCATATCGCCATTCGTCAGGCCCATGATTCCCTCAAAGGTGGCACTGGAGGGAATCAGGTAACAGATGTATAAAACAACTTTGTTTCCTCCCACCGCCAGATACTTCAGCAGCGGAATTGCCATAAACACGATCATAACGATTTTGATATAAACCACGCCTGCCATCAACCCATCCGAGATACGTCCAATAAACAAGCCGATCAGGGCTGATACAAAGGCTGACAATATGATCAGCGTCAGCATGGCCAACGCCCCGGCAAAAGTGAGGCGGAAACAGAGCGCCGTGGCAATCACAGAAGATAAGCAGCCAAATATAAAGCCAATAAAAATTTTCTGGACTACATATTGCCTGGATGTCATAGGCAGTATTTCATTGATCAGCGAAATCCCGTCTTCCTTTTCTGTAATGATGTTCATTGCGTTAAAGGTACCGCCCATGAACATCGCAACAATCAGTGTCATTGCAATAAAAAGGTTCTGGTACCCTGCCAGCACATCTGGCTGCTCTAAAATCTGTATGCCCGCCTGTGCCGCCGTTCCCCGCTGCCTGTAGAGCACCGGGAGTGTACCTGCCATCTGCTGCCATATCGTTAATTCATCGCCGGAAATAATCGTCTTAATACCATTTCCATCCATTTCCACACCGATCATATTCGTTGAAGGTTCGTTGATTGCTTGAACCAGCTCTTCCCTCGTCTGACAGATTGTGACGGAACCATATCTCCCAAGCCACATATGAGTTTCCGGCGCCAAATCGCCGGCAATCACACCGAAATCATATTCCCCCAAAGAAGAAAGGTCAATAGAGCCGATAAAGTTCAATGACATGGCTACCACAATGGGCAGGAAGAAAGACATGATACAGAACTTGTCCTTCCTGACACTTTTAAGCTGATAGATCAACCCTTTCATTGTCACCCCTCCCTTCCCATTTCTTTGCGGAACGCCGATCCTACAATGCCGAAAAGAAGGATAATGGCACACACTGCACAAATATAATAAACTGGGTTTGTAACGGGCATACCGAAAAATGCGTTTTTCAGTCCCATATATACATGATAAAAAGGATGCCAGTCAATCCATGCCATTTTAATCGAAGTGTTGGCTGACAGAAAAACAGGCGTCGCCACAAAGAGAGCAATCACCAGATAGGCCAGCGAAAATTGCCTGAAATCCTTTAACAGCATTGTGCAGCCGAAACCCGTAAGCGCCATAATCAGAGATAAGATGGCAGTCTGTACCAATATGGCAGGCAAAATACTTCCCGCCTCTGCCGGCCCCACATTAAATAGAGTCATCAAGGCTGCAAATGCCAGATCCGTCAACAAAAAGAGAAAAACCTTAGAAAATATAAACAGATCCTTTTCCAGCGGCACAATGGCATGGACACGGATCACACCCATCTGTTTTTCTTTAAACAGCACGGAGGCAATCCCTAAAAAGCCTACGGCAACAATCTCAATAAACAGCAATTCACAGGTGATCTCCCTGCGCTGCTTCATTTCCGGCGTGTTGCCGCCCACTGCTTCCGGTGTATACTCTCCGGAAAAATGCAGTAAAGACAATGCATAGTCGGCTCTATGGCGGTCTGCTTTTTCTGCTCCCCTATATAATATTACTTCCGGCCTGCCATCTATTATGCGGATCCCCACACCACCGCTTGTGTCCCCGGCAAGCGCTTCATCTAATTCTTCCTGAGAGGCCGCCAAACGGACAAGGGGAGAAACCCCGTCTAAAGATCCTGCCGGGTCATACAGATATACATTGTAAATACTGGCACTGCCCTCCATTAGTTTCAGATAACCAAAGTGGATGAATAATGTATAAAGCAGAAGCGACCCCAACGCCACAAAGAAGAATTTTCCTGACGCCATCATCCGGCAATCTTTTATGAAAAGAGAAAAAAGGCTTTTCCACATTAAGACAGCCCCCTTCCCGCATATCGGATGAATACATCCTCCAAAGTCGGCTCCTGCGAATGAACGCTTATCAGTTCATCATACACAAAAGGAATACCTTCTTTCAGTTTGGGCGCTTCAATCGTCCGTTCCTCCCGCCTGCCTTGGTACAGATAATCAACAACAATGCTGTGGCTGCTGTTCTGCTCCTTCAGATTTCCCGGCGTATCAAGGGCGACAATGTTCCCGTTTGAGATGAACGCTACCCTATCGCAGAGCAGGTCTGCGTCAAACATATTGTGGGTAGTCACAAATACCGTTGTCCCTTTCTGCCGCTCATTCTCTATGATCCTGCGAAAGAGGACAGCTCCGGCAGGGTCAAGGCCGCTGGTAGGCTCATCCAGAAACAAGAGTTTCGGACTGCTGATCAAGGCCCTCGCCATACTGACACGCTGTCGCATCCCTTTTGAATAAGAAGACACGGGTTTTCTCAGAAAGTCCCTCTTAAATTCCAGCTGCTCGAGCAGTTCTTCCGCATCCCGCAGTTGTTCTTTGGGATAGAAAGAAGCGAAATAATGCAGATTGTCAAGGGCGCTTAAATTGGCATACAAATAAGGGAACTCAAACAGAACGCCGATCCTCCGGAAAAAGTCTTGTTTATGTATGCCGTTTATGTCTTCCCCGAACAGGGATACCATCCCCCCATGCCCTTTTAAAATGCCGGTCAATATCTTTTGCGTCGTAGACTTCCCGGATCCGTTGGGTCCTAAGAATCCAAAAATTTCCCCATCCTCCACTGTGAAATTCAGGCTGTGTAGCGCCTCTTTGTCTTTTCCATAGGAAAAGGTCAGGTCTTTCACTTCAATCATTCACCATCCCCCCATTTTCCACGCTGCCCCTTTTTCTTTTCCTGCTCCTGCCTGCCCCACCATTTCATAAACTTTACCTTAAATGGGATAGAGATGATGAGCACCGCCAGAATGACAATCCACCAGTACCATTCCAAACCTAAAAGCATGATCCTTACCTCCTTGTTGTAAGGATAAAAAAGTGCATTGAAGTCCATGTGAAATTGATGTGAAGTTGGTGTGAAATCTATGGCCCACTATTATACTACAACGGGAATGGAAAAGTAGAAGGTCACCCCATCCGGCTGATTTGCGACACCGTATGTGAAGCACTGCATAGAAAGTATCTGTGCTACAATTGCCAGTCCAAGACCTGAACCACTGTATTTTGAGTTTCTGTCACAGTAAAACTTCGTCCAGATTTTTGGAAGGTTTTCCGGCGGGATGGGCATCCCCTGATTAAAGACAGAAAAATCCAGCATACCGCCACGCTCCTTCAACGACAGATCCAAAACACCCCCCGGCCGGACATTTCTTTTTGCATTGACGATCAGATTATTCAGCACCTGCTCCATCCGGCTCCTGTCTGCATTGACATAAACAGGCTGCTCCGGCAATTCATATCGCAGTTCAAAATCGGCATCCGGAATATCCATCAGCAGCCTCCCGGCTACAGTCTCCAGAAATTCCACAAAATCGAAACGTTCCGGGCGAAGCTGTGCAGCCCCATTTTCCAGGGCAGACAGGTCAAGCAAAGCAGTGATCAGGCTGCTCATGCGCTCCGTTTCCGCTATGATGACCTGGGCATAATTTTGTCTTTTTGCTTCATCTGTTTCATCCTGCAAACCCTCGGCATATGCCCGGATCACCCCCAGCGGGGTCTTCATTTCATGGGAAAGGTTATCTGCCAGTTCTTTCCGCTCCGCCAGCAGATGCTTTTTCTGTTCCACATCCTGCTCCAGTTTGCTGTTCACCTTTTCCAGTTTTGAAAACGCTTCCTGCAGGCTTTCGGCCATAAGATTCAGACTGCAGGAAAGCTCTCCGAATTCATCATGGCCTGCCACCCTGCAAGGCTGGGCAAAATCCAGGTCTGCCATGCTCCGGGCGGCATCATTCAACTCCGATACAGGCTTTGTAATAAACCTTGCCATCCATAAGTCGATTACACAGATCAATGCGGCAACAAAGGCAAGCCAAATCATAAAAGAAACATCTGCATTCAGAGGCAATTCGGTAAAAAATACATAAGACAGCACCAGGATAACACCCATCAGTTTTGATGCCAGCAGTATTTTCTTCCGTATGCCGAAAACATTTCTATTGCCACTTATTTTCATGCCGTCACCTCGAATTTGTAACCTGAACGAATCAGCGTTACAATGTGCCTCCCCTCGTTACCTAATTTCTGGCGGAGAGTTTTGATATGCGTGTCCACTGTTCTTGTGGTCCCTTCAAAATCATAACCCCATATCCTGTTAAGCAGCTGCTCCCGGGTAAAAACCCGTCCGGGATTTGACATTAGAAAATGAAGCAGCTCATACTCCTTATAGGTCAGGGTAATTTCCTGGCCGTCCAGAAATACTTTATGTGAAGCAGGAATTACTGCAATTTTTCCTCCATTCACAGTGTCTACGGTGTCTGTTGGACTGGCAGAAGTACGCCGCAGCAAAACATTTGCTTTCGCAAGCAGCACTTTAGGACTGAATGGCTTTGTCATGTAATCATCTGCGCCCAGGCCATAGCCTTTCAGCTTATCATCCTCGCCGCCCTTGGCAGTTAACATGATAATAGGGATATTGCTGATTTCCCTTGCCATTTTACAGACGGAAAAGCCATCAATGAGAGGCATCATAATATCCAGTATCATTAAATCCATTGGATTGCTCTTCAATACCATCAGCGCATCCACACCATCGTCCGCTGTATAGCAGGCATGGCCGCCCCGCCGCATATATTCTGTGATAATCTCCTGCATATTCTTTTCGTCTTCAACAATCAGAATGTTTGCCATAGTTTACCTCATTTCTGCGCTGCTTTGTTGCGCAAAGCCATACATGGCTTACAAGCTTTTGACACCCATATTGATTATAGCATTTTCGTTTCCTGTTTGCCACAAAACGAAATAATTCTCAAAGCGCAAATGACAAAATAGCGACGAGATGCTATAATAAGAGAAAGAGAGGTACATTTATGCCGAACACAAACAAAACCATTCAGCAGTTAAATTTGGAAGACGATTTCCTTTTTGCAAAGGTAATGAGCGATCAGGAGGTCTGCAGAAAAGTTTTAGAAAAAATACTAGATGTTTCGATACGGGAAGTTTCCGTACCTGCCACACAGAAAACCATCAATATGCTCTATGACGGAAAAGGTATCCGACTCGACGTATACCTTAACGATGATGAGGGAACGGTATATAATGTGGAGATGGAACGCGGTAAGCATAAAAAAGCCATCCTTCCCAAGAGGTCAAGGTACTATCAGGGAAACATCGACCTTGACATCATTTCCGCAGGAGAAGATTACAGAAAGTTGAAAAAGTCCTTTGTCATCTTCATCTGCACCTTTGATCCTTTTGGAGAACGGCGCCATTTATACACCTTTGAAAACAGGTGCGCAGAAAATCCTTCCCTTACACTGGGAGATGAAACTACCAAAATATTCCTCAACACAAAGGGGAACATGCACAATGTCGATCCTGAAATGCAGGAATTTCTCTTCTATGTGGAAAACACAACGGATGAATTTGCATTGCAGGCAAGAAGTCCGCTCATAAAAAGGATCCATAAAAGGGTTACAGAGGTAAAAGAAAGTAAGGAAATGGAGGTCGAGTATATGACTTTATTGCAGAGAGACCGGGAAAATATTGAATTAGGACGCGAAGAGGGACATAAGGAGGGCACGTTATTTGCTACAAAAATCCTTAAATTGTATAATAAGGGCATGGGTTTTGCCGATATTGCGTCTTCCCTGAAACTTGATCCCCAGTATGTCAGCTCTGTTATATCTGATTATGAAAATGATTAAGGTATAAGAAACATACACAATGAAGGACCGGTTCCCGCCGGTCCTTTTTAACTTTCATTTTGCACTGTTCAACTCCGCAATAAGCATGAAGTCATCCATATAAAATTTTACCCTTCTCGAAGCGTTTCATAAAAAGAGAAGTCAACCAGACCACTTATTTTATCCAACGCTCCGCTCTCCAATTCCTTTATCATAAGACATTCGGGACTGGGCAGATGAATATTAGGCCCTGCAGTGATACCGAACTTATAGCTTGGCATAAATCCGCGAGGATTATAGTTTTTCGGGTTTCCTTCTACAAGGATAGCCTTAAACCCCAATTCTTTTGCCTTCTCAAATCCATACTCCAACATATCTTTGGAAATATGCTGCCTTTGCAACTCTGTTTTTACCGCAACAGGTGTCAATATCAATAATTCATTTTCAAACCTGCCCTCAATATGGAAGCGGGAAAGCATGGCATAACCGATTACATCATCATTCTCATCAATTGTCACCAACTCCAGCTCCGGAAGGTAATATTTCTTGGCACGGATTTCTTCCACCAGCCGCCGCACAAGTTTTCCTTCCTCGGGACTATCAAATTTTGTAAAAACATCTTCAACTAATTCAAGCGATGAGAGCAGATATTGCTTCTCCATAGATTTAATGTTTCGTTTCATATTTTCCTCCAAACAAATCATACCATATTCATTTTTAAATCACAATAATAACCGAATAAATCATTTTTTTACCCCTACTCTCTTTCTTCGTAACCACCATACGGCTATCCCCACCATAAGAGCAGATAAAGCCACCGCAACTGCCGGGCACCATACCATGGCATGAAATGTCTTTCCGGCAAACCTGTATATTTCATTATGGATATAAAAATCCTTGCTGCCGGAAAGTCTAAGGGGCATAAAATTGGCAAATACATGATTGACTTCAAAGCTTATCATCTTCTCCATGATAAGGAGCAGTATCCAATAAAAGCTGACTACTACAATTCCTGCCATAATCCTTTCCATCAGAACCGAAATCAGAATTGTCATGGAAATTACAAAAATAAGCGCTATATAGCCACGGCTGCAGTTCCAGACAAACTGCTTTGCATATGTGATATGGAATACAGAAAAAAAAGTATCTTCACTGCTCTGAATATACTCACCGCTTCCTGAAAAACCAAAGGGAATCATTTTTACAAAAAAATAAAAAATGACTGCCACAAAATATAATATGCTCCCCACACCGAAAGCCGTGGCAATCCTCGCCAGATCGAGCCTCTTTTTCCCATTTTTTGCGGACCGGCTGAGTTCCTTCATCTTAGTCTGTGCATCATCAGCAAAAAGAGGCATTATGATGACGGATATCGTAATCAGTATAAAAGGCATAAGGCTGCCCATGTCACGGTTCAGTAACTTCCATCCTTCCGCAAAGCCTACCCTTAATTCGGTAAGTTCCCCCGCGTTCTCCATAAACATCTCTTTTTCACTTTCCGTATAATGAAAATAGCTGCTTTCATCCAGCCGCCGTTTTATCGTCCTTAAACGGTTTTCAAAAAATGAATTGATTTCCCCATCTGATAATTCTCCTGCCCCTCTGTCCGAATAATTCAGGGCTATCAGTTTTTCTATATTTGTTTCATCCACATAGACCGCCTCCTGAGTATTTTTGAGCATCACAATGGCTTCCTCAATACTTCTGTTTCCCGCATTTTCTTTCCCATGCTTCAAATTTTCCCACCCACTTGCCACAAACCCGTCCCCGTCCCACAATTCATAGCTCTTTACCGCCTGACAGCTGCTGCTCAACGACAATATAAGGACAACAGCCAAAAAGGCAATAAGCGATTCTGTTTTCAGTATTCTCTTGCTTTCTACCTTTATAATAGATTTCACTGTCTTCACCACCTAATTCAAATAATATTTCTTATCCCTTCTCCCCAGCCAAAAAGCAAACACCCCTATATAGATCACTGTCAGGATCAGAACAACAGCCATATATGGCACCAATATTTTCCCACAGAAGAAAAAGTCTTCCACTACTGCGTCACTGCCAAACTGAAGCGGATAAAACAATTTCATCTGGCTGTACGTGTTGGACAGCCTTGTCAGGGCTGCAACTGTCAGCACCGAAGCTGCGGAAGTTATCTTCAGATTTCCGGACAGGCAGGACAACAGCATGATAAAGTTTGCAAATACCAAAACGCCAAGCAGACCTCCAACAATCTTAAAGAGCATTCCTGTACCAATATTTATATTCAAAATACAGTGAAACCAATAAGTCTGCGCCGATGCCCCAAAACCTCCAAAAGAAGCAACCGCGCCATGCTCTACGAGCAGCACCCCGATAAAGATCATATAGACAGAAGCTGTAAACAGATTTCCCGCTGTCCATCTTGCCCGGAAGTCTTTTTTTCTTCCCTTTGCCGCTGATAATGTCAGCTCATTGACACCGCTCAGACTGTCTTTTGCATAGGTGCATGCAAGGGCAAAAGCAATCACAATAAAGAATACCGGATACTCCAGATCATACCAGTTCATAAAATTGGAGATCCCCTGACAGTATGCAATGCGGACAGGGGTATTGATCCCGGCGATTTTCTGATCCAGCACCTTGATCTGTGACTCTGTAAATTTCACCAGACCGGCATACTGATTCTCATACATGAGTTGTTCTTTTACTGCTTCCCGATACTTCCGGTAAAATGCCTCCTGCGAATCCAGAAAGTCATAATCCAGCCCCATCTTGTTATTTCCATTGGACATGTAATAGGAATAGTAGGCATAATTGATAAAATAATTGGGGTACATATATTTTGTCATTCCTCCGGTGCCTAAAAATCCCCTGTGTTCATCCAGATACTGCTTATCCGCACTGGCCTCATACTGCTTTTTCAGCTCCTGCAGATATTCACCATCCATTATGCCCTCGATATCCTTTGATGCCTCCTTTAATGCCCGATAAGATGCAAGGCCGCTTACAACCTCCCCGTTTTTATCAATAGCCCTCCACTGCGAATTCATGTCCAGATAGATAAAGGTATGAAGTGTGGAGAGGATGCACATTGCCATGACAGCAACAATGGATACCCGGTTCCAGAGTTTCCTGTATTCAAATTTAACCAACATCCTCATAGCTCTCACCTCCGGCTCCCCTATTCCTTATAACTGCTTCCATCATGGATCACGTTCCATGCGCTGCCCTTACCGTCACGGACAAGGATCAGGTACTGCCACACGCCATCTCCATTGCAGTATTCGCAGACAAAAATATTACTGCTGTCATACCCTGCCGCAACCCCTTTATCCTCGTCATCATAAATCGCCAGCACTCTCGGATCGATACACATATAAGTCACCATCTTTGTACTTGGCATGAATCCAAGTATCTCTGTCACATAAATCCGTGCGGCAGCATAGGCTTCCGTAATTTCCCGTGTGTCAAACCTGCTTGTATAAAATGACCCGGACATATCAAAGGAATAATTGTCCTCATCCGGTGAACCTCCTTCCACCAGACCGTCAGCCTCCTGAATCATATCCTCCCGCTCCTGACGGTAATTTTTCAGTTCCTCCTCAAGCTTTGCATCTGTCTGTTCCTCCACACTGCCCTCATTATTCTCCGGGATTGGTGTCTGCATCTGGGATTCCCCCTGTATCTGTGTATCAGAATCATCCTCTCCTATGACAGATGATTCTATCTGTATCGGCGTATCCGGTTCGTTCCCCCTTTCCTTTACACATCCTGCCAGACCCACGACCACTGCAAATGCCGCCATTGTTGTAAACAATTTCTGATTCTTCATTTCCTGTTCCTCTCTTTCCATCCAGAATTTTCTTCCATAATTCCGCCTGCAAAAACATAGTAATCTTCCAATGTCGGCTCTGCCCGGCTGCCCTCTGCCTCCGGATATTCCTCCCCGACGAAACGCACCTGCACTTCACTTCCCTTCTGCTTTAAATGGATGACAGAGCGCTCTTTCCTGAGCTTCCGGTATCCCTTCTGGCTGACTACTGCTTCCCAGACCTGTCCCCGGACTTTCCGAACCAGTTCCTCCACGTTCCCAGTCTCCAGAACCTTCCCTTTCTTTACCACTACAAGCTCCGTGGCGATGGCTTCGATATCTGACACAATGTGGGTGGACAGCAGCACGATCTTATCCTTGCCCATATCACTGATGATATTGGAAAAACGGATACGCTCTTTCGGATCAAGCCCGGCAGTGGGTTCATCCAGTATCAGTATCTTCGGTTCGTTGATGATCGCCTGAGCGATCCCTATCCTCCGCTTCATGCCGCCCGAAAAAGTCTTCACTTTCTTGTCTGCCACTTCTGACAAGTTTACAAATTCGAGGACCTCCATGATCCTATCCTTCAGCTTTGTCTCCGGTATGCCCTTCAGGACACCCATATATTCCAGAAAATCTTTTGCCGTAAATCCGGGATAAACACTATAATCCTGTGGCATATACCCGATCAGGCTGCGGTATCCTTCATCCATGTCAAAAATATCCTTCCCGCCATACCGGATGTTTCCTTTTGTGGGGAAGTCCACCGTAGCCATCATCCGCATAAGGGTACTTTTTCCCGCGCCGTTTTCTCCCAATAGTCCGTAGATCCCTCTTCGGAGTGTAAAGCTGACATCCTGCAGCGCTTCTTTTTTTCTGTAAGATTTGCATAGATGTTCCACCTGCAATTCCATATTTGATTCCATCCAATTGCCTCCTGTTCTGATAGATTTCCTGCCCGCATAAAAACACCCGGTCAGGATATATACTATCCTAAACGGGTGTTGTGTTATTTTTTCGTTATTGATGTGTTATTGGTGTAATATTTTCAGTCTGTCAATATTTTATAGGTAATCACCACATACCTGTCATGAAGCAGCTCCCTACTGGTATACTCTACCACGGCATTATCCCCAAGGACTACATTCTGATAATTGAGCCCCGCATACAGCAGACCGTCTTCCACCACAAGGGTTGCCTGCGTTTTTTCTTCATTTATCTCTGCAGCGTCATCCGTTACCTGCAGACCTGCCATCTCCACAAACTGCCCCAGTTTTTCACAGGGCAGTTCCTCCGGAAGATTATCATAAAAGGTGACCTCTGCTCTCCATACCTTGCCGGTAGCTGCATTCAGATATAAAACGGCATCTGTATAGGAACCTGAAAAATGCACTGTCCAAAAGCTGTAATAAGGTTCCAACCGAACCCTTGAAGAACCCTTTTGTATACCAACGCCCAACGCTGCTTTTACAAATTTCAATCCATCAACTGCTCCCTGAGCTTCCCCTATCCCCATTGATATCAGCCATTCTTCCCCCTCCTGTACCGCTTCCTCCATGGAAACCTGCCCTTCTACCGGATCGTGAAGCGTCTCCCCCAATCTCTTATTCCAGCTTTCCATAGCATCCCTCACCTGAACTGCTGTAAGGGAATATCTTTCTCCATCCTCCTTCTCATCCGGTTCATTTCCCCACCCCTGCCATGGACGGACCGGCGATTCCACCACCGCCATTCCGCTTTCCGACAAAAGCTGGTCTTCCCTTATATATAGTATAAAGTTCATGACCGCCATACTGCCGAAGATAAAGGCCGATGCAAGGAACATAGTGAGAAACGTATATTTATATGTTTTCTTCATCTGCGCCTCCTTCATGCAGCGGGAATCCAATGCTGATCACCGTACCCATCTTCCCATCGCTTTCTATCTCCATCTCCGCCCTGTGTATCCTCACAATCTTTGATACCAAAGCCATCCCCAGTCCTGCCCCATGCTGTTTTCTGGAACGGGACTTGTCCACCATATAAAATGCCTCTGTTATACGCCCCAGTTCTTTTGGCGGTATCCCTTTTCCGTTATCTCTGATCCTGATCCGGCAGACATCCCTTCCCCGGATCCCGCTGATCCATACATCCTTGCAGTCTGCCTTGACTGCATTGTCAACAAGGTTTAAAATCATGGTCTTAAACAGGTCATAATCCACATCTATCATGCCGTCTTCTATTTCCATATGCAGTGTTGCCCCACGCTTCCTGCATACAGGCTCTATGCCCTGAGCAAGGTTTTCAAACATTTCCTTCACAGACATCCTTTCCAAAAGAAAATCCTGTTTATCCAGCACAAACAGGTCCATCAGCTTTAAGGACAGGGATTCCAGCCTCATACCTTCACTCAGGATATACTCGGCGGCATTCTTTACTTCTTCCTTTGGCAGCTCCCGGCGGTACAGCATATCTGCATAGCCAATCACTGACGTCAGCGGTGTCTTCAACTCATGGGCAAAGTTTGCTGCAAAGTCTTCCTTCTGTCTTGCCACATCGGATAACTCTGCGACTTTTTCCTCTACCTGCCGGGCCATCAGGTTAAAGTCAGAAGCCAGCTCACTGATCTCATCCTTTCCCTCTATGCGGATCCTTTCGGAATAATTTCCCTTTGCAATCCGCCCTGCCGCTTTTCCCACCTTTTTAATGGAGCCTGTCAGCGCCCTTGTCAGCAGGAAAATCACAGGGGAACTGATACACAGGATGGCTATATATATCTTTTGGAAATAGGCAATCATACTTTTTTGTGCATCCACCACGGAACTGATGTCTGTCTCTGTGACCAGAGAGACTTTTCTATCCCCTTGCTCTATGCAGCCGTATACAAAAATATCGCTTTCCTCTCCTTCCCGGAATATCCGGAAAGCTACCCGGTCATCCTCCCCACCTTTAAAGCCAAAAAAATCAGGCTGCATACCTGTATTGGAAAAGATACACACCCCATCTTCGCTGAAAAGGGCAACGGGAACAGTAAATCTTCCTGCCATATTGGGCAGGCTGCCTGCACCGTTTTCAAAAAGCTCCGGCTCCAGATACAGGATTGACTGTAAGATATACTTGTTCTGTTGGAATTCCTGAAAGGCATATTTTTTCTCCTGCTCTATGGCATTCCCATAAGCATAGTTCACCAGCAGAAACCCTGCGGCTTGAAATGCGATCCCAAAGAGCAGTACAAAACAAAGGAATATCTTATGGAATAATTTCATGAACTTTCCTCCAGCCGATATCCCACACGAAATACGGTCTTGATCTGTTTCTCCCAGTTCAGCTTCCTCCGAAGCCGCTGGATATGGGAATCCAGTGTACGGGTATCCCCCATGAACACCTCTCCCCATATCTTTTCATACAGCCTGTCACGGTATAAGGCAGCGCCTTTGTTCTGCACCAGCTCCACCAGCAGGTCAAATTCCTTGAATGTCAGTTCCACCATTTCTCCTGATTTCGTAACCGTCCTCGATACCATGTCGATCTCCACATCTTCAAAGGATAGCTTTTTATTGATCTTCCCATACCTCCGAAGCAGCGCCTCTACACGGGCGAGCAATTCCCCTATCTGGAATGGTTTTACGATATAGTCATCCGCCCCCAGCTTCAGTCCATGGATACGGTCATTTACTGCGCCTTTTGCTGTCATGAAAATCACAGGTGTCCCAAAAGGTTTGATATATTCCAACAATTCATACCCATCAATCTCAGGCAGCATAATATCCAGCAGAATCAAATCAAACGCTTCTTTTTCCAGATAATCCGCCCCTGCTTTTCCATCATAAGCACAGGTACAGTGGTATCCTTCCGCCGTCAGGTTTATCTTTACTAAATTTGCAATCGCTTCTTCATCTTCAACAATCAATACTTTCATCCCAAATCCTCCACTGTATTTATTGTACCAAAAAGATGTGTCAAAGTTGCGACTTTTTCCTGTCTCTCCAGATTTTTTATGAACAAACTGCATAACCGATCATCGGTTTTACAGTATAATGTACAGCAAACAGCGCTATTACCCTTTGGCGTGTTTAAAAAAACAGACACGCCAAAGGGCCAGTTAATTAATATTCATTGTACCATCGCCAGATCCTGCACCTGATGAAAAGGCCCCCGTCCCTTAATGGGATTGGGGCCTTTCCTCTTAAAATTACAGGAATGTTTCTCCCAAAAATCTGTTACTCATCATCAGTAAAGAACTTCTCTGACTTTTCGCATTTCCCTCCAAACATTATCCCCGTAATTGCTCTGCTATCGGTGCATTCCCAAGAATGAACTCAATCAGTTTACTTTCCGGATCTCCCCAGTTTATTACTACATAATATCCCATATATTGAAGAGATTTGTGTTCTGTTGTTGAACACTATTATTCCCTAAAATATACTTTTTGTTTATTACGGCACTTAGCACATACTTTTCAAACCACAAATCCGAGCAAATAAAATAACCTTTATGTAAGCCGTTTGTACCGTAAGAATTTTCTATTTTCCATCGTTCCGGCTTTCCGTTTTCTCCTAAATGAACCCCTGTTAACAGCATAGAATGGCTTGCAGTTCCAGCCTTTAACTGAAAATAATCCTTCCTACTCATTTCAAAATCAAAGCCTGTCACCTCCATATAATCAAAACTATCATTATCCCACAACTGTAATTCTTCCATGCACATTTTATCATCATCAGCCATGCATACTACAGGAATTCCGTCCTTGAGCTGTTCAATGCATTTTTCTTTTAATTCATGCAAGGGTAAATTTAAAAACTGTTCCTCCTGGCCGCCAATCACTTGAAAAACATCTGTCAATACGCAGGTTTCCCCAAAAGGCAGTTTCTCATAGGGGAGAGAAATAATATTTACAAACTGATCCATAAATTCTCCCCCAAAATCATCATAAAAAGATTTAGGGGTATATTGTTTCTTTTGCTTTCCATCTTCAAACGAAAAGGTAAAAGTATCCGGCGGACAACCATAACATCTGCACAAAAAAGTAAAAATTCTTTTCATTGCCTGCTCTTTTATTTTATCAATATCCTCGATATTTTGTCCCTCCGAAGCTGATTTTCTTATCTCCGCGCTGATTTTTCGCAGATAATAATTCAAACGGTTATTCATTTCTTCTGTATTTGAAGATTGAAATGTTTCCTGCATTATTTCCGCTGGAACAATACCATGCTTTTTTACAAGTTCTTTGAAATTCGTCCAAAATCCTCCGTCTGTTACTGCATATTGAAACCATGAATATACTTCTCTTTTATCATAGGATTCATTTCTATATTGAATCGCTTTTTCCAAAAAACAATTTGCTTTCTCCAATTTATCCCAAAAGCAAAGATAGCTCAGAGAAAGCTGAAAATCATTACATTGCAGAGTACTTTTTCCAAGCCTTTTTACTATGTGTTCTCTTAAGAGATTCAATCCTGAAACAATCCAGCATCTTCCGGCCCTGCCCTGCGCAACAGCTTCCATCGTTGAAATATCTACGGAAAATTCAAATGGTTGTAACTTTGCTTTTTCTTTATCAAATGCAATATCTGATATATATTTCTTTCTATATTCTTCTTCATAAATACTATTTTTTTCGTCTGCTTTATACGCTTTTTTATTACTCTGAATCCAAGATGCTGTAATTTCTTTCATTTAAATCTAACCCTCCCTAGAACTGTGCCCCTTTTAAAAGCATTTTAACATAATCTTCGGTAACTTCATCTGTCAATTTTTCATTCATTTCATCGCTTAAATTCTCATTATACACAAATTCATTCCCACCGTCTTCATAGATTCGAATCTCTGTGTATGGAATTTCCGCCGTATCCAGGGCATCGCGTAAAATGTTATACACCATGCGGTTCAAAAAAACTTTATATTTATGAAATCAATAAAGGCAATCATCTATTTGCTACCATCACTCCGTTATAAATGCAAATTTGCATTTCCGTTTTCAGTAGAGATTAGTCCTGTAATAAAGTTTATATTCTCATCAATTGGCTTTGTTCCATCCACCCGCATAACCTGGCACTTCAAAGATTTTACCCATTCTTCAACAGTGTTCTCATTTCTGGATTCAACAAAACGGAAAAATTTTTCTTCCTGCTCAAACAAATCCCCGCCTGATAACATTCTATTTCCAAACTTCTGAAAAGAACGCTCTTTCACTCGCTGCAGTCTAATATCCCGTGGAACATCAATCAATATGGCGCACTGAAAAAAAGAATAAATATCTTTCCCATAATCCCCTTTAACAGAAGAAAGAATAAAGTTTTCATGCATTTTCATTTCATGTAACAAAATCTTTTTAACTTCTTCACGAGTACGCGGAGATGCATACATATAATTAGGGTTTGTTTTAGGAAAATATAAATTTTCAATATCTATAAAATGGAAATGCATCTTCTCTGCAAGAGCTTTCCCAAGAGTACTCTTCCCTGCACCATTTAAACCACATATAATAATTCCCATAAGAATCTCCATATTTATTGGGTTCTATTTTTTAACAGAATTAATACTTCATTCTGGCAAATTGTAATTTTCAGTCACAAACTATAGCATCCATATCCCTTTCCATATCCTATATAGAGGTTCTACTTCAGCTTACTTACATGATAACTTATAAACCGGTTTTGATATCCGTATAACCATCACCAGAAATCCGGATTTTTTGACAAGTAAAGTATCTACAAATTTTTCACTGGAATCTATCTCTTTGAGCCCGTGTTACCCACATACGGTTCTTCTTTGGTTTTCCATGTCCAAAATAAACAATTCTTTCTCCCAACTCACTGATTTTTCTTGCACTTTCCAGCATTTGCCCATAGTCATGATAGAGCATGGAAACCGTGGGATAAAACATATTCATCAAAGCATCTCCTACAAGTATTCCTTCTTCACCCAAATCAATTCCAATTGAACCATTGGTATGCCCCGGTAAACCTAAAATTTTTCCGCTTATTCCAAAATCCTCTAATGTATCTCCATCTTGCAAGTATATTTTAGGTGTGAATACCGGTATCTGATCATGATTAAATGATTTTTCAGAAAATAATAACACCAATTTTCCCGCCAGTGTTTTCGCAAATAGTGTCTGTATCATATTATCTTTAATCAACTCTTCATCTGCCCTGCAAATAGCGATAGGAACATTCAGTTTGTCGGAAATAAATGCTGCATTTTGACAATGATCCATATGCGTGTGCGTTAAAATAATCAACCTGATATTCGTTTTACGGCAAGCCAATAAAACTTTATCCTGATATTTGGGCCTTGCTGTATCTACAAGAACTGCATTCCCGTTTTCTTCAATAATATAACAGTTTCCATTACCACACTTTATACGCTGTACTTTTACCATCTCTTTGCCCCAAATATAATAATCTATAGTTCATATTATTCTATCAACCAACAACATTAATATTTTGATCATACCACTTCCTGCTTCTACTTACCACATAAATACAGGGCACAAAAATCTGCTTTCGCATATCCACATTACATCTTAGTGTATTTGACAAGGGTATAATAACACGACACTTAAAGAATGGAGCCAACCTACACGAAAAAACGAAATTATCGCGTAGTGACTTCGAGGCAAAATGTCCCAAAGCTACCGTTGTCCCCGCGCATTTTTGCATAGGGGTCTGGTGGGATAGGGTTGAGCGCGTTGTAAAACCGCTTATTTTCCACGGCTGGACTGTTAGTATTTAGCCGTTTGAAAGCCGCTTGTATAAGGCTTCCGGGCGTGTTCGGCAAGGGGGTGGTATGTTTATATGTCCTGTGCCCTATTTGTTCCACAAAAACTAACATGGGGCCTTACTTTGAGATATTTTGACCCAAAGTTGTGGTGGCTCTTTCGCGGTGTCGCTCTTTTTTATATTTAAGACCAAAGTAGTATTTACAAAATTTTAAGACTGTGGTAGTATTTACTCGTAGCTACTACTACAGTCTTAAAAGGAGGTAATTGAATGGACATTAAACTTTTCGACTCTGAGCTGAAAGTGATGTCTGTCCTTTGGCGCGATGGCGATGTTCCCGCAAAATATATCGCTAAACTGCTGACCGAGGAGCTGGGCTGGAATGTCAATACGACCTATACTCTAATCAAGCGTTGTATCAAAAAGGGCGCGATTGAACGTTCTGACCCCGGTTTCATGTGTCATGCGCTTGTACCAAAAGAGGACGTGCAGGAGGCGGAAACAAACGAGCTGATTAACAAGGTGTATGACGGCTCCGCCGACAAGCTGTTTGCGGCCTTGCTGGGCCGGAAGAAATTGAGCGCGGCGCAGATTGAAAAGCTGAAGCAGATTGTCGGTGACTTGGAGTGAGGTGATGTAAATGAGCCTATTGCAAATGAGCTTTGCAGGGACTGTGATGATTTTGGCAATCATCTTGATACGCGCCTTGGCAATCAACCTGTTGCCTAAAAAGACATTTTTGGTGCTTTGGGGAATAGCGGTCATGCGGCTGGTGCTCCCTTTCTCCATCCCCTCTGTGTTAAGCGTGTATTCACTGATAGGCAATCACGCGCCCGCAGTAAATCCCGCAAAAGGCCCGCAGACTTTTGGAATGCTGCCGACTGAAATAACGGAGCAAATGGCTACTATGCCCGGCAACATTTCAAATACTGCAAACCCCGTTTCTGTGTGGGTGATAGTTTGGACTGTTGGGGTGTTGACCTGCGCTTTCGTCTTTGCCGTAGCATACTGGAAGTGCAGAAAGGAATTTCAAACGTCCTTTCCGGTAAACAATGATTTTATCAAAAACTGGTTGAGTACCCATCGGCTGAAACGCCAAATTACTATTCGGCAGTCCAGCCGGTTTTCCGCACCGCTCACTTATGGCGTATTTCGTCCTGTGATTTTGATGCCAACGTCTTCCGAATGGGAAAATACAAAAGCGCTGCAATACATTTTGGCACACGAATATGTGCATATCCGGCGCTTTGACAGTGCTACAAAATTAGTACTGATTGCGGCGGTGTGTGTGCATTGGTTTAACCCTTTGGTGTGGGCGATGTATATTCTCGCGAACCGGGATATTGAGCTGTCCTGCGATGAGGCCGTTGTCCGGCTTTTCGGGGAAAACACAAGGGCGGCCTATGCGCGGTCACTCATCAGCATGGAAGAAACACGGAGCGGATTAACCCCGCTATGCAACAACTTTAATAAAAATGCGATTGAAGAAAGGATAACTGCAATTATGAAAATCAAAAAAGCATCTATTTTTTCGCTTATTTTGGCTGTGGCACTGGTTGCTGGCGTGACTACTGCCTTTGCGACTACTGCCGTTGCTGCTTCTGACGGACAGGAGACTGATTATAGTATAACGGATGAGAATGGCAATACTACCATTTTTGATGGTCGGCTAATGACTGCCCCCAGATTTTCCCTTGATGAAAACGGCAAATATTTTTACAATCCAGACAGTGAACTCAACAATCTGCCTGCTGAAAATAGCTTTCCGTCAGCCGAACTTAATGGTTTTGATAATTTTGACTTCAACATCACACCGGAAGGCACCATAAATCAGCAGCAAGATGATTTGTATCATCAGCCTACACGCCCGACATATACCGAGGCAGAGATGGCGCAAATTATTGCAGATATTGAAAGTGGTAAAATTCCTGGATACAAACTATCGGATTTTGCGGAAGGCAAAGTCCCGGGATTTGAGCCGGTGGACGGTGCAGAGTATTCTGTTGACTTTGTAGATTATCCCGATAGTAGTTGTGTACTGAGCAATTAAAAGAGGGCCGGGAGGGGGAGGAAAATATTCTTGTTATCGCTCCCCACAAGGGCCGTATTCCCTCGGCGCTCTGACTAAACGTCCAGCACAAGCTATCCCAAAATGCAACGTTTCAGAATGGCCGGAAATGCCATAATACATGGCTGGCCGGGAAAATCAAGTGTGGCTGTTGCGG
>ERZ808040.352-NODE-352-length-41858-cov-5.354850_pt1 | contig 41858 bp, 32 predicted proteins | sample MGYA00380191_ERZ808040 | MGnify/ENA primary metagenome ERZ808040 (study PRJEB31490, sample SAMN06133395) | mouse gut metagenome | isolation source: J6 | host: mice | place: China: Chengdu | collected 2015-05 ...
GGGGGAGGATGGCAGTCCGTCCGGAAGTGATCCGGTATCCCCGACCGAAGTTCCGGCAAAAGAGCCGGGGGAAGATGGCAGTCCGTCTGGAAGTGCCCCGGCACCCCCGACCGAAGCTCCGGCAAAAGAGCCGGAGGAGGATACCGGCTCGGCGGGGGATGGCGGTGTTGCCGTGCCGGAACCGTCGGTTGGCACATGGGATAAATCCGCTGTTTATACAGGAGGTGACACGGTGAGTTATGGGGGGCGCAGATACCGCGCGAAATGGTGGACGCAGGGCGAACAGCCGGACCGCAGTGATGTGTGGGAGGATTTCGGCATTGTGGACGGTGAGCCGGCAAAACCGGAAGGGGTGGAAAATACCACGGTTGATGCGTCCGTTCCAAAGGACACCGCGCTGACCGATTTTAAGGTGGTAGGCTATTACCCAAGCTGGAAGCCGGGTAAGCTTTCCGCCGTGGATTTTGGTATTGTGACCCATGTTTGCTACGCGTTTGCCATCCCGACATCCGACGGCGGCCTGCGGGATCTGGAAAATCCGGATACGGCAAGGGCACTGATAAAATCAGCCCACGCAAACGGGGCAAAGGTGCTGCTGTCCATCGGGGGCTGGAGCTACAACGATACCCCGCTGGAAAATGTATTTATGGAAGCAACCTCGGATGATGCCAAGACCGCCCGCTTTGCCGAAAATATCGTTGCCATGTGCACGGAATACGGTTTTGATGGGGTGGACATGGATTGGGAGCATCCGCGTGTGGACGGAACCAGCGCCAAACAGTACGAGGCTTTGATGCTGATTTTGTCCGAAAAACTCCACGGGGAGGGCAAGCTTTTAACGGCGGCGGTATTAAGCGGGGCGACCGCGGACGGAAACATTTATTATGATGCCGCCGCCCACACGAATGCCGTGCTCAATGCCGTTGATTTCATCAATGTCATGGCATACGACGGAGGGGACGGCGAGCGGCATTCCCAGTACCGGTTTGCCGTGGACTGTGGCACTTACTGGAAAGAAACCAGAGGGCTGCCTGCCCACAAGGTCGTGCTGGGCGTTCCGTTTTATGCCCGTCCGAGCTGGGCGGATTATGGCATGATCGTCGAGAGTGTGCCGGACGCTTACAGCAAAGACCATACCGCTTACAACGGCATGGATGTCCATTATAATGGCGTGGATACCATAAAAAAGAAGACCGGGTATGCAAAAGAAAATCTGGGCGGTATCATGATCTGGGAATTGACACAGGATACGGGAAATGCCGAAAAAAGCCTGCTGCAGGCGATCGGGGAATGTCTGCAGTGATAAAAAACGGGAGGCAGGGGCACAATGCCCCGTGTCCTCCCGTTTTTTCATGCTAAGGCGGAACAATGTTATTTTGGATAAACGGAATATATATGGTGTGATTTTAACAGAAAATACATTTTGACCAATAGGAAATTTGAAAAACGGAGAGGGGAACTGTTGTGGGGAAAGAAGAAACAGAAAAAAACAGGGCTTCATTTGAAAGAAATGATGGCAGCTATATAAAAGCAAACCGTGAATATTTGGGGCTTACATCGGGGCAGCTTATAGAGGGACTATGTGCGAAAAGCATGATAAGCCACATAGAGAGCGGAAACAGGGGCGCAGGATGGCTGCTACAGGAATCCCTTTTACAACGCGGGAGGGTAGCGGATGAAGCGTACGAGAATTATTTGGATAATGAGGATTATGCAGAGTGGAGAATGCAGGGGGAAATCCTGGATTATCTGGATATGTGCGATAGAAACCAAATGGAGGCAGCACTGGAGAGATATGCAGACAGGTATGGCTTGGAGAAAGTGTTGTTTGTCGGCTTGGATTTTCGGCAAAACGCATATGACATGGAGGAAAATGCGAAGGAGAGTGTGACAACGCGGCTACGGCGGCAGTTCTATCTTGGAATGCTTGGAATGTGCCGGAAGCTTGCAGGGGGCAGGAGTGAAGAACGGATGGGGATTTTTCGGGCTGCACTACGCCAGAGCATGCCGGAAATTGACTGTGAACTGTTGCAGGATCGGATACTTAGTGCGAGGGAGATCAATTTAATCCTGGAGTATGCGGGATGCTTTCCGCTGGCCGGCGCACAAAGACAGTATATGGCAGTTAAGGGATATCTGGAAAATACCCCGATGGAGGATGACGTGAAGGTATTAAATTACCCGAAAGTACTTCTTCTTCTGTGTCAGACTTTGCAAAAAAAGGAAAGGAAAGAGGCAGGAGAATACGCAGAAATCATTCAGCTGTGTGACTTGGGGATTGGGCTGTTAAGGAAGGTAAAAAGAAAATACTATTTGCTGGAATTGTTGGAGGCAAAAAAGATAGCGATAGAGCAGCTGGAAGAATTGAATGCAAAGAATATGGGTGGGAAAGAGGCCTTTCAAGGAATGCTGGCTGAAAACGAAAAATGGATCGAAATATTCAGCGATTTGTGTGGGCGCTTTGGGGTGGAACATGGGCAATTATCGGATGCGTACTTATATTACGGGCAGGAAAGGCGTAATGCGGGAGATATTATCCGCACACGCAGGAAAATGTTAAAAATGACGCAGAAGGAATTATGCGAAAGGGTTGGCTGCAACCTAGATACGTTGCGTGATCTGGAGAAGAAGAGACATGGTACGTCATCCTTTTATTTGCAGGAAATGTGTGCAGTGCTCGGACTGCCGCCGCTGCGCAGCCGGACGGAATTGGTGACGGCAAATCCGAAAGCGCGTGAATTGGAAAAGGAGATCCGGTATGCGGCAAACGACGGAAAATTTCAGAAGAATCTGGAGCAATTAGAAGAACTGAAAGGCATGATTGATATGACGAACCGGATGAACCGGCAATGGGTGCTGCGTACAGAGGGAATGGCGAGGCATGAACTGGGGTTGATGGATGATACGGAATATGAGGAGATGGTGAAGCAGGCACTGGAATGCACGCTTCCGATGTCAATCCTGGAGTACCCGGATGAAAAGGAATGTTATCTTACGAATTCGGAGATGGAATGCATTTATCATTATTCCCTGTTGGTTTGTCGTAAGAATGCAAAGGAAGCATATGAGCGGATGAAGGTTGTGTTCCGTCAGGAGGAAGAACTTGAGGCAGAGGGAATACAAAAGAGACATATACGAACCTATGAGTTGTATATGGGGTATAAGGCAGTTTTGTTATGTGAAATAGGGGAATATGAGGCGGCGAAACAGTATGCAAAAAAGGTAATTCGGCTGTGCCTGCGTACAGGGCGGATCAATATATTGGATGGGGCGCTGTATATATGGATGCGCAGCAATGTAAAAATTCAGAAGAAGGAAGCGGAACCCCAAAAAGCAAGTTATGACTGGAGAAAAGATTTGGAGTGCTGCCTTGCTTTGAGCCGCTTCTGTCAGAACCGTACAGGAGAGCAATTTTATGATGAAGTATTGGCGGTAAATAAAATTCGTGTGGCTTTGGAGGCCAAGGATTAAAAGGTATTTCAACCGGATCATCGTCGCCGCTGCATACATGGATTCCTGGTTCCATAGGTTTTTCTGGCAGCTTAATCGGATATACACAAAAAAACAGTGCAGTTAGGCATGTTAGAAATGCAGTGGTTACTTTTTTGAATTTTCGGCTCATGGATATGCCCCCCCCCTTTCCTTGGCAGGGGATGTAAAGCCAGCGCACAGTTGGATGCTTCTTATTGTATGGCCTTACATCGGTTCGCTCAATATGCATTTTTTGAAAGCTTAGAAGAATTGAATTCTATGAATTAAAGAATAACACTGTTCGGGGTAAGTTTAAAGTAGGAAAATCGGTAAACAAAGATGGGGATGAAGGAAAGGTTTACCGATTTTCCTACTTTAAAAAAATATAGAATGGAAGTATGATAAAGATAGTTTTCGGAAACTAAATAAACGATGGAGAATCTGCTGGGTATTGTATTTATACAAGACGAGATGATTTGTACTATCGTAGGAAGGGAGGGAAGATGTGATGGAAAACCAGAAGAAGGAACTTGAATTTGAGGAAATCGATGTACACGCAGCGGCAGGAGATAATGCATGTGGCGGCGGATCAAATGCATGCCCTAAGCCTTTGGGTTAATGGAAAGGTGTTGGTGTCGTACAAAGCAAAAATTGTAAAACATAAAAAGGTTTTATAAAGGTTTTGTTTTGCATATATTTGCCTGTGCGACACTTACACAGGAAAATATAGAGGTTTGTGATTTATGGAATTCGTTATTAAAGTAGAATTGATTATAATATATTGATATTCGACAAATCTAAAGGAGAAAATAATGGTTTCAATAAAGTGGGATGTTACATATAAATGCAATTTAATCTGCGGCCATTGTATCAATGGCAATTATTTAACAAACAAAGACAATGAAATTGTTTATGAGGATATGGTAAAAGTTATTAACAAAATAAATGATAATATTCCTGTTGGATATATTCATTTTTGGGGAGGAGAGCCATTGACACATCCGGATATTCTTCCTTTTTTTAAATATTTAGAAACGCAAGGTATCCAATTTGGATTTAACACGAACGGATTGCTGCTGAATGAGAAAAATTTTGAATACTTAGCAAGCCTGAATTGTTTGACAAACATCGTTGTAAGCTTAGAGGGACCAACCGCAGAAGTAAACGATGCCATTCGCGGAAGGAATATTTTTAATGTGATAATGAAAAGAATCCGGATGATTTCTGCTTATAAACGAGAAAATCCGGATTGCAAAATAAAAATTGTAGTTAATACAGTTATTACATCTATGAATTATGGCACGATTGGAGACATAATAGATTTATGCGTCAGAGAAGATGTGGATTCTCTTCAATTGCTTGAATTTATTGAGGATGGAAACGGTGTGGGAAAAAACTATTCTTTGACAGATGAAATGTTTATGGAAGCTATAACAACAGTTGCAAAACGATTCACCCTGGGATGCGACGGGTTGGAGATTGTCCCTAAGTTTTGCAGGCCGCTTGTGAAAGACTATATAGAAAAATGCCTGCATCTAAAATTCCCGCTCGTGATTCATGGTTGCGGGGCAGGCGCTACTACTTTATTTTTGGATAATAAGGGAAATGTATATCCCTGTGATCGCAGTAGAAAGTATTACAATCGGCAATATAGCCTGTTGGATGAGGATTTTTTCAGTGTATGGGAAAGTGAGGATTTCAAACTTCCTTTTTCACGCTATTATGGAGATGAATTGTATAGAACGTTGATCCCTTGCAATGGATGCAAATATTTGGGCGATGTGTGTTTTCCGTGTCATTTATCGCGGGAAGCAGATGTGGATGCTGTAATGCATAATTGCAACTTGCTTGATAATATGATGAAAGAGGTGGACGGAAATGAATTATAGGATGGAAAAATATTTACGTACCGCACAAAGAAAAAATCGTACATTGATATTTAATTCTTTGAAGGGAACTTGTATAGCATTGGATGAAGGATCATACAAAATTGTAAAATATATTATGAATAAATTTCCGACAGGAGAGCAGCTTGAAAATTTTGCAAAGGACATGAACGTATCCGAGGCATCGTTACATAAGTTTTTGGATTGTCTAAAGGAGAAAGGATTTCTGTATGAGGATATCAAAAATAACTAAAGAAGCATTAAAACCGATGAAGTCTTTGCGTATCGTCGCGGTAGGGGCTTGTTTGTTCTCCAGTGTATTTGGGATGCTGAGCCCGTATTTTCTGGGGGAACTTTTAGATAATGCAGATTCGTCCAAAGAGATCGTGGTAACATTATCGTGCTTGGTTTTATTCTTGCTTGTAATGGATGCCATGATTAATTGGATGCAAAATTTTTTATGGTTTAAGATGATATTCAGGGGGATCTATCTGCTGAGAGTGCGTTTGTTTTCGGAAGTGATGAAACAGGATGTGGAATATATTACAAAGACGCAGGGCGGGGATATTGTAAACAGGCTTTTGAACGACAGCGCAGTGTATGTTGAAAAGGTATTGATCAGCATTCCGATGCTTTTGTTGAATGTGACAACGCTTGCAGTTGTTTTTGTAATTATTGGAGGCTTCCAGATATATATATCGCTGGCCTTGCTGTTCATCAGCATCCTATATTTTATTTCTTACCGTGTTATGAATAAAAAGATGCGGGAGCATGCAAAACGTTCGGGGCAGGACACATCGGAACTGTTACATAAAACGACAAGATTTTATGAAGGGATTCCGACGATAAAATTATTTCGCAGAGAAGCTTTTTTTGAAATGAAATTTGAACAATGTGCAATGAAACGTTATCAGTCAAGCGTTGGAATGCGTAACTGGCAATCGCTTGCACAGTCGTTCGTCTCGATGCTTACAGGTTTACTGCCCGTGGTTGCAATTATCCTTGGCATCTATTTTGTTTCAGTGGGGGAATGTACGTTTGGGGCAATTTTTTCGATTTTTACATATACGAGATATATCAGTGAGCCGATTAGGAATCTGACCGATTTTAATATTGCAGTACAGAATGGGAAAGCAATGGAAGAACGTCTGGAGATTTTGCTGGCGGCGGAGCCGATAAAGAAAGAAGGAAGAAAACTGTCCGATATTCAAACGTTAGAATTTAAGGATGTTTCATTTTTTTATGAAAATGGCATGGGAGTGGAAAAGATAAATTTTTCATTGGAAAAAGGAGACCGCCTTGCAATCACAGGATCATCCGGTGCGGGGAAAAGTACCTGCCTGAAACTTTTGCTTGGGCAGCTGAAACCATCAGAGGGAAAGGTGTTGGTGAATAAAGAAACGTTGGGGTATGAATTGCTTGATTCGTATCTGGAACACTTATCCGTACTTCCACAAAGCATTTTTTTATATGAGGATTCTGTAATGGAGAATATTGTTTTCGGCAGGGAAAAAGACGGGAAGAATATGAGGGAAATCCAGGATACAATGGAACTGGATGGTTTTTTGGGCAGAGAAATTTCAGAATTATCCGGCGGGGAAAGAAAGAGGGTGGGACTTTCAAGGGCATTGTATAATTTTGAAAATGTGCTGATTTTAGATGAACCGACTGCGGAAGTGGATATGCAAATGGAGCAGAGAATGATTCACCTGATTGATGAATTTGTCGCAAAGGAAAACGGGATTTTGATTGTAGTTACGCATCAACCCGCAATTTTGGAAATTTGCAATAAGCGTCTGGAATTGAAGGGCGAAAGGAAAGCGTGATTTGTTTGATTCCGTCGGACGTATGCTCGTTCGGCCAGTTTATTCTGCAAAATTTTCTCCCCATTCACCCTTTTGCACAAAAAACAATCTCCATGCATCTTACCACCCCAATTTAGCAACTTACCGCATATGGGCTTGACGGACTGCAGCCGCAGGAATATAATTGCGGGGAAATGCAGACGGAACCAGAGGATGTCTGCCGCAGTCTAAAAAGCTGGCGGTGGCGGGCTTCCGGGTTGTGTCTGAAAAATAGCAATACTAAAATGGGGGAAAGTATGGAAAATATTATTGAGATCCGGCACCTGCACAAAAGCTTCGGTGAAGTGCACGCGGTGGACGACTTAAGCTTCCGCGTGAAGGAGGGCGAACTTTTCGCCTTCCTCGGGGTCAACGGCGCAGGCAAGAGCACGACAATTAACATGCTCTGCGGGCAGTTAAAGAAGGACGCGGGGGAGATCATGATCGATGGGAAGGATCAGGAGAGGGAGATGGATGCCATCCGGGAAAGCCTTGGCGTAGTCTTCCAAAACTCGGTGCTCGACAAACAGCTTAGTGTGTACGACAATCTGAAAAGCCGCGCCGCGCTTTATGGCATTTGCGGGAAGGAATTTGCGCAAAGGCTTGGGGAACTGGATGCGCTTTTTGGTTTAAAAAGCCTGTTAAAACGCGCCCTTGGCAAGCTTTCCGGCGGACAGCGCCGCAGGGTGGACATCGCGCGGGCGATTTTGCATAAACCAAAGATCCTCATCCTTGATGAGCCGACCACGGGACTTGACCCGCAGACAAGGCAGACTGTGTGGGGTGTGGTGGAGTCTCTGCGCAAAAATGAGAACATGACGGTTTTTTTGACAACCCACTATATGGAGGAAGCGGCGGACGCGGATTATGTCGTCATCCTGGATGCGGGGAAGATTGCGGCGGAGGGAACGCCGCTCGATTTGAAAAATAAATACACCGGGGATTTTATCACGCTCTACCATGCCAGGGAAGAAGAGGTCACTTCCCTCGGCGTGGCATATGAGAAACTCGGAATGGCGGGAAAGAATCCGAAAGCGGCACAGAAACGCTCGGAAACCGTGCCGGGAAAAACACGATCCGTGCAAAAGATGCCGGAACCCGCACAGGGAAAAAATGGGTCAGTGCAGCCGGAGAACGCAGGGGAATCTTTTGGATGTGCCACTTACCGCATTGCGGTTCCCAACACGGCGGCGGCTACGGAACTGATTTTAAAGCACCCGGAAGTTTTCAGGGATTATGAAATCGTCAAGGGAAAAATGGATGATGTATTCCTGGCAGTCACCGGGAAAGCCGGGCAGAAGGGGGAGGAAGCGCAATGAAACTAAAAGCGTTGATCTTGCGGAATGTCAAATTGTTCTTTAAAGATAAGGGGATGTTTTTTACTTCGATGGTCACGCCGATGATCCTTCTCGTGCTGTATGTGACATTTCTTGGCAAAACTTATACCGATAGCTTCCGGAGTGCTGTGCCCGAGGGGCTTAGCATCACGGACGGGCTGATCGAGGCGACGGTAGGCGGCGAGCTGATTTCTTCCATCCTTGCCGTATGCTGTGTCACGGTGGCATTCTGCTCGAATATGCTGATGGTGCAGGATAAAGTGACAGGCGCGAGATATGACCTTCTGATCGCCCCGGTAAAGCGTTCCGTGATGGCGATGAGTTATTATATTGCCACGGTTTTTTCAACCCTGATTGTCTGTATTGCGGCACTTGGCGCTGGGCTTTTGTATGTGCGCTCGGTTGGATGGTATATGAGTGCGGCGGATATCGGATGGATTTTGCTGGATATCCTGCTGGTCGTTCTGTTTGGAACGGCACTCTCCTCCATTATCAATTTATTTCTTTCGACGCAGGGGCAGATTTCGGCGGTCGGGACGATCGTGAGTGCGGGTTATGGTTTTATATGCGGCGCGTATATGCCAATCTCTAATTTCGGGGAAGGTTTGCAGAAGGTGCTTTCCTTCCTGCCGGGCACTTACGGGACATCGCTGCTGCGCAACCATGCGATGCGTGGCGTGTTTGAGCAGATGCGTGCGGACGGCTTTCCGGCGGAGGTTGTGGAGGGGATTAAGAAATCTGTAGACTGCAAACTGTATTTTTCCGGGCATGAAGTTACAATTCCGGCGATGTATATTTTCCTGACAGTGACGGTGTTTGTTCTGATTGCGGCGTATGTGGTGATCCATGTGAAAAAGAGAAGCGGGCAGTAGATAACGGTACATGCAAGCGGATTCAAAATGATCCGGAAACGGGGTAGTACATGAAAGTGAGGATTGAGACAGTGGGTGCGGACGAGGAGGAGGAGATCGTCGTCCGCACAAGAAGAGCGGATGCCCGGATGCTTAGGCAGCTGGAACTCATTGCACAGGAAGGAAAGCCGCTGCTCGGTTATCATGCGGATGGCAGCATGAGCCCGCTTGACCTGCAGGGGATTTATTATTTTGAATCGGTGGAGAACCGGGTATTTGCCTATGGGGTCAGGGATGTGACGGAATTAAAATGCCGGCTTTACGAGCTGGAGGAACGGTTTGCCGGGACGGATCTCATCCGCATATCCAAATCCATGATCTTAAGTCTTGGCAAGGTAGAACGCTTTGTGCCCGTGCTTGGCGGGCGCATCGAGGCGTTGCTTGCGAACGGGGAGCGGGTGGTGATCTCGAGGCAGTATGTGCCGGATGTAAAAAGGAGGCTTGGCCTGTATGCGGAAAGAAAGATGTAAGAGAATGCTGAATATAATTTCTGCGGTGACGACCGGAACGCTCATCGCGTGCATATTTTGGTATGGGGTCACGCTTCTTGCACAAGGGGAGGACATCACGGAGGCTGGGCTGCCGTATCTGACGCTGCCGCAGATTTTGCTGCTCGGTATTTTGTGCGGTGTGGAATCGGAACTTATCATATCAAATGCCGACCGTCTGCCGGGGAAGGGATGGGGCTGGTACTTGCTGCATTACACCGTGGTCACGGTGACCGCGCTCATCTGCGGATATTTTTATGGCTGGTATGAGGTCAGTGTTTCCGGGATCATTCTCATGTGCCTGACCTCCGCCGCCATCTATCTGTTCGCGACCTATCTGAAATACCGCACGGGGAAAAGGGATGCGGAAGCGATGAATGAGTGCCTGGAGAAAATCCGGAAAAAATAGGTTTTGCCGGACAGAAAACCGGTTTACAACGGCCAAAGCACGGGTGTGGTTTTGCCGGAAGGGGCGGTAGCCGCAAAAACAGGTCTTGCGGGCATCTCAGGTACACGGCGATGCGGGGGCTACGGGATCAAATATTTTAACAGTGGTTCAAACACAACACCGTCGGATGCGGAAATATCGTACCCGGCGGTTTCCTTCAGGCAGAGGCAGATAAAGGAAGCTGCCTTTTTTACGGCGGCGGTCAGGGACATTCCCTGTAAAATACCCGCTGCCACGACGGAGGAAAACACGTCACCGGTGCCGCAGCGCTCCGCCGCGATGCGTTTTTTACGCAGGGTGAGGTATTCCCCGGTTTCCGGGTCAAAAATGATATTTTCAAGATAGGCTCCCGCATCCATCCCGGTAAGGACGATGCATCCGGGACAGAGTGCGGCAAGCCGGTCAAAGAGCGCGGCGAGCCCGCGCCGGGAAAAATGCGGCTGGTAAGGGACTCCTGCCAGAATGCACGCCTCGGTCAGGTTCGGGGTCAGAATATCCGCGCGGGAGGCAAGAACTTTCATGCGGTCGCATAGTTCGGGCGTTAGGGTGGAATATATCCTGCCGTGGTCGCCCATGATGGGGTCGATGATGACCTTGGCGCGCTGCGTGGGATTCTGTGTGGTATCCGGAATCCCGGCAGGTTTTGGACTGTTTTCATGAACCGCGGAGGAAGCGGAAGGGCGCACGGATCCGGCCGCGGCATGGGATGCATGTCCCATGCCGGATTTTGCCCCGCCCGCTGCGAAATGCCGGATAAAATCCTCCACGACTTCAATCTGCCCTGCCGAGCCCAAGAATCCAGTCAGGATACCGTCGAATGAGAATCCGAGCTCCTTCCATTTGCCGATATAGGCAGGGAGCTTTTTTGTGTAATCGTCAAAAAAATATTCCGGGTAGCCGGTGTGGTTTGAGAGGATGGAGGTCGGTACGGGACAGCACTGCACCCCCATCGCCGAAACGACGGGAAGGGCGACCGTTAAAGAACAGCGCCCGTACCCGGATAGATCATTGATCACCGCAAGCTTTTTTTGATGCTTCATAATTCCTCTTATTCTGCCGCAAAAAGCGGCGCTATTTCATTTTTGAAGTGGTTTTCGTATCCTGCGATTGTTCGAGGCGGAAAAAAAGTCCGGATTTTTCAAGTGCCGGGCGCAGTGCGCCGTAAAGGAGCACGGCACAGATGACCGTGAGCACCGCATTGACCCCGGTGGTCAAAAGGCTGAGTTTGGCGAGTGTTTCCGCGATGTCCTGCGGCAGTCCGAAAAGGTATTTTTTGTAGAAATACCCAACGAGCGGGTCAGCGATGATGTTAAAAACAACCCCGCAGACAGAGGCGGTCACGGTGATGTACGTGATTTTTCTGGCACTCTGTGCGTGGCTTAAGTGCAGGATTGTGTGCGCGGCAAGTCCGACGATCAGCCCGATGCAGAGTTTCAGGAAAAAGGTTTTCGGCGCGCTGGTTACATAGCCGGATGTAAAATCCGCAATGGTCAGCCCCAGTGCCCCCGCCATGCCGCCCCAGGTTCCGCCGAGGAAGAATGCCGCGAGCACGACGAAGGTATTGCCGAGGTGGAATGCCGTTTTCTCACTGCCGATGGTCAGGTCAAAGCGGAAAAACTGGAAACCGATGTAGGCAAGCGCCGCAAACAATGCCGCATAGGCGAGGCGTTTGGCGCGGTCGGAAGCACTGTAGTTTTGGGCTTCTTTTTTGGAAAGCAGCCCAAGAATGCCGTTTGCAAGCAGCACGATGCCGATGATGACCAGAAAATACCCGGCAAAAAGCACTTTATCTTCCGCGGTGATCTTGTCGTCCGTGTTTTGCCGGTAGCCGATGATGGTGGTCAGGATGCCGGCCAGTGCGGATGCCAGCCCGGCAATCGTCAGTATCCATCGTTGTTTTTGTTTCTTTTCCATAAAACCCTCCGTTTCGGGGCGCTTTGGCAGGGCAGATGCCCTGCGGTGCCCTTTTTTGATTGCAGATATCATACCGCAAAATTGGCATTATGGAAACACCCAAAATGATATTTTTTTATAAGGCCAGATTGGGAAACGGACCTTATGGCAGGGGAGGGCTGGGTCAGGGGGACCGAGGGTCAAAAAGCGTTTTTTGGACATAGCCTGGATTTTGCGGATGCCCGTCCGGGAAGATCAGCGGCGGAAATGTTTCCGTGAGGTACGGATGCCAAGGAAGGTCACAAAGCCAAGTGCTGCGGCAAGAAGGACACAGAGCAGGATAAATTCCGTGCTGCCCTCATTTTTTGCGTCCGAACCGCCCGCCGGTTGCAGGTTTTGTGGGTGGTCAGGAGACAGCGCACCGGTTCCATTGCTGTCCGACAAATCCGCACGGTCTGCCCCGTCCGGCTGCTTTGTACCGGACAGGGCAGGATTTTGTCCGCCGGCAGTGCCTGCACCGGAAGGATTTCCGGATTCTTCCCTGTTCTCCGAAGAATTTCCGCCCCCGGATTCCGGTTTTGCGGAAATATCTGCCACCGCACTGACTGCTTCGATATACGGCGGGGTAGTTCCTTCCTTTTCAAAAACCGCTGTCAGGTAAATCTGGCCGTTTGCGTCAGGGTTTTGGACAAATACGTTATTCTTTGTATACAGCAAGGCGATGCCGGCATCTTTTTCCGTATAGCGCAGCAGCCCGTCCACAACCGCATCCGGTTTCAGAGATGTGCCGTCCTTTGCTGCCAGCGCGGAAACATCCCTGCCGGTAAAACCGACGAAGCGGTAGCCTTCTGCCGGGACTGCCGTGATTTTTACCGGGTAGCCGCAGTAATAGTAGCCATAAAAACCATTATCCCGGATGCAGTTTGCGCCCTCCGCCGCCTGGATCGTCCCGACGGTAAGTGAGCCCGCCGCAGTATCAAAATCAACGTGCAGCGTGTACCGTGCACCGAGCTCAAAATGTTGGAACAACAAAGTATATAGGTATGCCGGGCGCTTCCGGAGATAATTCTTAACAATGGATAAATTGTTTTCATAACGGTCAAACCAGTTCCCGGCATCGCGGTTTTCCTGAATCAGCCCAGTGTAGTAATCCGCCATGATGTCTGCCTGCGCGGTCAGGGCCTGCGAGGAAAATTCCTCATTCAGCAGGTCGAGCATGCGGGAGATAAAAGCATCGTAAAAATCTTCGTTTGCGAGCAGACTGCGGAAGAGCAGCGTGGAACCATGTTGGTTCGGCCATTCCTTTGAGCTGTCTGACAATGCCGCTGCGATATTGTCATCGGATGCCTCCCTGCCATAAAGCCCATAGGCAAATTCCGTATCATACAAAAGCCAGCGGATCTTCCCGTCGCTGCCGTAGAGCTCATTTTCTTCGCCTGTGTAGCGCCACGCCTTGCAGTTGTTGCCCGGCCAGTCGGTATTGCCGCAGAAAAGCTCAACGCAGAGATAGTCGATATAGTTATTGATGTCAAAGGCCTCGCATACTTTATTGTAATTTTCCTCGACGGTCAGGTCGGCGGTTGTGGCAAAACGGAAAATTTCCTCATAATACAGCCTAGATTGCCATGCAAGCTCATCGCTGTCCGCGTCCGCCTCAATATGGATATCCCCGTTTTCATCATACCAGAAACTGTAGATGGCGACCTGTTCGTTGTCGAGCCCGTAATGTTCCTCGATATAGCGCTCATCCTGCCGTTCGCGCAGGTTCATGATGCCGTAATAATTGCCGTTCAGAAAGGCGACGAGGGGCTGTGCCGCCTGCACGTCAAGCCCGGTGTTCCGCATGCACCATGCAGTCAGGGTATCACGGAAATAGACACGTTCCCAGGCGGTCGCTTCGTTGCCGCCGCCGCGCAGGAGCAAGTGCTTAAATTTTTTGATCGTTTTTCCGTTGACATCCAGGGCGGGAAGCGTACCACCGGTAAAGAAATCATACTTGAAATTTTTCTGCGTATCATATTCCGCACGCGCGTAAAGGCGCAGGGATTTCATCTCTATCTCACGGCTTGCGCCCCCGTGTACCCGTCCCCCGCAGTTTATGGAAACCGGGCATTCCCCTTCCGGCGTGAAATATTCAAAATGGAAAGGGCGCTCCCACATTCTGCCGCTCTCCTGATAGTGGACATAGATACCGTCTTCCTCGTTATAAAGATTGTCCGGATCCGTCACAAGGGAGACAACAGGAACCTGGTAGCGGGTGGTCATGCCCTTACCGATAAAATAGCTTTTCGTTACGACATCACCGCCCTCACCCTCCGGGGAAAACGTGGCGGCGCGGATTACCCACGCCCTGGAAACATTGTTTGCTTCGCGCAGGTCGGTCAGCATAAGCGGCTTCGTATAAAGAAACGCTGCCTCATTGTCCGGGGATGGCAGGGAGCCGTCTGTGGTCACATAGATCCGGCAGCCTTTTGGCACGGTGAGTGTGAGAAGGAATTCCTCCTCATAAAAACCTGCCCCGGCGGAAAACTCCGGGGATGGCAGGGGGCTTGGAATAAAGTCACCGGAGGTGTCTGCCGGGTTATCCGTGCTGTTGGTACCATCGGCAGGGATGCTGTCCGCTGTTTCCTCCGCAAAAACGGTGTGGGGAGAAAAATTCCCGCAGGCAAAAATGCCGCACAAAAGAAGCACATACCCGTATTGTTTTAATTTTTTCATGATTCCTCTCATTCTGTGGCCGGAAGTTGGTCAAAGATCTGCCTGCGGCCTATGTATTTGTTTATGACAGCATCAGATAGCAGCAGACGATCAGGATGACAAGAAGTGCCCCAAGGCAGCAGATGTCCCAGACTTTTTGCGACTTGTTTTGTTCTTTTTCTTGATTTTCGTCTTTGTTTTCCATGGCATTCACCCTTTCTTTTTGGCGGGAACAATGGAACCGGGATACCGTAAAGCCGGTTCTGGGATTATAGAGTTTTCCTATGATTATTTTATCATATGGGCATTTGATTTTCAATATGGAATCGGGAGGGGAAGGTTTGTAAACGTTCCTTTTGGCTTAGTTTCTGTTTTGGAGTACCGTTTTTTGATAAACCGAAACCAGAAGTTTTTTCCGGTCGGTTCCCGGGAATTTGCGTATTTACAGAATCGCCGTGGCCCGCCGAAAAAAAAAGTATTGCAATCTGTCAGGAAGTATGATATGATATCTTTCTGAAACGGACACTTGTTCATGTGGAGTGTACAAAACGCTTACAGGGCAGATGTGTTGTACATGGGCTGTTGTCTGCTTTGGGAAAGGAGTGTTTGCGGGAGGGATTGTCAGGCATGGATGACGAAAAATATTATATTGTTAAAAAGAAAGCGCTGCCGGAGGTTTTACTAAAGGTTGTGGAAGCAAAACGGCTGTTGGACTCGGAGCGGGTGCTCACGATCCAGGAAGCGACGGATGCGGTGGAGATCAGCCGCAGCTCCTTCTATAAATATAAGGATGATATCTTTCCGTTTCACGAAGACAACCGGGGGAAAACAATCAATCTGATGATGCAGGTAGATGATGTGCCGGGGCTGCTCTCCAATGTGCTGAATAAAATTGCACAGGCACATGCGAATATCCTTACGATCCACCAGTCCATTCCCATTGGAGGTATCGCAACGCTGACGCTTGGGATGGAGGTTCTGCCCCAGACGCTCGAGGTGGCAAAGCTGATCGAGCTGGTGGAGGAAACGGAAGGTGTGCATTATATAAAAATACTGGGTCGTGAATAATGTGAAAGGGGCCAAAGAGTGGGGAAGAGTTTTGGTGGTGCCCTCTTCATGGCGGCTGCAGCGGCTGTGCAGGAGGCTGCGCTCGGTTTGGGGCTGGTGGGTTGGCGCGCGCACGTGTGTTGTCCTGCGTGTCTTACGGGGCTTTTCCTGTAAAAGTTTTATTTGATCTTGAAATGGAGGGATGGATATGAAGGTAGCGATTTTAGGGTATGGGACGGTTGGCTCGGGGGTGTTTGAGGTTATGAGGAGCAACCCGGAGGGGATTGCCCGCCGTGCCGGGGAGGATATCGAGGTAAAGTATGTCTTGGATCTGCGCGATTTTCCCGGGGATCCGGTCGAGGAGGTTCTGGTACATGATTTTGCGCAGGTTGTCAATGACCCGGAGATCGGCGTTGTGATCGAGGTCATGGGCGGTGTCGAGCCGGCGTACAGTTTTGTGAAGGAAGCGCTTTTAAAGGGGAAGAGCGTGTGCACCTCCAACAAGGAACTGGTTGCGAAACACGGTGCGGAGCTGCTTGAGATTGCGAAGCAGAAAAAGGAAAATTTCCTGTTTGAGGCGAGCGTGGGCGGGGGTATCCCGATCATCCGGCCGCTCAACCAGAGCCTGACCGCCGATGAGATCCAGGAGGTGACCGGGATATTAAACGGCACGACGAACTATATCCTGACGCAGATGCGCGATGAGGGCACGGATTTTAAGGATGCGCTCGCGGATGCGCAGGCGAAAGGTTATGCGGAGCGCAACCCTTCCGCGGACGTGGACGGGTATGACGCGGGCAGGAAGATCGCCATCCTGACTTCGCTTGCATACGGCATGCAGGTGGATTATGAGGACATCTATACCGAGGGCATCGCGAAGATCACGCGGGAAGATATTGCCTACGCGGGGGCGCTGGGTGCGGGCATTAAGCTGTTTGGCACGAGCAAGACCGTAGAGGGCAAGGTCTATGCGATGGTAGCCCCGCGTATGGTCGGCAAGGAGCATCCGCTGTATGTGGTGGACGATGTGTTTAATGCAGTTCTTGTGCGCGGCAATTTCCTCGGCGATATTATGTTTTACGGAAAGGGTGCGGGCAAGCTCCCGACCGCGAGCGCCGTTGTCTCGGATGTGGTGGATGCGGTCAAGCATCAGGGTGTGAATGTCATGACCATCTGGAACAGCAGGAAACTCGAGCTTGCGGATATCAACACTTTAAAGAACTGCTTTTTTGTGCGTGTCCCGGAGCATGAAAGGGAAAAGGCACAAAGCCTGTTCGAGGTGGACTGCGAAGTAAAAGTACAGGAAATTTCCGGCGAGTATGCATTCCTGACAAAGCCGATGACGGAGGGCAGCTTTAAAAAGGCGGCATCAAAGGCAAAGGTTCTTAGCCGGATACGTGTGGAGAATGTGAAAGGGGCAGGGGAGCCGATGTGAGGTTTTTCGCCCGGTCTTTTCCAGGAGGGTTACCGCAAGGCACAAACAAAAACGGAGCGGAATATGATATTATAAACGGAAAACAGTTTATCGTGAGATAAATTGGACGATAGATGCAGAAAAATACGTGTTTTTTAGGAGGCAGCTATGTTAATCGTAAAAAAGTTCGGCGGTACGTCGGTCGCTGACAAGGAGAGGATCTTCAATGTGGCAAGGCGCTGTATTGAAGATTATAAGAAAGGGAACGACATCGTCGTTGTCCTTTCGGCAATGGGAAAGTTCACGGATGTGCTTGTACAGCAGGCGAGGGATATCAACCCGAACCCGCCGAAGCGCGAGATGGATATGCTCTACACGATCGGTGAGCAGCAGTCTGTCGCGCTCATGGCGATGGCAATGGATTCTCTTGGAGTTCCTGCGGTGTCGCTGAACGCGTTTCAGGTAAAAATGCGCACGACCCCGACCTTCGGGAATGCGCGCCTGATCAAAATTGAGACAGACCGCATTAAAAACGAACTGGAGAGCCATAAGATCGTGCTGATCACCGGATTCCAGGGGATTGACGGAATGGAGAATTACACGACGCTTGGAAGGGGCGGTTCGGATACGACCGCAGTGGCGCTGGCAGCTGCCCTGCATGCGGATGCGTGTGAGATTTATACGGACGTAGAGGGTGTGTACACCGCTGACCCGCGCATTGTGCCGGGTGCAAAGAAGTTGCAGGAAATTACCTACGACGAAATGCTTGATCTGTCCTCGCTTGGTTCCGGCGTATTGCATAACCGCTCGGTGGAGATGGCAAAGAGGTATGGGGTACAGCTCGTCGTGCGTTCGAGTTTAAATTTAGCAGAAGGAACAATAGTCAAGGAGGCAGTGAATATGGAAGGGATGCTTATCAGCGGGGTAGCAAATGACAAAAATACGGCGCGCGTCGCCGTGATCGGATTGGAGGATCAGCCGGGCGTGGCATTCAAGCTCTTTAACCATCTCGCAAACCACAATATCAATGTTGATATCATTTTGCAGTCTGTCGGCCGTGACGGTACAAAGGATATCAGCTTTACGGTGGCGAAGGATGATCTGAAGGAGGCGGTGGCTACCGTGGAGCGCCACAGGAACACGTCACTGAAATATTCGAAGATTGATGTGGAGGAAAATGTTGCGAAGGTTTCCATCGTCGGTGCAGGCATGATGTCAAATCCGGGTGTTGCGGCAAAGATGTTCGAGGCTCTTTATGATGCCGGTGTAAATATCAAGATGATCTCGACTTCGGAGATCCGCGTGACGGTATTGATTGATGCGCAGCAGACGGAGAAAGCGGTCAATGCAGTTCACAATAAGTTTTTCTAGGGAATGTTTTTTCACTGCTACTTAAACAGGAACGAAAGTGCCCGGGGAAAAAGACGGAAATAGGTGGAAGAAGGGCATCCTTTTTGCGGTGGAGGTGCACTGCAGGGAGGATGTCTTTTTGGTTGAGAATATTGACCGGGAATCAGTTGACGAGTATAATGATGATCAAGGGGAAAATACGACAAATTCTGGTGGATTATGAAATCAGGAGGAACAAGCGATGTGGGATGAACGTGCGACAAATTTAGGGAAGATCATTTATCTGGAGCGCCTGCGCAGAGGGCTGACACAGGATGAACTGTACCGGGGGATTTGTACACAGGGTGAGCTGACAAAAATTGAGAGCGGTGAGAGGGTGCCGGAAAAAATGCTGGCGGATGCCCTGATGCAGCGTCTGGGCAGGTGTACGGATACGCTTGAGGCGATCATGTCGGTGGAAGAGTACATCCTGTTTGACATGCGGGAAACGTTGCAGCGCCATTTTTATGAGAATAATTATGAGCGCAACTGTATCCTGCTTGAGAAGTATGCCAGACATAGGGCGCTTGAGCAGCCGCTGCACCGACAATTTTTTTGCAAATACAGCGCCGTGAGCCAGTACCGCAAAGACAAAGATGCAGCCGGCTGCCGCAAAGCCCTGGAGGATACATTGGCGATCACCTTCTGGGCATGGGAGCAGTTGAAGCTGATGGATTACTGGCTGTGCAATCAGGAACTCCACTTGTTGATCCTGATCGCATATTTTATGATGCCGGAAGAGCCGCAGAAGTCCGAACTGATCCTTGAGGAAGTGGCGGAATATCTGGAAGTGAAGTATTACGAGGAAGAAAAAGTAAAACTTTACCCGCAATGTATGTGGCTGCTTGCCCTCAAAAGCAAGCGGGATGGGGAATGGAACCGGGTTGCGGATTACAGCCGCCGAGGGGTGGAATGCCTGACGAAAAACGGTGCGATCCCCCTGCTTGCGGAATTGTTGGAATTGCGGATTGAAAGCATAAACAAGGCGGAGGTTCTTGCGGCGGGTTCGGAAGAGGAAGTGACGGCTCTTTCGAATCAGCTTGAGAGCCTTAAAGCCGTGCTGCGCTGTTATGCGCCTTGGGTGCTTGAGATGGATGAGTTGTCGAAGTTGCATTATTTTTACCATGAAGAAGAGGTTTCCTTGGATTATGAGATGTTGCGTGATATTAGGAGAAACAAAGGAATCTCTCAAAGCGATGTGCAAAGTTGTACACAAGGGAATTTGTCAAGGATTGAGAATGGGAAGCAGGCTCCGTCAAAAAGGCGTGTTATGAGGATTGCGAGAGAACTTGGTGTGAATAAGAGTTATTACATCAGTAGGGTACAGTCGGAAAATTATGATTTGTATGAGTTGTGCCATTGGAAAAATCAAGCAAGTTTTGATTACGAATGGGATAAGGCAGTTAAGATGATCAATCAACTTGAAGAATTGTTGGATATGAATATTCCACAGAATCGGCAGTATATTGAAGTTTGTAAAATTGGTGATAAAAAGGTTCGTGGTAAGATTGATCCAGAAGAAGGGCTGCAGGAACTGGAAAAAGTTTTGCGTTATACTATGTCGGATTATCAGGATGGAAAAATGCGTGTACCATCAAGAGAAGAGTTTGTTATACTTAACTTGATGGCAGGATTTTTGAGAAAGGCAGGTAGAATCAAAGCTGGTTTACAGCTGCGTGAACGTATATTAAAGACTTTTCGTGATAGTCGTGTTGCAGAAGAGTACCATACGAATTCATTATTGTTGCTTTATTTATGTTATGGTGAAATGTTAGAGACAGATGGACAACTAGAGTTGGCGGAAGAGATGGATAACCGTGGAATTTATTTGGAAATATGGTGCGGGAAAGGAAAGATGACAGGTAAAATTCTGGCAAATCTTGCCTTTGTATTCCACAAAAGCAAGATGCCGGAAAAACACGTGCTTCAACGAACCTGTCTCTGGCATTCGTATCAGATATGTTTACTGATGGGACAAACAATGCTTGCTAAAGTTGTAGAGGAAAGTTATTATTCGCTATTTGGAGAAAGTATTAATGACCATCCCCTGCGCCTTCATCAAATGGCCCAACCTGAACCATCCCCGGGTCAGCATTGCACGTCTGAACCGAAGGCTCATCCGGAATCGTGATGGTGATCATAGTGCCAAGATAGAACAGGATGAGTACCGAGAGCATTGCTTTTTTAAATTTTTTCATAACAGACACCTCTTTCATAATGATTTTGTATGTATAAAGGTAAGTACCTTTACAAGTATGCATTTTAAAGTGGAAGACCAATTCCGTCTATGCCGTTTGAGGAATATCCAAAATTATTCCCCAAACGGCATAGACTTTTTCCGGCGATAAAAGTAAAATGACGTATCCAATGTTTTACTTAAATGGCATGAATGGACGACGACCGGATAGGATTGGACATAGATATTGTCAATATTCCTGAAACAGCATAGATTATTTTGTCGAAACGGCGTAAAATAAAAATGGCAAAAGAAGGTAACAGATTGGAGCATACAAAGGTTTATGGAGCACAGCATATTATTGAAAAAGAGGTGAATTACGTGACATCTTCTATTATCGCACTAGGGGACATTGTACGGGAAACGAGAAAAAGCAAGCATATGTCGCAAAAGTTATTGGCGGATAAGGTTGGCGTATGCAAGAGAACGATCATTGATATTGAGACCAATATCGGAAATCCGAAATTCGAGGTACTGTTCCGGCTGACCAGAGAATTGGATCTGCCGCTCTACCAGATATTCTATCCGGATGTGCCGGAGAATTTCGAGGAGAAAGCTGTGCTTCTGCATGAGGTGAAGGAATGCAGCGCGGATGAGATAAAAATGCTCCTGCCCCTGATTCGCAGCCTAAAGGATATATTGCGGGCAGAAGCGAAAGAAAAAGAGGAAAAGAAAGAGGCAATGGAAAAGAAAGAAACCGAGGATAAGCCAATGGGAGACATTGTACTGAAGGAAATTCGGGTATAAAGATATCCTGTTGCAAAAGTAATTACATAGTCAAGAGAAAACAGGGGTATGGATGTTCCCTTTGGCCGTTTGATCGGTCAGGTTGGGGAAACGTCCGTACCCCTGTTGTGATATGGTGGCAACGTCCGGTTCTTTTCGGAAATACGGAAAAAAGATTGACATGGACGCATTCGGACGATATAATCGTACATAAATTTAACTATCAAAAAAACGAAGGCGTGTTTGAAAAATACTTTCTGTCAGATACCGATCCCACACAGCGCAGTACGTGCGGATCAATGGAGTGGTTTTTCAGACACGCCTTAGGATTTCAAAGAGGATAGGATTTTCCGTTATCAGATCTGGGATTTCGGACAGCGGGCGGCATTCGGGCTGCGTGTGGTCTGTGTTGATCCCCAAAGGAGGGTATGTATGGGACAGATAAAAGAAAGTGCGGCGGAATTGATCGGGAAAACGCCGATGCTGCGGTTAAACGGATACGCGGCGCGGGCGGGGCTGGCAGGCGCGGATATTCTTGCAAAATTGGAATACCTGAATCCGGCGGGCTCCGTAAAGGACAGGGTGGCGCTCGCGATGATCAAGGATGCCGAGGAAAAGGGATTGTTAAAAACGGGGGCGACTATCATAGAGCCGACGAGCGGCAACACGGGCATCGGGATTGCCGCCGTTGCGGCGGCAAAGGGATATCAGGCGATATTGACACTGCCGGACACGATGAGTGTGGAGCGGAGAACCCTTCTTTCCGCATACGGGGCGAAACTTGTGCTGACGGACGGGGCAAAGGGGATGGAAGGTGCCATTGAGAGGGCGGAGGAACTCGCCGATGAAATTCCGGGTTCCCTGATCCTGGGGCAGTTTGTGAACCCGGCAAACGCGGCAGTGCACTATAGGACGACCGGGCCGGAGATATGGGAGCAGACGGACGGGAAGGTGGATATTTTTGTTGCAGGTGTCGGGACCGGGGGGACGATCACCGGGATCGGCGAATATTTGAAGGAAAAGAACCCGGATATCCGCGTGGTGGCGGTCGAGCCGGAGGACAGCCCGGTGCTTTCCGGGGGTGTGGCCGGCGCGCACGGGATTCAGGGAATCGGTGCGGGTTTTGTGCCTGAGGTTCTGAATACGGGGATATACGATGAGGTCATCACCGTCAAAAACGAGGATGCGTATGCGGAGGGAAAGTCTTTCGCGGTCAGCGAGGGCATTCTGGTCGGTATTTCTTCCGGTGCGGCGCTGAAAGCGGCAGTGATCTTGGCAAAACGGCAGGAAAACAGGGGAAAAAGGATCGTGGTTCTGCTTCCGGACTCCGGCGACCGTTATCTGTCCACGCCTTTGTTTGGCGCGGGTCGGTAAAAACCTGTATGTTTGGGAAAATTTTATAATTCTTTATCAATTTATCCTTTTCAAATCTCGTGAAGTGTGGTATGCTATAATATAGTATTGAAAACCACATGAAATGGTGAGCGGATACCATGTGATGAATCCGGGCAAACCGGGATGTGGGACTGGAGGAAATATGTCGTATAAAATTATAGGTGACAGTTGCACCGACCTGACGGAAGATATGAAAAAGGATGAGCGCATTCAGACGGTTCCGCTGGTGCTCCAGCTGGGCGCGGAGGCGGTTGTAGATGATGAGAGTTTTGACCAGGCAAGTTTTTTGAAAAAGATGAAGGCCTGCAGTGAATGCCCGAAGTCGGCATGCCCTTCCCCGGAGGCATATATGGAAGCGTTCGAGGGGGCGGAGGAGGTGTATGTAGTGACGCTCTCCTCGCATCTGAGCGGTTCCTACAACGCGGCGGAACTTGCGAAGATGCTCTACCTTGAGAAGCACCCGAACAAAAAGATCGAGGTGATTGACTCCCATTCCGCGGCGGCGGGACAGACGTTGATCGCCATGAAGTTGATCGAGGAAAAGGAGGCGGGGGCGAGCTTTGAGGAGGTGGCGGAGCGCATCCGCAAGTTCCGCGACAGGCTTAAGACCAAGTTTGTTCTGGAATCCCTTGACAATCTCCGGAAAAACGGCCGCCTGAGCAATATCACGGCGGCACTTTGCAGTGTGCTGAATATCAAGCCGGTCATGTGCGGTGTGGAGGGGCGGATTGAGAAGCTTGACCAGGCGCGCGGCATGACGAAAGCGCTGATGAAGATGATCCGCTATATTGAGGAGGACATCACGGACGCAAAGAACCGCATATTTGCGATCACGCACTGCAACTGCAAAGAGCGCGCGGAGTTTGTGCGCGATGAAGTGTTAAAGCGTGTTCCGTTTCGCGATGTGGTGATCGTGGATGCGGCGGGTGTGAGCAGCATGTACGCAAACGACGGCGGGATCGTTGTGGCGTACTAGGAGCTGGCATAGTTTTTTGGCTTGCGGATGTGGGTTTCAAGGTAACAAGTTTGTAACCAATATGCAAAATAAATTTAATGATTTTCTTCTTGACAAACAGGTCGGTAAGTTATAGACTTATTATAAGGTCTATGATTTACCGACCTGTTTGTTTTCGAAAACAATATGAAACGTGCTATAGCAGGATTGTGCAGATACAGTCAAAGCCGGGGCGGAGGCATTTGTGCCACACGCGTTTTTCAATCGTGGGGAAATGTTTTCCGGTAGAAGCTGGGACTGCAGGGAAAGGAGCATCGGGATGGCGGAAGAGAAAAGGGAATGGTATCGCATGACGGAGGCAGAGCGCAAGTTCGCCGATGTGATCTGGGAGAACGAGCCGATCAGTTCGGGGGAATTGGTAAAGCTCTGCGAGGAGTGCTTCGGGTGGAAAAAGTCAACGACATATACCTTTCTGAAGAAACTTTGCGGGCAGGGTTTATTTGAGAATCAGGATTCTCGGGTGAGTGCCAGAATTGACCGTGAGAGCTATGACCAGAGCATGGGGGAACAATTTGTGCAGGAAACTTACGGCGGTTCCCTGCCGAAGATGATCGCGGCATTTATGAGCCGGAAAAAGCTCTCAAGGCAACAGGTGGATGAAATACGGAAGATGATCGACGATTATGAGGAGTGATCGTGCGGCAGGATACATAAGGAACGGGAAATGGTAAGGTCAGGGCGTTTACCTGCATGGGGGTGTTGGGATGAGTGAAGTATTTTTAACAATATTGCGGATGGGGCTTGTTTCGGGTTACACGGTTCTGGTTGTTTTGTTGGTTCGGCTGTTGCTGCGCCGATTTCCGAAACGTTACAGTTATCTGCTGTGGAGTGTTGTGCTGCTCCGCCTGGTCTGCCCGGTGGGGATTGAAAGCCCGTTCAGCCTGATTCCCGATGCCCTGTATGCGCAGCCGGATGCCACGGCGGGAGGAACAGCTGCCGGGGTACGGATATACCGGACAGCGGCTTTGTCCGCGCGGCGTTTGGGAAGCGTTTTTATGGGCGGACAGGGTGGTGATGCGGGTGAAGACAGCAACGCGGACCGAAATAACGGGGGGGATGGTGGAGATTCCGGCATTGCGGGCAATGGAACGGAAGGATTTGGGGAGTTTGAAAGTGTAGTGTCCGGAAACAATGCCGGGGTATCCGGAAACCGTCCGCAGGCCGGGCAGGAAGGCGATGCGGGCAAAACAGGCGGAAATACGCAGGCTGGGAAGGATGGCGGCACAGATAAAACAGGCGGAAATCTTACCGACGGGCAGGGCAGCCCTGCCGCAGACGGGAATAAGTACGAAAACAACCGGACGGGCGGTTCGGATCAAAATCCTTCCATGCCATATATTGCCGGACGCACGGAGAACCCGGACGGCGGTGTTCTTCTAAAAAATCCCCCGGACGGAACCGGCAATACAGGCGGCGCATTCCTGCGTACCGGGGTTGTGCCGGTGCTCTGCGGCGTTTGGATTGTCGGGGTACTGGTATTCTGGTTCGTGTGGGCATACACGATACGCCGCTTTAAGAAAAAGCTGCTCGGTGCGGTCCGCGTGGAACAAGGCGTATATGAAACCAGGCAGGTGGCGACATCGTTCGTGGACGGGATTTTCCGCCCGGTCATTTACCTTGCCACGGGTCTTACGGGAACGGTGCGGGAATATGTGCTTTGTCATGAGCGCGTACATATCCGCAGGAAGGATCCGCTTATCAAGGCACTGGGGCTGTTTTTGGTAAGTATTTACTGGTTCCATCCGCTGATCTGGCTGGCATTTAAGAAAATGTGCGAAGATATGGAGATGTCCTGCGACGAGCAGGTTGTGGAGCGGATGGGCGCAGAGATTAAAAAGGAGTATTCCGGTTTATTATTGTGTATGGCGCAGGGGACAAACGAAGTCAGCCTGTTTGCGTCGTTTGGTGGGAATGAGGTGAAGAGTAGAGTGAAAAATGTATTATCATATCGAAAGCCAAAGACATGGCTTGCCGTTTTGCTGCTGTTTGTTGTACTGGCAGTCGGGGTCGGGCTCGGATTAAATCCGGGCGGTGCGGGCGCGTCGGCGGCAGGTGGAAATCCGGAGGGGCAGACGGAGCCGGACGGCGCAGGCGCACCGGAGGGGGAAAATAGCCCGGACGGAAAAAATCTGACAGGAAAGGGAAATTCCGGTGAACAAAATACACCGGAGGGCGGAAACGGTTCGGGCGGGAACGGACTTTCCGGGAAGGAGGATTCCGGCGGGAAGGATGTGGCGGAGAAGTATGCTTCCGTTCTTACTTCATACCACACTGCGTTAAAAGAAGAGTGGAAGCCGGGAAAGCTTGTCGAGGAAGGTTTTAGCTCCATCGCCGCGTATTGCTACGGTGAGGATACATTGGATAAAATCGGATATGCATTTTTGGATCTGGACGGTGACGGAACCGAGGAGCTCTTGATCGGGGCGATCGGGGGTGATGATTTTATCCGCCAGCAGATTTTTGAACTGTATTGTTTAAAAGACGGTGTGCCGGCACGGGTTATTGAAGCGTGGGAGCGCAACCGCTATTATCTTTGCTGGGAGAATAGCCGCTATATCCTTGTAAATGAAAGTTCATCAAGTGCATCCGACGGCAAGTGGAGCTGCAATGTGGTACGGGAAGGAAAACTTTTTCCGGTCCAGACCATTGTTTATGATGGTTCGGGTGAGACCATTATGTATGGCGGCTTGGCTGATCCGGAGCATCCGGGGGAGGGTGCGTCCGGGGAGGATGCAGTTTGGGGCAGCCGGATGGAAGCGGAGAAAGAAGATGCACAGGCGGTCATAAGAGCTTACGAGGAATACCGCATAGTGCCGGAGTATGTTCCGTTCTCCGATCTCCAGACCACAAAAACCGGGTCATGGGAAGACGGGAATATGGGAAAGAAGGCAAGCGGAAAATATCTGGAAAACCAGCTAAACCTTATTTTAGACCAGAAAGAAGTCTGGGAACGGACGGATTTTGTGGCGGAAGGAACAAAGTATACCGTGACGGATTTAAATGGCAACGGAAGACTTGAGATCATCGCTGCTTCCTGCCAGGGAACCGGACATTACACTTATGCAGATATTTATGAGGTGTCTGCGGACGGGAATTCACTGGTGCATTATAAGCAAACGGTTCCTGAGGGGGATTCCCAGGCGGATATTATTTGGGGTGTTGCACCTGTCTATTATAACAGGAAGGAAAATGTGTATCGCTATGTGTTTGACGACCTGATCCGCAATGGGGCGGCGTATTACTACGAGGGTAAAAAGAGTCTGGAATTAAAGGAAGAGCAGGTTTTAGAAACCACACTGGCTTACCGTATCACGGAATATATAGACGGTGCGCCGGTTGTGGCTTACGGAGGCGAAAACGGGCTGCGTGTGACAAATGAACAGGAGTATCAGGGCGCAGCGGATCAAGTGTTTGAAGGCTGGGAGAAGGGAATGGCATATTTTCTGTGGTTTGTTGCGCCAGAACAAAAGGACGATGTAAGAAGTTCATGGTATGAGCAGCTGGAAACATCCTACCAAAGCTTTTCGGTAGTGGAGGTTTCTTCGGACAAGGCAACGGATAAGGACAATTCCAAAACAAAGGCAAACCCTGAAAAGATGGCAGAATTTATTTCGGCGGGCGGATGGAAAAAAAGCGGGAAGGACTTGGAGGATCAGTTAAACCTGATCCTAAGTGAAAGACCGATGTGGGAACTGACGGATACCGGAACGGATCTGACGTGGTATGCCATTACCGACCTGGACCGAAACGGGCGGCTTGAGTTGGTTGCCGCTTATTACGGGGGGAGCGGGAGCTATACTAATTCCTGCATTTACGAAGTATCAGAGGACAAAAACTCTCTGGTTGCCTGTACCCGGACATTGTCCGGGGAATATGCTTCCTGCCCGGATATCATTCGGGGGTTCGCGCCGATGTATCTGGATCTGACGGACGGAAAAACCTGTTTTATTTATCCGGACATCATGAGGGGGGACGCGGGGTATGTTTACGAAAGCAAATGGATGTTAAGCTTTGGGGACGGCCATCTGACAGAGCAGGTATTGGCATCGCGTGAGGCAGAATATGACGGTTTTACAAAGACCACCACATATCGTTCCGGGGAATTGGACCGGGTGGCGGTGACGAGCGGGGCGGAGTATGAAGGGGCGGCGGATGTGGCATTCCCGGACAGGGTAAAAGGAATGATATCAATTCACTGGATTCCTGTGGATGAAGATTTTAACAGCGGGGATTGGTATCAAAATTTGGAGCAGTCTTATGCCGGGTTTTCATTCGTCCTGCCGCAGATGTCCCCTGTTTCCGATCAAGAAACCAGGGACAAGCAGGCGGCGGAGGCATTCCTTGAACAGTGGAAACAGAAAACGGCAGGGAATGGCTTTTGGGATGAAGCGGAAGCGATGGCGTGGTATGAAACCTTTGTGCGGGACGGTTTTCGGGTGGAATCCGGTGATTCTCTTGTAGATGTCTGCATCGGGGATTTTGACAATAACGGGAGTAAGGACTGCTTTTTTGTTATGACAAAAAGAACGGAATTGACCGACCGCCCGTGGACCATCTGGGATAGCATATTTTATGGCTGTATGAATGGGGAAAGTTTTTATAAAGAGAGGATTTCGGAGGAGTCCCTTATTGGATTGTCCGTGGTGGCGGGCGATTTTAACCATGACGGGTTTGCGGAGCTTATCTTGAGCGGGGATACCGGAAGCATTGGCAGGGGAGGAAATGTCATCCACCGGATGCTGCAGTACCGTGAAGGAAAGCTTTTGGAGTTTCCGCTTCCGGAAGACTGGAACGGTCAGTTTACGTACCGGGGCGGCTTCGGTGCTTCCGTCTATGAAACGGAAGAAAGAAAAAAATGCCGTGCGGTATTGGAGCAGGACGGAAGGGAAGTGTACTTTACGATAACAGGCAGCCGGGAGTATGCCCCTTTTCTGGATGAAGAGCTGCCGGGCTGGCGGGACGGGAAAGAGCCGTTTGGCGGGGCAGGCTACGGTTATGCGGGCTTTGAAACCGTCCCGGAGGACGGAAAGGAATACCTGCTTGCAAAAGAGTACCTTCTGCCAAGGGCGGGGTACGGGCAGATCGGGTTTGCGTGTGTACTGTTTGACTGGGACGAAAATGGGAAGGTGTATGTGAAAGATTTTTATGTGGAGCCTTTTTGACCTTTTTTGACCTACGTGGCAGTTTCCGGCTTATAACAGTAAAAAGCGCCCGGAGGCTGTCCGGATCCGGAAGGGGTGCTTGATAGCCGTCTTCTCTACCACGGGGAAAGAAATACGACAGTTTATCCTTTGACTTATCCATGCGCGGTCTGCTATGATAGTAGCAGGCTGAGATAAACATTTAAAATGTACCGCCCTGCGTCAGGCAGGTAGTCCTATGGTGCGCACACTACCTACCGGACGCGGCGCGGTCTGGCAAGGACAGTCAAGGAGGATAACATGGAATATCAACCGGAAGAACATACTGAAAACCGCACGGTTGCAATGGGCGGTAAGATTTATTCCCTGCGCATGGCAAAGGAGATGACACAGGAACAGCTTGCAGGCGTGCTCTGCGTCAGCCCGGCGGCAGTATCAAAATGGGAGCGCAACCTGGCAAACCCGAATATCGAGATGCTCTGTGCGCTGGCGGATTTCTTTGATTGCAGCGTTGATGAGCTTTTAGGGCGCACGACAAAGGAATTGGAGCGCGCGGGAAAGTACGATAAAAACCGCATTCGCATGGCGGAAACGGCGGAGGAACTGCTATTGCTCTCCGAGGTCAGCAGGAAAAAGGGGCTGCTTTCGATGGAAGAAGAAGTGAAGCAGTACCGGGGGGAATGCAGCTTTCTCAAATTTGCCGTGGGTTATTTCCTGAATGCGATGATGGAGAAGCTTGTACCGGGGCAGATTGTGGGGCTGTTAAATAATTATGCGGCGACGCTTCCTGCTATGGAACAGGCGGAGGGCAGGATGATCGCCGAGGTGCTCGGCATGATTGTGTCCGGCGAGAGGAAGGAACTGATTGTGGAGCTTATGGCTTCCTATATCGGGGTTGGGTACCGCGAGAAAATCGGCGGGGGACATCTGATATTAAACCGGGAATTGAAGCGGGAGGAACTGCTTGCAAAATACCGGGAAAAGACGGTTGCCACACAGAAGACAGCCCTTCTTGAGGAACTTATCGGGGCGGGGGATTTCGAGGTTCAGGTTCTGCTTAAAAACCTTGATAACGCGACATTGACCGCGGCACTTTGCGGCGCATCCGGTGCGGTGGTAACGAAGTTTTTTGCAAATCTTGCCGACCGCGTACTGGTATTTATCTGCGAGGATATGGAGAATTTTAAGGGTGGGGAGGAGGAGATGGCCAAAGCGCAGGAGAGGGTGCTCGAACTCTTCCGCAATATCCAGATGTGAAGCTATGAAAAGATATGGTTTTGGGACTGCTTCACGAAGATTGATGAAAATATTATAAAGGGGCAAAAGATTCCCTGGATATCCAGATTATGTATTGTGTGAATATGCCATTTTGCAGCAGCCCATTCAAAAGAAAGAACTTCGAGTAAGGGCGGGAACTCTCCTTTTCTGAGGGAAGTTCCCGCCCTTACATTGCCCGGTCACTCTACCTACCACCGCACCTGCCAACGTGCCCTTAACAAGCCTAAAGTGTCGGAGTTCCCGGTACTTATTTTTTTTTACGTTCTTCTTTCGCGCACAGTTCCTTCAAATATTTCTCAAACAGCGCTTCGTCGCCCGGAAGTTTCACCCAGTCATTGGTCCATGCCGAGAGGTAGGCGGCGTTTGATATGGAGAGGGAGCGGATGCCCTCCTCACCGTCGGCAACCAGCTTGCCGCCATTTAAAATGGCATCCGCAAAGTGGTTTAACACAACGGCGTGGCCGTTCGGTGCAGGGGCGGAATATTCTTCGTAGGTGGTTGGCGCTTCGTAAAAGCCCTCCTTTGTTGTAAAACAGAATTCGCGCTCCGGAGTGTCAAGCTTCCACCATTTCAGTTTGCCGTCCTCAAGAACCAGCTTGCCAAGGTCGCCGGAAATTTCAAGGCGGTTCGTGCCGGGTGCTTCGCCCGTTGTGGAAATGAAAACCGCCGTCGCGCCGTTTTCGTATTCGCCGTAGATTGTGACATCATCTTCCACATCGATCTTATGGTATTTGCCAAAGCTGCAAAACGCGCGGATTTTTTCCGGCATGCCGAAGATCCACTGCCACAGGTCGAGATTGTGCGGTGCCTGGTTTAACAGCACGCCGCCGCCCTCGCCGCTCCAGGTTGCGCGCCAGTCGCCCGAATCATAGTAGGACTGGGTTCGGTACCAGTTTGTGACAATCCAGACAAAGCGTTTCGGTGCGCCAAGCAGGCCGCCCTGAACGATTTCCTTTGCCCGGATAAAAAGTGGGTTGGTGCGCTGGTTAAACATGGTCGCGAAGACAACGCCGGATTTCTTTGCAGCCTCGTTCATCTCGCGAACCTGCCTTACATAAACACCCGCAGGTTTTTCGATTATGACATGGATGCCGCGCTTAAAACATTCGAGTGCGCAGGTTGGATGGTCGTAATGCGGGACGGCAACCAAAGCAGCGTCCACCAAACCGCTGTCAAGCATTGCACAGGCATTATCAAAGCATGCGGAGGAGGAGAGTTTTTCTTTCGCGCGTTTTCGTTTTTCCGGGTTGATATCGGCAAACGCTGTCACGGTGATGTTTGGGCAATGCCCGTCCAAAATATTTTGTAGATGTCCGCTTCCCATATTTCCCATACCGATGATCCCAAGACGTAGTTTTTCCATAATGATACACCTCTCTTTCTGATTCCGTGCGGTTTCCTTATTTTTTTTCGCCGGATTTATTCTAAAAATTTAAGTTATGAAAGAAATCCTCCGCTTTTAAGTCGTAAAAAAATGAAAGCGGTGGGTAAGAAGGATTCTTTGTGCCAGTTGGGGTGCAAGCCCCATCGGATAAGCTGCATTAGCAGCACAGGGATATAATTTCCTTAAACTTTCACAGATTTTATTTTATACATTCCCGCAGCGCCTCTGCCGCTGCATCAAATGCCGCGCGGGAGGAAGGGTAGGTATATTTTCCCATTTTGCTTGCCTGCTCCCCTTCCAGTTTCTCAAATCCGGAAAATACGGACAGATGCGGCTCAAGTGTCAGCACCTTGCCACGGTAATTAGTAAGAAGGAACGGGATATTGCCGATCCCTTTTCCTGCCGGGACAACAAAGCCGTCCGCTAGCGCGTCCTTGATATGCATGTATTCCACATAAGGGGAGAGCAGTTCCCATGCCTCTTTGGTATCCTGGCCGCACTGGACGAAATTGGCGGGGTCAAAGACCGCCCTGATATCCGGAAATTCCCGGTGGATCTCGGCACAGCGCGGCGCGGTATCGCCGTAGATCCCCTTTTCGTTTTCATGGCAGAGCAGGATGCCGCTTCCCGATGCCGCATCAAGGAAGGCAAAAAGGCGCTCCATCACCGCGTTCCGGTAAGCGGATGCCTCCCCCGCAGGGACATAGAAGCTAAACAGGCGGATATGCTTTGCATTAAGGATATCCGCAAGTTCCAGACCGCGCTTAAACAAATCAAGGTGTGGTGCGAAATCCTCCGTGATAGAGATTTTGCCGTAAGGTGAGCCGAGCGACCAGACAGAAAGCCCTTCCGCATCAAGCCGCTGCCGGATTTCCCGCGCCTTTTCTTTTGTAAGGTCGGCAATGTTTACGCCGTCCACGCCGCGGATCTCAAGGTATGGGATCTGATTTTCTTTCATTGCGGCAATCTGTTCCGATAATTTGCTGCCCGCCTCGTCGGCAAAGGCACAAAGTTGGAATTCCATATCGCGTCCTCCTTGTTGGAAGAAATATAGTAGGATGGTTAATATCCAATCTTGCCTCCAGTATAATGGAAATGAATTTGCATTACAATTGTTGATTTGGGAATTTAATATTGCAAATTCGGTTATGATATGATATGTTTTAACTGGGGCAGGATTCCGGGTATTAAGAGGTATCCGGAATATAAAAACGGCTTTGGGGGAAGAGGAAACGATGAACGAACAGAAAGAATATGAGTTTGGTGAATATTTTGTGCGGCATGCCATAGATGTGCACCCGGACGACAAATATTTTTTTATGCATATCCATGAGCGCTGTGAAATTTTCTATTTTGTAGCGGGGAGGGCGGAATATCTGGTTGAGGGGGCGCGCTATCCGTTAGAGCCGGGAAGTCTGATGATTATGAGCCCGCTCGAATCGCACCGGACAAGGATTTTGGACGGCAGCCGCTATGAGCGTTTTGTGCTGAATTTTTCCGTTGCCGCGGTGGACGCGGTTGACCCCGAGCACCGTCTGCTCAAACCGTTTTTTGACCGCCCGGCGGGCAGGGGGAATTTGTATCTGCCCTCGGAGCTTCCTGCCGTGCCAACGGAGAGGATTTTCCGCGCCATATATGAGGAAGTGCCCGATGAATATGAAAGAAGAATCAGGGTTTCATCGTACCTGTTTTTCCTGTTGGAATGCCTGTTTGAAGCATATATGCGCCGCGGGGCAGCAAAATACCGTCCCCCGGAAAGCCTGGCGGAACAGATGGTTGCCTATGTGAATGCGCATCTGTACACCGAGCTGTCCGTGCCCGCCCTTGCAAAGCAGTTTTTGCTAAGCGTTTCGCAGTTTGGGAAAATATTTAAGCAGGCAACCGGGGCAGCCCCCTGGGAATATATTACCGCAAAGCGCCTTAGCGCGGCGCGGGAGAAAATGCGTGCCGGGGCTAAGGCGCAGAGTGCGGCGGAGAGTTGCGGTTTTGGGGATTATTCGGCGTTTTACCGAGCGTATGTCAAATACTTCGGCCATTCACCCCAAAATGATGTTCCGTAAAAGCTGCGGTTTCAGATTTCCTCATCGTTTAACCCGATCACCGCGTCGATCGGCAGGGAAACAACAATTCCCTTCGCGTCGCTGCGTATCCCGCAGGAATCGCTGATTGCCTGCATGATGGCAAGCTTATTTTCCGCGTTGGCAAGAATCAGGATGATTTCCTTTTCCTCCTGCACACTAAGCCCCCAGAATTCCGTTGCCTGCTCATTTTCGACAAGCCTGCTGTGAAGGACGGAGCCGCCCGCCGCGCCGGCGGCTCTCGCCGCGTTCATAACTTCCTCGCTGTATCCCTGATTTACGATCGAAGCGATCATCACATGTTTTAATTCTGCCATGGTTGTTTTTTCCTTTCTTTCCGCAGCCTCTTTTTCTTTCCCGCCAATCTGCCCAAGCATCCGCACAATATAATTGTTTGCCCCCGAGATCGGCATTGTAAATGCGATCCCGCTGTCCGGGGTTCCGATTTTTAGTGCTTTGCGCAGTTTGCGCAGCATTTCGTCGGCAAAAGGTTTCGGCAGGATGCTGACTAAAAGATGTTTGCCAATGCTCCCAAGCCCAAGAATATCCATCATCTCACTGGATGCCGTCCCCATTGCGTGGAGTTTGTAATGCATTGGCATGGCACCGTCCGCAAAGAGCTTGGCGGCCTTTTTGGCAAGTTGTGGGTTGGTGATCAGCATTAAAATGCGAAATGAAAAATTTCGTTTTTCCGGTTCCATGATGTTTGCCTCTCTTCCCTTTTATTCTGCCGCCCTGGCGGCATCAAAATATTTTAACCTTCGAGCTCGATGATCTCGTCGCTGTCCTCCGGCAACAGATATTCCGGAGCCATGTTCTTCTGGCGCTTTGCGAGCTTGAACTGGTATTGCAGACCCATGATCTGCACGGCAATTAGCGGGGTTAAGGCAACTAAGGCGACCACGCCGAACGCGTCCGTCATAATATTGCCCCCGAGCATTTCACAAGCGCCGATGCACAGCGGTAGCAGGAAGGTGGAAGTCATCGGGCCGCTCGCCACACCGCCGGAGTCGAAAGCAATACCGACAAAGATTTTCGGGACGAATTTCGACATTGCAAGTGCCAGGACATACCCGGGAATCACAATGAATGCGATGGAGATTCCGGTCAACACCCGAAGCATCGAGAGCCCGACGGAAACGGATACGCCGATGGAAAGGCAGTGGTTCATCGCCTTTGCGGATACCATGCCGTTTGTCACGGACTGTACCTGGCGGTTTAAAATCTGGATGGCAGGCTCGGCTTTGACGATATAGTAACCGATCAGCATGCCGATCGGGACGAGCAGCCATTTTTGGCTCGTGCCGGCGAGGTCATGGCCGATCAGGCTCCCGACCGGGGCGAAACCAACGTTAACGCCGCACAAAAAGAGTACCAGGCCCGTGTAAGTATAGCCAAAGCCCACAGCGATACGCAGTTTCTGGCGGTGCTGGTAGCGGCGGCTGACAAGCTGGAATACTAAGAACATTGCGGCGATCGGCACGATGGATATCAGCACTTCCCTCGCGTAGTGCGGGAGCTGTGCCGCAAAGGAAACCATTACATCCTGCATTGTGGCAACATCCGGGACGGCCGTTTCGGAATAGGCGGCATCCTGCGGGTGGAAAAAGCAGCCGAGCAGCAGGACGGAAAGGATCGGGCCGATGCTCGAGAGCGCTACCAGACCGAAGCTGTCGTTTGCCGCATCCTTATCCGCGCGCACGGAGGACAGGCCGACACCCATCGCCATAATAAACGGGACGGTGATGGGACCCGTGGTAACACCGCCGGAATCGAAGGCGACGGCGAGGAAATCTTTCGGCACGAAAAAGGACAGGACGATCAGAACCAGATATAACCCCATCAAAAGATAGGCGAGGTTGATTTTTAAAATAATACGCAGTACGGCGAATGCCAGGAAAATCCCGACACCGAGTGCGACGGTAAAAATCAGGGTGGCGTTCGGGACGGCAGGCACCTGGTCGGAGAGTACCTGCAGGTCGGGTTCCGCCATGGTGATTAACACGCCCATCAACAGGCTGATAAGCGCGACAAAAATCAGGTGTTTTGACTTTGAGATCTGTACGCCGATACCTTCGCCGAGCGGGCTCATCGCCATTTCCGCGCCGAGCTGGAACATTCCCATCCCGACGATCAATAAAACTGCTCCGACAAAAAACATCACGATGGCCCCGGTGCCAAGCGGCACCAGAAAGATGCTTAAAAGCAGGACAATCCCGGTGATTGGAAGGACTGCCGAGAGTGATTCAAGGATTTTTTCTTTTAGTTTTGGATTCATAGGCAAAACCTCCTGTTATATGTTCGGTTACCAAAATGCCGTATATGTAAATATATAGAGTGTGAAAACGGAACGGAAGCGAAGTACTCCGCCATGACTGCAAGTGTGATATGCAGAAATCCATTTGTTCCCGGCCAAATCCGTGCATGGAATGTCGGGGCAAAATGGAAAGGATTTGATAATATCATACAGGAAACTATGGTCGGAACACAAGAAAAATTTTAGAAAAACGAAAAAATTAAGAAAATAATTGGAAATTCTTAAGGAATATCGAATTGACATTTGTCTGAAATCGGACTATAATCCAATTGTCTGATTTCGGACATTTGGCGGCAGCCAGATTATGCAGACAGGCTTAAGAGGAGGAAGCGATGGGCGATTATTTTAGTGAGGACATGGAACGGTTAAATTACCTTACAAGCGAGATCGACGAGGTATACCACGATGCGGCTGTCCGGCTTGGGGTTTCGGACGGAGCCATGAAAATACTGTATACGCTGTGTGTGGCGGGCGACCGCTGCCCGCTTTGTGATGTGGCAAGGTTATCGGGGAGCAGCAGGCAGACCATTCACTCGGCGGTAAAAAAGCTGGTGGAGGATGGGATTGTTTTTCTTGAGGCAAAAAACGGCAGGGATAAGCTGGTCTGCCTGACCAGGGATGGCAGGGCGCTTACGGAGGCGACCGCGCAGAGGGTGATCGAGATGGAAAATGCGATTTTTGACGGCTGGGAGAGGGAGGAGCGCGAGCAGTACCTGCGCCTGCTGTCAAAATACTTAAATGATTTAAAAGAAAAGGTAAAAAGGCTTTGAGTTAACAGGTATTTCCCGAATTTTTTGCGAAATCATGGGAAGAACTGTAACTATGCAGGGAAGAGGTGCAAGTATGAATATTCAATTATCGGAACATTTTTCGTACCGCAAGCTGCTGCGGTTTACCATGCCATCCATCGTGATGATGGTGTTCACATCCATCTACGGTGTGGTGGACGGCTTTTTTGTCTCAAACTATGCGGGGAAAACGCAGTTTGCGGCGGTCAATTTAATTATGCCGTTCCTGATGATCCTCGGGACGATCGGCTTTATGTTTGGCACGGGCGGGAGTGCACTTGTATCAAAAACGATGGGGGAGGGGAAGAAGGAGAAAGCACAAAAGATTTTCTCCCAGCTGATTTATTCTTCCATTGGATTGGGTATCCTGTTCAGTGCGCTGGGTATTGTATTCCTGCGTCCGGTCGCGGCGGCGCTTGGCGCGGAAGGGGAAATGATCGAGGACTGTGTTCTTTACGGGCGGATCATCCTGGCTGCGCTGACGGCGTTCATCCTGCAAAATGAATTCCAGAGCTTTTTCGTGGCGGCGGAGAAGCCGCAGCTGGGGCTTTTGGTCACGGTAGTTGCCGGGGTTGCAAACATGGCGCTGGACGCGCTTTTTGTCGCCGTGTTTCGGTGGGGCATTGCCGGGGCCGCGCTTGCGACGGCTGCCAGCCAGATGCTTGGGGGCCTGATACCGTTCTTTTATTTCCTGCGTCCAAACGGAAGTATCCTGCGCCTGGTCAAAAGCAGGATCGAGGGCAGGGTTCTGCTGCGGGCGTGCACCAACGGCTCCTCGGAAATGATGTCGAACCTCTCCATGTCGCTCGTGAGCATGCTCTACAATGCGCAGTTAATGAAATTTGCGGGGGAGGACGGTGTGGCGGCTTATGGGGTGCTGATGTATGTCAATTTCGTTTTTCTGGCAATTTTTATCGGCATCGGGATTGGCAGCGCGCCGATTGTCAGCTACCATTATGGGGCGGAAAACCATGCGGAGTTAAAGAGCCTGAGAAGGAAGAGCACGGTGGTCATCCTGGCGTTTTCGGCTGTGATGTTTGCGCTGGCGCAGTTACTTGCCCTGCCGCTTTCAAAAGTTTTTGTCGGTTATGACGAGGGGCTTTTGGAAATGACTTGCCGGGCATTCCGTATCTGCTCTTTTATGTTTCTGCTCGCAGGCATCAATATTTATGGTTCGGCGTTTTTTACGGCGTTAAACAACGGGTTGGTTTCCGCGCTGATCTCGTTTTTGCGGACGCTGGTATTTCAGGTCGCAGCGGTTCTCATCTTCCCGGTATTCCTAAAGCTTGACGGCATCTGGCTGTCAGTGGTGGCGGCGGAAGTTTTGTCAGTGCTTGTGACAGCCGCATTTTTGGCTGGGCTGAGAAAGAAATATCACTATTGAGGAAAGGGGCGTGAAGAATGGGACGAGGTGTGATAGGAAAGACCGTTTTACTGGCGGCAGCTATTTCCTGTACTGCCTCCTGCGGCAAAGCAGGAAACGAAGATCCTGCCTTGCTGCCCGGTGCGGAAAATGCGGCTGCCCTGCGGCAGGGGACGGCGTTTGGGGAGAAAGCCGCAGATAGTGTCAGGGAGTGGGAGGTGGCGATGGAGAGCATCACGGGGCCGCAGAATGTCACGAGTGTGCAGGCAACCCCGGTGGCGGAGGAATACTTTGCGAAGCAGGCCGGGGAGTATGTGATTGCTTATTATCCGTCATGGGCGCAGTATGACAGCAGTAAATTACAGGTGGACGGAATTGACGCGTCCATGCTGACCCATATCCATTACGCTTTTGCTGAGACGACGGAGAACTACGTGCCGTTCGCGGACGATATTGCGGCACACGAGGATAATCTGCGTGCGCTCGTCCGGCTGCGGCAGCAAAATCCCGGTCTGAAACTGGTACTCTCGGTTGGCGGTGCGGGAGGAGACCGGTATTTCGCCCCGATGTGCGCGCAGGATGAGGGGATTGCAGTTTTTGCCGGGGGATGTGCCGACTTTTTGGAAGAATACGATTTTGACGGTATTGATCTGGATTGGGAATTTCCGCAGACGGAACAGGAAACGGCGGGTTTTACAAGGCTGATATACTGCCTGCGCTATCATCTGGATGCACTTGGGGAGAGGACGGGGAAACATTACAGCCTTTCGCTTGCCGGCGCGGCGGATGTGGGGACGCTGAGGGGGATTGATTATGCCGCAGTGGGACCTTACCTCGATTATGTGTTTATTATGGGTTATAACCTTTACGGTCCGTGGAACGAGACGGCGGGCTTTAACGCGCCGCTGTACGCACCGGGGGAACAGGAGATCGGGGATTATGGCAACAGCGGTGCTGCGCCGGGCAGGGTATATTCCCTCAATGCCATTGTAAAGACTTATCTGGGGGGAGGGCTTGCGGCAAACCAGCTGGTGCTTGGGCTGCCGTTTTACGGATATGTGATGCCGGTCGTGGAGGCGGGAAATGTAGGACCGGGAAAAGCCATCGACAAGAGCAGTACGGAGGAAACCTATGTGGACTGCCGCACGGTTTTTGAGAAATATCTCGGTAACCCCGCATATACGGCGGGCTGGGACGAGACCGCACAGTCGCCCTATCTGGATGGGGAGGGGAAATTTATCAGCTATGAGGACGAGCGTTCCATCCGGGTAAAATGCGGGCTTATCGGGCGCTATGGGCTTGCCGGTGCGGGGCTGTGGGAACTTTCGCAGGACACGGAGGATTTCCGGCTGCTTGGGGTGGTGTGGGAGACGATGGAAAAGTTGCGCAGGCAGGAAGGGAATGCGGTGGATTAGGAAGGGGATTTTTTCTTGGTAAACAGCGGTTTCTCTTATGGAGTGATGCATTCCGGAGAAAATGAGTATTTATGTGTTTACCAGATTATGGCTGGAAAAACTATATTTACAAATTTCTAAGTTTCCTGTATAATGGTTATGATGGCAGGAGTGTATGGGCATGCTGCCATAAAGGGGATATGGAACCAAGGGGTATTTGAAGAAGGAGGTTGTGATGAGGAAAGTATCAAGACTTTCAAAGCTGGCTGCGGTGATGCTGGCTGCGGTGATGCTGGCTGCGGTGATGGCAGTGTCCACGGGGGCACAGGGAAGCGTACCGGTTTTCGGGGCACAGGAAGAAGGTCAGTACAAAAAGCTGTCCTACAATGTTGATAAGCCGGTGGAGCTTGTGCCGGGTGAGGTTTCGTTTCAGGTGGAAGAGGTTAAAAACAAAAATTGCTATTTTACCTTTACACTGGAGGAGACGAGCAAGGTTGAGATCACGGGCCATGTGGCGGGAGGAACAAATTCGAACCTGAGCTGGGCATTTTTTGGTGTATATTCTGACAAGCTCTGCTCGAAAAAAGTAGGGGAACTTGACGCAGTGGACGCGGGAACGTACTATGTCATGTTTACCTGTACGCCGAACCGCTTAAGCAGCGACCAGGTGCTGACCATCTCATTTCAGGCAACTTCATGGGGCTTTGGCAAAGGCGTGGACGGTAAAACGACGGACAACCCGATTCCATTGACGGTCGGCAAGGACTGTAAGATCAACCTCAATGAAAAGTATGCTGCCCGCTACACAAAATTTACCCTGGAGAACGATACGGTACTCGCCGTGCAGGGGAATATGGCGGAGAGCTACGCGGGAGGCTCCATGCGGGTATACGACGCGAAAGGCACGAACATTACCTCAAAGGCGGCAGGAGTGTCCGAGTTAAAGCTTGCAAAGCCGGGTGAATGGTCGGAGGTGTACAAGGTCACGTTAAAGGCCGGGACTTATTTTCTCGGTGTAAACTGGAGGGGGCAGATGCCTTCCTCGGATTTCACGTTCCGCACCGAGATTTTAAAGGAGACGGACAACACCCCGCCGGCAAAACCGACGAAGCTTGTCTATAAGGCGGGAACGACGAAGGTAACCGGAAACGGCGAGAAGAACGCGACGGTATTTGTCCGCGTCGGGGATAAGATTTATACCGGGAAGATCAGCAGCAAGGGTACGTTTTCTGTAAAGACTGCAAAGCTTGTAAAGGGTGATGTGGTTTATGTATGGGTGATGGATAAGGCGCTGAATCAGGGAAAATACAGCAAAGTAACCGTGAAGTAGGGAAAGCGGCTGCGGGAAGCAGGCGAATATTTTTGATTGGGTCTATAAACCGGGAATTTTGAGAGGAAACAGCGGATGCTTAATATAACCGTACGGAATGAAAGAGAGAGCGATTTCAGGGAAGTTGAGATATTAACACGAAAAGCATTTTGGAATGTACATGTTCCCGGCTGCGACGAACACTATTTAGCCCATGTTTTGCGTGGGCACGAAGATTTTATTCCGGAACTTGATTTTGTTGCAGAAACAGAGGATGGGGAAATTGTTGGCAATGTTATGTATACGAAGGCAAGGCTTGTTGATGAAAACAGGAATGAGTTATCAATCCTTACTTTCGGGCCAATTAGTGTGCATCCTGATTATCAGCGTATGGGAATTAGCAGAAAGCTGTTGGAATTTAGTTTTGACAGGGCAGTTAAATTGGGATATAAAGCGATTGTAATATTTGGAAATCCGGCTAATTATGTATCCCGTGGGTTTAAAAGCTGCAAAAAATATAATATATGTGCGGCAGATGGAAGCTGCCCTGCGGCAATGCTTGTTAAAGAATTGGTCCCGGGAACACTTGACGGGAAAAAATTGTTGTAA
>ERZ808040.355-NODE-355-length-41534-cov-8.767301_pt1 | contig 41534 bp, 38 predicted proteins | sample MGYA00380191_ERZ808040 | MGnify/ENA primary metagenome ERZ808040 (study PRJEB31490, sample SAMN06133395) | mouse gut metagenome | isolation source: J6 | host: mice | place: China: Chengdu | collected 2015-05 ...
TGCTCCTCCGGCGTCGCTGCATTGCGCTCCAGCACCTTTCCGCGCACGATGTTATATTCGCGCGGGGCGTCCACCATGACGCGGCAGTTGTTTGCACAGCCGCCCAGGATAACAACCCGGATATCGTCTCCGATATTGAAATATTCGCCGGCTTTGATCGTAAAATGCAGCATATTTCAACCTCCATGTTATAATTTTTCTGAACATGCAACACTTTGTATAAAGTGTTGCATCCCCCGGACCGTGTGCGGCAGGACAGCTTTCGCACCGGCCACGCAGATAAAACCAGTACAGAACGGAGGATTTTATGAGTACAACACAGCCAATCAAGGATCGGAACGATCTGGAGCTTCTGAAAGGTTATTACCGGGACGTCTGTCCGAATCCGCGGAATTACGCCCTGATCAGCACCGGCATCAACACCGCACTGCGCATCAGCGACATTCTTTCCCTTCGGTGGCGCGACGTGTGCGATCTGCCCTTCCGAAGCTTCCGCCGTCATATCAGCATCATAGAGCGGAAAACAAAGAAAACTGCCTGCATAGCGATCAACCGCAGCTTAAGCCAGGCTCTTTCCTTATATCTAAATACTCTCCCGGACCCCTGCCCGGAGGATTATATCTTTCACAAAACATACCCGGAAACTCCGGATGTGCCGCTTTCCCGCTCCCAGGCCTTTCGTATTATTAAACGCGCCTGTAGCCGGCTGGCGCTGCCGGAACATATCAGCTGCCATTCGCTTCGAAAAACTTTCGGCTATCACGCCTGGGCCGCCGGCGCCAATCCAACCGTCCTGATGGTGATCTACAATCACTCCTCCTTCTCAGTTACAAAGCGTTACCTTGGAATTGAACAGGAGGACAAGGACAATATCTTTTTAAATTTGAATTTGTAATATCGCAGCCGGCAATAATCAGAAAATATGAAATTTACAAAAGACCGGCTTGCATGGCAGAAAAAATAAAATTTATTTTAAAACGGCTATAAAGTTTTTTGATTGTTATCCGATATATAAAACAAGAACAAGGATGCAACACTTTATACAAAATGTTGCATCCTTATTGTAATTATCCTCTTCTTTTCTTTTTTTATACCATCCATACACCGCAGTTCCTTCCCCGCGCCTTGCCGGATACCTCTCAAAACGTTCTTGACCGGGCAAAGCTCCCGCATGTCCTGCTGTGCCCGCAGACAATCCGTAAAATCCCGCCTTCTGCCCTTCCGTATAATCCGGCCGGTTATGGAAATACTGGTAACAGCCGGAAACGGTATACCGAAAAAACGGCGCGGATCTTTTCGCGCGCGGAGATCCGCTCATAATACATGCGTGCGAGAATGGAGTTATTATGCAGCTTACCCAAAAAGAAACCGAATTGTTAAAGGATCTGAAGGAGGAAGAAACGCTTTGTGTCGACAAATACAGCAGACATGCCTCCTGCGCGAAGGATACGCAGCTGCAGTCGCTGTTCCGCCAGATCGCAGAAAATGAACAGCATCACCTTGATACCATTGTGAAAATGCAGCAGGGCGAGGTGCCGAAAATGAGTTCCGGCAGCTCCTCCTCCCAGCCAACCTTCTCCCCAACCTACCGTACTGCAGATTCGGAGGACAAAAAAAGCGATCGCTATCTCTGCAACGATGTGCTTTCCACAGAAAAGCATGCCTCCCATCTGTATGACACCTGCATTTTTGAATTCAAGGACGAAAATGCAAGAAATGTGCTGAACCATATCCAGAAAGAAGAGCAGGAACACGGCAAAATGATCTACGATTACATGAGCACCAACAGCATGTACTCCTGACCTTTTCAGAGCATGGAAATCGGACTGTTCTGCCGGACAGAAGTTCCGTAATCTTTCCCCGCAAGGGGGAGCCTTCCGGTTCCCTCTTGCGCGGCTCCTTCCGCTGCCATCCGTCCTTCTGCCTCCGCGCGCAGCGGAAGCTTTCCCGTAAAAGTCATGAATCCTGCTGTTCCGGCATAGAATACAACAAAAAATCTCAGGAATTCAGAATGAAGCGTACTCCTTTTCTCTTGACTCCCCGACGACAAAGAAACATACCGGCAGCCGCACAGGCTGTTTCCTCCGAAACGGGAACCGCCTTTGATCCGGCTGACCCGGGTTCGAACTACCCGGCCCAGACTGTTCCGAATCAGAACAGCAGCAACCTGAATGTTTCGAACCAGATGACCAGCGGCAATCCAAATATCCCCAACCAGGGCAACGGCGGCAATTCCAGCATTCCGAACCAGACAAACGGCAGCAATCCGAATATCCCCAACCAGAACAACGGCGGCAATCCGAATATCCCAAACCAGGGCAACGGCGGCAATCCGAATATCCCAAACCAGAACAACGGCAATCCCAATGACCCCGGCCCGGATAATATTATTCCGGAGGAAACCATGACCGGCCCCTACACCGGCAGTCTGCGGTTTTCCGTGATCGGAGCAGCCGGAAACCGTCCTCTGGAAAATGTTATGATTGAAATATCCTACACCGGCGAGCCGCAGACAATTCTGCAGACACTGACAACGGACTCCACCGGGCTGACTCCGGTAATCGAGCTTCCGGCCCCTCCGCTCGCCTTCAGCCTGGAGCCTTTTTCCCAGCAGCCGTATTCGGAATACACCTTCCGGATCAGTAAGGAAGGCTATGAACCGGTCGTGATCAGCGGTGCCGAGATTCTTCCGACGGTAACCGCGCTTCAAAATGTCGTGCTGGATCCGCTTCCTTCCGCCGGACAGGGAACTGCGGAAGCCTTTGTTATCGGCCCTCACACCCTGTACGGTGAATATCCGCCGAAGATTATAGAACCGGAGATCCAGCCGGTCGCAGAAACGGGTGAGATCGTCCTGAGCCGCGTCGTCATACCGGAATATGTCGTCGTTCACGACGGCCCTCCGACCGATTCCTCAGCCCCGAACTACTATGTCCCATACCGGGATTATATTAAGAATGTGGCATCGAGCGAAATCTATGCAACCTGGCCGAGCGCGGCAATTTATGCCAACATACTGGCGATACAGTCCTTTACTCTGAACCGCGTGTACACGGAATTCTACCGCAATAAGGGCTACGACTTTACCATCACTTCCTCAACCGCGTTCGATCACAAATGGATCAACGAAAGAAATATCTATGATACCATCAGTCAGGCAGTGGATGACATTTTCAACAATTATCTGTCCCGCCCCGGCATCCGGCAGCCGATCCTGACGCAGTACTGCGACGGCAAGCGCGTCACCTGCCCGAATCTCATGTCGCAGTGGGGTTCCAAATCACTGGCGGATTCCGGCTACACCGCAATACAGATTCTCCGGTATTTTTACGGGGATTCCATTTACATCAACACCACAGATGTTATCTCCGGCATCCCATCCTCGTATCCGGGCGAACCTCTGACCGTCGGTTCCACCGGCAGCAAGGTTCGGCAGATGCAGGAGCAGCTTGACGCCATTGCAAATGTCTATTATCCGATCCCAAATATTGCCGCCGACGGCATTTTCGGTCAGCGGACAAGGGAAGCGGTACTTGCCTTTCAGAAGCAGTTTGACCTGCCGCAGACCGGTGTGGTCGATTTTCGAACCTGGTACAAAATTTCACAGATTTACGTTGCAATCAGCCGTATCGCAGAATATTCCTGATTTGTTCTGCAGGACTTTCCGCGCGGGCCGCTGTCCGATACCTTCTTTCATAAATACCGCGCCGGCTGTTTTCCGGTTCAGCCCTTCCGTACCTTCGTACGGGCTGCATTGCGATAAAGGCTTCCGGAACCTCCGCGCGGTTAAAAGCAGCGGCCGGCCAACTTCATACCTCTTCGTCCGGCTGATTTTTGTGGCGCAGAAGTATCTGGTAGGCGTCGAACGCCGCCGGCATAGAATACTCCTCGCGCAGCTTTCTCGGATGCACGGAGATGCACCCTTCCAGAGCTGTTTCACACTGTCCGAAAATTTCCGCTCTCCCGGTGCCGCCACTCCGCCCGGCTGCCTGCAGTTCTTTGGCGCTGCCGCTCTGTCCCAATATTTCCGCCCTCCCGGTGCTGCTCCGACCGGCATCTGCCGTCTCTGCGTACTGCGCTTCCTCCTCCGCTGCTTTTCCTGCCGCTTCGGATAATCCGGCACGGTGCGCAAGGCGGATGTAATATCCGGTCATTCGCCATTCGATATGCGAAAAAATATGCTTTGCCTCACCGAGTGCCCGGATACAGGCGGCAGTAAGCCCTGCTGCCCCGAGCCGGCTCCTCACATACTCCTCCGACTGCTTTCCCTCAAAATGCGGGTACTCCCACAGTCCGGCAAGAAGCCCCTTTTCTGCCCTTTTCCGCACTAGAATCCCCTCATCCGTTTCCAGCACAAGAATTGTCTTTTCCTCAATTTTTCTAGGCTTTTTCGCAGGCTTCACCGGCAGTTCCTCCTGCAGCCCTTCCCGATTCGCCGAACAGATCTCCCGAACCGGGCACTCCCCGCACAGCGGCCTGCCGTTCGGAAGGCACACAATCGCCCCAAGCTCCATAAGCGCCTGATTGAACGCCCCCGCATACTGCTTGGGCATAACACTCTCAAGGCACGAGCCCACCTGCTTTTTCACGGCATCCTTCGAGATATCGCTGCGGCTTCCCCACAGCCGCATCATTACGCGCAGCACATTGCCGTCTACGGCAGCCGCTTTTTTACCGAATGCGATGGAAGCAACGGCGCCGGCCGTATAGCTGCCGATTCCAGGCAGCTTCCGCAGCTCTTCCGGAGCGGATGGAAGCTGTCCATCGTACTTTTCCATCACGGCAGCAGCAGCCTTTTTCAGATTTTTTACCCGGCTGTAATAGCCCAGCCCCTCCCAAAGCTTCAGCAGTCTTTCGTCATCCGCCTCCGCCAGCGCCTTGATATCCGGCAGCTCTGCAATAAACCGCCGGAAATATCCTCTTACCGCCTCCACCCTTGTCTGCTGGAGCATGATTTCCGATATCCACACATAGTACGGCTTCGGATCATCCCGCCACGGCAGCTTTCGCGCATTCTCCGCGAACCAGTCCAGCAGCGGCTCCACCATCTGCCCCGCAAGCTCCTTTGTTTTTTCCTCTTCCATATATTATCCCCCGTATCGCAGGCTGCTGTACAGACGGCATTATCCGCAGCACCGGAATTTACCTATATCCCCCGTATCGCAGGCTGCCGGAAATATGCTTCCGTAGGCCGCCGGAAAACCGTCCTGCGTCCCATACATTTCCGGTTTTATGTTTCCGGCTTCCGTCTTACGGAAGCTTCCGGGCTGCGCGCTGTTTTTTCCGTTCCAGGGCCCGTCCGTTTTCCTGTCTTTGGCAGCACGGTTTCCGGCTTTTCCTCTGCCATGCATTCATCCGTTTTATTATATGGAAAGACTGAAAAAATAGCAAGGAAAATGCTTGCGTTTTCCCCCTGTCCTGATGTATATTTAATATAGGAAGTTCATCTAAACATAAACGATAAAATCTCAATGGGGTGTCAATATGTCGTCAAGGAAATTTCACGGTCGAAATTTAAATACATATTCTTTTTTTCCGCGTTTTTCCATATTGATCTGCTTTTGCCTGATGCTTGCCGGATGCGGCGCGGCTCCTGCAGATTACCGGCCTGATACCCCGACGGTGTCTCTTTCCCCGTCCGGCGCGCCGGGCGAAGATGCCTCCGTCTCTCCGCTTCCGTCAGATCCGGCGCAGGTTCCCCTGCCGTCTCCCACGCCGTCGCCTTCCCAGGGCTGCAGCGCGGAGGAGGCCGAACAGCTTATCCGCGATGAGATTATGCCGGGACATTACGACATCTCCCTGCTCTCCGACACTTTTGAGTACAATGGGGAGCTTTGCTATACTTTTGTTATCACGAAAAACGGCACAACGATGGAGCCGCTCGTTCTTGTCGGCCAGAGTTCCGGCGAGCTCAGATGCATCTCCGAGCGCGGTATCGTCCGCGATTTTACTCTGCATCCGCTGTACCGCCTTCCTGCTGCACCAACCCCGGAACCGCCGTCGCCGTCGCCGACATCCGCACCGCAAAATCCGGATGAGGAAATTGTTTCCAAATGGATTACACCGGAGGAAGCGCTCCGTATTTTCCGTGAACTGACGTCGGAACAGACCGGCCTTTCCGGCACCGCGGACGGCTATCTGTTTTATATCAACGAGGAACTGAACCGCGTTATGGATACGGAATGCTATACTATTCTCGCCTATACGGCACTGGACGGCCGGTTGTTTTTTGAAGCCCTGTTCTATATTATGGCGGACGGCTCATCCATTTACCGGAAAACCGACGCCACAGGCGAGCTGGAAATTTTCTCGCTGCACTGAGCCGGAAAGAAATCTCAAAGAAAGAAATCTCAAAACTTCCCAACCCGGGACAAATTATTTTGAAAAGCTATCAAAAAAGGAAAGGATAAATTCTATGGACATGACAGAGCAGGCCTCCGCGCCCGATGAAAATGAAAAGAAATCGTACAAGCCGCTTCCCCATTACGACCCGATGCTGCATGAGGATTTTTCCATGTATGAACGTCCCACCTACATCCGGGATCTCACTTTGTTCGACAACAATGAAGTCATGCTTAACCGCGGCAATGTTATCCATTTTTATGAATGCAATACACTCAAGCCGAAGAAAATCGGCGGCGACGCGATCGACGTGGAAATCACCTCGGAGGAGGATATCACGGACAGCGCGGGAGACCATGCCGGTTCTGCGGAAATGCAATGATAAAACAATGTCCGCAGGGCACGGACACCGCTGCATCCATGCGGTTTTCCGGTGTCCTGCGGATATTGTTTACTGCTGCATCAGTTCCTTAAGGTGATAAACGGCCGTCCCGTCAAGCTCCTCCTCGATGCGCAGCAGGCGGTTGTATTTCGCCACACGGTCACTGCGGCAAGGTGCTCCGGTTTTTATCTGGCCTGCCTCGCATGCCACGGCGAGATCAGCGATAAAGGTATCCTCCGTCTCCCCTGAGCGGTGAGAGATTACAACGCGGTAGCCGGCATCCTTCGCCATGCGGATTGTCTCCATCGTCTCCGTCAGCGTACCGATCTGATTCACCTTTATCAGCACGGCGTTTCCTGCCTTCCGCCGGATTCCCTCCTCCAGCCGTTTCGCGTTTGTCACAAACAGATCGTCCCCGACCAGCTGCACGCGGGCACCAAGTCTTGCAGTCAGCTGCTCCCATCCCTCCCAGTCATTTTCGTCGAGCGCATCCTCGATCGAAACAATGGGATATTTACTGCAGAGCATATCGTAGTAATCAATCATTTCCTGCGTATTTCTCATAACCTCGATTTTCTGCGTATCCGGAGTTCCGCAGAGCCCGCCGTTGGCCAGCTCCCTGCGTCTGCTCTCCCCCGGAAAATAGTACATGCCCGCATCCGCATTGTGCAGCTCGCTCGCTGCGGCGTCCATCGCAAATACTATATCCTTTCCCGGCTCATAGCCCGCCGAGCGGACCGCTTCCATCAGATAATCGAAAACCTCCGCTGCATCCTTCAAATCCGGGGCAAAGCCGCCCTCATCCCCGACCGCAGTCACATGCCCGGCCTTTTCAAGCAGCTTTTTCAGCTGATGATACACCTCAGTTCCCATACGCAGCCCTTCCTTGAAGCAGCATGCGCCGGCCGGCATTATCATAAACTCCTGAAAATCCAGATCGTTCTTCGCATGAACCCCGCCGTTGACAATATTCATCATCGGCACCGGCATGCGCCTCGCCGTATCGCCGCCAAGATAGCGGTAAAGCGGCAGACCAAGCGAATTTGCTGCCGCGGCTGCCGTCGCCAGCGAAACCGCCAGCATTGCATTTGCGCCGAAGCGGGATTTGTTCTCCGTCCCATCCGCTTCCTTCATTTTATTGTCCACGGCCGCCTGCTTGAGCGGCGACATTCCTGCAAGCAGCTCCTCAATCTCCCTGACATGCCCGACCGCCTGCGTCACACCTTTTCCCTGATAGCGGAACTCCTCCCCGTCCCGCAGCTCAAGCGCTTCATGCTCTCCTGTTGAAGCACCGGACGGCACTGCCGCCCTTCCCAGCGTCTGATCATTTAAGGAGACATCGGCCTCCACCGTCGGGTTTCCCCGGGAATCCAATATTTCCCGCGCTTTTATTTTTTCAATCCAAAGCTCCTGCTGACTCATATTTCCTCCAATTCCGCGTCTGACCGCAAATAGACTGATACGATACGTAACCTGTCTTATTTTTTGCATTTTTCCTTTGAATTATGCTATACTATAGGCATGTTTATCAGCGAACAGAAAAATAATACTTATGGAGGTACCGAAAACTTTAATTATGGAGAAAGCTATGAACGAAAATATGAACGAAAAATTTGAAAAACTTCAGCCCTATCTCGACCGCAGCGTAGCGCTCGGTTGCGCGCTGACCCTGTTCAACTGGGACGGGGAAACGCTTGCCCCCCGCGGTGCGTTCGAAAAGACCTCGAAGCTGATCGGCGCGCTTTCCGCAGAATATTACCGCGCCGTTATCAATGACGAAGTGCGCAGCCTGCTCGGAGAGCTCTCCGCCCCAAAGGAGCAGGAAAAGCTCACCGCTCTTCAGCGTGCCATTGTAAAAAAGCTGCTCAGACAGTATGAGGAGCTTGAAAAAATCCCTCCCGAAGAATATCAGGCCTATCAGGAGCTTCTGTCACTCTCCGGTCAGATCTGGGCGGAGGCAAAGGAAAACAACGATTTTGCCGCCTTTGCGCCGACGCTGAAAAAAATTGTTTCCTGGCAGAAACGCTTTGCCGAGTACACGAAAAAGCCGGGAATGAGCCTTTATGATGTTATGCTGGATCAGCACGAGGAGGGAATCCTCACCGCACAGCTCGACGAATTTTTCGGCAAACTGCGGAGCGCCGTCGTCCCTTTGTTAAAAAAAGTAACGGCTCAGAACAGCCGCATCGACAAAAGCTACAACAGCCGCAGCTATCCTGTGGAAAAGCAGCGGGAATTCTGCCGTTTCCTGGCGGAATACATCGGCTTTGATTTTGAGCGGGGCATTGTTGCGGAAAGCGCCCACCCGTTTACTACCAATCTCCACAATGCCGATGTCCGCATTACCAACCATTTTTACGAAAACAACCTGGAAAGCGCCATATTCTCGGTAATCCATGAGGGAGGGCATGCTCTGTATGAATTCGGCGTGGACGACGAGCTGACGCTGACCCCGGTGGGCGGCGGCACGTCGATGGGTGTACATGAGTCGCAGTCCCGGTTTTATGAAAATGTTCTCGGGCGGAGCGAGGCGTTCTGGAAACCGCTGTTTGCGAAACTGAAAGAAACCTGGCCGGATCAGCTCGCCGATATCGAGCTTTCTGATTTTATTCTCGGAATCAATAAGGCGGAGCCGGGACCGATCCGCACCGAAGCCGACGAACTGACCTACCCGCTGCATATTATGATCCGCTACGAGATCGAAAAGCAGCTGATTTCCGGTGAAATCGAGGTGGATGACCTCCCGGAAATCTGGAATGAAAAATACCGCGAATATCTCGGGATCACCCCGGAAAACGATAAGGAGGGCGTACTGCAGGATGTTCACTGGTCGACGGGCTCCTTCGGATATTTTCCGTCCTATGCCATCGGAAATGCCGTTGCCGCTCAGATCTACGCCTTTATGCACAGGGAAATTCCGGTGGCCGAATGCCTGGAAAAGAGCGATCTCGCACCGATCCGCGAATACCTGCGCAAACACATTCACCGGCACGGCTGCACGAAAAACATGAACGAGCTGCTTACCGAAATGACCGGCGAGCAGCTCAATGCAGACTACTATATTGACTATCTGACTCAGAAATATACCGGGTTGTATCTTTCCCGGCAATAACCGGCACCGCGGCTAATCAAGCACAAGATTGAGATATCCCGGCTGGCCTGGCTGATCAGACATCCCTATCTTTACCAATTCGGAGCCGCTGTACGAAACCGGGGAAAATGCTCTCCATAAAACGGGGCTGACGACGGCTTGGGAGGACGGCTTTCCGGCCGCCTGCTCCGGGAGCTTAACGCCAGCCGCCGCTTCCCCGGCAAGTTCCTCAGCCAGCGCGGGAAGCAGCTCCCCGCAGCGGGCCGGAAGCAGCAGCTCCCGCATCAAAAGGCAACGCCCCACACATCGGTACAGCACGGCGCCCTGCTGACCGCCGGGCAGCAGAATTTTTCGGCAGCCGCCCCCTGCGTGAGCATTCTCTTCCACTGCATAGCACACCGCGGCTTCATCCCATGCAATATCCCCGCATCCGGGCCAGCATGCGCGCATACGGTAATACTCCTGCGGCCCGCAATCCTTCAGCTGAAATTCTGTACAGCCACTCCTGATTTCCGCGGCTTTTGCTGCACACGCTTCCCCGGTCTTCTCTTCCCTGCTGCGTTCCCCGGTTTCCTTTTTTATTCTTCCCTCCTCCCGGTGGTTCCTTTCGGGCACCTCGGTGCGGCAGAGCTGCCCCTGGCTTTTCCAGGCATAATACCTTGTATAAAAACCCTTATTCTTATAAAACCGGAACAGCCCCTCCTCGGCCGGAACAAGAAAGGTTGAAAGTCCGCTTTGACGGCCGCGCCGCTGCGCCTCGGCCAGAAGTCCGCCGGCGATCCCGCCTCCGCGGAAGGCAGGGTGAACCGCCAGGGCATATACATATTGCGCCGTGCCGGCACGCAGCAAAAACAGCATCCCTGCCGGCGCGCCGTCCTGCATATCTGCCAGGCCTTCCGCACTCTCAAAGCGGCGGTCAAAGAAATAATCCACATCCTCCGCGGCATCCTGAAAACAGCAAAGCCACAGTTCCTTCAGCTGCGGAACCATGGCTTTATCAGCGGTTATAATCATGAAGCCCCCGACAATTACTCCGGAATCTCGGAGGTGCAGTGCGGGCAGCGCGTCGCCTTGATATTGATTTCCGACAGACAGTGCGGGCACTTTTTTGTGGTCGGCGCCGCCGGTGCCGGTGTCTCTGCCTTTCTCAGCTTGTTCATCCCCCTGACGATCATGAAAACGACAAACGCCATAATCACGAAATTCAGCAGTCCCGAGAGGAATGTACCGAAATTGATCGTGGCCACCCCGGCCTCCTGCGCCAGCGCAATCGTCTCGTACTTCTTCCCGTCCAGCGCCACAAACCAGTTGGAAAAATCAAGCTTTCCGGTGAAAAGGCTGAGGAACGGCATTATTATATCGTTCACAAGCGAGTTTACAAGGGAATTAAATGCTCCGCCGATGATAACGCCGACTGCAAGATCCATCATATTGCCGCGAAGGGCAAATTTCTTAAATTCCTTAAACATATCTTCCTCCTGTAATTTGGTAATAAGATTATAATTATTTTCCATAGAAATTGCAAGTTGAACTTGCATAATCCCGGAAAACAGGCTACTATGTATAAAGCAGTTCTCTGCAATCCCGCTCTCGGCCCTGCCGGAAAGATTTTCACGGGAAAGCCGGCTGCTGTCATATTTTTATAGAAAAGAGGGAAACTGAAATGAAGCTATGGGGAGGCCGTTTTACGAAAGAGACCGATCAGCTTGTACACAATTTCAATGCGTCGATTTCCTTCGACCAGAAATTTTACCGTCAGGATATCAAGGGCAGCATTGCCCATGTATTTATGCTTGAAAAACAGGGGATTCTTACCCGCGCCGAACGAGAAAAGCTTTTGGAAGGCCTGGATAGCATTCTCCGGGATATCGAAAACGGCTCGCTCACGATCGACGGCACACAGGAGGACATTCACAGCTTTGTCGAGGCTAATCTGATCAAGCGTATCGGCGAGACCGGCAAAAAGCTGCACACGGGCCGCAGCCGCAATGACCAGGTCGCACTGGATATGAAACTCTACACACGCGACGAGATTGTGGTGATCAACTGCCTGCTGAAAACGCTGCTCACAGAGCTTCTTCGCCTCGCCGAGCTGCATAAGGAAACCTTTATGCCGGGCTTTACGCATCTGCAGAAAGCACAGCCGGTGACGCTCGCGCATCACCTGAGCGCATATTTCGAAATGTTTGTCCGTGACCGCAGCCGCCTCTGTGATATTTATCAGCGCATGAACTACTGTCCGCTCGGCGCGGGCGCGCTCGCCGGCACCACTTATCCGCTTGACCGCGATTATACTGCCACCCTGCTCGATTTTGACGGTCCGACAAGAAACAGCATGGATTCCGTGTCTGACCGGGACTACATAATCGAGCTGCTGTCGGCGCTTTCCACCATTATGATGCACCTGAGCCGCTTCTGCGAGGAAATTATTGTATGGAATACCAACGAGTACCGCTTTGTGGAGCTCGACGACGCGTATTCTACGGGAAGCAGTATTATGCCGCAGAAAAAAAATCCGGACATCGCTGAGCTGATCCGGGGCAAAACGGGCCGCGTTTACGGTGCTCTCGTCTCGATTCTGACGACAATGAAGGGGCTTCCTCTGGCTTACAACAAGGATATGCAGGAGGACAAAGAGCTGACCTTCGACGCGCTGGATACGGTCAAGGGCTGCATTTCCCTGTTTACCGGAATGCTTTCCACCACGAAATTCAACCGCAGCGTTATGGAGGCCAGTGCCAGAAACGGTTTTACGAATGCCACGGATGCAGCGGACTATCTTGTAAATCACGGGGTGCCGTTCCGCGATGCGCACGGAATCATCGGTCAGCTTGTGCTCTCCTGCATCGACCTGAACTGTTCTCTCGACGAACTTCCGCTCGAGGTATATCGTGCAGCCTCCCCGGCGTTTGAAGCGGATATCTATGACGCGATCCGCATGAAAAACTGCGTGGAAAAGAGGAACACCATCGGTGCGCCGGGACTTCAGGCCATGTCCGAGGTTCTTTCCTCCTACCGCGAATATCTTGAGACAATGAATCTCTGCGACACGATCCGCACCGAGGGCGGGGAGGTATAAAACCTCCCCGCCCTCGGCGGCTGCACAGACGGCATTGCTCTATCTATTGTACTTCCTGAACTGCGGTATGTACGGCAAAGCGTACTTTCTGTCGGCCGCATAGTTTTTCTTATCTTATTTCTTCGTTCCGTCCACCTCGTCCGCCGGGATGGAATTCAGCTTCTGGATCGTACGCTGCAGCGCATCCTTCGAATTTTTCCACGGCTCATTGACATAGCGGTAATCAAATTTATCCGTAAACCACTCCAGATCATCGCGCACGCGCTTCAGATTCTCCAGGTACACGCGGCTTAGCTCCGACAGGAACTCGTCGCAGCTTTTGCCGGACAGCTGGGACGGTGCCATCTCATACAGAAGGGCATAGTGCCGGTTGCAGAATCCCTTGCAGGCCGAAAATTTTCTGCGGAATTCCTCGTCGTGCTCATACAGATAAAAGACAGTCACAAGATAACGCTCGAACATCCCCGCCATGCGGCTGCAGATATAGCAGGAAGCGTCCAGACCGTCCATGTACGCCTTTACCCCGGAGCTCTCCTTTTTGCGGAAAAGTCCGCCCGCCGGCTTTCCGCCCCTGGCCAGCTTTTCCGCATGCTTAATCACCTGCTCCGTATGAGTCAGCAGAATCAGGGCCAGTCCAAGACGGTTCTGATTCTGATAGAGCAGCCGGATATGACGGTCGCAGAAGCCGGTCCGGTTTGTTTCCATGCGGATATCATCCTCCATGTAACTCGGCCCCATGGTAAAATCAACCGCAGCCTCCTGCAGAGAACGGTACATTCCACAGACCGGGCATTCGCAGTCCTTATCAAATTCATCATTCACCGGAATGGTGTAGAGCTGTTCCTTCATTCCCATACCTCGCACGGTACCGCAGAGCTGCCTGCGATACCGCATCTATAAAAAGTCTGAAAGCACTTTTCTTTCAAACTTCCGCCTTCATTTCCTCTGTAATAAGATCCTTCAGCTCCCTCGACTTCTCCTTGATGCGGTCATTTGCGTTGCGGGATGCGAGCACCCTCGCCACCCAGCGGCTGGCATCCTCGTATTTGCCGATGCGTCTGGCGAGATCAGCCACCAGGTAGGACACCGTATTTTCGTCCATACCGCACATCGGGAACATTTCCTTCGGGAACGCTTCCAGAAATCCGTTGTAAGCATTTTCCAGAAATTCCCTCTCCTCCGCTGCCAGTTCCGCGCGCACCTTGTTATAATCCGCTGTATCTTCCGGCAGATGTTCAGCCTTTCCGCGCAGAAGCCATGCAGTCTTCAGGCAGGTGTATGCCTTTTCGCTCGATTTCGCACGCTTTACCACAGTATTAGCGAGCGCCAGCCGGTGCTTTACAATGGCCTCGTCATAGCTGACGACATCCCCGCCCTGCTCAATCCCCTTAAAATTCGCGGAAATATTCTGTCTGATAAGTTTCGCCTGCGCCGAGGTCATATAATTGAAATACCGGTTCAGCGCCGCATAGCCGCAATGAGGACAAGCAATTACATCATACTTAAGCGAATCGACAGACTGATACTTCGGGCGCAGATCCGAATCCGCCGCAATCAGTTTGATTTTTCCCGTCTTGATCGTCTTCGCCTTAAACTCCTTATCGCAGACCGGACAGTTATACGCTTTCTCAAACAAGAAATCCGCCTCGGATACCTCCTGCACGGCACCCTTGTCGCCGTCGTTCTTTTCGTCCTTCTTCTCCTCGTTCTCGTATACATCCATGCTGGTGAGCTTTCCCAGCCCAAGGGCCGACAGCCCCGAAAAAAGATTTCCCATAATTCCTCTCATTCCGCCGCACCCGCGGCATTTTCAATCGCGGAGAGATCGATCCGGCCGGCCTTCCGGCCCCGGCCCGCCCTCCTATATTTTATGCCCTTTGGTTATTTTCCTTCCTGTTTTTCTTCCCTCCGGCTTTACCATCCGGCTTTCCGCCCGTTATTTCGCCTCCGGCTTATAGCTGCTCTTAAGCGATGCAATCCGATTAAATACAAGCCGTTCGTCCGTTGTATCCTTATAATCGACGCAGAAGAAGCCGTTCCGCAGAAACTGGAAGCTGGCGTAAGGCTTGGCACCCTGAACGGCAGGTTCGATGTAGCACCGGTCGCACACGGTAACCGAATTCGGATTCAGATTCATCGAACCGTCCTCCTCATTATAAACCCCCTTTTCCTCGTCGATCAGATTCTCATAGAGCCGCGCAGTCACCTGAACCGCATGCAGCGCGGACACCCAGTGAATCGTTCCCTTGACCTTGCGCCCGGAAAAGCCCGAATCACTTTTGGTTTCCGGATCGTAGGTGCAGCGGATTTCCGTTACATTTCCCTGCTCGTCCGTCACATAATCGGTGCATTTTACGAAGTAAGCGTTCATCAGGCGCACCTCGTTCCCCGGGTAGAGGCGGAAATATTTCTTCGGCGGGTCAATCATGAAATCCTCCCGCTCAATGTACAGCTCGCGGAAAAACGGGATCAGCCGCGTGCCCATCTCCTTATTCTCCGGATTGTTCTGTGCCGTAAGATATTCTACCTTCCCTTCCGGATAGTTTGTGATTACAAGTTTGACCGGATCAAGCACTGCCATGATCCGCGGCCTTTTCAGCTTCAGATCCTCACGGATGCAGTATTCCAGCATGGCATAATCCGCCGAGCTGTTCGCCTTCGATACGCCGCAGAGCTCCATGAACATGCGGATGGATTCCGGCGTAAAGCCTCTCCTGCGGAGTGCGCTGATCGTCACCAGACGCGGATCGTCCCAGCCGTCCACAACGCCCTGCTCGACAAGCTTTTTAATGTAACGCTTTCCGGTAACAACATTGGTCAGATACTGTTTTGCAAACTCAATCTGCTTCGGCGGGTTCTCATATTCCAGCTCTCTGACAACCCAGTCATAGAGCGGTCTGTGATCTTCAAATTCGAGCGTGCAGATGGAATGCGTCACACCCTCGATCGCATCCTCAATCGGGTGCGCGTAATCGTACATGGGATAGATGCACCACTGATCTCCCGTATTGTGATGAGTCAGCCTGGCAACGCGGTAAATGACCGGGTCCCTCATGTTGATGTTCGGCGATGCCATGTCGATCTTGGCGCGCAGCACTTTGGAGCCGTCCGGAAATTCCCCGTTTTTCATGCGCTCAAACAAATCAAGATTTTCCTCCACGCTGCGCTCCCGGTATGGGCTGTTTTTTCCCGGCTCGGTAAGCGTGCCGCGGTATTCCCGGATCTCGTCCGCGCTCAAATCGCACACATAGGCCTTCCCTTTCCGGATCAGCCGGAGCGCGCCCTCATACATCTCCCCGAAATAGTTTGAAGCAAAGAACAGCCGATCCTCAAAATCTCCGCCGATCCATTTTACGTCCTCGATAATGGATTCTACAAACTCTGTTTTTTCTTTTGTCGGATTTGTATCATCAAACCGCAGATTAAATTTTCCGCCGTATTTTTTAGCCAGTCCGCAGTTTAAAAGTATGGACTTGGCATGTCCGATATGAAGATATCCGTTCGGCTCCGGCGGGAATCTGGTGACGACCTGCCGGCAGCGTCCCTCCGCAATATCCCTGTCTATGATCTGTTCGATAAAATTTTTGGAAACCGCTTCTTTTTCTGCGTTTTCGACATTTTCCGACAATGCCTCCAGCTTCTCGTCCATCCGCATCTTCCTCCTGCAAAATATGGTTATATGATAGCACAGTATTTTCTTTTCGTAAAGGGACAAAATAGGCCAGCCGGCACCTGGAAAAAGGCGGTGCCGTCCCCTTCGGGACGGCACCGCCTTCCGTCTGCTCGCTCTCTGCAAGCTTTGGTTATATTTCTTAAGCAGCCCGTTTCCGGAGCTCCTCTGCCGTTCTTTTAATAAAAGATATGACAGCCGATTACCTGCCACGGCTTGCCGTTCTTTTTACATTTACTCTTTGTACTGCTGATTCCCATATTGAAGTAAAGATAATCTCCGTCCAGCACATACTTGCCCTCCAGTGCGGCCTCCGCGGCCTCAATGCAGCCGTCCATCTGGGTTTTCTGCCACTCCTTCGCATATTCGCCTGTTTTATACATGGTCAGAGCCTTTTCATAGCTGCTGCCCTTTGTCGTCCACCTGCCGTCCCGCTTCACATAGACCGGGCTGAACTGACGCCCCCAGCGGTCGCAGTCATAGACGGCCTCGCGGATCGTTGTCACATGATCAAATACATCGCTTTCTGCACGGTTCATTACTACATTCGCGACAGCAACCTTCCCGGTAAAGCTCTGATTGCCCGCCTCGCAGTAAATAATGCAGGCAAGATACATCAGCTCCTCCTCGGTATACTCCGGCTCCCTGGACTGCTCCATTGTGATTGTCGCATTCAGCGAACGGGCAATGGAGGTAAACAGAACATTATTGATATTGGCCGCCTCAGTTAAAAGCGGGAGATCCTCCTCTGCCGCAGCTTCCTTTTCCGGTATTACTTGCAGGCCGTCCGCCGCGTCAGAACCCTGTTCCGGGTCTTTGCTTTCATCAATATTATTATCCGATGCACCGGTTTTGTCCGCCGGGGGCAGCTCCTCGCTTCCGCCCGGTTCGTTATCCGCCGTGCCGTCTTCCGCCGGCTTCTGTGCGTCGTCTTCGCCCGCAGATTTTCCGGAAGCAGTCTCCGTTCCCGTTTCCTCAGCTGCCTGAAAAACCTGATCCGCAGCCTTATTTTCCGTGTTCTCCTCTGTTCCCGCACCGGCGCCGTCCTCCCGCTCCTGCACCGCTTCGCTTTCGTTTTCCGCCGCAGCAGCGGATATATTGTCCGGGCTGACCGACAGACACAAGGTCAGCAGCAGCACCCAAAGCTTCTTTTTTCTCATAGCAGGCTCTCCTTCCATGCAGGCATCCCGCGCGGATGCCGTTTCCGTTTTCGCTTTGTCCCCCGTTTCCTGTTTTGCAGTGATCTCTTCCTGCGTCTCCCGCAGAGGCTCCCCGGCAGATCTCTTCTGCCGTTTCTCAGAAATATCTTCCACTGCACGGCGGACAGAGCGCCGCCGGAATTTGTTACAGGCTTCTGTAACAATCCCGGCTTCGCGTAATAATTTTGTAATATATTATAGCATGGATTTAACATTTGTCAAGCCCTGGCTGCTGACCCGGATTTTACCGCATTTCCTGCTGCCCTAAAACCGCAAAACTCACACCGGGCAGGTGTTCTTTGGCAGATTTTTTCAGCGCCTCTCCCCGCTGCTCTCCAGCACCAAAACCGGCTTATCCTCATCGTTCAGCGTGTACAGGGAATCGTCCGCCGCCCAGAAATAAAGCCGTTCCCCATATCTTTCCAGCCGACTTGCCTCTGCTATTGCCTTTTTTTCTGTGCCGTTCACCAGCATGTAAAGAGTTCCGGCCTCCCCGGAGGAATCGCTGATAAAATACAGCTTTCTGCCGAGGAGTTCCCAGCTGCTGATCTTCTCCTGACAAAGCATTTCCGGCTCTTTGTTCCCCTTCAGAAACATCAGTTCCCCGTGCCTCGTCTGATAATAAATGCATTCCAGTCTGTCGTCCGAAATAAACTGTAATATATCCGGGCCGTCAGCGAGTTTTTCCGGCTTCAGCGAGCTTTCCAGATTCCTTACCCGGTACAGGCTTCCGCTGCTCAGATAGAGCAGCGATTTTCCGTCCCTGGATATCTGGCAGGCGGAACAGGCGGCAATCCGATCCCCGTCCATATTTTCCCTGATATAGTACAGCTCGCTGCCGCTCACACACAACAGCCCGCCAAGCGTTTCCGCCGCGCAGCTTCTTACCAGGCAGTCGCCCCACATCGTCTGCTTCGGTACATACATGATCTGCGCGTAATCCGGCAGAATTACCCGATCCGCCGCTTTCGGCAGGACAGCGCGCTCCTGAATTTCCCCGTTTTTTAAAAGATAAAGTCTGAAATGGGAGTTGTACAGCATCTGCGTCATATCTTCATTGAAAATCAGCGGATCCGCTTCTCCAAGTTCCTGCACGGTTCCATTTTCCGTTATCAAACAGAAAAGCTCGGGGCCTGTAATAAATGTCTTTATGTAATAAAAATAATCCCCCCCGGAGGAGATCGCAATCGGAATAATATTTTCCAGGATTTCCGTCTTCTCTCCGCCGCTGAGAAACAGACGGCATTCTCTCCTGTCACCGTCCGCATACAGACAGGCCGCAGACGTCCCGTCAGTAGAAATCACAAGATCACGGACATCCCGCAGCTGATCTGTCAGCAGCTTTGACTTCTGCTTTTTTACGTCATAGAGGTACAGTCCCAGGCCGCCGTCCTGTTCCGCAGCATACACAATACCGTCGCCGGAGGACGATATCGCGGCAAGCGTTATATCCCTGTCAATCGGGAGCCACTCTTCTTTTGTCACAAGATAAAGCTTTCTGCTGTCTCTGCCGGTGACAAGCAGCTTTTTTTCGTCCATGGAGGTATGGCCGGGATAGGCCAGGTTATAGAATTCCTCCGGTCCCTCCAGCACCTTCCCGTCTCCCGCAATTACAATCTTCTCTGTATCTGTCCAAACGGTGAAAAAGGCATCCTTCCCGCCTGCCAATTTCCATTTCCCTTTCCCGCTGCCGGCCCGCACACCGGCAGCAAGCAGCAGGAAAAACATCAGAGCGGCAGCGCAGGTAAGCACTGCCGCCCTCCGGATACGTTTTTTCCGTTTCTTATGCTCCTCTCCGGCGGCTCCCGCCGCTTTTACCGCTTCGCCTTCCGCCCTTTCTGCTCTCCGCTCTCCGTCCTGCGCCAGCTCCTGTTCCGGCAGTTCAAATTCCGGAAACTCCTGGAGCAGCAGTCCGTTTTCCGACAGCATTCGCGGTATGGAGCTCTGCTTTGATAAGTCCGCCCCCGGCGCTTCCTGTCCCGGCGTCCCGGACTCCGGTTCCCTGCCGCTGCATAACGGCCCGGCCGTACCCTGATTTTCTGCGGCTTCACTGCTTTTTCCGCGCTCCGCTCCGCAGTACGGGCACAAGGAGGAATCCTCCCGTATAATATTTCCGCACTGACTGCAAATCATTTGCCTTACTCCTCGTAATTAATGCCCGGCGGTCCCGTTCAGCGCCGGGCAGTTTTTTACCGGCTCTGAACGCAGGCCTCCCCGTCGCGCCGGTACTGAGCCAGCAGCAGGTCAACCATCCTGCCGTAGCTCTGCACGCCGTCCTCCTGGTTATTCGCCTTCAGATAAGTATCGTTGAGTTTTTCTGCCGTATTGCTGATTACCGTATTTTCAAACTGTTTCCAGTATTCGGAATTGGCCTGAAGATCTCTGGAAACCCCTTCTGAATAAAGGCGGCGCGCCTCAAAGTACAGATCAGCATCCTTGCGGTACAGCGCGTTTCCTGCCAGGACAAGCGCCTCCATCAGCCCGCTGTAGCGCAGCTCGTCGCTGTCGGACGCCATACAGGCAAGGAATGCGATATAATTGGCCTCATCCTCCCTTATAAACCCCTTCAGATGCGCAAGCTCGTGACACATCGTCGAGCCGAGCGAATAATCAGGCACGTCGGTATTGACATTGGCCTCCATGGTAAACGGACAGAAAATCCCGGTCAGTTCCGTGCGCGACATTGTCCGTGAGAAAAATATATGCTTCGGCTGCGGATAATAGCCGCGGAAGATCGGATAGGTCTCCGCCAGTCTTCCGAACGCCGTCACCGCTTCCTGCCCGAGCTCCCGCTCGGATACGGATAACAGGAACACCCCGTTTTCATCTTCAAGTCCTTTCTGCTCCAGCCCGTCCCTCACACGGGAAGTTTCCGCAGCCAGCGCCCTGACCAGGCCGTACAGTTCTTCCTTCGAGGCCGGCTCAACCGTCAGCTCGAGATACCGGCTCACCGGATACCGGTAATAATTGATGGAACACCCGATCAGCAGCAGAAACGCGGCGATTGACACGACGCAGCCCAGGTTGATAAATGCCTTTGCCAGCCGGAAAGCTCTGTCCTCCCGCTTTCGCACAAGCCGGATAATAAACCGCACAAGCAGGAACAGCAATGCAAACGGAAGGACTGTGATTCCGAATTCCATCAGAGAAAACGGGATCAGGCTGGTGATGTGGGCCATCCCCCAGGACAGCGCGGCAAAAATCCCCCGCGCAAAAACATGCTCGGCAACCTCCTGCGAGCGCGAGGCGGCAAAAAGCGACAGCAGCGCTGCCGGAAGCAGCAGAAGCAGCCAGAGCCGCTTCAGCCGGAACAGCCGCTTCCAGCCGGCCTGCCCGGATCGGTTTGTCTGCTCCGGCCCGGCAGATATTTCCGCTCCCGCGCTCTGCACCGGATCGGTGTTCGTCCATTCTTCTAAATTTTCAGAATATTCAGAATATTCCAAATATTCCGAAGCCTGCTTCCGTCCGGCCTCCTCTGCCCGCTCCATCACCGGCCCTCCGTCAGCGCAACAAACTCATCCGCCCGCTTTGCGAAGCTCTCCAGACTGCTGCGGAAAAACTCCGGAGCCGACAAATCAATGCCCGCTGCCAGGGCAGCCTCCTCCACGCTGCTCACCGGCGTCGCATAAAGAAGAGCGCGGTACTTCGGCAGAAACGCCTCCCCCTCCCGTCGGTACTTCTCATACAGCCCTCTCGCAAACAGCCCGCCGAATGCGTAAGGAAAATTGTAAAAGCTGAGGTCGGAAGAATAGTAATGTCCCTTGCAGACCCACATGTAAGGGTGAAGGAATTCGGGGTCCAGTCCGTCCCCGTAAGCCTCTCTCTGTGCCTGAAGCATCAGCTCCTTCAGACAGTCGGCAGAAAGAAATCCTTCCTGTTTCTTTTCGAATACTTCTGTTTCAAAAAGATACCTGGAATAAATATCGCACAAAATCTGCGTGACATCCTGCAGCTGACTTTCGATCAGTGCAATCTTCTCGTCCCCCGCGGCAGCTGCGATCGCCGCATCCATCACAACCGTCTCGTTGAAGGTGGACGCCGTCTCGGCCACCGGCATGGAATAGTTTGTGTTGCCGATGCGGTGGCGGAAGATCTGCTGGTTATGGTAGGCATGCCCCAGCTCGTGAGCAAGGGTCACAACATCGCTGAGCGTCCCGCCGAAATTGGTCAGAATACGGCTCTGCTGCAGAGAATAAAGAGCCTGGCAGAACGCTCCGCCCGCCTTGCCTTCCCGCGGATAGAAATCGATCCAGGCTTCGTCGAAGGCGCGCCGAACCATCGCTGCAAGATCCGGTGCAAATTTCCCGAACAGTTCGACCAGATAATCTCTTGCCTCCTCCGTTGTAAAGCTGCGGCTGCTCTCTCCCATCGGCGCAAACAGCTCATACCACGGAAGTCCGTTTTTATGACCGAGCAGCTCTCCCTTCCTGCGAAGATAGCGGCGGAACCGCGGGAAGTATTCCTTCATCGCCGCAAGCATGACATCCAGCGTTTCTCTTTTCATGGCCGATTTTTTCAGCGTCATGTCAAGCGGCGACCCGTAGCCGCGCAGTTTTGTCATCGTCAGTACCTGCTGCTTAATGCTGTTGAGAGAAAATGCGATGGAATCCTTGATTTTCTCATAGCCCGCCAGCTCCGCCTCATAAGCTTCCCGGCGCACCGCAGGGTCTTTATCATAGGCAAGGTTCCGAATCTCGGACAGCGTAACCTCGCCTCCCCGATAAGCAACCCGCAGCGTTGAGGTCAGATAGCCCTGCAGATTCGACCACGCGCCGCCGCCCGAGAGATCAAGCTTTGCCGCCAGTTCCTCCACTTCCTCGCTCAGCGAATATCCTGCATTCTCCCGTATTCTGCGCAGACGGTATGTATAATCGGTGAGCACGTCATCCGAGGCGATGACCTTTTCAAGATCCGGCAGCCCCGCGACAAACTTCTCAAATCTTGTATACGCCTTTGAGGTTTCGCTCAGCAGCAGAATAATTTTCTCAAGGCGCGATGCCGCCTCCAAATCCCTTGTATCCGCCGCTCTGGAAAGCGAGCAGAATACATACAGCTTCTGCACAAGGTTCTCCAGCTCCTCGTCGCACAGCAGCACCCTGCGCAGCCCCTCCGCCGCACGCTCCTCACAGAGCGCCGATACCTTCTCCTCATAAACCCCGATGATGTCCTGCAGCTTTTCCAGATCCTGCTGAAATGCCGGATCTTCATAGCCCTTGTAAAGCTCCTTCAGCGACCATTCCCGATTCATCCGAAACCTCCATTTCTGTTTTTACACTCCGTGTACGGCGCTCCTGCGCTTTCACAGCCTCCCGCAGTTTTGCAGTCCCGCGTTTTCCCGCAGCTCCGCTTTCCTGCTCTGCGATGCTCCTGCGCCTCCGCGTCCTCCCGCAGTTTTGCAGTTCTGCGTTTTCTGCAGCTCCGCTTTCCTGCTCTGCGGTGCTCCTGCGTCCCTGCGCACATTCGCATTCCTGCATTCCTGCATCTTCGTTTTTCCGGAGAAGCGGCCGGCGGGCTGCATTCTCCTTCTCCTGTTATCCTATCACGGATTTATGGCGAAATAAAGGTGAAATAAAGAAAGAAGCAGGAAAGAAAAGATTTTTAAAATAATGCTTGCAATTTTTATCCGGCTGTGCTATTATAGTGCTCGGACTTGGGAAAGTCACGCTGCTGTGGCTCAGGTGGTAGAGCGTCGCCTTGGTAAGGCGGAGGTCACGAGTTCAAGTCTCGTCAGCAGCTTAATAAACAAAGAAGAAGCGGGTATGCAAAGGCATATTCGCTTCTTTTTCTGCAGTTTTATGAATTATCCGAGCTTCATAAGCTTCCTGCGCACACGCTGCAGCGCGTTGTCCACGGTTTTGGGACTTTTCCCGAGCCGCTCGGCAACCCGGGCATAATTTTCCTCCTCAAGATATGTCCGGAGCACCTGCATTTCAAAATCGCTCAGACTGCTGGCCAGATATTCCTCCAGAAGCTGATCGCTCTCCTGGTCAATCAGCAGTTCCTCCGGATTGCCCGACGCGCTCCGCAGCCATCCCTCTGAGAGAAGCGTTTCTGCCTCGTCCTCTCCCTCAGACGTTTTTGCTGCATCAAAGGAAATATAATTATTCAAAGGCTGATTTTTTCTTGTATTAGACGCCTGTATTGCTGTATAAATCTGACGGGAAATACAGAGATTTGCAAACGGAAGAAAATTGCTGTTCTTCTCGCGGTCGTAATCCCGGATTGCCTTGTAAAGCCCGATCATCCCCTCCTGCAGCAGATCGTCGTGATCCCCGCCGATCAGATAGAGCCTCCGCACGTTTTTCCGCACCAGATTTTTATAGCGGACAATCAGCGTGTCCATGGCGTACGAATCTCCCGTCCGAATCAGTTCCAGCAATTCCTCATCGGTCTTTTTCTCCAGTGCTTCGTACTCCAATGCTGCATCCCCCTTCCCCTCTGCGACCAAGTTATTCCTGCCTGCCTTCCTCCCGCCGCGCTCTGCATGCGCTGCAGCCGGTCTGCAGTATATGCAGATTTTTCCGGCGGCCGCCCTGCTTTACAGAAATCTTCTCTGCCGCACGATCTCATACGCCAGAATTCCCATGGCGACGGATGCGTTCAGCGAATCAATATCCCCATACATCGGGATTTTCGTGATAAAATCGCATTTTTCCTTTACCAGCCGGCTCACACCCTCGCCCTCGCTGCCGATTACAAGCCCGATCGGGCCGGTCAGCTTCTGACGGTACATTACCTCGCCCTCCATGTCGGCACAGACAAACCAGAGGCCCTGCTCCTTAAGCTCCTCCATGGTGCGCACAAGATTTGTCACCTTCGCAACAGGCACATAGCTGAGGGCCCCGGCGCTCGTTCTCGCCACCGTTGCCGTCAGGCCGACCGCCCGCCGCTTCGGAATAATAATACCATGTACGCCCGCCTGGTTGGCCGTCCGGATGATTGCTCCCAGATTGTGCGGGTCCTCAATACCGTCAAGCAGCAGAAGAAACGGCGGTTCCCCTTTCCGGCGCGCCGCTTCCAGAATGTCCTCCACTTCCGCGTAGCTGCAGGCGGCGGCGCAGGCGATCACGCCCTGATGCCTCCCGGTCTGCGACAGCTGATCCATCCGATCCTTTTTTACAAAAGAAACAATCGTCCCGTTTTTTTTCGCCTCGCTCAGTATGGTTCTGACCGGCCCGTCCTGACAGCCCTCCTGCACATAAAGCCTGTCAATCGTCCGCCCTGCACGGTACGCCTCCAGAACGGCATTCCGCCCCTCAACCGCTGTCTCCCCCGCTCCCTGCAACGGCAGCTCCGCATTCTCCCGGTTCGCCTGCACGGATGAAGAAGCCGAAAAATTTCTGTCCTGCCTCATCAGCCCTTTTCCTCCTGCAACAGATAATCCGTCCCCGCCTTCACAAGCTCAAACATGCGCTCCGTCCGGCCTGTCAGATAAAGAAAGCCGATCAGCGCCTCAAAGCCCGTTGCGACGCGGTACTCCACAATGGAAGCGTTTTTCGCGGTCGTAAAAGATTTCGCATTTCTTCCGCGCTTGTAATAGCCGTGCTCCTCCTCGGTGAGCATCGGCTCGATCGCCTGCATAATCTCCCGCTGTGCTGCCGCCCTGACGAATGCACTGGCACGCCGGTGCAGCCGGTTCACCTGACTGTTTCCTCTCTCAACCAGCATTGTCCGGATAATCAGATCATAAATGCTGTCCCCGATATAGGCCAGCGTCAGCGGGGAGTAGGTGCGTATGTCCTTCTCCGGCAGAGCATACACATCCCGCACCATATCTGCAATCGACGGATAAGCTTCCTCTCTCATCGTATTCCTTTTTCCTCCCTGTTCCCTGCGTTATCTTCGGCCGTCCTGCACCGGTTCCCCGCATTTCCTGCAGTAGCCGCATTTGCCGCCCGCACAGCCTTGCTCCTGCATGTTATCGTCCGACGCATAAACCACTCCCGCATTTCCGCTCTCCAGGTAATCGCCGGCCGAACAGAGAAGCACCGCAGCCTGGGCGGCAATACCCTCGCCCGAGCCGGTAAAGCCCAGCCCCTCCTCCGTCGTCGCCTTCACATTCACCTGGCTGCGCGAAATGCCGAGCACGGCCGCGATATTATCTCTCATCAGCTCAATAAACGGCGCCAGCTTCGGCCGCTGCGCGATAATCGTTGCGTCGATATTTCCCACTATATAATGCTCCTGCTGCACAAGTGCGCCGACCTGCTCGAGAAGCTTCAGGCTGCTGATCCCGCGGTATTTTTCGTCGCTGTCCGGGAAATGCCTGCCGATATCGCCGAGCGCGGCCGCTCCGAGCAGCGCGTCCATCACGGCATGCACCAGCACGTCCGCGTCAGAATGCCCGAGCAGTCCCCTCTCGCACGGTATTTTCACACCGCCGAGCACCAGCTCGCGGCCTTTCGTCATCCGATGCACATCATATCCGGTACCAATTCTCATATCTCCTCTCATTCCGCCGCGCATGCGGCATTGCTGCCAGGGTTAAAAGTTTTCACTTTCTGTTCTCTCGTTATTTCTGCGCGGCCCTCCCGAACCATCGGTTCAGCGGATGCCGCACCGCCGCGGAACGAACTTTTTCTCTTTCCGCCGCAGCGCTGTCCTCCGTATTATTCCCCGTTTTCCGCCGATTTTCCGATTTCTGTTCTGTATTTCTGTTCTGTTTTTCCCGGCAGTACAGGCTTTTATCAAAGCGTGAGGGCCTGCAGCGGTATTTTGGCAGCCACCTTCCCTCCCCGGCAGTTTCTGAGTACCGGCTATGTGGCATGAATTTGTCAGACGCGCGCAGCGGTTCCCCTACACACTTGCGCACAACAAAATAAGACAGACTGCCAACTCGGCAGTCTGTCAAACTGAATCATAGCGAAGGGGGGACTTGAACCCTCGACACCACGGGTATGAACCGTGTGCTCTAGCCAGCTGAGCTACTTCGCCGCATTGTGACGCCAGTCACAAAAATGGGACCTATAGGGCTCGAACCTATGACCCTCTGCTTGTAAGGCAGATGCTCTCCCAGCTGAGCTAAGATCCCATATCCTGTCCCGCATCCACGCGAGTACGAGACATATTATAACCGGCGGGCCAGGATTTGTCAATATCTATTTTAAAAAAAATGAAAGATGATTTTTCTTGCAGTGATCCACTGCCTCTACGGCACGTTTCGCCAGCTCTTCCGGCGCTTCCGCGCCCTGTTCGGAAAGCGCCGCCCCGCAGCGGTAGGCAACACTGACAAGCTTGCCGCCGACGCGCACCTGCGCCGAAAGGCTCTGCAGCTCGCCGAGAAAAATACTGCGATCCAGCTGTGAGGCCAGATTCCCGCGAAAGGCTCCGAACCGGTCGCCCTCCTTGCGGAAAATCACGGTATTCTCGTCAAACACCAGTGTTTTCAGACACTCTGTAAAGGAGACCAGCATTTCATCCCCCGTGTCGTAACCGTAGGCTTCGTTGATGCTCTTAAAATCGTCCATATCAAGATAGGCAAACACTGCGGCCGTGTCCCGGCAGCGCTCCAGCACCTCCCGGATCGGCTCCTGGGCGCCGGACTCCGTCAGCAGGCCGGTGAGCGCATCCTTCTGCTGCGGCTGTATCTCTTTCACAAGCCGCGCGGCAATATGCTCGTCCAGGCGGTGCAGTCCCGACGGAACCGCGGCTCCCTTCTCCGTGCTCCGCCCGGCGTTCAGCGGTTTCCGTTGCTTTTTCTTCGCTCCGAGTGCCGTCCGGCTCCGGATCAGGGCGGCACTCAGCACAAGAAGGACTGCCAGCAGCACCGAACCGGCAATCCGCCAGAACATTACCTTCCTTAGCAAAAGTGCCCCGTCTTTTTCAAGCGAAGCATATTCCGAAAAAAGCTGAAGCTGTGCGGCGCGCTCTTCCTGCCGGCCCTCCAGGGAGCTCCAGGTGCGGTACAGCCGTTCCATCAGGCCGCACAGCACCTCATCCCCCGGCTGAAACAAAAATACCCTCTGCACCGGGAAACGGAACTCCGGCAGAATCCGCAGACCGTCTGCCCCTCCCCCAAGCACAGCGTATTCCGCGGTTTCCCGGCAAAGCAGGATTCCTCCCACCTCTCCGCTGCCAAGTGCCGGAAGCAGATTTGCCTCCCGTTCAAACGCGACGGCATGCCCGTCGAATACCGTGCCCTCCAGATACGAAAAAATATCCGCGGCCGCGCCCCAGTAGAGGCTTGCTACATGACCTGCCGTAAATTCAGACGCAGTTTCCAACGGGATCACGGCCACCAGCTCGGTATCCCCGGCACGGAATGAGCGGAGCGCTTCCCCGCCCCAGTCACCGCCGAGCAGCCCGACTGCCAGCTGAGCCTCCCCGCCGAGCAGAGCTTCCGGCGAAGAGCCCTCAGTGGATTCCGCCACCTTGATCTCAAGGCCCGTACATGCGGTTACGAATCCAAAAAAATCCAGAAGCGTGCCGGCAAACTTCCCATCCTCCCCGCGCCAAAGCAGGGAGGAATCCGCCCCGTCCCACACAAAGCGGAGCGCACTGTATTTCTGCGCTGCCGCCTGCAGTGCCTCCTGTTCTTCCGCCGCGATCAGGCGGCGGGCGTAAAGTTTCTGCTGCTCCTGCACGGCAGAGCGCAGTGCTTCTCCTTCCGCCGTCTGCAGAAACCGGTCAAGCAGCCCAATAACGCCCGCCAGCTCCTGCTTTGCCGTGCCGATCGTGCCGCCCCGCGAAAGCTGCCCGAGCACACCGCCCACTTCAAGTTCCCGATACGGGTAGAGCTCTGCCGCCATGCTCCCGGTAATCAGCGCCGCGTCCGCCTCCCCGGAGACTACAGCAGCAAAAAGCTGCTTCGCATCAGCGTAATAAACCGGCTCTCCCGTTCTCTCCAGCCACGGAACAAACAGCTCCGCCGCGGCCTCCCCGCGCACCAGACCGACCCGGCAGCCGCCCCCGTACAGCCCTGCCGGCGATTCTCCCTCCCGGACAATCAGAAGACGGGAATTTTCGTACAGCTCCCCGGCACAGAAAAGCTCCGCGTCGGATAGCTTAAGCATCCCTTCCTGATCAGGGACAGGGACGCCGAAAAGGAAGTCCACGCTTCCCTCCTGCAGGCCGTTCCGAAGGCTTTCCCAGCTGCCGGAAACCACCTCGATATCTAGGCCGAAGCTGTCGCCGAAAAGCTCTGCAACGGGCACGGCCGCACCGTATCTGCTGTCCTTTTCCCCGCTCCAGCCGGATGCCTCCGGAACACCGAAAACCAGTCTTTTCCCGCGCAGGCCGTCCAGATATTCCTTCTCCGCTTCTGTCAGTGAAAAGGCCTTTGCAGCATCCGTACCGTCCGACTTTTCCCCGGAAGATAATCCGTCCGGCAAACTTTCCGCATGCTGTATCTGCCCGACGGCCGGCAGATTTATCGTTTGTTCCTCCTGCCCGGCAGCGGTTTCTGCACCGCTGCCGAAGCATACCGCCATCAGGCAGCTCACGGCGCCGATCAGGTACGCCGCGGACCTGCCCCGTTTTCTTTTAATCCGTTCAACCTCCATGGTTCCTCCGCGCATATCGCAGCACCGACGCGCTGCCGCGCCGAGCCGATTACTCTATGTCATTTTTATCCTGCCCGTCCCAGACAAAGCGTATAAAGTTCTTTTTCCCGATTTTCAGGATGGACTCCGGCCGTTCCAGCGGCGCTCCCGGCTCCTCAACCCGCACTCCGTTCATCGAGACTCCGCCCTGCCGGATCAGCCGCCGAAATTCACTGCCGGACGCCACAACTCTATTTTCTATCAAGCGCGGAACAATGTCAAGCAGCGTTTGCTCCTTTTCCCCGCAGCATATCTGCGGCATTTCCTCCGGCAGCCGGCCGCCGGAAAATACGGAAAGGAAATATTCCTTCGCTCTGCCTGCCTGCTCTTCCCCGTGGTACAGCTCCGTAATATTTTCCGCCAGCAGCAGCTTGATATCGCGCGGATTTTCCCCCGCATCCAGACGCCCGGCCAGGCGGGCCACCTCATCCGGGTGAACGTCCGTAACCAGCTCAAAGTAGCGCAGTATCCGGTTGTCCGGGATCTCCATGACCTTCTTGAACATCACCTCCGGCGCTTCGCTTACGCCGATGTAATTGCCGAGGCTTTTGCTCATCTTCTCCACGCCGTCCAGCCCCTCCAGAATCGGTACAAATATCGCGGCCTGCTGCTCCTGTCCCATTGTTTTCTGGAGCGTGCGCCCCATCAGGATATTGAAGGTCTGATCCGTACCGCCCAGCTCGATATCCGCATGAATGTGAACCGAATCATACGCCTGCATCAGCGGATAAAAAAACTCATGCAGGCCGATCGGTTCCTGCTTCCGGTACCGGTTTGTGAAATCCTCTCTCTCCAGCAGCCGGGCCACCGTCGTCCCCGACGCAAGCCGGATCACCTCCTCGAAATTCAGCTTTGAAAGCCATTCGCTGTTGAAGCGCACCTCCGTTTTTTCCCGGTCGAGCACCTTGAAAATCTGCTCCATGTAAGTGGCTGCATTCTCCCTCACCTGTTCCTCGGAAAGCTGCTTTCTGGTTTTGGATTTGCCCGTCGGGTCCCCGATTTTACCGGTGAAATCTCCGATAATTATAACGGCCCGATGCCCGAATTCCTGCAGCTGCCGCACCTTGCGCAGTACAACCGTATGCCCGAGATGGATATCCGGCGCGCTTGGGTCCAGACCAAGTTTGATTACAAGCGGCCTTTTCTCTTCGATCGACCTCCGGATTTTTTGTTCCAGATCCTCCTCCCGGATAATCTCAATCGTCCCTTTTTTTGCGATTTTCAGCTGCTCCCGGACCGCCCGCTCCAGCGCCGGATTTTCCCTTTCTGACACAATGTTTTCTTTTTCCGCTTCGGCTGCCTCTGCTTCCGGGCCGCCGGCTCCGGCTGCGGCAGGTTTAACGGAGCTCCCTGTGATTTCTGTAATCAAATTCTTTTCCAGGCTTATTTTCTGATTCATCATCTGACTCCTCTCCTGATTCCTCTCATAATTTATGATCAGCCTCCTTAGGATAACTGATTTAAAACAGCTCATCCACACAATTTCATCACGAACCGGCGGGGCGCCTTCTTACGCGCATAAAAAACGCCCTCTGCAAAATGCAGAGGGCGAATCAATCGCGTTACCACCTCAGTTCATCGCCTGCTCGCACAGACGACCTCTTCAAGTACGCGGAAAACAGCTCTGGCCTGCAGTGCCGGCCGTCTCTGAAGAAATGAAAACGGCACAAGCGTCCTCCGGTGATACTCTAGCACGATAACGGGTGCGGGAACCGTCGACAGCCTACAGAAAGCGGAACCATACCCGCTTTTGTAAAACGGGCGGCAGAGCTTTGTTCGGTGCGATGCTCAAAGATGTATTCGGAATCTTCCGCTTTGCGCCTTTCACCGACCGGCAGCTCTCTGGAAAGCCTCATGATTCTTACTTCTTCTTCTCATAGCATGAGATTTATGAAATTATATTGGGTTGAGTATAACGCAGGAAGAAGCGCCTGTCAAGAGACAAATGAGCCTGCCTCTTTATTAAATTTTCACATAGAAAATCCGCCTTCCATTTTTGACTTTTAAAAAGAGTTTTTCCCTTTTTGATCAAATCTTCTGCAAAATCAATTCCTGTATATGTGCTTCCCTCCGACAAATTAGGAAGCAGCAGTCCCAAAAATCCGTATCCAATTGAAAATAATTATTCAAGAAGAAGTATACTGTGATAACCGCAATCTGAAAAAATATTTGCCTGCGCGATATGCGTCCTTAGTAAGTAAATGTTATATGTAAGCAAATTGTCACACTGGTTTATTTCCCCACAGATCAAATTGCTATTACCAGTAGAAATGCGGAGAAAGCTCTTAAAAATTTAAAAATCAAAATGTCCCTGCACTATATTTTGCTCGGTGCTTTACACTGGAGGCTATAAAAAATTATTAACGAAAAAAATGGAAGAACGTTTGCCCTTAGTGAGTATCCATGGACGGATGATGGATATCGTCAAATTCATGGAAAAATGCGGTAATTCCTGTCTATCGGGCAGTCATCCATCCGTGGATGGCTGCCCGTTCCGGATATTTTAACGAACGGTTTGGCAAAATGACTTTCCGCAACACCCATCGGAAAAGAGAGATGAACCTGCCTACCATCCCTGTGCCCGCCGGGTATCAAAAAATTTTTCCAGCACTGCCCGTGCCTGTTCCGCATCCTCTGTGCCGGCAACCGCCCACCAGATTTTCTCTGTTCTGTCCCGCCAATCGCTGTAGCTCAAACACACAATTTCGTTTTCGCTGCCCGACTTAAAATAATATTTAAGATCTACGGACGGAACCGCGTGGCTTCCTTCACCACTCGAGCGCAGCCGCATCCAGATTTCCGTGATTTCATCACGCTCAGACATGCTCTCCGCCTTTTTCGCTGCATTCGGCTGTACGATATCCTGTTCGCGGAAATAATCTACCTCAATTTTCCCCGTAAAGACAGCAGGACGGAATACAGGCCGCCGGATTTCACCGTCCACCGTCATCCGGGTAACAGCGACATACTCCGGATCATGCGCCTGAGCCGTACCGCGATCCAGAAAAAGAACCGCCGGCTTCGTGCCGTTTTTTTCAAACGGCACGGTACGGAAATTCCGGAAGCGAAGCCAGGAAAGGCAGGCAATCAGGAACACTGTGCAAACAACACTTCCGCTCAATATGATAATGTATTTTTTATTAACTTTTTCTCCTTTAATAAACTTACTTAAAAAACCCAACAAACCACTCATCCCCCCTAAACGATTGCTTAATATAACCGATACGGCTCCGAAGTCCCATGTAAAGGAAATGTATGTTTAAAACCACTCGTCGAATCCAACTCCATTGTTATATTACTATATATTTTATCAAGTATGCTAAATGTATGCGGATTTTGTATTGCTCGTACTAAATACTGAGCAAGAAAGTCATTTGTAACACTTAAAGCCTCCAAATCCATATAAGTCCGGGATGTCTTACTAACCAAATCAGTAATCGCATTTTTTCTAAAATGCATAACTGTCAAATATGTTACAACAGCACGGTTAGCACTATGTATTAATATCCATTTGTCATTTACCTCATCATAGCCATATACATAACGTACAATTTCGTCCACTGTAAAACTATCAACTGTAACTACATTTTTCCCATGAATCAAATCTTCAGACTTATAATTGGGTATCATAGAAATTAATGTGGACAAAGCAAACCCAAGCCATGGCGACGATACCGTTGTAGCTGCAACTATTGCGGTTCCAACGAATTTCACAGCATCAACTTCTAACTGTTTTGCCTGATTTTCATTGGTCACGCCTCCACATAGTATAATAGAATCTTTTTTTGTATAATTTAAACTGCTTTTTCCTTCCTTGTCAGTAACAATTACATTATAAAGCTTATATTGTTTACCGTTGACATAACCATATTGATAGTAAGTATCCAGATCAAATAAATCCTTGAATGTTGAAAAATTAGGTAATACTGCGCAAATTTCTACATTATTTTCCATTGAAAAAGGAATATCTTCTAAAACTTCATCGCTTACACCTAATTTTTTTCATTGTAAACATACTTCATTATAGCGTTGTTGCAAAATTGATTTTTCTTCTGCTGCATATAAAATTTCACTTTTTAAAGAAACTTTTTCACTTATTAATTTTTGTATTTCTTTTTCCCTTTCCTCAATATCCTGCCCAGCGGTAAAATCAATTTCATATTCGCTTTCTGCGTAAACGTTAATTGAAGTAAATGAAATAAATATAAGCAAGGCCAACGTTCCCGCGATACATCTTTTTTTCCTAACAATCTCTTTTTCCCCCATAATAATAGTCTCCTCTCCAAAACATTTAGTTTTTTTAATATACGTTACAAGAACCCATATAATGTTAATTATATTACTTATCATTATATTCTTTTTATTAGTAATTGTCAATCGTTTTTCCAATCATTAAACTATTTAACTTTTTATTTATTATTAGTTTAGCTAAAAATATTCCAACTTTAAATTTTAACTATCCTAAATCTCTTTGCACATTTAATTTTGTTTATAATACTCTAAGTCTTTTAATTATATAAACTACTTTATAATTTAATTTATATTTAATGTTATATTTTTTATTTACTAACCAAAAGGCGCCGCCTAAAATTTTAGGGCGCCGCCTATCTATTGCTCAACTACTTAAAACATTTACTTATTGTAATTTTACCCCCTCTTCCCCGCAACAACCTTATCCATCGCAGCTTTCCCCGCGGCAAAGCCGCCCGCTATCGCAGCCGCAACCAGCACAAGCTTTGCAGCCAGTGCCGCCAGCTTTTTCTTCCACAACCTTCCGAGCAGCTTCATCCGCTGATTTATCCAGCGATCTATTTGCTTTGAATATTTTTTCTGTACCTTTAAGCGCTCTTCTGCACTTCTTGTCAGAAATGATCTTTTTGACATTGTTTATTCTCCTTTTTAATCATTATTAACAAAGATACTCTGGTAAATTTTATTATCCCGTCTATTCTCTCTTCCTGTCTTCCTCTCTATCTTCCAAGATTTTTCGGAGAGAAACTGATCGGCAGCAATTCGTCCAGTCGGTACAGCCAGTAGTCTTCTTCCGATCGCGCAATAATCACATAAAACTTCTGTAAATTACAGAATTCTGCCATTACCTGACGGCATACGCCGCAAGGTGCTGTATAATCCGATGGGGAGCCATTTTTCCCGCCGATTACGGCAATGGCGGTGAATTCCCGCTCTCCTTCGCTGACGGCTTTGAAAAAGGCTGTGCGTTCCGCACAGACAGTCGGCGAAAACGCTGCGTTTTCAATATTGCAGCCGGTATAAATCTTTTTGGACGCCGTCAGTAGCGCTGCTCCGACCTGAAAACCGGAATACGGCGCATAGGCCATCGGCAGCATTTTTTTTGCTTCCGCAATCAGTTCCCGGCAGATCAGATCGCTGATGGTATCCGCCGACGGCGGCAGCGCCCCGGCAAACGGCGCAAGCTCGCCTTTTTTCTGGCATACCGGCACATTCAATTTCTCCTGTTCCCCGCTCATACACTGCTCCTTCCCGCTGCATCTATTTTTTACATAATACAGCTTACATATCCTAATATTTTAAGTATATATTTCATTATATACAGCACCGTAGCACTGTCTCGGCCAGGCCGTCCTTTTTTCAGGAATATGTTTTCTTATTTTCTGCACTCCGCTTATGCAGCAGCCTGTCTCCCACTTTCCGGAATACTTCTGCCGCTCCTTTGATGGGTGCCCTGTCCGCTGACCCCCGGCACTGCGGAACAGATGTGAAGCGTCAGGCATCTTAGCCAGTCACCGCGCCGCTGCCCCCGGCACTGCGGCACAGACAGGCCAGGCTCTCACCCCTTCAAAAGCTTTACCACCCGGCTCGTTCCGAGGCGATCCGCTCCAAGCTGCACAAAACGCTCCGCATCCTCCAGACTGGTAATGCCGCCGGCCGCCTTGATTTTCACACCCTCACCGACATGCTTCCGGAAAAGCTCGATATCCTCAAACGTAGCTCCTGCCTCCGAAAAGCCGGTTGAGGTTTTTATAAAATCCGCGCCTGATTCGGTCACAACGCCGCACAGCTTTATTTTCTCCTGCTGCGTAAGAAGACAGGTCTCAATAATTACCTTCAGCACTCTGCCCTGCGCCGCCTCCTTTACCCGGCGGATCTCCTCAAGCACCAGATCAAACCGCCCCTCTTTTACAAAACCGAGATTAATTACCATATCAATCTCGTCCGCCCCCTGCGACACGGCATCCCCGGTTTCAAAAACCTTGACCGCGGTCGTCTGATATCCGTTCGGGAACCCGATCACGGTACAAACCGGAACTTTTCCGCCCAGATATTCTTTGGCGCGGTGCACAAAAGCCGGCGGAATGCACACGGAAGCAGTGCCGAATTCTGCTGCGTCGTCACAGAGCTTACGGATTTCCTCCCATACCGCGGCCGGTGCAAGCAGCGTATGATCCACACGCCGTGTAATCTCTCTGATGGTTTCCTGGTTCATGATTTCCTCCCTTTCTGCTTCTGAAATCCGGCAGAAAAACCTACCGGACACCGGTTACTTTTTTCAACGGTGTTCCTTCTACACAAGCGAAAGCGCGATTTCCATCATATCCCGGAAAGAAGTCTGCCTCTCCTGCGCGGACAGAGATTCGCCGGTATACAGATGATCGGAAATCGTCAGCAGACAAAGGGCCTTTTTGCCGGCCCGCGCCGCATTCATATACAGCGCAGCCGCCTCCATCTCCACGCAGAGTACACCCATTTTTTTCCATGCGTCATTATCCGATGCATCATCGGTGTAGAATATATCCGAGGACAGTATATTACCCGGCCGGATCGGGATATTTTTCTCCCTGGCTGCCGCAACCGCCCGCTCAAGCAGACTGAAATCCGCTGACGGCGCAAAAGTTCCCGGAAGCTTGTACTGAGCAGCATAACTGGAATTTGTCGACGCCGCAACACCCGCGACAACATCCCGCAGCCTGACTGCGTCCGAGAGCCCGCCCGCCGAGCCGATACGGATAATACTTTCCACCCCGTAAAAATGGTACAGCTCATAGCTGTAAATGCCGATGGACGGCATTCCCATGCCTCCCCCCATCACCGACACGCGTTTTCCGCGATAGCTTCCCGTAAAACCGAGCATATTCCTGACCTGATTAAAGCAGGTCACCTCCGTCAGATACTGCTCCGCAATAAATTTTGCGCGGAGCGGATCACCCGGCATCAGCACGGTTTCTGCAATTTCACCCTCTTTTGCCGCATTATGTGGCGTCGGCGTCATCCCTCCCATAGCATTCCCTCCTCCTGTTATGTTATATACCTGTACATATCACTGGTTTCACCTGCGATTTGTTTCGTAAGAAGCCTGAAAGCACTTTTCTTTCAAACCAGAAATTCTGATTACAGTATACCACCTCAGGAAGTATTTTGCAATGCAGGATGCTGCTGAAGGATGCAGCTGCAGCAGTCAGGGGCACAGCCCTGTACAAAGCAGGTTTCTTCCTCCAGCAGCGTTCTGCTGCGTGCTTTAACGGTATTTCATCCTGGAAACTTACTGTCTTTTCAAAAACTGCCGGTCAAATTCCGGGTTGAAATAATAAAAATTCCTCGAATCAAGCCGTTCCTTCGTCCGCTCCAGCGCCTCCCCGAAGCGCTGGAAATGCACAACCTCTCTGGCCCGCAGAAATTTCAGCGGTTCGCGTACCTCCGGGTCATCAATCATGCGAAGCAAATTGTCGTACACAGTTCTCGCCTTCTGCTCCGCCGCCAGATCCTCGGTCAGATCAGCCAGCGCATCACCCTTGGACTGAAATTCCAGCGCCGTAAACGGCACTCCTGCCGCCGCCTGCGGCCAGAGCGCAGCCGTGTGATCGATATAGTAGGCGTCGAAGCCCGCCGTTTTCGCCTCCTCAATGGAAAGATTTTTTGTCAGCTGATACACCATGGCACAGATAATCTCCAGATGCGCCAGTTCCTCGGTTCCTACATTGTGCTCAGAAATGTTCCAAATTAAGCCCTATGCGGACAAGCCCAGTGCCTTCGGACTGTCTGTACATAGCTTTGTCAGCTATGAAAGAATCGGCAAGTGGGATGAGGAAAGATATAAGAAATGTGGCAGAAAGCCTTATTTTATCAAGCTTTGCGGCACACCAAGATGGATAAATTTCTATGCGTTAGCGGATGCAGATGTCTATTAAGCTATGAAGCGTGAAAAAATGAGCTTGTCTGAATGGAGTTGGACAGGCTCATTTTTCTGTAGGAAACCACACCATCGTCATCTTTAATCGTGTGTACTTTATAAATTGACTTTCTGAGAAAAATCGGATATACTATAGTAAAGCACACTATCATCAGGAAATTTTCGTGTAGTTTAATAGAGGTGAGACAATGATTAATGAAAAATCGATAAACGCTGTTAGGAAGATTTTTTCCAAACACGATTATATAATGACTACTGCCCAACTGGATTCCTACAGAATTTACTATGCTGATATTCAACAATTATTAAACGAGGGATTCATTGAAAAAATCAAACGGGGCTATTATCACTGGACGGAAACCCATGGCGAACAGGAAATTAAAATTATTAACCGTATTTTTCCCGATGCGGTGCTTTGTATGGAAACTGCCCTCTTTTACTATCAGTACAGTGACCGCAATCCTGCCGAGTGGAATATTACGATTGACAAAAATGTCTCCAGAAGCCGTACAAATATCGACTACCCCTTTGTAAAGGCATATCGGGTTGAGCCTGTTTTAGTACCCCTCGGCGAAACAAAAGGCAGTATCAACTTTGTTGATGTTCGTATCTACGACCGTGACCGTACCATTTGCGATGTACTGCGGTATATGAACAAAATGGATAAAGAGATTTTTAACAAGGCAATACAAGGGTATGTAAAAGACCCGAAAAAGAATATACCGAATCTGATGGAGTATGCCAAAGTATTGCGAATACAAAAAAAAGTAAAAGAATTGATTGGAGTGTGGTTGTGATGGCTGATGTAGCGGCATCTGTTTTGGTAAAGCTTAAGAATAAGGCGAAGGCGGCTGGCATCAGCTATCAACAGTGCCTGCAGCTTTTTATGCAGGAGGAATTTTTGCGAAAGCTCTCAAAGTCTGGATATGATGATACACTTATTCTCAAGGGCGGATTGTTTATCTATACGCTCACCAATTTTGAAAGCCGAGCGACGATTGATGTGGATTTCCTGCTTCGAAGCGTTTCCAATTCGTTGGATGAAGTAAAAGCCCTTATCCTAAAAATCCTTGCTACGCCTACGGGCAATGATTATATTGAGATGAGTGCAAAAGGATTTGAGGAAATCTCGCCGCAAAGGAAATATCACGGCATCAGCACACAGATTATCGGAAAGATAAAAAATGTCCGGGTCCCCTTTAATGTGGATATTGGCGTGGGCGATGTGATTGTTCCCCGTGCCGAGCAACGGACTATTCATACACAACTCCCCGATTTTGAAGCTCCTATCATTATGACCTATTCTCTTGAAAGCACTATAGCCGAAAAGTTTGATGCTATTCTGCAACGATTTGAACTGACAGGCAGAATGAAAGACTTTTACGATATTTACTATCTGGCAAGGACTTTTGATTTTGACGGAGCGAAATTGCAGACGGCAATATCCAGAACATTGGAACGGCGAGGGACGCCCTATGACAGAGATAGCTTTAAACGAGTTGTTGCACTTGCCGATGATGAAGACATGCGGAAGCGGTGGAAATATTTCTTGAAAACCATAAAAGATGATACGCTTGAGTTTTCAGTGGTTATTGAGAGAATACAGGAATTCCTTGCGCCTGTATTTGATGCGATATTGAATGAGGATGAATTACAACAAAAATGGCAAAGCCAAACAGATAAATGGTTAAATCTTTGCCACATTGTCAAGTGATGAATTCACTCTTTTTGATTTTTCATACACGGAATCTTGTAGATGTTCTATAAATGTGCTAAACTGAACGCAACAACAAAATCGGGATTTGGAGGTGGAGATATGACGATAAAAGAGCAAGCAAAGTGTATTTTATATGACCATGGCTTATTAGAGGAATTAGGCAGATATGGAACACCTCATATTGTTGGAAGTTATCGCATGGATATGATGGCATGGAATGATTTGGATATTGACATTGAGAACGAAAATATGTCATTGGATAAACTATATCGCTTATCACAATTTGTTATAGATAAATTTCATCCTATATGGTATGAGGCGAAGGAAGAAATCAATTCCGAACATAAAACAGTTTGGTTTCAAGGATTTGAGGCATTTATAGGAAATGAGCTTTGGAATGTAGATTTGTGGTTTTTTGATAAAGACACAATAAAGTTAGCCGAAGAATATTGCGATAAAATTGTAATGCAAGTAAAAAAGTCGCCTGAATTAAAAGAGCAAATTATTCGTCTGAAAAAAGAACTTATTGCACATAAATTGTATTCCTTTGACCAATATACCAGTATTGATGTATATCATGCAGTTTTAAATCAACATATAACAGATATCGAGAATTTTCTTACAGATTATGTGAGGGCTTAAATTCCAGTTTGTCGGGCGATTACCTAATAGGAATGGAGTTAAAAAAGCAATTTGGTAATATGTCAAGAGGAAAATGAAAAGGATTTTCTTGGAAAAGGGTAACCTTAATAGACCTACGGTCCAACAAGAACGCAGGTTCGATAATGGGTATAGATTACCTACTCTTTTCCGGAGAGTAGAGTTGGCCCTTGTCCAGCAGACCGAAGAGCAGACGTATAAATTTACGGGAAGTCAACGCGAGTGCTCGTTTATGCTGATGTGTTCTAGTTTCAGCATATTTCTTGTCATAGAAGGTTTTGAAATCCGAGCGCTGTATGGATAGATAACAATACCATGCCAAATTACTATATGCCGGGCTATAGTTTTTCTGGTATTGAGACAATGTTTAGTATATGGGAACCGGAATGAAAAAAATATTTTGTTAAGGGAGGTTCTGTTTTGGAAGAAAAATATAAAAAATCAATTATTCTATCAGCGATATTATTCGTTATTTCTATATTCGCTATTTTAGCCCCAAAAAAACTTGTGTTTGCAGAAAAAAGTGCTATAGATGCGGTACAGGATTATCTGGAAGTTCATGGTGTTTCTTACCGCGCTGTAACAGAATCGGAGCAGACCATCATGGCAGAACTCATTTCACAGGGAGAGGGAAGATGTACACTTGAGGATGTCAAGGCACTTCAGGCTTTGAACGAAGCGCTTCAGTGCGATGAGAGATTGGATGAAGTAAAAGGGCTTCAAGTCATGATCTATGACATAAATGATGAATTGATTTATGATGTATATACGGCAAGAAACCCTCTTATAAATGAACAGAAAAGAGCGGAGGCATATTCTCTTGTGTCGGAAGAAACCTTAAAGGAAAAAGCCACCACCTTGATGAATGATTATTCGTGTGAAATCAAAGAAGTATCTTACACGAATCAAGATACCGGTATTTCGAAACTTGAACTGAAAGTGAAGGTTACACAGGAAGCGATTGCTTCGATGTTAGACATTTCTGCTTTGAGCAGCAAAATCATGGTAGATTTCTGTAATGATGGTCTTTCTCAACTGATTGTAAATATGGAAAGCACAAATGGAGAATGTTTTTCATATGTCATCGTTGACTTTTGGGCGAATGAATGCAATGCTTGGATTTCGCCTGATGTAAAGGAGGATTTTAACTGTTTGGCAGGGCCGCCAGTACTACCGCAGAGGTGAATTTCCCCACTCCTACTGCCGCCCCACTTGTCACAGACGCACCGGAGGACTCCTTAAAGCTTACCGCTGAAATTGAATACACTCCCGCCACTTCCGGTGAGCTGACACGGCTTGCGCTTACCGACAGCGCAAAGAGCCTTCCGCTTGACCTTGACGGTGACGGCAGGGAGGAACAGCTTTACTGTGCATATGTAAACGGAGAGCCGTGGCAGCTCATTTCTGATATCAGGCTGTACGCCGATCCGCATTCTGAAGCAGAGAGCATAACGGCGCAAAGCGGACAAAAGGTATACCAGCTGAAAATTCATTTTTCCGATTACGGCCGTTGTTGGATTTTCATAACAACAGAACATGGCGAAGAGGGATGGTTTTACGCAGAATACACGGACGATGCGACATGGACAATCAATCAGGAAACGGATGCGCGGGATATCATTAACGGCTTTTCATCCGTGAATTAGAAACGGCAATTCATATGCAGGGAAATTTTTACATCCTTGAC
>ERZ808040.357-NODE-357-length-41479-cov-9.653930_pt1 | contig 41479 bp, 34 predicted proteins | sample MGYA00380191_ERZ808040 | MGnify/ENA primary metagenome ERZ808040 (study PRJEB31490, sample SAMN06133395) | mouse gut metagenome | isolation source: J6 | host: mice | place: China: Chengdu | collected 2015-05 ...
CGCCTCCTTCCTCCGCCTTACGCTGACGCAAACATCAAGCACTGATTTACTTCAAGATTAACGCAATGCTGTACTAGATTCTTTTTGATGACATCTCCAAGTGTGCAATTATCCCCTGTTTCACTGAATTGTCCTGTGAACCTCCTATCATCCCGGGCAGATTTATCCCATAGATAAGAATTACCGGATTGGCAGCATCATTTCCACTTGTCTCTGTCACTTTGTAACTTCCTTTCTCCCCCGTACGATCGATATATCGACTATTGTTTCAGAGCCAACAGGTATCTGCTTCCCGTTTTCATATTCAGGCTCTTTAACACCCATGCCGTACTGCTCCGTCTTTACAGGCTCTATCTCCAAATAAATTTCTGAATTTTGATGATATCCTGCCTGTTTTGCAGCATCCATCAAGGCGTCCTGTCCGCCAAAAAGTATCAATTGTATTTCCCCTTCTTTTACAGACATACAGTTATAATTAATCTGGAATCAAAAAGGCACCTGCCATTTATGCAAGCGCCTTAAAATTATCTATATATTATTTTTTTGATTGTGCTATATGCCAGTCCATATTGCTCGGATAATACATCTATCGAATAACCTTCATGAAACCGTTTTTATATATCTCTATTTCGCTCCTGATAAAATGTACGGGCGCCGCTCGTTGCTCCCCACTCTTTCTTTTCCAAAACTTTCGGAACATAAAGCACGCTCCCGTCAATATAAGTCTGAAGCTCCTTTAATAATTGTTTTGGCAATATTTCCGCTGCATTTATATATTTCATATCTGCCACTCCTTATTTATACATTTATAAATAAAGTGCAGAAACAGCATAACATATAGTGTTATTTGCCCATACAGAATTCTATATGCCTGCTATTCTGCATGGGCAAAAGTGTTTTGAACCCCATTTTTATATAATGCACGCAATTTTCTCCACATAATCTTCCCCCCTATCTTTCTATTTTTTAGTGAAATCAGCCTATTCTTTCCCCCACTATCCCATTAACCAGTCAAATATTATTTTTATGGCACCGCTTTACACATTTTCACTGTTGCAAAGTTTCAAAAAGGACTCCCCGATTTCTCGGAAAACCCCATAAAATCTAGCTTTTTACTAATGAATTCGCAAGAATTCTATTTACTCAATAATCGTAGCCACACGACCAGATCCAACAGTTCTACCACCCTCACGGGATTGCGGCCTCCCAATAACAGAGAACCACAGCACAGGTACCCGGATATTTCGCTTTCAGCCGCGAAGCAGCCTGTTTGCTGCCAAGCTCCGTCAATTCCTCCGCAGTATGAATCCTTACAGAAAAAAGCTTCTTTTCCATGGCTTTGCCAAACCCCAGGGATGTAACCGCCGTCATATTTTCCGCTTCTCCCCCGATCTTTCAATGCCTGAAGTCAATTGGGGGCTGTCTGCTCTCTCTGCAAGGCGGCCAACCGACCTCTTTTCAATCAGAGCTTCTTCCATATCCATACCGGAATTTCCGATCACAGTTCCTTCCATAATCCATACCGGAATTTCCGATCACAGTTCCTTCCATTCCATACCGGAAACTTCCGGATAGAGCTCGGAAGCAGTGCTCTCCACCCTTCTTCTGTCCTTTGACGCGAGCTTCTCAAACAGCTCAAACGTTATTTTCTTTCCCTTCCGCCGCCAACGCCCAGCTACTCTGCCGTCCAGCAGAATTGCAGGCATTACAATCCCCGCAAGATTGAAAATTCCCCGCAGAACTTCCTTCGGCATAAAAATGCTTTCCTCTTTTTTATAGCCTAGCATCAGCTGATCGAAACCCGCCAGCAGCACGCATTTCGGAATATCCGGGACATTTGCAGGAAGTTCTCCCAGATAAAAATAGTCCTGCCCTCCGGCCGAACATTTTTTCAGTGGCAGCGCTGCCATCAACTCCTTCGCGCGTGACTGCGTGCAATGATAATAATATGCAAAATCGTTTCCAGTCGCAGGGGCAAAATGCTCAAAATAACGCGCGGCAATTTCCCTCTCGGCAGCCGCATCGTCCATCGGCACAAAATCCGGAGAAAGCATAAATTCCTTCCGCTCACACGCCCGATAACAAAGATATCCCCGTTCACATAGCTCCCGCATCCCTCCGCCCCAGGGATCAAACATGGCGTCGCTTTCCGGCTGCGTCATCCCCTGCCGGCTGCAGGCTTCCTTTAATTCCTCTCTCGTACAGAGTCCTTCTCCGACCTTCTGGCAGATAAAATCAGAAAAATATTTCTGCCGCTCAGGTGTCAGCGTCCATGCAAAGCCGTTTTTCCGGTACTCCTCCACCTGTGCCGTATATGCCTCCTTCTCCTGCAGATACTGACAGGTTATTTCCCTCGCAATTCCGTACCCCTCAAACCTCTCGCTGCGGTGCTTTGCCGCATTGTGCTGAAACAGCGGCAGATCATCCACGTTAAAGGCATGAACCGTTCCGCGGATCGTCCAGTTTTTCACCAGGCCATCCCCAAAATTCTGCGGTGTAATCTCTTCGCAGCAGCGTATTTTCAGACTGTAATAGACGTTTGCCATAAATTGCGCCTGCAGGCCGTTCAGATCACGGCAGACGGTATGCCGGTCCGCCGGATCCGTAATGTGCTGACGGAAGAGGCGCAGCTGCCGAAGCTCATCAATCTCCATACTTCTCCTTATTCCGAACGCATCTGCCCGTTCGATACACCGGGGTAACGCCCGTTAAATTACAGTTTTCCTGATCAGGATACCGCCGCATCTGCGCATATCCATAAGCGCTCTGCGTTCTCAGCAGCTTGCGTTCTGAGGCAGTCCGCGCCTCAAATCAGGTTTTGCCGGCACTTCTCGTTATGTTCCTTCAGATCCTCACTCAGGGGGAACACCTCCCGAAACCTTCGGATCAGGGCGGCTTCCCTGCTGATCAGAAGGGTGCCGCTGCTGTCCCAGGCAACAAGCTCCACCGACGCCAGCGGATGCTGTATTGTCAGATTTTTCTCCCAGAATCCCGTATACCCGTCTGCACAGGGCAATTCATACTTCAGAATTTCTGTTTTGGGAAGATCTTTTTCAAATCCGGATAGCACTGCCCAGATCCACTGGAAATCGTCACGATTTACAATATTTGTAAGTTCTTCGCCGCCAATCCAGGCATAATTATGATATTTTGACTGGGTGATCCGCATCTGATGCCCCGGGCGTTTCGGGTAAGCCTCGCAGTCCGTTATCAGCCAATTATAATTTTTCTGAAAATTGTCCATTCTGCGGAAAAGCTTTTTCAGGCAGGTATAGCCGGACTCCCCTTTTTCCAAAATCGCTCCCTCAATCATTTCCGCATTCCCCTCTGTTCCTGCAAATCCCCGCTGCGGGATAATCCGTGTAATATCTGTTCTGTTTTGCTCATCTCAGCACTTTTTATTTTAAATAACGCTTTACATATTGCCCCGTATATGACTTTTTCTTACGCGCAACCTCCTCCGGTGTTCCGGTTGCAATAACCGTGCCGCCCTTGTCGCCGCCCTCCGGGCCGATATCAATAATGTAATCTGCCGTCTTGATTACATCCAGATTGTGCTCAATTACCACAACGGTATTGCCGCCTTCCGTCAGCCTCTGCAGAATATCGACAAGCTTGTGAACATCCGCAAAATGCAGGCCTGTCGTCGGCTCATCCAGGATATAGATTGTCTTTCCGGTGCTGCGCCGGCTCAGCTCTGTCGCCAGCTTGATGCGCTGCGCCTCCCCGCCCGAAAGCGATGTGGACGGATGTCCGAGCTTAAGGTAGGAAAGTCCGACGTCGTTGAGCGTTTCAATTTTCCGGCGGATGGAAGGCACATTCTCAAAGAAATGCACCGCCTCCTCAATTGTCATTTCCAGCACGTCGTAGATGGTCTTGCCTTTGTAGTGTACATCCAGCGTCTCGCGGTTGTAGCGCTTGCCCTCGCACACCTCGCACGGCACATAGACATCCGGCAGGAAGTTCATTTCGATTTTGATAATGCCGTCGCCCGAGCAAGCCTCGCAGCGGCCGCCCTTTACGTTAAAGCTGAACCGCCCTTTGGTATAGCCCTTCATTTTTGCATCCTGCGTGGAGGCGAAGAGATCGCGTATCATATCGAACACACCGGTGTAGGTTGCCGGATTCGAGCGCGGCGTGCGGCCGATCGGCGACTGGTCGATGCTGATTACCTTGTCCAGCTGTTCCACTCCCGAAATTTCGTCGTGCGCGCCCGGTATCGTGCGGGCACGGTTCAGCTTTTTTGCAAGACTCTTGTAAAGAATCTCGTTGACAAGCGAGCTTTTTCCCGAGCCGGAAACACCGGTGACGCAGGTGAATACGCCGAGCGGAATCTCGACGTCAATATTTTTCAGATTGTGCTCCCGAGCGCCGCGGACCGTGAGAAAGCCCGTCGGCTCCCTGCGCGCGGACGGCACCGGAATTTCCAGACGGTGGCTCAGATAAGCGCCCGTGACGGATTCCGGCACCTGCATCAGTTCCTCCGCCGTGCCGACTGCCACGACCTCACCGCCGTGGTCGCCCGCACCCGGCCCGATATCGACAATGCAGTCTGCTGCCAGCATCGTATCCTCATCATGCTCCACAACAATCAGGGTATTGCCGAGATCGCGCAGATGCTTCAGCGTAGCGAGCAGCCGGTCATTGTCCCGCTGGTGCAGGCCGATGCTCGGCTCGTCCAGGATATAGGCGACGCCGACCAGACCGGAACCGATCTGCGTTGCCAGGCGGATGCGCTGCGCCTCGCCGCCGGACAGGCTTCCGGTTGCACGGGCAAGCGTCAGATATTCCAGTCCTACGTCGACAAGAAAACGCAGTCTCGCGCGGATTTCCTTCAGGAGCAGCTCACCGATCTTCTCCTGCTGCGCGTTCAGCCGCAGCTCCTCCATAAAATCTTTCAGATCCCGGATGGAATATTCCGTCAGATCCGCAATGTTTTTATCCCCCACCGTAACAGCGAGCGCACCGCGCTTCAGCCGCTTGCCCCCGCAGAGCGCGCACGGCGTCGAGGTCATCAGAGTTTCATACTCCGCCTTCATGCCCTCCGAACCAGATTCCCGGTAACGGCGCTCGACATTGCGCAGCAGCCCTTCAAATTCCACATCGTAGGTGCCCTCGCCGTGCTGCCCGCGGTAATGCACCTTCACTTTGTGCCCGTTCGTCCCGTGGATAATAATCTTGCGTGCCTCCTTCGGCATATCCTGGTACGGCTGCTCCAGATCAAAACCGTATTCCTCCGCCAGTGCGTCCAGCGTACAGCGCGCATAGCTGGATTTGTCCGTTGCAGACTGCCAGCCCGGCACGACAATTGCACCCGCCGCAATGCTCACCGACGGATCTGGGATCATAAGCTCCTCCGAAAATTCCATTTTAATACCGATGCCGTGGCATTCCGGGCACGCACCGAACGGATTGTTAAACGAAAACGAGCGCGGCTCCAGCTCCTCGATACTGATACCGCAGTCCGGACAGGAAAAGCTCTGGCTGAACGTCAGCTCCCTGTCCCCGATCACATCGACGACAAGCAGTCCGTCCGTCAGCCTGAGCACGCTCTCCACAGAATCCGTCAGGCGCTTCTCCAATCCCGGCTTCACGACAAGGCGGTCGATAATAATCTCGATATTGTGCTTGATGTTTTTTTCCAGCTTGATTTCTTCGGAAAGCTCGTAAATGCTGCCGTCCACGCGCACGCGCACATAGCCGCTGCGCTTTGCCTGCTCGAAAATCTTTGCATGTTCTCCCTTTCGCCCGCGCACGACAGGAGCCAGCAGCTGCAGCTTTGTGCCCTCCGGCAGCTTCATAATCTCATCGACCATTTCATCGACCGATTGCCGGCGGATCTCCTTGCCGCAGCTCGGGCAGTGCGGTATACCGATGCGCGCGTAGAGAAGGCGGAAATAGTCGTATATTTCGGTTACCGTACCCACCGTCGAGCGCGGATTGCGGTTTGTCGATTTCTGGTCGATGGAGATGGCCGGGGACAGACCCTCAATGCTCTCCACATTCGGTTTCTCCATCTGTCCCAGGAACATGCGCGCGTAGGAGGAGAGCGATTCCATATAGCGGCGCTGTCCCTCCGCATAGATCGTATCAAAGGCGAGCGACGATTTTCCCGAGCCGCTCAGGCCTGTCAAAACGACGAATTCGTTGCGCGGGATGTCCACATCGATTCCCTTCAGATTATGCTCTCTTGCGCCGCGTATTTTGATATATTCCTTTTTCCCGTTCATGCTGATCCTCCTGTGGCTGTATTCTATTTAACAAAAATTTTAAAATTATTCCATTACAGCCGATCTCTTGATATAACTGCAAAAAGATTTCGTAAGGGTCTATGCAAAATCATATCGCTTGTTATAGATAAATCGCGATCTCCCAAAAACTTAAATACCATCCTTTGTCCACTATTACCAATTACGCCCCAATCAAACATCTTTTCTAAAAAATCAACCATTTTGTTCTTTTCAAAAAAAGAATGCACATAATCGTAAATTTCTCCTAATTCTTCCGCTCTTTTATTTAAATATTGAAAAGTAAACGGAACTTCTATGCCAGTAAAAAACTTTTTGATTGCCTGTATATCCTTTTCGTCATAAGATAATCTCAGCTCCTCACTAATTTCATTCCATGTTCGTTCCGAATATTTCTGCATCGCTTTATCAAACATTTCCTGAGAAATTATTTCTTCATTCTCTAACTGATCCTGAACCATTTTCATCATTCGAATAATATCTCTCGGCCGATACCAAGAATAACTGAGAATATACCTTCTGACTTCTGTATTATTTATTTCAGGAGCAAAATATGTTTTCCAAACATCCTCTGTACGAGAACAATTTAACTCCTTTTCAGACGCATGAATCTTATTTTCTATCAGCTTAAGGAGGGGACTGTCTTTATAGGAACCTCCCTTCTGAAACCAATCCACGGTTACCCCGTAATCCTCAACACATTTATTAATTTCATATCCCGAAGCCAGAACATGGTTTATGACTTCACTTCTGAGCGAGGCAATAAATCTTATTTTATAATTCTTCTCCCGTGCTATATGATTCATTCTGTCCACTGCTACAATTAAGTCTCTTACCAGTTCAACATCCCTGCTAAATTCCTTTTTATTTTTAACTGACAATTCTAATTCATCAATTAAAACATAAACTGGATTAACTGCATACGTCAATTTCGTAAATAATTCTAATATAACTTTCGCAGTTTTATTAAAACTAATATTTTCTGTTTTTATATCAAATTCAATCTCTGTTTTAAGTGAAATGTCAAAATCCTTCAGCAATTTGATGTTTACTTTAACGCCTCCCTTTACATGTCTTGGAACAATTCCCCCCACTTCTTTTGAATATAATATCTTCAGCAATTTTGACAGAGTTCTGAACTCATTCGTTTCTTCAAATAGACAATACTCGCCCTGATTAGCGTTTTTCAAAATCTGATTTATTAAATATACCTGCCATATCATCACATAGGATGTCTCTTTTCCTATGTTCACATCCTCTATTATGTCTTCTTTAATATTATTTGCCATATTACGCATATCTTTTTTATCCATGCCGTCAAGTTGCGATTTAAAACGTACAGGAATAATCAAATTAACGGGTTCCTTTGATAATTTACATTCCAGATACTTTAAAAATGCAGTTTTACCAGTTCCTTTATTCCCGCATATAAAACAATTCTCTCCGCTTAAAAAACTATCAATCTTATACTTATCGTACACAAGAAATGATTCTATGTAAAAATCCTCGCCCAAATCTTGTAACTCATTATGTGCATCAATCTTGCCAAATCGAATATCTTTTATCTGCAACTTCTCCACTCGTTCCATCCTGGTTATACCTCCCTGTACTTCTCCACTCCATTCTTCTCTTTAGCCGCAATCCCTTATGCTCATCGGGAGTTCCGTCTGTTTCCTAAAGTTTCGGGTTTCTTCACTCAGCCTGCGCATAGAATGATTACCGGCTTAGCTTTATATTTCATTGAAGCACGGATCTCATCAGCAGTTTCCTAATATTTTGCGGATCACCACCGCAGTCCGCAGCTCCCGGATGCTTCCAAAAATTCCCAGTGCAGATAATACGCTTTCTTCCCGTCCAGTTCCGCTCTGCCCGCCGACTGATGCCGGTTCAGCTTCAGAATTTCCCGCTTCTCTTCGTCCATCAGAAGCACCTCGGCTCCTCCTGCGGTCAGGGGACCGTCAAGAACAAATTCATACATCCGGCTTTCATGAAATCTTGCCCGGTATTCCACCCAGCCGGAGCAGGACCTGAGCCGGAACCGATCCTCGTCTCCCACCGGCTGAAAAATGAAAACGACAGCGGAAATGCTCTTGTGAAACACCATCCCGGGACAGGCATTAATCCCTGCGGAAGCCTTCTGCAGCCCCGCGCAGACCCGGTTCATCCATCCGGCGATGCGCTTCGCAGCCGCTCTGTCACGCCAGAGCATAAAAAACACGAGAACCGCAATGATCAGCCAGAACACCGGAGAAACCAACCAGTTTGTCATTATTCAGTCCCCCCTTCGCAGGTACAGGCCCCCCGCAAAAAGCACCCGACAGGCCATACCCGTTGCCGAAAATTCCGCGGAAAGCACCTGTGCCGGAGCCGCCCACAGTTCCCCAAAACTCCGCAGGGCGGATTCCGCTCTGCACGGAACAAAGCGGTTCGCCTCGCCATCGCTCTTTTCCGGATTCCGCTCTGCACAGATCACTCTGCGAACGGATGCATACAATCCGGCTTTTCACGCAGCTGTCGTACACTCAAAGCTTTGCCAGCTCGCTGCGCACCTGCATCATCTGATCGCGCAGCTCTGCCGCAAGCTCGAAATTCAGCTCGGCCGCAGCGGCCTGCATCTTCTTTGTCAGCTTGCGCGCCAGCGCTTCCAGTTCCTTTGCACTCATCGACTCGACGTCCTTGTTGTTCACAAGATCAGCCTTCTCATTTTCCACCTTTTTCGAGATGCTGATCAGATCGCGCACGGCCTTCCGGATCGTCTGCGGCGTAATACCGTTCGCCTTATTGTATTCGTCCTGGATTCTGCGGCGGCGGGCCGTTTCCTCGATCGCGTTTTTCATGGAATCGGTCATTGTGTCGGCATACATGATCACATGCCCTTCCGCATTGCGCGCTGCCCGCCCGATTGTCTGGATCAGCGAGGTCTCGGAGCGAAGAAAGCCTTCCTTATCCGCATCAAGAATCGCGACCAGGCTGATTTCCGGAATATCCAGTCCCTCGCGCAGCAGGTTGATGCCTACCAGTACGTCGAACATATCCATCCTCATATCGCGGATAATCTCGGAGCGCTCGAGCGTGTCAATATCCGAATGCAGGTATTTTACGCGGATGCCGACCTGGCGCATATAATCGGTAAGCTCCTCTGCCATGCGCTTGGTCAGCGTTGTCACAAGCACCTTGTTTTTCTTTTCCGTCTCCCGCCGGATCTCTCCGATCAGATCATCAATCTGACCCTCGACCGGCCGCACGAAAATCTCCGGATCCAGCAGCCCGGTCGGGCGGATAATCTGCTCTATGCGCATCAGCTCGTGATCGCCCTCGTACACGTTCGGCGTGGCAGAGACAAAGAGCATCTGATTGATCTTGCTCTCGAACTCGTCAAAATTGAGCGGGCGGTTATCCTTCGCGGACGGCAGGCGGAAGCCGTAGTCCACCAGCGTGGTTTTGCGCGCCTGGTCGCCTGCATACATGCCGCGCACCTGCGGAATCGTGATGTGGGACTCGTCCACGATAATGAGAAAATCTTCCGGAAAATAATCAATCAGCGTATTCGGCGTACAGCCCGGGGTCAGCCCGGACAGGTGCATGGAATAATTTTCGATGCCGGAGCAGAAGCCCGTCTCACGCAGCATCTCGATATCGAAGTGCGTGCGCTCGGAAATGCGCTGCGCCTCCAGAAGCTTGTCCTCGCTCTTGAAATAGCGGATGCGCTCGGCAAGCTCAAGCTCAATATTTTTAATCGCGGCCTCCATGTGCTCTGGCGACACCACATAATGCGAGGCCGGGAACACCAGAAAATGCTCCAGCGTACACCGCGCTTCGCCGGTCAGCACGTCAAACTCCGTGAGCCGTTCCACCTCGTCCCCGAAAAACTCTATGCGCACCGCCGTATCATCGTTTGCAACCGGAAAAACCTCGACCACATCGCCCCGCACGCGAAAGGTGCCGCGCTTGAAGTCCATGTCATTGCGTGTGTACTGGATGTCAATCAGGCGGCGCAGAACATCGTCGCGCTCCTTCTGCATTCCCGGGCGCAGCGACAGCGTCATGCTCTGATAGTCAATCGGGCTGCCGAGGCCGTAAATACAGGACACGCTGGCGATGATCACCACATCCCGCCGCTCCGTAAGCGCGGCTGTCGCAGAATGACGCAGCTTGTCGATCTCGTAGTTGACAGCGGAATCCTTTTCGATGTAGGTATCTGACGAAGGCACATAAGCCTCCGGCTGATAGTAGTCGTAGTAGGATACAAAATATTCGACTGCATTTTCCGGGAAAAATTCCTTGAACTCGCCGTAGAGCTGAGCGGCTAATGTCTTATTGTGCGCTATTACCAAAGTCGGCCTGTTCAGCTGGGCAATTACGTTGGCCATGGTAAAAGTCTTGCCGGAACCCGTAACACCCAGTAAAGTCTGGAACTGGTTGCCTTCCTTAAAGCCATTTACTAGGGCTTCTATAGCCTGGGGCTGGTCGCCGGTAGGGGCATATTCTGAGTGAAGTTTGAAATTTTTTTGTATATTTTGCACAAGTGCTCACCTCTAATTTCATAGTAAAAAAGACATCTATCAGGCAAAATTCATCGTGGAACATTTTACTTTCGTCGTGGTGTTTACTTAAATTGGAAAAACAGGCCCACGACGAATCGCGTTCACACTTTGCTGTTTTTGCAGCTCAGTGTACCTCTGTAATTCCATATAGGAAAAGCAGAAACAAAACGCATGAAAAGCAACTCAGATACTGCTCTATAGTATACCACAAACATTTTCAAAAGTACAGAAAAAACAAACGTTTGTTCTTTTATTTTCTCCTGCATCCGCTATGATTCCTTTATTATCGGTCAAAACGTCCATTGTTATGAGTTCCTGGGCATATCTCATAAGGCTTTGATACCGGTACGAAACAATTTTTGAACATCTCCGCGTGCAGCGGGTAACATCCATCATGTTTTCTTACCCAGGCGGGAATAATGTGATTCTATACTATTCTGGATGTTGTATTATAAAGTTTAGGCTAGTATCTATATTTAAAATTCTTGCTTTTGGACTATCTTTTTCCTTTTTAATAATGCCGGCTTCCTCATAGCTGGTCACATATGGCCATATATCTTCCCGCCGCAAAGGCTGGTAACCGCAGTGTCCGAAGCAGCGGTGCTGTGGAGAGTGTCAAAACAGCTCTTTTGGTTACGGCAGAAAATACCCCGACATCCCTGTGAGCACCTCTGTTCTTTCGCCGCATTCCGGACATGTATAAGTCCCGAAATAATAGCGGAGAAGCTCCACGCCTTCCGCATCACCCAAAAGCGCAAACAGGTTGAACAGCCATGTGCTTACATCTGTCATGCTTTCACCATCCCACTTCTTTGCTGGTACATCCGCCTTTTCAATCCGCTCGGAAGGATCAAAGTAGCCGAATTCAATATCTTCATCACAGTTTTCACATCCCGGACAGGTGATATAGCAGGATTCCAGTTCCGACATGATGAGCAGAAACGCAAGCTCTCTCTCTCCCATGATTGCCGTCACGGCAGCGGCAAACCCACGTCTTAAGCTGATGTGTTTTTCCCGTACAACATCCATATGTCCTGCCAGGAAGTCAATGGTCATATCCCGGATCTGCAGGATGGCGTTCTCATAGTTTTCCCCCACATCGATCTCCTTTGGCCTGTCGCCAAACACATCTGTGGCCAGGCAGGTTCCGACCGCTAAAATTCCCTGAAACATCCACTCTGCATCATTCTCCTTTTCCCAGCCCTCCATCAGTCTGGCAAGATAAGGGACAGCCAGCCAGGTGGCGGGATAAAAGCTCATCTGATGCCACAGGTTTTCACAGAGATTGTCAAAGGCCAGCTCATAATTTGTCTTCGGCGCATTATCCAGACGGCGCAGCTTAAAGGTTTCATGGGCGTCTTCCCGCTTTCCCATCAGAATAGTCATGTACTCCCACACATCTCCATAAGCACCTTTGTAAATTTCCCATAAGGCGGAATCGAGTTCCTGGAGCGCATAGGGATGCTGCCCCGCCTTCCGTTTGGCTGCCTGAAAAGGCACACCCATACAGGGCTGCCCGCCTGCCTTCTTTTCTTGGGATACCGCCTTCTTTTCCGGCTCCTTTGTCTTAAGGCAATGCTCCGGCAAATGAACCTCTTTGATCCTGCAATCTAAAAATATGCTGGCATCAGAGATTTCGCTGTCTTCCAGCGAAAGCCGGGTCAGACGGAACAGCTTCCGAATATCCTCCAAATGTAAAAGCTTCGGACAGCAGAGCAGGCTGAGGCTTTTTAAATTCACCAGATTCTTAAGAAATGCGCAGTCAATCACTCCACAGGCCGAAATCTCCAGGCTTTCCAAGGCAGTACAGGTTGTTAAAAAGGAGAAATCGTTGACCTGCACGGCGGAAATGGCCAGCTTTTTCAGCCGTGACATTTTTCCGATCACATGAAAGTCTCCCTCTGCGATCTCAAAACGCTCCGGAATCGGATCGTGAAGAGGATCTATCAGCTTCTGATAAACCGGGCGCCCGCCGCAGTCCAGATTCTTTATTTTCTGGAAGTCGTAAAGATTCTCCGGCACCCTGCCAAGGGCCTGGGCAGCGTAAATAAGCAGAATCGGGTCGATTGTTATTTTATTAAATTCCATGTCGTCTACCTCCTCAACCTGCAAAAAAGCTTTCATACTCCTGCTCTAACTGTTTCCATAAGGAGCATTCATGGCTTTTGCAGCCGCGACCGCCTCCGGCTGGCTGGTACTCCGGCACTAATTTGAAATGATCCATGGAAGGCATCCTCCTTGATAGTATGCTTTACTTGCCTACATCGCATATAGGCAAATGCGGCCAACCATCTTGATGAATTGTTTCTGCAGGGGCGTACTGATAAAAGCGTTTCCCTCACCGGATTTACACCTCGAAGCGGCATGTTCCCTGCAAATCCGTGTGCCTTTGCCGGAGGCATTTTCCAGCAAAAGCTCTTACGGGAAGCACTGGTTTAATCAGCGCATCTTCCGCGATATCCGGTTTTTCCGGCTATAAACAGGGACACGCAAAAAAAGCGGACAAACACTCTTTTTTCTGTTCTGTAATTATAGCATACCGGATGCTATTAAGCAACAGATTTTCGAATGTTTGTTCGCTTTCCTGCCCTGCTCTGTATTCGGCCTTTTCGCTGTTTCAGCAGTCCGTCAGACGGAAGCATTGACGTTATAAGACCCGCCCCTACTCCTCCTTTTTCTCATGCTGCTCTGCAAAATCCTTCACGGCGGCCGCTTCCTGCTCATTCAGTATATTTACAATGTCCAGCAGCACGATCAGCCGTTCTTTCCTGTTTGCGACACCGAGCGCATAGCGCGTGTCCGCACACCGGACAATCTCCGGAATCTTTTTTATCTCACTGTCCGGAAACTCCAGGATCTCCGATACGGAATCGACCTTGTAGCCGACGAGAATATCGTTGCAGCGTGTTATGAGCAGCTGGGTTTTCTCGTTCACCGCAGCCTCCGGCATTCCGAACTTCTTCCGAAGGCTGTACACCGGGATCACGTCCCCGCGAAGGCTCAGAATTCCGATGATAAACGCAGGCGCGTTCGGCATCGGGACAACACCGGAGTAATTCTCAATTGTCGTTACCAGCGAAATATCCATCCCGTACTCTTCGTCTCCCAGCTTGAAAATTACCTGTTTTGTCAACATGACTGCCTCCCCCTTCTTTCTGCTGTTCGACGGCCTTTTCCGTCTGTGTCAAATGCTTCTCCCGCAACCGCTTTTACGCTTCCTCCGGCTTTGTGTTGATCCATTTCAGATATGCGTTGATGAACGGGTCAATGCCTCCGTCCAGCACTCCCTGCGCGTTCGCAATCTCCGCGCCGGTGCGGTGATCTTTGACCATCGTGTACGGCTGCAGCACGTAAGATCGAATCTGATTTCCGAAGTTGATGTCGCGCAGCTCCCCGCGGATACCGGATTCCTTCTCCTGATTTTCCTGCTGTTTCAGCATGTACAGCTTCGCCTTGAGCATCTGCATCGCTTTGTCCTTATTCTGGAACTGCGAGCGCTCGTTCTGACACTGCACGACAATGCCGGTAGGCAGGTGCGTGATGCGGATGGCCGACGAAGTTTTGTTGACATGCTGTCCGCCCGCACCGCTTGAACGGTAGGTGTCAATGCGCAGGTCATCGTCGTTGATCTCCACATCGAGATCCTCCTCGATATCCGGCATCACGTCGCACGAAACAAACGAGGTCTGCCGCTTGCCGGCCGCATTAAACGGTGAAATGCGCACCAGCCGGTGAACGCCGCGCTCTGATTTCAGATGTCCGTAAGCGTTCATGCCGTTGATCTGTATGGTGACTGATTTCAGCCCTGCCTCCTCACCGTCCAGAAAATCGAGAATTTCCGTTGTATAGCCCTTGCGATCCGCCCATTTCTGATACATGCGGCTGAGCATGCCCGCCCAGTCGCAGCTTTCCGTGCCGCCTGCGCCCGCATGCAGCGTAAGTATGGCGTTGTCCTTGTCATATTCCCCGGAAAGCAGCGTATCGAGCCGCAGCTCTTCGAACTCCTCAACAAAACTCTCCGCTTCTTTCTGGATCTCAGGAACGAGTGAAACGTCGTTCTCCTCATTCGCCATATCAATCAGCGTAAAAATATCCTCGTAGCGCTGCTTCAGATCGGCATACTGCGCGATAACATCCTTGAGGTTTTTCAGCTCCTTCACATAGGCCTGGCTCTTTTCCGCGGAATCCCAGAAATTCGGTTCCTGCATAATTCCTTCAATCTCTTCCACCCTCAGCTGTTTATTAGCGAGGTCAAAGTGAATCCCCCACTTCGATTAAAGGCTTTGCGTAAGTTCCGACGGTATACTTGATCTGATCCAACTCAACCACTAATCTCACCTCTTTCTTATTTTGAGTTCCGCAGTCCCCCCTCCGCGGCTCCTTTTCCCTGGAAGGGTTTCCCTTCTCTTCGTTCCGGGAATCCCTTCCGGCGCCGTCTCCGGGGAACTGCTGTTTTTGAGTTCCGCAGTTCCCGAGTGCTTCTTTTAAGCTTTTTTGCCGCAGCAGAATTTATACTTCTGGCCGCTGCCGCACGGGCACGGATCGTTCGGCAATACCTTTTTCACCGTGCGCTTCACCGGCTGCTTTGCCAGCGACTCGTCCTTGTTCGTTCCGGTCACTTTCGCAACCTCCTCGCGCTCCACCTTCTGCTCAATGCGCAGATGCATCAGGCCGCGCACCGTCTCCTCGGCAATCGCCGTCGTCATCGCATCGAACATATCATAACCCATGAACTTATATTCCGTCAGAGGATTTCTCTGGCCGAGCGCCTGCAGGCCGATGCCCTGGCGCAGCTGATCCATGTCGTCGATATGGTCCATCCACTTGCGGTCGATCACACCCAGCAGGATAACGCGCTCCACTTCACGCAACTGCTCCTTCTCCGGGAATTCAGCCTCCTTCGCCTCATAGAAGCGCACCGCATCCTCCTTGAGCTTCTGCACAAGCATATCCCGCTTGCCGTGCTTCATCATCTCATCATCCAGCGTGATCGGCGGAATCGGAAGAATCGGAAGCAGCAGGCTGTTCAGCTCGGCCAGATCCCATTCCTCCGGCAGCGCATCCTCGCTGATGCAGCGATTCACTGCATTCTCCACCGTCTCCGTAATCATCTTGAAAATGGAATCACGCATGTTTTCGCCGTCCAGTACCTTGCGGCGCTCGCCGTAAATAATTTCCCTCTGCTCGTTGTTGACCAGATCATATTCCAGAAGATTTTTACGGATTGCAAAATTGTTGCTCTCAATCTTCTTCTGCGCCTTTTCGATCGCACTGTTAAGCATTTTATGCTCGATCTGCTCACCGTCCGGAAGCCCAAGGGAATTGAACATTGCAATCATGCGCTCCGAGCCGAACAGGCGCATCAGGTCGTCCTCCAGCGAAATATAAAAGCGGGACTCTCCCGGATCACCCTGACGGCCGGAACGGCCGCGCAGCTGGTTGTCAATACGCCTCGATTCGTGACGCTCCGTGCCGATGATCTTCAGACCGCCAAGCTCCTTCACGCCTTCACCGAGCTTGATATCGGTACCGCGGCCCGCCATGTTCGTCGCAATCGTCACCGCTCCCATCTGTCCCGCATCCGCGATGATCTCTGCCTCCAGCTCATGGAACTTCGCATTCAGCACCTTATGAGGAACACCGCGCTTTTTCAGCAGGGCACTGATCTCCTCGGACGCCTCGATCGTAATTGTGCCGACCAGCACCGGCTGCCCTTTCTCGTGCGCCGCCACAATCTCCTCGATGACAGCCTCCATTTTTTCCTTCTTGGTTTTGTAAACGGCGTCGTTCAGATCCTTCCGCGCAATCGAGCGGTTGGTCGGCACCTCGACCACATCCATACCGTAGATCTCGCGGAACTCCTTCTCCTCGGTAAGCGCCGTACCGGTCGCACCGCATTTTCTTGTATATTTGTTGAAAAAGTTCTGGAAAGTAATCGTCGCGAGCGTCTTGCTCTCGCGTTTTACCTTCACATGCTCCTTCGCCTCGATTGCCTGATGCAGACCGTCGGAATAGCGCCTGCCCGGCATAATGCGCCCGGTGAAGTCATCGACGATCAGCACCTCATCATCCTTAACCACGTAATCCTTGTCACGCGCCATCAGATAGTGCGCGCGCAGCGCGAGGATAATATTGTGCTGTATCTCAAGGTTCTGAGGGTCGGCAAGATTCTCGATGTGGAAAAATTTCTCCACCTTCCCGACGCCCTCCTCCGTAAGGTTTACGTTTTTATCCTTCTCGTTGACAATAAAATCACCGGACTCCTGCGAATCCTCGCCCATGATGACATCCATCTTCGAGAGTTCCTTTTCGGTGCCGCGCTTTAACTGGCGGGCCAAAATATCGCAGGCCTCGTACAGGCTTGTGGATTTTCCGCTCTGCCCGGAAATAATGAGCGGCGTCCTCGCCTCGTCGATCAGAACCGAGTCCACCTCGTCGATTATGGCAAAGTGCAGGTCGCGCATGACGAGCTGCTCTTTGTAAATAACTCTGTTATCGCGCAGGTAGTCAAAACCAAGCTCGTTGTTCGTGGCATAGGTAATATCGCATGCATAAGCTTCGCGGCGTTCGTCGTTGCTCATGCTGTTTAAGATGCAGCCGACACTTAAGCCGAGGAAGCGGTGGATCTGCCCCATCCACTCCGTATCTCTTTTCGCCAGATAATCGTTGACCGTAACTACATGGACGCCCTTGCCCTCCAGTGCATTGAGATACGAAGGGAAGGTCAGAACCAGCGTTTTGCCCTCGCCGGTTTTCATCTCGGCGATGCGCCCCTGGTGCAGGATGATTGCGCCGAGCAGCTGAACATGGTACGCGCGCTGTCCGAGCGTCCTTTTTGCTGCTTCACGCACTGCGGCGTACGCCTCAACCAGAAGGTCGTCCAGCGTCTCACCCTTTTCCAGCCGCTCCCGGAATTCCGCCGTCTTCGCGCCCAGCTGTTCATCGGACAGCTTTTCATATTCCGGCTCGAGTGCCTCTATCTGGTCCGCCAGGGGCTCAATCCGCTTGATCTCCCTCTCACTGTGAGTTCCAAACATTTTTGAAATTAATCCCATTGTTCCTCCATACTGCGTCCCGCCCGCCCGAATGGCAGACGGAGCCGCAAACCCTGCTCCGGGCGCGTCCGATTCCCTGCCCGCCCGGGCCTGCAAAGTAAATAAGCCTTATAGGTTATTCTATCATTATAATGGGAAGAATTCAACATATTTATTTTGGATTGTTGATTTTGAGGACGGGAAAGGCCAGGAACACAGGGGCGTGCGGGCAGGGAAAAAGGCTCCCCTGCCGGATATATTCCGGCAAAAGGAGCCTTTCTGTCAATCTGATATCAAAATGTCTTTACAGCCCTGACGGAGCCGATGCTGTTACTTCAATCTCAGTCTCGCCCGTTACGGCTTCCGTACCCACTTTTGCTGTTACGGTAATCTTGTAAGTTCCAGCTGCAGCACCAGCTTTGACCTGAAGATTATTTTCGTTTCCTGCGGTGGTGTCAAAAACAACCTTCGTTTCATCTGCCCCGGTCGGATACGTAATCTTGTAGGTCACTTCCGTCGCTTCCGCATCCTTTCCCTCCGCGTCCTTCGCGGTATGGCTCACAACCACAACAGCATCCGCTGCGCCAGCAGCAGGGGCTTCAACGCTGGTTTTATCCACATCAACTGTGAGTGTCGCCTTCTTTGTCTGATCCGGTGTTTCCGATGCTGACTTTGCAGGAATCGTAAGCGTAACCGTATTGCTGGACGGGAAACTGCCCGGTACAGGCGTCCCCTTAGTTACCGGTTTAACACCGGTCATCTGGATCTTCACACTCTGTGCGGCATCCGTCTGCTTTATGTCCACCGCTCTTCCCGGTTTTACCGTCTTCGGCTTATTGCTGCCAACCGTAATGCTGAAATCTCCGTTTGCCGCCGTAAAGGTCGCTTTTGCGTCTTTTCCCTCACCGGTTACCTTCATGGTAAGCTTTCTTGCCTTATCGCCCGTCTCGCCTACAACCGTGATGACACCTTCTGTGCTCTCTTCGATCTGCGGGGCCTTGGAAACAGCTACAAATGCCGGATTGGAGGCTGCTTTGCCGCTCTTCTGCGTATAGACAACCAGAGTAAAGCCTTCTTCAATCTGAGCCTCCGTAACACCATTTGCATACGCCGTTGCAAGCTCCGCCGGAGATTTTTTACCGCCCGACGGCAGGGCTGCCCATACTTCCTTATCAACAGAATCCGTGATAATACGGTAGTAGCTGTCCTTCGGCATGCTGATCGTATTCTTTACATAATCGATGGCAACCTTCGGCGCCTTCGGATTTGCAGAAATCTTGACCTTGGCTTCAACGCCCGCCGGAACAGTCTCGGTTGCGTCTTCACGCACAATGATCGTTGTGCCGGCCACGCTGAAATTTTCAATATCCAGCCCGCTCAGAGAATCCCAGTAGGTTCCGTTCAGACTGCGATAGGAATACAGCGCCAGCTGTGCTTCTGTAAATGCCGCGGCGGCCGCTTTCCCTTTCTTCAAAGTAAAGGAATCTGCCAGTGTAGTTTTGCCCGGAACATATTTTACCGCAGATTTGTCTGGCTGCTTTGCAATCATCTTCACTTCCGTCGGCTCTTCATTCTCTCTGCCGTAGACACGAATATAATTCTCAGCCGATCCCTTAAGGAAAGACAGATCTACAATGACCTGATTGCTGCTGTCCGCGGTATAGGAATAAGTTGCTGAAGTCTTATAGCCGTTGGTTTTGCTGTCCTTCTTAAGAACCTCGAGGAACATGTACTTTTCCCCGCTGAGAGTAGCAGTATACTTCTCATAATCAATGTCGATTCCGAGAGCACCCGCCGGCGCCGGAGGCGTTTCCGTTTCCGCAAAGGCCAGAACAGTAACTGTCTTGGCACCTGTTCCGCTATCATTACTGGCAACCTCAATTGCAACCGTGCCATCCTGATCTGCTTCAGCCACAGGAATCGTCGTACTGTTCACAAGCTGCGTCCAGGAACCGTCCGCGCCCAACTTATAGTAAACAGACACATCACCATTTACAGTTACGCTGATGGTCCCCTTTGCGGTTCTTTCAAACTTTACCGTTGTAGTCGCACTATTCTCACCTTCTACGGTTACCTCCGTTCCGTTCACCGTTACATCGCCAGACTGGGCCATTACCTGTACCGGAACAGCTGCTCCAAACGGCTCCGCTGCCAGCAGGCCCGTCGCCATTGCAAATGCCAGAGCTTTTGCAAAAAACTTTTTCTTCAACATGATTTTTTCCTCCACACTGTGATTGCTTCTCAGGGCCGAAAGCCGGACGCGAATTTTCTGCTTCACAGCCGCTCCGCGGCCGGATGACATCGCGCCTCTGCTTTCATGACAGACCGTCACAGCCCGGCCTGTCGCCCCTTCCATGACCGTTTCCATGCATCCCCGAATCGCAGGCTCCGGCGCAGGCCCGCCTGTATGGAAGGCCCACTGCCGTGCGTAGCGGAATCGGTATGCATAAAAGTAAGTACAAAACCTAAACAATACCAAACCAATACACAAATATCACTTATCTCAGCAGCGACAGAACGCCCTGCGTTGCCTGATTTGCCTGCGCCAGCATCGACTGGGAAGCCTGCTGAAGAATGCTGTTCTTCGAGTACTCCACCATCTCCGCTGCCATATTTACGTCGCGGATACGGGACTCAGCTGCCTGCAGGTTCTCCGCCGTGTTGTCCGCGTTTGCAATGGTGTGCTCCAGACGGTTCTGATATGCACCGAGCTCACCTCTCTGTGCGGATACAAACTCAAGAGCGCTGTTTACCTGATCAATCAGTGCCGTGATATCCGAACCCGCAGCGCCGGCATCAAGTTTATCTCCGGGAGCAAAGCCGCCGTCGCCTGCCGACAGGCTGCTTGCACTGTCATAGATGGCATCTGCAATCGTTGCGGCATCAATCTGAAGGCTCACCGAATCAATTGCCGCAATGTTTACCGTGATGGTTTGCTGGGAGTTTGCACCTACCTGAAGATTCTTCTGCGTGAAAGTTCCGTCCAGAAGCTTCATGGTATTGAACTCGGTCTGGGAAGCGATGCGGTCGATCTCGGAAGCGAGCGCCGCAACCTCTTTTGCAATTGCGTAGCGGTCTGCAGATACGTTCGTATCGTTCGATGCCTGAACGGTCAGCTCACGCATTCTCTGGATACAGCTGTGAACCTCGGTAAGAGCACCCTCAGCGGTCTGGATCATCGAGATGCTGTCCTGAGCGTTCGTGGAAGCCTGCTCAAGGCCGCGGATCTGTCCGCGCATCTTCTCGGAAATCGAAAGACCAGCTGCATCGTCGCCTGCACGGTTAATTCTGTAACCGGAGGAGAGCTTCTCGGAATTCTTTGCAAGGCTGCCAGTAGAGATGCCTAACTGTCTGTTGGTGTTCGCCGCCGTCATATTGTGTTGTACGATCATGGTTATTCCTCCTTGAATTTGAAGCAGCATCCATGCTGCCGTATTATTTTTTTGCCCTTTCCGGGCCACCGCGTATTCCGGTTTCCCGGCTTTCTCTTATGTTTGGATTGGTAGTATTTGGTATTGTCTTATTTAAGTAATTTGACTTACTTGTCTTATATATCGGATGGTTTCAGGAAAACTTAACCCCTGTTTTCAAACTTTTTTCTTTTAAATTTCTTCTGCCGTCTCCTGCAATGCACTCCTCTGTCCGGCTTCCTGCCGTCTCGTGCAATGCGGCATTGCTCCGGACGGGTCTTCTCACCTCTTTTTATCCATAAAATAGGCTTCGCCTTTTCCGGCGCCGGTCATGGATTTGTAATAATTGGACACGGTCCGGCTGCTGACATTGAAGGCCTTGATTTCCTGCTTTCGGCCGTTCAGATATACCTCCAGCTTCAGCCTGTTTTTCTGCTCCAGAGCCTGAATGCGCACGCCCTGATCGGTCAGCTGAGCAATCAGCTCCTGCATGCTCTCGATGCGTGCCCGGTAGCGCTCCCTGTCGGACAGCACCGCCTCCCGGATGCGCGCGAAGGTATTTTCAAAGCCCTCATCGTACTGGGCAAGCAGGCGGATCAGTTCCTCCTTTGCCTGCAGCGTATTCTCAAACGCTTCCTCCGAAAACGGCTCCGTATCCAGAATCGCCTCCTGCTCCCTCGTCGCCTCGTAGATTTTTCTCAGCAGCTCCTTTTTGCAGACCAGACATTTTTCGAGCATATCCATCTGTGTACCGACCTGTGCCTCCTGGTTCATCGCCCTCTCCTTTCCAAAAAAGAGCCCTTGACAGCCTTCGTCACCGCCGGCCGCAAAAGCTCTTTTCTGTCCAAATTACAATCACGCTGTATAAAAAGAATTATTTGACGTACATCTTGTTCTGACGCATAACCTCTTTCCAGGTGTCACGCATTTCGCGAATATATTTCAGCGCATCCTCGGCTATCTCCTTATCCTTCCGGATATTGGCCTCCACCAGTCTGCGGTAAATATAATCGTAGACCAGCTCGAACTCCTTGGCAACCGGATATTTGAAATCAAGCGTGCTGCGGAATTCCATTATGATTTTCTGCGCTTTAATAAAATTCTCGTTCGCCTTCGCGATATTGCTCTCCTCGACCGCATAGATCGCTCTGTTGCAGAATTTAATGGCTCCCTCGTACAGCATCAGCGTCAGCTCTGCCGGCGATGCCGTATTGATCTGTGTTCCCTGGTATACCTGAGCAATATTCCCGTTTGGCGTCATAACGTAACCTCCCTGTTCTTGTCAGACTGATTCTGTTTCATCAATTACCGCCGCCCATCAGCGCCGCCAGCGAATTTGTCTGGGAGTTCAGCGAAGCCATCGCCTTCTCCATCGCCGTAAACTGCTTGTAGTAGCGATCCTCCAGCTCCTTCAGACGCTTCTCCATCGAGCTCTTTTCCTTCTTGTAATCCTTCAGCTCTTTTGCCATCTGCTTGTCGTTATAGAAGGTGAGCGCGCTGCTCATCGAAGTGGACTTCATCTTGTCGGTCATCGCATCGTAGAGCTTGCCGGTGATCTGCGTGAATACCTCCATCACCTTATCCGGATCCTCCTCGATGGCCGCCATCAGCTTATCCTTCTCGCCGGATACCTTTGCATCCTCCTCGTCGCCGTATATATGCAGCTTGCCGTACTCGGCATAATCATACGTACGTACACCGAAGGTAGCGAGAGAATAGGTTTTCCCGTCGTAGGTCGCCGTCCCCTGCATCGTGGTTTTCATTACGTTCAGCAGTCCGCTGAGCGTATCGTCGCGGCGAAGAAGCGAACCCTTGATCTTATCCTCCCACTTCTTGATCTGCTCCTCGGTCATCGCATCGCGTTCCTCGTCCGTAAGAGGCTCGTAGCCGCGCGCCGAATCCGCGTTGTATGCGTCGTTCAGCTCGCCGAGTATCTCATTGTATTCTTTGACGAAATCGCGGATCATATCATAGACTGCCTGGCTGTCCTTCGATACGTTCACCGAAATATATTCGTTTGCCGTTCCCTTTGTCACGCCGTTCAGATTCAGCGTAAGGCCGTTTACGGTAATGGTGTTGCTGCTGCCTGTCAGCGTTGCGCCGTTGTACTGGATCATGCTGTCCCCGGCCTCCTGCAGCGCGATACTGCCGGTTGTCGTGTAGGACAGGCTGCCGTCCGCACCCTGCGTATAGGTAATGTCGCCGAGCCCGAGATTCTCCAGAGCGTTGCCTGCGATATCGCTGGCGCTCTCCGACGGAGCAGCGACATAAGCGTCCAGCTTTGTGCCGAGCTCAATGCTCGCGTCATAGAACGGGTTTCCTGCTCCGGCGCCGTTGTTGAATTCCTCCCGCACGCCGTCCGCATACTCTTTGGCGGCTTTGTCAACCGCCGTGTCCACTGCCTTCTTCAGCGCTTCTTCGCTGACCGCCTCATCATCTCTGAGGCTGTCGCGGTAAGCCTTCTCCGCGTCATCCTTCACCTTCTGCAGAGCGGCCTTCAGGTCGTCGCCGAGCCTGCCTTCCTTGTAATCCTCCGCAATCTTTGCGCTTGTATTCGACGCAACGAGGGAATTAAGGGTATCAAGCGCCTTTTCCTTCTCCTCTGCCGTCGCGCTGCTGCTCTTATAAACGGCAAGCGCGTCGTCCGCCGCTTTTCTGGACGCGGAATTCAGCTTGGAATAACCCAGAAGATCGCGCACCGCATTTTTCTCCGCGGTGTCCCCGGCCGTCTTGATCGTCATGCTGAAAGCGTTTTTCACGCCGCTGTCCGCAGCTCCGATGAAAAATCTCTTCTGTGCCACATCGTAGCTGGCGTTCAGTCCGGCGTCCTTGCACGCGCTCACAAAATCGTTTACTGTTGTGTAAGCCGTAACACCGAGATCCACTGTTTTTCCGCCCGCCTCGATATGTATCATCGTTTCTTTATCATTCGAAACCGAAAAACCGAGCTGGGTAAGCTTTGTCGTGCCGGAAACCGCCACGCTTTCGCCGTCGTCGTTCATTACATTCCCGAGTACGGAACCGGTGACATACTGTACGCTCGCCAACTTATCCACACGCACCTGGTGCGAACCGTTCGCAGCCGATGAATTCGCCGTAGCCGTCAGCTTTGTCTCATCGGAAGAAGTAACCTTCTTCGCAAGATAACTTCCCTGCGTTTTCGCCTTGGTCAGCGTGCCGGTATACAGCGCGTAGATTTTTTTATTGAGCTCCTGCCACTTTTCCTGCTTCCACTCATGCTTGGTAATCTTGTTTTCCGTTTTTGTCTTTTTGGTGCTGTGGGCCTTCATCAATTCCTTGATGATGCTCTCCGTATCCATACCGGAGATCAGTCCTGACATTCTAATTCCCATATCTGCCTCTCATTCTGCCGCCGGGAGCGGTCTTACAATTTCCAGGAATCCTGCGAACGCACGGCGCAGTCTAACGGCGCTCGTCCACCATGATACCTGCCAGCTCCCACATCTTTTCCACCATCTCGAGGGTTTCCTCCGGCGGAATCTCACGAATTATCTCGTTCGTATCCTCATCCATGATTTTGATGGAAATACGCTTGGTCGCCTCGTGATAGGAGAACTGACATTTTGTCCTCGACTGCTTGAGCGCACTGTTCGCCTTGCTTACCGCATTGCGAACCCTATTTACGTTTTTCTCGTTTTCTCTGCCCTGCTCCGTGCTGTCGCCGTTCGTCTCACTTCCGTTTGTAGACGAGATCGGCTGTGTTTCGGCTGCCGGCGCCTTTGCCGTACCCTGTACTACAGGCTCGGCCTTGACCACCTTTTCCGTCATCTGCTTCGGCGCTTCGTAGGAAGCCGCTGCATTGATTGCTGAAATTGCCATACGATACACCTCCATGTGCTTGTTCTGTAGTTTCTTAATTGATGCGGTGCGGAGCGCTTCAGCTGCGCATCCGCACGAAATCTTTGTATTCTTTATCGGCTTATGTCTTGAAAAACTTAACAATTTCAGAACAAATTATTCAACGCGTCAGGGGAGAGTTCCTCGTTTGCCGCCTCCTTGTTGGACTGCTGAATCTGCAGATACAGCTCCTTGCGATAGATCGGCACGCTCTTCGGCGCGCTGACGCCGATTTTTACCTGATCTCCCTTAATCTCCAGCACCGTGATCTCGATATTGTTTCCGAGCACGATGGATTCATTTACCTTTCTTGAAAGGGCTAGCATGTTTTCCCCTCCTTTGCTTCCTTCAGCTGACGGAAATAATCGTAGACCGGGTATTTCACCGGATAATCCGGGTTGTCGGCGACAATCTGACAGCCCCTTCGCGTGTCCGCATTGATGATGAACGGCGCCTTCAGATTGCTTGTCATCTTTGTGATATCGGACGGGACCGTGAGCGTGACAAAAATCGCGAGATTTTCCTCCGTCAGCTCCCCCAGCCCGGAGAGCAGCTCATCCTCAACCGTCGGATTGTAGTCCGGCTTTACAAGCAGAGGATTTATGACCGGAAGGGCAAGTGCCGGCTCATCCAAGCTCTGCAGCCAGGAAACCGCCGGCCGCTTCTCCGAGCCGCTGTCGTAAAAAATCGTATACCGTCTGCATTCCTCAAAGCCCATGATGCCGTTCTCGAAGGTAATGATCTTGTCCTCTTCGAGATCGATCTCTCCAAAATGCTTTGTCTTTATTAACATGGTAACCTCCGTTCCGGCACGTTGTATGCCCGTTTATTTATTTTAGCTCCGCCTGCAGAACACGCGCCGAAAACGAAATGCGCCGCGCCGGCAGCTGTTCTGCCGAGCCCGCGCGCATTTCCCCGGAGCCATATTACAGCGCAGGATACGCCCTGCCGGTTTATAAGAAATCCATCAGCGTTGTCTGCATGGACTTTGCCGCCGCGGACAGGGACGCATTGTAGATGGAGTACATGGCACGGTACTTGATAATCGTATCAACCATATCGGCATCCTCGTTTGTGGAGAGAAGATCCTCGAAATCCGTCTGCTCGTCGCTCAGACGGCTCTCCGTGAGCTGAAGGCGCACATATCTCGAGCCGAGATCGGCCGTCGCAACGTTCACGACATCCTGCTGCTGCTCGATTTTTGTCAGCGCGCCGCCGAACGTACTCTGCATTACCTCCGTCTTGAGCACAAGCTCGGTGTTCATCACCTCAAGCATTTCCTTCAGCTTGCTCTCCTGCTCTGCGGTTATGCTGGTATCCTTCAGCATCTCCTTTACCTCGGCAATCTTTTCCTCCACCGCGATCACGTCGTTTACCGCGTTGAGTGCCTCGTCAATCGTTCTGCCGATCGCATGCTTGATCGCATCGCTGCCCTGCGTGTTGATGGTAAGTCTCTGGTTGAAGTTCACCTCGTAGGCAATCTCCTGGTTCGCCTTCGTGTACACGAGAGGCTCCTTGTCCTCATCCGTAAGATCCGTTACGGTGCAGTCGAAATAATGCTCCGGCCGGAGATCGTTTTTCGCGAAGTTTGTCTTTTCGTAGGTGATCTCGATATTCTCGATATGCCGCCATTCATCGTAGATATCCGCGCCCAGCAGCAGCTCGCCGGTATCAGAGAGGAACCGCACCTCGCCGTCCTCGACTTCATAAGCGTTCGGGTCCGTGGAAAGCATGCTCTCAATCGACCCGTCCGGGAATTCGTCGTAAGTGACCTCCCCGTCCTCATCCGTCTCCGGGAAGCGGATCTGGATCATGCCGCCGTCCTCCGGCGAATCCAGCGAGCCGTAGGCCAGCTGTATCCGGTACACATCGACCAGGTTCGGCTTTGCCGAAAGATCTGTCGAAGCAGGATCGTCCGGATCGTACTGCTCCACGGAACAGGAATTGAGCGTTTTCTTTATAATATCAATATTGTCGCAGCCGAGCTTCTCGGTCATCTGATATTTCTCGTCCTTCTGCGCCTCGTCGAAAACAAGACTGGTGTTGGTCTTGTAGCCCGTGAACACATAGCGCCCGGCATAGTTCGTGTCGCCCTCCTGGTACACCTGCTGCTTCAGCTCCGTGAGATTCTTTATAATGCTGTTGCGGTCGTTCGCCGTCAGCGTATCGGTAGAACCCTGTACACAGTAGGTATGCACCTCGGTCAGAATGGAATTGACCACCTTGAGCGCGCTCTCCGTCACATCCATCCAGGCCATGGCATCCGGAATATTCTTTTCGTAATACTGGTTCAGCTCCGAGAGGCTTGTGCGCAGCTTCAGCGCACGCACCGCGATGATCGGATCCTCCGATGGCTTCTGTATTCTCTGGCCCGTGGCATACTGCATCTCCAGCTTCGAAAGAGAAGTTTTGTTATTGCCGATGTTGTACAGCATATTATTGGTCATCATTTTATTTGTGATTCTCATTTTTATACCCCGTGCATACCGCAGGCCCGCCCGCGGCAGTGCTTAAATAATGATAATGAGTTGAAGGTCTTATTTCCGGCTTTCCCCCGCGTCTGCCGCTTCTGCGTCAGCTCAATTCAGAAATCCCGTTACTTCCTGCTATGCGCCCATATAATTGATCAGTTTATCATAAATCTGATTCATAACAGTAACAGCCTGCGCAGAAAGATTGTAAGCCGTCTGATAGCGGATAAGATTCATCGCCTCTTCCTCGGTATCCACACCGCTGATTGAGAGACGCTGATTTGTGATGCTCGAGCAGATATTCAGCTGATTTTTGGTAAACTGCTCTGCCTTGCGGGCATCGATTCCGATCTCTGCCACGAGCGTCTGAAAAAACGACCCCGGGGCGCCCTGCCGGAACATATCCACGTTTCCCTTGAGATCAAGCAGCTTATGCGCGATGTCCGACTGCTCTACGCCGTCCGTGATCGAGCTCGCCGCGGCAAGCTTTTTGGCATCGTAATATACCTCGGAGGTCACCTTGAAATTCGCCGCCGTCAGAAAATAGTAGGAGCCGTAATTCACATTGCCGTCCTCCGGCGGGAAGGAGCGCGCAATAATCCCGTCCATCTCGTCGTCCTCCGACTGCCCGAACACAAAATCTTTGCCGGTCACAGTATCCGCGGCATTGAAGAAATCAAGCCCCTTCTCCCCGTTCAGATCCTGACCGCTCGTGTGGATCGCATTGAACTCCCTGGAAAACGTGCGGATAAACTCGTTCATCTGGGACATGTAGTACGGAATTCCCTTATAATCCACATCCCTTCCGATAATCACAGGCGCAGAATCCTCGTTCCTTGTGACCTCCGTCCCTTCCTCAAGCTCAAACTCGTAAACATAATTGCCGTCTCCGTCGTCCTTCACGACAAAGCTGCTGTAGACATATTCGCGATGCCCCACGGTGATCGTGCCGGACGGGGCGATATTCAGCCGGGCAATATCGTTGACGTTCGTCGCAGTCACTGTAATGGTCGTATCGCCGTAAGAAGTGTCCGCCGTTCCCTTGAACGCCTCTTTATTGTTTCCGTCCCGCACCTCAAAGAGAGCCGCGAGCACTCCGCCGAGCGTCGAGCTGGCGCTGTCGAAATCCTGTCCGTTGCTCCATTTCAGGGTATAGAGGCCATCCGCGTCCGTCTGGTTTGTCAGATGCTTCTGCGGTACGGCGATAAGCTGGTTGTAATCGCAGGTATCAACCAGCAGCTGCGAATCAATGCGGACCACATAGCTTGTTACGCCCACATCTGCGCCGACGATGTTTTCCGTTACGGAAACATTGCAGATCTGGGAGAGCTCGTCGATCAGCAGGTTTCTCGAATCTCTCAGATCGTTAGCCGTTCCGCCGTTGACCTCGAGCGTATTGATCTGCTTTGTCAGCGTGGCGATCTGCTGCGCAAGCGAATTGATGTGATCCGCCTGGTTCTTGATCTCGAAATTGCACTCTTCCTGCACGGCCTTCATGCTCACCGAAAGCGAGTTGAAATACTCGCACATGCTCTGTGCAAAATTGGTAACCTGTGTGCGGGTCGTCAGATCCGCCGGCTTTTTCGACATTTCCTGAATCGAATCAAAAAAGGAATTGAAGGTGGTCGTAAAGCCCTCGAGCTGGATCTCGTTGAAATAGTTCTCGATCTCGCTCATATAGTGCTCTTTTGTGGTATACTCTCCGTACATCATGGTATTGCTGCGGTATTTGAGGTCATAGTATTCCTCGCGCATCTGCACGACGCCCGTCATATCCACGCCGCTGCCGGCCATACCGTAGGTGCTGTTGACTCTCAGCGCTGTGCCGGCCTGCTGATTGAGCACCTGGCGGCAGTAGCCGCTTGTCTCCGTGTTGGAAATATTGTGGGCCGTCGTATTGATGCCGCCCATGGCGGCGTACAGCCCCGATTTTGATATGGACAATCCAAAAAATGTACCTGGCATGCTTCCTCCCGTTCCGCCGCGCGAAAGCGGCGTCCGACTTTATGTTTATACCAGCCCATACAGCAGACATATCTGCAATGCTGCAATATTACAGACTGCAAAGGCTTTTTAAGATATTTTTTTACATTCTCGTCACAATATGTTCGAGCATCTCATCGACCACGTTGATATATCTTGCCGCAGCATTGTATGCATGCTGGAACCGGATAAGATTTGTCAGCTCCTCGTCGGAGGACACGCCGCTCACGGACTGTCTCTTCGATTCAATGCTCGCCACCATGGCATCCTGCTTCTCTGCTATCTTGTTCAAGGTCTCACCCCGGTTCGCAATCTCCCCGATAAAGGCAGTGTAGTAGGCCGTAAAATTGTTTATCGTCAGCGTGTTCGGAGACAGCGCCGCAAATTTCCCCTGCCACGCCTCGATCAGCTTTTCTGCAGTCTCGATGTCAAAATCGCCCGTTCCCTTGTTGCTGCTCAGCGGTATCAGCGATTTGTTCGCCAGCACATCACGGTTGATCTCGATTTCCCCGACCGTGTACATCGTATAATTGTCCAGCGGGTTCTCCTCGTTGTAGATCATCAGCTCCGTCCCGTCGTCAAGCGTAACCGTCTCGTAGCGCTGTACCGATTTCCGGGAAAACAGCTCGGTTCCCGCTGTCTTTGCGGCATCCATGCCGACCGGCGCGTTTTCCTTATCAAACACCCGAACCGTATCACCGGCCTTGTAGGTGACGGTCTGCCCACTCGAAAGCGTCACGGTCACATCCTTGTCAAAGGTGTAATCCTTGTTCGGGCAGAGAATATCGTTGATCGTCTTGACAACCCCGTGGACAAGCTGGTCGAACTGCGCCTGCACGGACATGATAACCGACGGATTGATCTCCCGGTTATAGGTTCTTGCGGCCTCCTCGTACCTCGCCATCGCGACGGCATAGGCATCTTCATCGAGCACCCCGTCCGTCTCGTAGTCTTCCTCACGCGGCTTGATCGGGATATCCGAATACCGGCCCACGCGCGTACCGCGGGCGAGGATCAGGCCCTTGAGTCCTCCGATATCCGTGTTCGCCTTAGTGCTCGGCAGCATGTCGAAATTAAACACCTCTGCGTCGCCGTAAGTCGGCCAGACCGGAACAAGCATTACCGCACCGTTGCAGATCTTCTCCGCCTCGTCGGACGCGCGCTCCAGCGCATCCGGATCATCCCCGTACTCCTTCGCGAGCTGCCGCTTCAGCAGCTCCACCTGCGGCATGGTGGACATGTGAAACACCACGTTGTTCGTCACAAACGGCGTCTGCTCGGCGATGACGGTAACCTGATGGTCAACCTCTTCCCGCCAGGTTACATTGATATACTGACTCAGCTCGTCGAGCAGAAGGTTTCTTCTGTCGCGCAGATCGTTCGCATGCTCGACGCCGTCGCTCTCATAGAAGCAGATCCTTTTGTTCAGATCTGCGATCTCGTCCCCGATCTCATTGATGCGATCGACTTTTTTCTGTATCTGTGTGTTCAGGTTGACCTGGTACTCGCTGATCTGCTTGTAGATATTTTCCGAGCGCTCCACAAAGCTGACCGCAGTCTCCACAAGCGAGGCGCGCGTTACGATGCTGTCCGGCTCCTTCGCCAGCTCCTGCAGCGCCACCCAGAAATCCTTCATGGAATTCTGGAAGGCCACTCCCTGAAGCTCGCCGTATACATTCTCGATCTCGTCAAGCGCCTCGTACTGTGATTGATAAAAGCTTTCCCTCCCGATTTCCCTGCGGTAGGCCCGATCCAGGAAGAGGCTGCGCGCCTGCTTTACCTCCTCCGTGTTGACGCCGAGTCCCGTCTGCATTTTCGAGATAGCGTTCTGTCCAACGGTCAGATACTGGGTCGTGCCGAGTATCACCTGCTGCCTGACATAGCCGGGAGTATCCACATTCGCCAGATTGTGCGCTGTCGTATTGATGGAATATTGACTCATGCTCAGGCCTGATTTTCCGATTGATAAATCACTCATCAAGCTCATAATATCACCTCATGTTCTATGCTCTGCGCACCATCCGGTCACTGACGGGCGTCAAACATCCCTGTCTGCCCTGCGACCGACTCATTCGTGTACGCATTTTTAGTATAACTTCCGCTCCCGGGTGACATCCTTGTGCTCTGAATCAAATTCATATTGAATTCTATCATTTCCAGGGATTGTTCAATTAAAGACTGATTGCGCAAATTCGCATCCGATAATTTTTTCAGAATTGCAGTGAGAGAATCGTGCAGTTCCGCCAGCTGGCGCTGCTCGGCAGGCTGGCGTTCCAGAAGGCTGATCAGCTTGTGCAGCGTCAGCGTCTTGGGATTCCGGTTCAGGACGATTCCCATATTTACAATGACCTCATCCCTTTTATGCTCCAGCGCGGTAACCGCCTCGATCGCAAGCTGTTCCTGCTCCGTGATCTGCTGAAGTGCGGTGAGGTCATTCTGAATGATTGTCTGTGTTTTCTTTTCCGCCACCGGAAGAAGCTTTTTGTAAACCTCCTCCTCCTGCCTCAGTACCGAAATTAATTCTTCAATCAAGCTCGCCAAAGGTCATACCTCCGCCTACAAGAGATAGCCGTCCAGCAGCTTGTCTGCCAGCGCGTCCATATCAATCTGATAGGTTCCGTCCGACATCCTCTGCCTGATATCCGCCACGACATCCTCCCTGATATCCGGCGCCTTCGCCACGGCGGCTCTTGCCACCTGCGCGTCGCGTCCCAGTCTGGAAATCTCGACGCTGTCCGGTCTGCCCGATTTTCCCGAGCTCGAGGTCTTCTTTGTACTGTTCGCCTGATAAAGCTGGCTCACACGGTTGAACGCATCAATACGCATATCTTCACCACCTGACTTTTTTTACGGCATCGGCTCCTGCTTCAGACTTCCGGATGCCCGTTCTGAATTATTTATCGGATGATTTTCAAATTACTTTAGAGGCATGTAAGTTTTTTTTGCAATCAGCCCCGGAACAGCCCTGAAAAATCGAAGGTAGCAAAATAGTCCTGCGGGGTTTCGGCGCGGCGGATCAGCCGCACCGAGCCGTCTTCGCACAGCAGCAGCTCCGCAGATCGCAGCTTTCCGTTGTAATTGTAGCCCATTGCAAAGCCGTGTGCGCCCGTATCGTGGATCACCAGAAGATCCCCCATCTCAATCTCCGGCAGCATGCGGTCAATCGCAAATTTGTCGTTGTTCTCGCAGAGGGAGCCGACGATGTCATATTTGTGATCGCACGGCCTGTTCTCCTTGCCGAGCACCGTGATGTGATGATAGGCGCCGTACATTGCCGGCCTCATCAGATTGACCGCGCAGGCGTCCACTCCGATGTACTCTTTATAGATGTGCTTTTCATGGATCGCTCTCGTGACCAGCTGCCCGTACGGCGCGAGCATGAAGCGCCCGAGCTCCGTGAAAATGGCCGCATCCCCCAGGCCCGCCGGAACCATAATCTCCTCGAATGCCCGGCGCACGCCCTCGCCGATCACCTCGATATCGTTTGCCGGCTGTCCCGGGCGGTACGGAACGCCGACGCCGCCGGAGAGATTGATAAAAGCGATGTTTGCTCCCGTCTTCTCCTTCAGCTCGACGGCCAGCGAAAACAGCGTGCGCGCCAGCGCCGGATAATAATCGTTCGTCACAGTATTGCTCACCAGGAAGGAATGAAGGCCGAAATTTTTTACGCCGAGCTTCATCAGCTTTTGGCAGCCCTCGATCAGCTGCTCCTTGGTAAAGCCGTATTTCGCATCCCCCGGGTTGTCCATAATCCCGTTGCTGACCTCATAAACGCCGCCCGGGTTATAGCGGCAGCATACGGTCTCCGGCACGCCGCATTCCTGTTCGAGAAAATCAATATGCGTAAAGTCATCCAGATTAATGTAAGCTCCCAGCTCCCGTGCCTTCGTAAACTCGCCGGCCGGCGTATCGTTTGAGGAAAACATGATGTCTGCGCCGCGAAGCCCCACCGCCTCGGACATCATCAGTTCGGTCAGTGAGGAACAGTCGGTGCCGCAGCCCTCCTCCTTCAGAATCTGAAGAATAAAAGGATTCGGGGTCGCCTTGACCGCGAAATATTCCTTGTAGCCCTTATTCCAGGAAAATGCCTTTTTCAGTCTTCTCGCATTTTCCCGGATTGCCCTTTCGTCGTAGATATGAAACGGAGTCGGATAGGTTCCTGCAATTTCCTCCGCCTGAGCTTTTGTTATCATCGGCATTTTTTCGTTCATTTTCTCCTCTTTTCTGCGCGGTTTTCCGCCTGTCACAAAGCTGCGGATACCGCGCGGCCGCATGCTGGTAAATGTTTATGTTTCTTTTCTGAATATCTGTGCATACCGCCGGCATGCCTGCGGTACTGCATCAGCGAAAAGCTCCGCCCTCCGCATGATTCAGAATGATTTCCGCAAGCTTCCCGGATGCCCTGCCGTCGTCAAACGGATTGTATTTCCCGCAGAAGCGGCGGCAGCGTTCCCGGTACTGCTCTGCGATCTCCCCGTGCGCGCTGCGGATCGCTTCAATCAGTTCCTCCGTCGTCGCCGCAACCGGCCCCGGCGCCTCCTGCTCCAGATCAAAATAAAAACCGCGCAGGTTATCGCGGTACGCCTCCAGATCGTAGGCGAAAAAGTACATCGGCCGGCCCAGCAGGCTGTAATCAAACATCGCTGACGAGTAGTCGGTAATCAGCAGATCCGCAATCAGATACAGCTCCGAGATATCCGTGCCGTCCGCAGCCTCAAAAACAAAATCCGGCCAGCGGTTCCAGCGCTCGTGCTCCCGCACCATATAGTGATATTTGACAAGCAGGACATACTCCCCGCCGAATGCCTCCCGCATTTTTTCAAAATCCATTGCGGTTTCAAAGCGATAGTCGGCCGCGCTGTAAAAGGCGTCGTCCCGCCAGGTCGGCGCGTAGAGCATCACCTTTTTCTCCGGCGGCAGGCCGCAGGCCAGACGCGCCTTTTCCCGGATTCTGCCGATTTCTCCGCCGCACTCTGAATCCTGCCGGTCCCGATTTCTTTGTTCCGCCTCTGCGCCGCAGCGCTGCGCTGCATCTTTCCCTTCCGGGCTTTCTACACGGCGCGCCGCAACAAGAATGTCGTTTCGCGGATAGCCGATTTCCAGGATTCTCCCGCGAAAACCGAAAGCCCGCCGGAAAATCTCCGTGGAAAACGGGTTCTGCGAAACTAGGCAGTCCCAGCTTGCTGCATTCTTCCGGAACTCCCTCTGATATTCCCTAAGGTTTTCGCCGCCGGCCATGTGCAGAGAGGTGAGGTCAAGGCCCAGTTTTTTCAGCGGCGTGCCGTGCCAGGTTTGAATATAAAGCGTTTTTCTGCGCTTGATCATATAATTCTGAAACCGCGTATCCGACACCCAGACTCCTGCCCTGGCCATAATAAAATAGTATTTCAGCCTCGCGTTCTTCAGCGGACGGACGCCGTCCGGCAGTCCGCTGCGGTATTTTTCCGGCTCGTTCAGGATATAGTAGCACCGGAAACGGCGGGACAGCCCCCGGCGCACCAGCTCATTGCAGACCGCACGCGGGTTTCCGCCGGCATCCCTGCCGAGGCTGCTCTGAAATACTATGATGCGCCGATTTACCGGCAGACTGCGGGCAAGCAGCCGGTAGCCCGCAAGTATGGCCCGCTTCAGCAGGCATGCCGCCCTTTTGCGCGCGCTCTGCTCTGCACTCCCGGCTGGCTTTTCCTTTTCCAGGGACGGATTTCCCCCGGAATTTTCGCTCTGTTCCATCCATTCTCCTCTTTGCGTTTCTTTCCGAAAACGCTGCTTTGCCGAACCGTTTTCCACCGGTCACCGGCCGCCCCGTTTCCTTCCGCATACTGCTTTTTGACTTCCCCGGTGCCCGGTCTGCCGCCCTTTTTTCTCTGCGGAAAGACATCCTATTCTTTTCTGCCCCCTTGCCTTCGCTCCGAACGCAGTGCCAGGTCAGCGCGCAGTCCGAAGTCCCGCCCCGGAACGGCGCTGCAGTTATTTTACGTCTTCTCCTGCAGATCCGACTTGATCTTTGTTGTGGAGATGCCCTCCGTCCTCGGAAGATATACCACCTCGCAGTAGTCCTTCAGAAAATCAAAGCGCCCCTTCCAGTCGTCTCCCATAACAAATACATCCACCTTGTTTTTTACAACATCATCAATTTTCTGCTCCCAGTTGTATTCCGGCAGCACTTCGTCCACATAGCGGATCGACTCCAGGATCGTCTTCCTGTCCTCATAGCTGTAATACGCTGTTTTGTTTTTCACCGCGTTGAACTCGTCCGTTGACAGCACGACGATCAGATAATCGCCGAGCGCGCGAGCGCGGCGCAGTATATTGATATGACCTACATGCAGCAGGTCAAACGTACCGTAAGTGATTACCCGTTTCATTTTTGTACCCTTCCGCCCGCTTCTGCGGGCACACGCTCAGACCGTTTTTCCGGATTGCCCGGAATTCTTCCCAGGCCCTGCCTGCTGCTTCTCTGCCGGTCTGCGGACGAACCTTCTTATTTTCCGGACTCCGCCCCGCCTGCTTCCGTCTGTCCGTTTTCATTTGTCTCAACTATAGAAGCCAGATAAATCGGCCGGTTTTTTACCTCGAGATAGGTTTTGCCCAGATACTGCCCGAGAATGCCCATGCAGAAGAGCTGGACGCCGCTGACGCCGAGAATCATGCAGGCAAGGGACGGCCATCCCCCGACGGGATCGCCCCACACCAGCGTCTTGATAATAATAAACAGGATCGCAATAAACGCGGCAATGCAGAACAGCACCCCGATCAGCGAAACAAAAGCGAGCGGCGCCGTCGAGTAGCCGATAATTCCCTCGAGCGAATATTTCAGAAGCTTGCCGAACGACCATTTCGTCGTCCCGGCCGCGCGCTCCACATTTTCGTAAGGAATCCATTTTGTGCGGAAGCCGACCCAGCTGAAAATTCCCTTTGTGAAGCGGTTGCGTTCGCTCATCTGCAGCACGGCATTTACCATCTGCCGGCTCATCAGGCGGTAGTCAACCTCCCCGTCCACCACCTCGATCTTGCTCAGCTTCGCCAGAACACGGTAAAATTTCCGGGATACGAACGCACGCAGCTTCGGTTCGCCCGTCCGCGAAACGCGCTGCGCTGCGGCGCTGTCGAAGCCCTCCTCCCGGATGCTGCGGTACATCTCGATCAGCAGCTCCGGCGGATGCTGCAGATCCGCGTCGATCACCGCGACATAATCCCCGGTCGCATGCTCGAGCCCCGCGTACATCGCCGCCTCCTTTCCGAAATTTCTGGAAAAGGAGAGATAGCATACCCGCCGATCCTTCTCCCGCAGTTCTTTCATTTTCGCAAGCGTCCCGTCCGATGAGCCGTCATTGACAAAGAGAATTTCAAACTCCGCCTGCTCCTTCATGCGCTCGGCCACGCGGCAGATCTCCTCGTAAAACAGCCCGATTACTTCCTCCTCGTTAAAACAGGGGACAACCGCCGTTATTTTATCCTTTTTGTCCATAAAAATTTCCTCCCAAATCAAAGGCTGCGCCCCAGCGCGTTTTCCAGAAAGCGGAGCGAATCGGCGCGCAGCTCCTCAATCCGCCGCTTCACCCTTCCCGCATCCTTCAGGAAAAACTGTCCCATATCGCGGAATTCCTTCGTGTCGTGCAGAAGATGCCCGGCCAGCCCGAGCTGATCCAGCAGGTCGGAAATTCTGCTGCCGGTCTGCGAATGCAGCAGCGAAAGAAACGGTTTGTCGTAAATCAGTGAAAATACCGTCCCGTGGAAGGAATTCGTGAGGATGTATTCCGCTCCCGCAAGCTCCCCGAGAAATTCCCCCGGATGCTCCGTAAAAAACGGCTCCAGCTCATTATGGAAAATCTTTCCAGGTTTTCTCTGGATAACCGGCAGGCCCGTCACAACCGAAATGCGGTTTGCAAGCTGCACCAGCCTGCGGTTATTTTCCATCATATACACGAGAATATACTTTTCCCGCCGCTTTGTCGGAACAAAAAGCTCTTCATACTCCTCCCGCGTCAGCAGCAAAGTCGGGTCCAGCACGACCGGCACTTCTGCTCCGAACGCTTCGGAAACAGCGGCAGCAGCAGAGGGCTCCCGCACCGAAACCGCGTCAAAGCTGCGGATTGCCTCGCCGAAGACCTCGCGGTACTGCGCCGGAAACCGCTCCCTCCCAATGCTCACGGCGTAGGCAATTTTCCGCGAAGCCTTCTCGGCAAATCCCAGAAAATACGCCGGATCATAGCCGTCGGTGTGATCCGGATTCCAGATCTGATCGCTGCCGGCGATGTAGCAATCCAGCCCCGGCGGATTCTCCTCAAGCTCCCTGAAGGTGCGGTAATCTCCCTTCAGCTTAATATTATCCTGCAGGAACGCGCTGTATCTGGCATATCGGATCTTCAGCTGCCTTCTCCGCTTCCTCACGCCCCGCCGGGTCAGATACTGCCACCGCTTTGCACCGGTGTCCAGCTTCGGCACCTCGTACAGAACGTCGATCACCTTCGGATGATAGTTGACAACACACGGCTCCGCCCCGAGCTTCGCCAGGGTTTTCTGCAGCGCCCAGGTCTGAAGCGTCGCCCCGTAATTGTGGGCGCTGTGAAATGTGATTACTCCTGCTCTCATTGCCATACCCCGTGCGTACCGCAGGCCCGCCTGCGATACTGCTTTCTTTAAATGAATCAAAGGAATCTCTTTTGCGTGCCTTATATTCCCTTCACGACTCCTGGCGTTCCTCCTGTATCCGGGCCAGCTCGCGGTTCATCTCAAACCGCCCGTCCGGCTCAATCAGGACATCCACGCGCTCTTTTCGGAACGCCTCGCAGTCGAGCCCGGAAATCTCCGGGCTGCACACAACATAATCATACAGTTCCAGATGCTTTGCCACATACCGCACATTCTTGCGGTAACTGCGCTGATTATGGTACACAACATCCTTGTACCCGGTAAAATTGTAGATCTTCGGCACGTCAAAGCGCCCGATAATATGGTGCATCAGCCGATCCCGGTTCGAGGCGTTTACCACAAAATCAAAATGCTGCGCGCCGAAATATTTCCGCTTTTCAATTTCGGCAAGCTCGTTGATCCTGCGATCCGTCGCTCTGCCGTACCAGTTCAGCCAGAATGCGAAAATGCACGCGATCCTGCCGCGTACCGTATAATTGACGTCAAACTGCAGAGGCATGTAAAACTGTTTCCGGTCAAGCAGCGAAAGCTTGCGGCTCGCCTCCTTTACGTTCTGTCCCTTCATGCAGTAATAAAAGTTATAATGCTCTGAATCGTAAGCGTTATATCGCTTCATTCTCCGGTTTGTCGCCTTCTCATTGGCCAGCCCGTTAATCATGACAAGCACATTCTTTTTCCCGTTATGACGCACGGACTCCACGGAAAAACCCGGTTCCTCTCCCAGAAAAAAGCATTCGCAAACCTGCAGTGCCGTGTCCGCGCTGTCGTAAGGACAGAACCGTCTCCGGAACTGCGCATACTGCGCCGGAGCGTCGTCGCTGAGCTTTTCGAGCAGCGCCTCCACCGTGTCCGCCTGCGGCAGACCAAGCTCGTCCAGCCCGACATACATGCCGCGGTCGCTCAGATATGTCCGGCGGTCGTAGGTGAACAGCACGATTTTCTTTCCGGACACGGCATAATCGAACATAATGCTTGAGTAATCCGTGATCAGAAGATCCGTCGCATTCAGGAAATCATAGGTTTCGTACTGTTCCGGAAACGGGCGGATATGCTCGAAACCGCTGTAATCCATCCCTTCTTTTACATAGGGATGGAGCTTTACAAAAAGCACCTGGTGCTCGTCCAGTCCCGCGTCCAGCTCATAGAGATAATTGCTGATCTGCTCGATCTGCTTCTTGTTCTCCTTCTTGAACAGCAGCCCTCTCCAGGTCGGCATATAGGCCATCACCTGCATATCTGCGAGATCCAGCTCGTCCCGTATGGCGGCGTACCGCTCCGTGTCGAAAAATGCCGAATTGCGCGGGTAGCCCGACAGCATGATCTTTCCCTCGTAGAGCTCGCGCAGCATGTAATCATCCAGAAAAATATCCCTTGAAAATTCGTTCTGGTACAGCAGATAATCAGCAATCAGGAAATTCCGCTGAATGTTGCCGAGCGCATACTCCCTCTGCGGCACAATGCGCCCCATGGCCTTCAGCGGCGTGCCGTGCCAGGTATTCAGATATCTCTGCTCCGGCCTTTTGATATAGTAGCTCGGCAGACTCGTATCGGTCACAAGGTATTTTGCCGTCGCCAGCGCCTTCAGGTATTCTTTCGAATTATACGGAATAAAGTTCACAAAATCGACGCCGTACCGCGCCAGTTTCCCGGACCACGCCTCGATGAGATCCTCCTCCAGCGTGAGTGAGACCGACAGCTTCCGGAACTTTTCCCCGCACATTGCCCGCAGCATCGCAAATATATTTCCGGCGACGTCCTCCCCGTGCTTGGATTCGAACAGCACCTCGTTTTCCGACACCGGATATTTGAGGTAATATTTCGTATATTCCACATCCCTTGGCATGGAGAACAGCTTGAACAGAGGAATCTTCTCCCGGAGATAGCGCAGCTTGTGCTTCCGCTTCCAGAAGGATTTTCGCGAAGTCTTCCGCTCCCGGAAATAGGCCTTTACTCTGGCCTGCGCGCGCAGCAGCCCCAGCGGCGTCTTCTCGAGCCGGCGGAGGCGGCGGAGCATGCTTTTTTTGCTGCGGTACAGCCTCATCATTTCCTTGCTGCGCTCCGAGGAAGAATATTTCAGGTAGCGGTTCTCTCTCCAGCCGCTGAAATTTTTATCCATGAAATCCATGGAGCCGGTGACAAGCGCCTCCTTCAGCGCCAGCTTCCCCCGGTTTGCCGGATCGAGCACATTCTTCCGCCGGTCGTCAAACAGATTGTTGAAGCGCACGAGAAAATGCCGGATACAGATATATTCGATCTCCTCGTAAAATTCGCTGAAATGCCCGTTCGCCTTGAGGCTGTCCACCATAAGCTCCAGCGCAGGAATAATATCAAGCGTTTTTTCGCAGAGCGAATTCAGAAAGCTGGTCTCCGATGCGCGCCGGTAATTGTACAGATAATGCGGAACCACACCGATCTGCTGCGCGTCGCAGAGCACCGGATACATTATGGCGAGATCCTCGAAGCGCAGCCCCTGCGGGAATGGGTACTTTTCAATCAGACTCCTGCGGAACAGCTTGTCCCACGGGAACGGCGAAATATGCGTGAGTTCGAACTTGCGCTCATGCACATTGAAATCCGTCTCGTAGCTCACCGTGTAAGCCTTCGCCTTCGTGCGGTAGATCCGCTTGGTCAGAGGGCGTTCGCGCACCGTAAAATACCCGCAGAGAACGACGTCGTCGTTGTCCTGCTCCGCCTTTTTATAGAGTACCTCGCACATATTGAGCGCAAGGAAATCGTCACTGTCCGCAAAGAGCACATACTCTGCCGTCGCCTTCGACACCCCGTAATTTCTCGCCTGGCTCACGCCCTGATTTTCCGTGCGGTACACATAAAAAAAGTCGGGATATCTCTCGGCATAATCCCGCAGAATGTCGGATGAACTGTCCGTGCTCCCGTCATCAACCGCGATCACCTCAATATCCTTCATGGTCTGCCCGCACACGCTGTCCAGACAGATCCGAAGATAATGTTCCACATTATAAACCGGTATAATTATACTTACTTTCTTTTCCGACACAATTTAAGCCTCCATGCCGCGGATTGTCTCCTGCAGCGTTCCTGCCTATTCCTGCAATACAGATTATATCCGTTTATTTGTCGTTTATCAGCAATTCAAAAACTTAACAATGAAAGTCATACTTTTCGCCGCCGTACCCCCGCTCTCCCGGCGCCCTGCCCCTTCCTCCGCAGTAACAGAAGCCTCCGGCGGATGCGCATGATTTGCTTTGGTTTTTTTACTCCCTTCGGTCGTAAGCAAATCAGCGCTGGTATAATGTCTGG
>ERZ808040.366-NODE-366-length-41073-cov-6.027003_pt1 | contig 41073 bp, 41 predicted proteins | sample MGYA00380191_ERZ808040 | MGnify/ENA primary metagenome ERZ808040 (study PRJEB31490, sample SAMN06133395) | mouse gut metagenome | isolation source: J6 | host: mice | place: China: Chengdu | collected 2015-05 ...
GAATTGCAAGCAAAAGGAAGAAATGCGGGTATGACCCAGATTATCTTTATAAAGTGCTTGGAGGGCTGAATACAGGTCTTGATTGAGAAACAGAAGAAAAATTTGTTTATAGATTATTTATAAAGCATGCGTTTACCGTGACCTTTTGCATTCTTCGGCTTGCAATAAAATACCACATAGGATATACTGGACTTAAACAGAGAGTATGGGAAAAAATAATAATTTACAGTGTAGATTTGCGCCGTGCCGGACTTAGGGGACAGGCAGGAATGGAGGAAAATGGATTTATTATGTGCAGGATACGGTGCTGTTCCCGACACAGATTATTGTGACCAGGGAATTGAACGGGGAAGCACATATATGGCTGAAAGCCCTGTCTGGTGAGTTGCACAGGGAGCAGATGCGAAAGCTGCTTGAAAAAATAGAAAAGCTGAAGATGGGATTTGATAGGGAGCTTGCGGATTCGGTTCTGCAGGTGAGCATCGGAGCAAATAAACAGGTAGTGGAAGAACTGAGAGGGGATGAGAATATGTGTCAGGCATTATTGGATATCATGGAACCGGAAATTAATAAGATTAAAGAAAACGTTAAGGAAGAAGTAACCAGAGAAGTAACTAGAGAAGTAACCGAAGAAGTATCTAAAGCGTATACGCAGAAAGGGATAAAAAGCATTGTAACGGTTTTGCGCGGCTGTGGTCAGGGTAATGCAGAAATCATAAAGGCGATTGTAAAGGAATATGGCGTGTCAGCGGATGAGGCAGAAAATTATTTATAATTCATATCTCGTTTCGAATCCTGTGCGGCGGCTTGCTGCATCAGGATTTTTTTGCGCCTGAAGCATTGGCGCGAGCCTTTCCACGGCGGAGAATAGGCAAACCAGTATTTTCAGTAAATGAAAAAAATATCGACATGCTGTACAATGACATCTATATCCTGACAGAATTGATACAGGATGACATTCAGTACTATATCTATTACCAGACTAAGAGCATAGAGCTGCTCAGACTCCAGTTGAATAAAGAAGTGGAGCGCGTCATTCTCATCAGTATTCTGCTGGGCGGCTGTATCGTGGCGGCGGTGATTCTGATCACCAGCGCGATCTTAAACAGCATCACAAAGCCGATTCAGGAATTGTGCGGCATTACGAGCAGGATTGCGGAGGGCAATTTCTCAGACCGCGTGCGGGTGCAGACGGAGGATGAGCTGGAAGTACTCTCAGACAGTGTAAATGACATGTCCGAAAATCTTGAGGTGATGGTAAACCAGATCAAGGAGGATGAGCGCAAGATGCGCCATGCGGAGCTTCGGCTCTTGCAGGAACAGATTAATCCGCATTTTCTGTACAACACGCTCGACACGATTGTCTGGCTGATCGAGGGTGACGATCCCGACAAGGCAGTGGATGTCGTTGTGGCGCTCTCGGAATTTTTCCGTCTGGTGCTCAGCAAAGGGAAGGAAACGATCTCAATACGGGAGGAGAAGGAGCATATCCGCGGCTATCTTGAAATCCAGCAGGTGCGCTATCAGGACATTCTCGACTATGAGATTGCCATTTCGCCGGAGCTGGACACCTATAAAATACTAAAGCTGACCTTGCAGCCGCTTGTCGAAAATTCGCTGTACCACGGAATTAAGTACAAGCGGGCAAAAGGGAAAATCTGGGTAACAGGCGTGTTGCAGCGCGGGACGGTGCCCAAGGAGGATACGATTCTTCTGTGTGTGCAGGACAACGGAATCGGCATGGATGCCGGCGAGGTGAAACGCTTGCAGGCAGAGATCGCAAAGCCCTGCAAGGAGACAGAGAAAGGATTTGTGCTGGCAAATGTAAATGAGCGCATTCGCATGAATTTTGGCATGGAATACGGTATGACCATCGAGTCGGAAAAAGGCGCAGGTACCAAAGTCAGCATTGTGATACCTGCCGTGAAGCTGCTGCGGGAGGGCGGACAGGAGGACTGCGTATGAAATGGATGTCAGAAAGGTTGGCAAGAACAGGCAAAGCGCTGATTTTTGGTCATGTAGGCGCATGTATTATATTGGTGTGTATTCTGCCTGTTCTATTTATCGGACACCGTTTTTTTCAGGGCTTTAATATCAAAATAGAACAGATGCCCGCCGAGACGGAGGACTTGATCGTCGTTGGCTTTTCCCAGCTTGGCAGCGAATCTGGCTGGCGCACTGCGCACACGGCATCCATACAGCAGGCGTTGACAAAGGATGCAGGCTATTTTTTGATTTTTAACAATGCCCGCCAGATGCAGGACAATCAAATTAAGGCAATCCGCAGTTTTATTTCCCAGCGGGTAGATTATATCGTGTTTGCGCCGGTGATTGAGGACGGCTGGGATACTGTGTTACAGGAGGCAAAAAGCGCTGGAATCCCAGTGATTGTCACGGACCGCAGGGTCAGTGTGCAGGACGACTCACTCTACACGGCATAGATTGGGACGGATGCCGAGGAGGAGGGAAAAAGGGCGGGAAGATGGCTCGAATCCTATCTGGCGCAAAAACAGCGTCTGTCGGAGGATATCAACATTGTCGTCTTAGAGGGAACGGTTGGTTCCACGGCGGAGATTGGCAGGAGCAAAGGCTTTGATGAGATTGCCGCAGGACATGACAACTGGAAGATTCTCGAGTCTGTCGCAGCGGAATTTACAGCGAACAAAGCCAAGGAAGTAATGCGCAGCGTGCTCAGGCGCTATCCTGAGATGGACGTGCTCATCTCGCAGAATGATGACATGACGATGGGTGCCATTGAGGCGATGCAGGAGGCAGGCATCCGTTTTGGAGAAGGCGGCGACGTGACAGTCATCTCGTTTGACGCGACGAGGGATGCGCTTGAGCTGGTCAAAGAGGGACGCATCAATGTCGATGTGGAGTGCAATCCGGTGCAGGGCGCTTATGTCGAAGAGGTCATACAGAAGCTGGAAAAAGGGGAGCCGGTGGAGAAGCACTATGTCGTGGAGGAAAAGGTATTTACCAGAGAAAATGCCGCAGAATTTCTTGAAAATCGGAAGTATTAGGCGGGAGAGGGAAAACAGACGTTAAAAGTATTTTTGGTGGAGGATGAAAGCATTGTCAGAGAAGGGCTGAAAAACAATATTCCGTGGCAGGAATACGGCTATCAGTTTACAGGAGAGGCGAGCGACGGGGAGATGGCGCTCCCAATGATACGCAAAATTCGTCCCGATGTTCTGATTACCGACATTAAAATGTCATTTATGGACGGGCTTGCCCTGAGCCAGATCGTGACACAGGAAATTCCAGAGATCAAGATTGTCATTATCAGCGGATACGATGAATTTGAGTATGCGCAGCAGGCAATCCGCGTCGGAGTGGAGCAGTATCTGCTAAAGCCCATCACAAAAGGCACGCTCAAAAAGGTGCTTCTCGAGATTCGGGAAAAGATCGAGAGCGAGCAGGAACAGAAAAATTATCTCGAAACCTTTCAGAACGAGATGAAAGAATATGAAAATTACGCCCGCAGGAGCTTTCTTGAAAAAGTGTTTGGCGGCGTGTTTACAGTCCAGCAGATTTATGAGGAGGCAGCCAAACTTTCGCTGGACTTGGATGGTCCCTGCTATAATCTTATCTTGTTGAATTTGCAGGTGAAACGCCAGAATCCAGAATATGCGATGCAGGAGCCAGAGGGTGTCGAGCAGGTGCGTGAGGCGCTGTTTCGCTATTTTATGCGTTTTCCCGAATACCTGATATTTCAGTGGAATATCAGTCTGTACGGCGTTTTGATCAAAGGCGAAGCAGCCCAGATGGAACAGCTGCGGACGCAGTGTGTCCAGAATATTGAGAACATCTGCTCGCAGGAAGCCTTCTCGATGGAGTGGTATGCGGCAGTGGGTGAGCCAGTGGAGCGTCTGTCACTGCTGCCGGCTTGCTATGCGAAGGTCAACCATATTCTTGCGCACCGGTTTTTCAGCCCGCAGCGCCACATTCTCACTGAGCAGGACGCAGAAGAGCTTCTGACAGGAAAGGACATCAAGAGTTTTGCGTCAGTGGACAGTGCAAAGGTCAATCCAGATATTATTTATGGTTTTTTGCGGGAAGGGAAACAGGCAGAAATTACAGATTTTGTAAGCGGTTATCTCGCAGGTGTAAAGGACGCGCTGGAATTGCGCCTGTTCCGCGATTAGCTGCTGTTAAACATACGTTTTACAACGATTCATTATATGCAGATGCTCGGGGTGAGCCAGCAGGATTTTCTGCCGGAAGACGATGATGCCAAGGTGAGTGAAGCGTCGGGCAGCGGAGGCAGCATAGACGCCTATATGCAGGAGCTTTTGGAGCGCGCGCTCGCACTGCGCGACAGGGAGAGTGAGAATCAAGGCAAGCATGTGCTCAAAAAGGGCTTGAAATACATCGAGGAGAATTTCAGTGAGGAGTCCCTTTCGCTCAACAGTGTGGCGGGCGCAATCGGGGTCAGCGGCAATTATTTCAGCAGCATTTTCAGTCAGGAAATGCAGATGACCTTTATCGAGTATGTCACCAAAAAGCGTATGGAAAAGGCAAAAAAACTCCTCGTCCAGACACATCTGCATTCCAGTGAGATTGCGGGCGAAGTGGGGTATAAAGATCCGCACTATTTTAGTTTTGTATTCAAAAAGACCGTGGGCTGTACACCCAGAGAGTACCGTAGTGGGAAGTAACGAACATTTTTACAATACTATACAGGCGGTGCGGAGCTTCGTTTGATCACGAGCTGCCAAGGGGACTTTTGCACGGAGACAGAAGTTCCTTTGATTAGATTGATGACAGCCTCGGCGGCAGTGATTCCCAGATCATGCTCTCTCTGTGTATAGTGTGTGATCTGCACTGCGGACAAATCGCTAAGATAAGAGCAGTCAAAACAGACCACGCTCACATCCTTTGGAACGCGCACATTTCTGGAATACAGTTCTTTGATCAGCCAGTAGGCGATTTCGTCATTGCAGCAGACAATGGCAGTGACGGTCTTGAGCTGTCCTGAGAGAAAATCAGATAAAAATCCTGTGTCCTGCTGCTTCTCCAATGCGGTGAGCTGATGCGTGTCAAAACTGCACAGATACGCCTCGCAGGACAGAAGCCGCGCATCCCGCAGGGCAGACAGCAATCCAAAGCGCTGTTCAGTGCTCTGCATATCATCGCTGTTGAAAATCCCGCCTATTTTCTGGTGTCCCAGCGATACAAGGTATGCTGCCAGCGCATAGCCGCCATTGTAGTTGTCATCCTTGACGGCGGGAATGTCAGGCAGGTTGCTGTAGCTTCCACGGAAAAACAAAAGGGCAGCATTTCTTTGTATCAGACGCTGGTAGAGGTCATGGTTTGGCGTGGGAAAGCTGGTCTTACAGCCTTCACTGATGATTCCGCATACTGTATTTTCTTTATTCTGAGAATGAATTTCAGGGTTCCGCTCACCATTCGTTTCTATATTTTCCAGTAAAAATTCAAGGATTTCGCGCTCTTTGCTGATTTGATTTTCTGTTACATATACTGTCCACGAAAAACCGTGCTTTTGCAGCGTGCCGCACAAGTCAGCAAGAAGCCTCGGATAGATATATTCTGTGTTGGAGGAAACCAGTATGGCAATCTGGTTTCCTCTTTTTTGATACAGGTCTGGGACAGCATAGGAGCCGCTTCCCTGACGCTTTTGGATGAGGTGCTCTTCCTCCAAGACAGAGAGCGCCTTTCGGACGGTCTGGCGGCTGACATGGTACATCTGGCAGAGCGCCGCTTCCGTCGGGAGCTGGAAAACCGTATTTTGCTGGTTTTTCTGGATTAAGTTTTTGAGCTGGCTGGCAAGCTGGATATATTTTGCGGACATGGGGAAAATTCCTTTTCTTGAAATAAGGAACTGTAGAAAAATAACTGACGCATCTTGACTTGGCTATTTCTCCGATTATGCATGTTAAAAAGCCTCGCCGTAGCCCGCTACGACTACGTTTTTTGACATACATCCTCGAAGAAATATCCTGCGCAATCTACATCACTTATTTTCCTACAATTCCTAAAGTCTGTCTAAATGCCACTATATTTTACCACAGACACGCGCGCGATGCCAGTCAATTTTTTACAGGATCATACGATTTGTGCGTCTATTGTTACTGTTTACAGGCAGGAATGCGCTGGACTGCGCATTCCGTGAAAAAACGTACAGCTTGAAAAGTAAAAATCCATTTGCGAAGCAAATTTTGCATGGATTTTTACTCGTTACTGGCACGGAGTGAACAGTAACCGTCTATTTATGCCATAAACAAGAATCACTCCTGTTATGACATTAACAGCAATTCCTAATACAATCATTCTGCCTGTCAATTCCATTCCGTTGTATCCAGAAAAAGCATACAGATAATACATAAAATCTATAAACGCTATGTAACTGCCAAAAAACTGACTGAATAAATTATTGACTAATAAAATGATCAGAGAAGCGCACATCATACTGGATATATTTGACATATACAAGGATAAAAGCACTAGAAACAAAACCAATGTTGTCTGCGGAAAAACTAATAACAACATTTGCAACAAATATTCCTGTGCAGAATCAAAGATCTGACTGCCCCATAAAAGGAAACCCGTCACAATGCTGACGATTACCACAAACAAAAAACAGATTAGCGCAACTGTGAGAATACTGACAGTTTTGGCGGTTAAAAGCTGTTTTTTGGAAACGCCATTCAACAAAGGCTGCCGAAACATACCGCTTGCCTTCTCCCCGCAAATCAGTACTGCGCTGATAAAGCTAAGGAATAGTGTTCCGACTATATCAACATAGGACTGCATACACATGGTTGGAAATTTACCACCTGCATAATATTCCGCGGCGAAATTCTCCGTGTCGAAATTCGACATGTCATGATCTTCAAAACTGCCTGCCAAACCAAGCGCATTGGAGATGATCATTACTGCCATTACGACAAAAAATAAGTATACGATCTTTTGCTTTTTCAGCCGTGCAAATTGAATATTCAATAATCTTCTAATCATTTTTTACCTCTCTCAAAAATCTATTTTTTGTGTTCTGTACAGGGATATTTGAAAAAAAGCAATGCCGTACAGTATCATAACGGATATGCCTATAAGCAGTTCGCTAAATGGAATTTTCTGATACTCATAAGCAAACGTCCAAAGGTTAAGGTAATATCCAACCCATATTTTTTGTAAGAAAGCAATGTTGGAACCGTAAATAAATTGGTCAGCCAATAGATAAATAACTACCCCAAATATGGTTTTCCACGCATTGCGGCTACAGATACAAAGTGTAACGATCCCAAGCGTTATCACGGACATATAGATACCCGATGACAGATATTTTATCATGGTTCTGATAAAGGCTGTCTGTTCAAAGATTTCACAGCCCCAACGCATAAAGGCTGTTATGTAATTGATAATAGCCACCAACAAAACAAAAATCATTGACATACTAACAGCAACATCGATTTTTGAACGTATCATTCTGCTGCGGTTTTCCCCATGCAGTAACGGCTGGTAGAGCATTTTGTTTTGATCTTCTTCACAAATAAACTGTGTCAGCAGAAATGCATGAAAAAGAATTCCCACTGTCCCGGCATAAAACCGCATCATAAATTCGGGGAAATTTTTTCTCCCGACAATTCCAATATTGATATTCAGCATTTCTTCCATTTGCGGCGTCGATATAAGAAAAGCGTAAAAGAAAGAAGCTGTAAAAAAGCAGGCAAAGAAAATGTAAATCAATTTTTGTCTGTATAGTGTTTTTGCATAGAATCTTGTCAATGGATACATGGCTTAAACTCCCCCTGTCAGTTTTAGAAAAAGATCCTGCAATGAGTGTTTCCGCATGGAAAGATCGTGAATATGCAAATGGTTTGCTACAAGGTTTTTCACAAATTCATCAAAACAGATATTTTCAAGTCTGATTGTAAACTGATTTCCTTTCTGTGAAACCAAACGGATTCCTTTACACTCGGAGAGGACCCTCCGTGCAGCGTTTGTTTCTTCCAGTATGCAGTCCACGATATTTGTTGTTTCGGATAAAATGTTTTCCGTTTTTCCCTGCAAGATACTTTTGCCCTTATCCAAAATTAAAATATCGGTACAGAATTTTTCCATATCATGCAGTTGGTGTGATGAAACAATAAATGTTGTGTTTCGTTCTTCCGCCATCTCGCAGATCAGGCGGTATAAGTTTATCTGTCCCTGCGGGTCTAATCCGTTTGCCGGTTCATCTAAAATAATCAGTTTTGGCTGTCCTAACATAGCCCTTGCCAATGCCAGTCTTTGTTTCATTCCAAGAGAAAACTTTTTCACTTTCTTTTCAGCCTGTGAACCAAGTCCGACATAATCAAGCAATTCGAGAACCTGCCCGTTTGGGATATTATCATATAAATGTGCAAAACATTCTATATTTTCTCTTGCAGTCAGTTCCTGATAAAAACTGGGGGTGTCAAGTGCCGCCCCAACCTTTGACAATGCCAGTCCGGGATTTTCGTCTAAGGATACGTTGTCTATGACGATTTTCCCATTATCTTTGGAACACAAATTTGTAATCATCTTTAATGTCGTCGTTTTGCCCGCCCCGTTTGTCCCCAATAGTCCCATGATATTTCCGGGTGCAAGCTCAAAGCATACATTCTGAACAGCAGTTTCCGAATCGAACCTGTTCGATTTTTTGTATGCTTTCCTTAGATTTTTTACACTGATTATTTTCTCCATTTTTTCACCCTCCCAATGATTAAGAATAATACGATTCCAATTACTTCTCCAAGGGCATTGCCTGTAAATCCCTGCATATGGAATACGTCTTCCCACATATAATCTCCCGTAATTCGTTTTGTGACATAGTTTCCTATGATTACCAAGAACAGGAACAATGCGATGCAGTCCCAAATATTCCATTTTAAGAATGTTCTTGCAAGCACTGGAAACCAGAGGACAAAAAGCCATAACAGCAGGATAGGTACACCATAACGGAAAAGCCAAAATGTCCCTGTTCCCATCAGATAATACTGGGTAATCTGTATGACAGAAAGCAGGACAAGCATCCCAATGCTTATTACTGCCATTGCAATACAGCCTTTATTCTTTTTGCAGGTTGAAAGCGTATATAGTAAGGCGTCTGCAAACAGACAGGAACTTCCAGCAATCAAAGACCACGTAATTGCGTTGTTTACCGCCAAATCCACAATCAGACAGACCAGTATTGCAATAAAGCTAAGACAACCTAAGCCATATAACAGATACATTTTTTTTGTTTTATGCAAAAATCTTTTTACATCTGAAATCTCTGCCTGCGGCGTTTCCATTTCCAGATGACAAGCCATATCGTGATAGATCTCGCTGCATTCTGTGCAATGTGCTAAATGGTTATCAATGCTCTTTTTAGAGACATCACTTACCATTCCGTCAACATAGAGAGGAAGTAAATCTTTTACAATCTCACAAGCTAATTCTTTTTCTTTTATATCCATTATTTCCATTTCTTCATTCCTTCCATTATTTTCTGTTTTCCCCGGTAATAAGTTACCCTCGCCCAGTTTTCCGTTTTTCCCAAAATAGCCGCAATTTCGGAAAAATGTAGTTCTCCTGCCAATCGCAAATACATGACTTCTCTTGTTGTGTCATCAAGGTTGTGCATCAGGCGGAAAATTTCTACTTTTTCTAAATTGTCAAGGCTTTTACTTTCAACATTTTCTGTGGAAGGTATCATATCGTCCAGTGGGGCGGTTTTGTGCCTGCTTCTTTTTTCCAGCTCTTTGTACCATATTTTTTGGGCGATACCGCATAGCCAGACGGAAATTTTACAATCTCCCCTAAACTTGTCAATCCCCTTAATTGCCTGAAAGAATGTTTCCTGCGTCAGTTCCTCGGCAAGTGAGCTGTCCTGCGTTAAGCCGCATAGATATTTATAGATTATGGCGGCGTTTTCACGGTATATTTCATCAATTTTTTCTTTATCCATATCAGCACCTCATATTACAGATAAAATCTGTAATCATATATTGTTAGTTCTTTTCAAGTGCGATTTGTTACAAACTTTTTTAAATTTTTTTACTCTCAGCCATATATATAATCATATACGGTCAGGCAGATAAAACAAGCAAAAAAACTGGGAAAAAGCAGATCACAGGAACGCTTTAATTTAAGCGTTAAAGCTGTATAACAGCAATAATACTTTACACCTTTTGTACAATCTATTATAATTAAAATGTAACAATCAATACAGATTGTAAGAAAGATGGGTGATGATATGTCATTGGAAGAGCAGAAAGAGGTAGCAATTAATCGATATGTGGATTTGATGAGAATAAAGGCTCATGAGACAGGAGAAAATAAAGAGCTTGATTATCAAATCAAAGTCGCAAAAGTTAAATTATCAAGTTTTGGGATTGATTATTCAGAACTTGATTTCTAAGAGCAAGGAACTGTCAATAAATTACTCATCAATTTGGCTTGTATAAATGTCCAATTAACAAGTTATTAATTGACAATTCCTAAGCATGAAATAACAGCAGCCATAAAAGGGCTGTTGTTATTTCATTTTAGTGGATGATACAGGTCTCTTACCCTTATGCAACGCATATTTTCCAAGCCGCAACGCAAAGTTGCCGTCAATTCAACTGTTGTTGGTAGTATGCAACCAGCAAATTGTAGTATTTTCTTAGTGGAGGTGATGAATGTGGACATAGCACAAAGACTTCAGGAGCTGCGGAAAAAAGCAGGTTATTCGCAGGAGCAGGTAGCTGAACTTATGGAACTTTCGAGACAGGCGGTCTCCAAATGGGAGAGCGGAGTTTCCCAAAGTTAAAGATACTACACCAAACATAACAACACCACGCTTATACGGGACTTAGCACACCCCAAAAGAACATACAGAAATCCCCCATAAGCAACAAGGTTTGCTTTATGTGGGATTTCTTGTTTTAATTGTCGTTTTTGAAATTATTCAACAGTCTCAATAGAATCCACAATGCTCATTCTTGCAATAGAACGCAGAGGAATTGCCGTTGCAAGCAGGCAGGCCACAATAGAAATAATCGCAGCTTCCACAATCGCCATAACCGGAACAGCGACAAGCTGTAAAGCATCGGTCTGTGCTGCTCCGACAAAGATACAGCAGACATAGCCAAACACCATTCCAATCACTGACGCAATGATACCGTAATAAGCGCCCTCCCACAGAAATGTTTTATAAAGGCTTGCGGCACTCATTCCAATAGCCCGCTGCATCCCGATTTCACCGACACGAGTATGAATATTGCTGTAAACGGTATTGATGATGTTCAGGATGCCAATGATACCGATAAAGATGATAAGCACCCAGCACAGCATTTTGATCTGTGCAAAGCTTTCTATCATCTCATTGCTGCTTTGGAGATAGGAAAGCCAATGTGTTCCTGGATAATTGCTGCACCAGCTATCCAACCAGCTTTCAAAGGTATCTGTATCGGCGTTATCCTGTAATGTAGGATAGACTTCTGAATAACTGTCGTTTCCGAGCAGTAAACAGTATATTTCGTCATTCACGATGAGTTGAACACCATTCGTAAAGCCATCATTATTGATTGTGATTGCTGTATCGATCAATCCTAATACACGAAGTGTTCTGTCTCCCAGTTGAATGGTATCACCTACGGTAAGATCAGTCTGCTGAACAGTTGTATCTCCATAAGAAAAGGCAATGGGATTTTTTACAAGGCAGCCTGTTCCATCTTTCAAAGCCTGTTTATCCTGAGCAGACAAGTTAGGAGCATAGATTTGTAATTGTGCTTCATCCACATTTACAAGCTGCAAGGTTTCATGGCTCTGTACGGAAAGATCAGTTTCAAAGGGCAGTATATCACCGGCACCTGGCATAAATACAGAAAGCCGTGTAGTGGAAACACTTTCTACTGCGTCATTTTCCGTTAATGTTTTTACGGCTTCTGATGGGATGCCGACGGTTTCGTTTGTAACTGCATAATCGCTGAAATACATATCCTGAACGGAGCTGCTGGCATCAAGCAACCCCGTAAAGCTCTGCAAGGCAACAAATACGGTAATACTCATAACCAACGATAGAATGGTAACTATTGTTCTTCCGCACCCACGTTTCAGGTTGAGCCTTGCATAATAGGATTCAAAGTTGCGGATTTTGCGGTTCCTTTTTACCTTGCGCTTGATCTTTACAGCCTGCCCTGACATAGCAACCGTCGGAGATACATGGGATGCGTACCGGGCAGCAGGAAAGGCAGCCAGCAGAGCAAATAGAAGTGTGACCGCAATACTTGCAAAGAGCATAGGCAATTTTACTGTACTGGCGGTGTTGATTGCAGAGTTCAATTCGGAAACACTATTTGTCATAAATAGATCGGGGTTAAGAAGCCCCGTGGCTGCAATCAAAACACCTTTTGCCGACAATGTGCCGAGTAGCAATCCGATAGGAATACCGGCTCCACAGAGAATCAAAAGCTGCAAGGAAACCAAACGATAGATTTGCCCTTTTTCTCCACCAATCGCACGAAGTGTTCCGTATTCTTTAATACGTTTTGTGATAGAGATTTTCAGAATGTTGTAGATTACCAGTCCAGCCGCCAGCAAGACCAGCACACCCACTAAAATGCACGCCATAGCCATAAATGAAAATCCTGTGCTGGTATCACTGTCTGCCGCTTCATCATAGGAAATGCCGATAGCGTCAAGCAAGACCCAGTTATACTGGATATACCGTTCACCCACATTCAGATCCTCTGCGAGAGCATAAATAATACTTTGAAAATTCTGCTTGTCATAAGTCTTAAAATCTGTGGAATAAAGCAGATATTCTTCTGGCAACAGTTTTTCTGCGGTTCCCTCTCCAACAATCCCCTTAACTGTACCCGATGCGTAACCGATATAACTGCTTTCCAAAATGCCCGTCAATACAAAATCAGCAGAATATTCTAACTCAGGCAGTGATCCATCCATAACAGACACACGCAAATCCAAAGAAACGGTATCACCAATTACAGCGTCCAATCCAAGATATTGAAGCGCATCTTCCGACAAGGCAATCTCATTCGCTGTTTCTGGTAATCGTCCCTCTTTTACGTTTCCGATTGCCGGGTACATAGATAATGCGTTATCGTGATATTCCCAGAGATATAAAGACAAACTACTGTTGCTTAGCGGTATGCTGCCTATAAAGACCGTATCACCTACATCATATAGGCGAGCATCTTCATGCAGCCTTTGTGCCTGTTCCTTGTCAAGCTGATGGAAGGTTACATAACGATTTCCGTTCAGACCCGCCGCCTGCTGGGTACGCATAGATTGTAATATACCAATAGACTGGCCGACCACTGTTGTCATAATCGTGGACATGATAACCGCAACCAAGATCAGGATTGCCGTGATTTTCTGGGCTTTTAGTTCTTTCCATGCGAGAGCTAAATAAGATTTCATCTTGCTGTCACCTCCGAAAGAACACCGTCCACAATTACAAATTGCCGGTCTGCCATTCTTGCAATGCGGCTGTCGTGAGTGATGATAACCAGTGTTTTGCCCATCTTTTTCCATACGCTTTGAAGCATTTCCATAACCTCACCTCCGCTTTTGCTGTCCAGATTTCCTGTCGGTTCATCAGCAAAAATAATATCCGGCTTTGCAATCAGGGCGCGTGCAATCGCTACACGCTGTTGCTGACCGCCGGAAAGTTCATGGGGCAAATGGGTCATCCGTTCACGGATGCCTAACAAATCCGTAAGCTGATTCAGATATGCTTCGTCCGGCTGTTTTTTGTCCAAAAGCAGAGGCATAATGATGTTTTCTTTTGCGGTCAGCACAGGGAGAAGATTGAATTGCTGAAAGATAAATCCGATGCGCTGACGGCGAAATGCGGACAATTCTTTGTCATTGAAACGATAGATGTCTTTCCCATCGTATGTCAGACTGCCGGAAGTCGGCTTATCCAGCCCTGACAGCAAATGGAGCAAGGTGCTTTTACCGCTGCCAGACGGCCCCATAATAGAGATAAAGTCGCTGGATGCAATTTCAAGGTTGACTTTATCCAACGCAACAACACGGTTCTCGCCGCTGCCGTAAATTTTCGATAATTCTTTTGCTTCAATATTCATAAAAAACACTCTCCTTATCCGTGATATAAGGAGAGTGTAAAACATAAATCTCAAAAAACGCTCAAGGTTTCTGATTTATTTGAAAAGAAGCAACAGCCGTTGCACCATAACCTTTTTTGTTTTCTAGTGTAAGCGTTCCTCCATGTTTCAGACATAGTATCTGACTGCTGTATAACCCCATGCCAAAGTGTGCGGAATCTTCTTTCATTTTTCCAAACGGTTTCGGGCCGCTCTGTATTAACTCCACTGGATAACCTGGGCCATCATCTGTAACTGATAGATGCAAAAAGTTCCTTTTCTGCTCCACAAGAATTGTGATTTTACTTTTTGCAAACCGGGCTGCATTTCCAATCAGATTTTCTGCAACAGTTAAAACCATTCCATGATCTAATAGTATCGTCCCCTTATCAGGTGTGGACACGGACAGTTCTAATGCTCCTGCAAAAATTTTAGCTGTTTCCTCTAATTCAGAATGTAGCAGAGAATAGGAACACTCACTTATCCTCACCGGCATTTGTCCTAATCGCTGGATGCTACTCATAGCTTCTACGTACTGTTCAATCCGTAATGTGTAGTTTTCCAATCTGTCAATAGCTTGTTCATCTGCTGTGCCCTGCCGCAGCAATTTTACAGTCCCCTTTAAAACCGTAATTGGATTGCGTAAGTCATGGGAAAAGGCGGCATTTAGCCTTTTGCGTTCCTCTGCCTGCCGCCATAGTTCCTGATTCGATTTCAGAAGTTCTTCACGCATAGTATCAAAGGCGGCGCAGAGCTGCCCCAATTCATCATCAAAATGGACAGGCATAGAAAAGTCAAGGTCATGGTTCTGAATCCGCGAAATCCCATTCCGCAACGTGGAAATCGGCTGCTTTAATTTGATATGATAGTATAATACGCCAGATAGAGTCAGCCCACCCATAGGTAGAGCAATGCAGGACACAATCTGAATGATACCAAGCATGGACAATATATTTTGCTGTGCCTCCGTGGGTGCCTCCAGTTTAACGATGGAACCGTCTGCTAAAATTTCTATTCCACCAGAAGGAAAGAAGCTGCTGATTGAATTGCATATCATAAAGACTAAGCCTAACAGCAGGAGCGCCACCAAGACACAGAAAGCAGACAGAACGAGAAAAGTTCTCTTTAATTCCATATTTTTCAGACGTTCCAACGATAACCACACCCCCAAACTGTATCAATATAACTGTGGAGAGTACAGCCAGCCAGCTTCGCCCGTATTTTTCTGATATGTTCCATGACAGTATCACTGTTACCCTCACCGTCAAGCCCCCACACCGTTTCATAAATCCGTTCCCGGTCAAATACCTGTCCGGCATTCAGCGAAAGCAACTCCACAATATCAAATTCCCTTTTTGATAAAGCAACAGATTCACCTGCGACTGTGACAGTTCGGGCTGAATAGTCAATCGCCAGTTCACCAAAGAAGCGAATTGTAGCTTTATTCCGGTGTCGCTGCTCCCTCCTCAGATGTGCGGCAACTCTTGCCCCTAATTCGTCCAAATCAAAAGGCTTAATGATATAATCATCTGCCCCTGCCTGAAAACCCATGATTTTATCGGCAGATTCAATCCTTGCTGTCAAAAAAAGGATAGGGCAAGTAATAAGCTCCCGAATTTTCTGGCAAAGGGTCAATCCGTCTATATCCGGTATATTGATGTCGAGCAGGATTAAATCGGGCTGTCTTGCTAATTTTTGAAGTGCTTCATTTCCGCAATAAGCGGTCGACACCTCATATTGAGAAGAAAAATAACTCGCCATCATATCTACAATTCCCGGTTCATCATCAACAATAAGAAGCCTTTGTTTCATGCTATCATCTCCATTTGCAATTCATAATATTTATCGTAACAGCCAAATCTCAAAAAACGCTCAAACTTTTGCCGTCAGGAAAGTATAAAATCAATAGACTGATAAATTTATTATAATATTACTCTGCTGATACAGCCAGTCCGTAAATTCTTTCGGGCTGGCTGTCTTTTCTTTTACAGCCTTTTTTCTCTTCAATGCTTCTTTCTTGAACGCTTCAAAAGCAGTCAGCATTTCTTCCAGCCGGTCAGCCGGGAATCCCGCTGTCCTCTTCGCTTTGTTGATCTTATTACGCCAGTTCTGGCACTCGTTTTTATAAAGCAAATCGTAGTTGTTTTCCCTTGCCCTCTCGTCAAACTCCCTCTTGTTTTGAAGCGCCTGTGCTTTGCGGCACTTATCGCTGCACAGCTCATACCGCTGGCTCTTTGCCAGAAAATATTTCCCGCAGACCTTGCACTGCCGGAAGCAAAGCCCCCAGTCATTCAGCCTGTTCAGATAATAGGTAATCAACGGGTAGAGGGACGCATAGGCAGACACACATTCTTCTGTGCGCCGGTTGTCCGGGAACCAGAGGTCAAGCCGGGTATCTTCTGATGGTGCGCCTTTGAAATAAAGGCTGCCAGCTTGAAAATGTTTCGGTTTTCCTGTCTCCCTGTCAAAGCTCATGGCTTCGTTATGGAATACCCCGGTCAGGCTGCTCATTTTATCCATGAAGCGGTCACAGGCAGCGTTACGGTCACGGGGTTCTCTGGAAAGCAGATAGCTGTTCCAGATACGGAACGCCACATACATTTTCAGAGGGTCATTGCTAAGATATTTTCCCCAGAGAAATTCGCTTGCCGCCTGCTCCAGCTCCGGCTGTTTCCATCGGTTGGAGTGGAGGGCTTGCCGCAGTGGAGAAAGCCCGTATAAGTTCCAATCTCTGTCCGTGTCACGCTCAAAGTTTATCAAAAAAGTTCCCAGCGGGCGTGTCATATCACAAAGCACCTCTGCGTTTTGGCTCCCGTTCAGCTGGAAGCGGATCTGCTGTTCTTCCCCAATCAAAATCCGCTCTTTCATTTTCTTCCTGTCCAGCGTCAGGACAAACAAAATCCTCTCAAAACATGGCTCATGCCGTATAAACTGATTCTCCATCCCTATCCCTGCCTTTATCTATGGTAATTATATAATTCAGTTATATCCGTTACACTCATGGTATCGCAGAAGCGTTGTTTTGTCAAGGATAGTCCGCTATGATGATTGTAGTTGGTAATTTCGTGCCATACAGTACCTTGACAAGTGAATGACCGTCCAAAAGGGATATGACCGGCAGGAGAAGTGACGCATCCGGCGCACCAATGCAGGGAAACACCGCAGGAATGGGGCAGGAAAACGGCTTTTGGGGAGAACGGCAACAGGAAGCATTTTAACCTATTTGATTTATGGGAGGAACAGAATGAACGATAAAAAGAGATTGAACAGCTACGAGGATTTACTGCTGGTTTTGGATGCGGCGGACATTCAGCGGATTATGGGAATTTCAAGAGCGAGCGCCTATGAGCTGGTACACACACCCGGCTTTCCGGCGTTCCGCAGGGGCAGGCTTATCAAGGTCAGCAAAATTGCCTTCTTTGAATGGATGGCAAAAGGCTCCGAAACCGTACCGGTAAGCGACAAATAAGCGTGAGGTATCATTCCCTGACTGCAAAACTGCCGTACTTTCCAAAGGGGTATACAGAGGGAAAAAACCTTAAAAATGATACCGAAACGCTACACCAAAACAGCCTGTCTGCGTACATCAGATAGAAACGGAGAAAGGAGCCGGTTATGGCAAGAATGAGCAACAAGCGGCGGTTGGAATGGTCTTTCTTCCTAAATGACCGCAGCCGTATCACTTACAACGAACTGTGCCGGAAATGCCAGCACGAATGTAAACAGAGCTTCCGGGCGGTTGTGGTTGACTGCCCGAAGTATCTTTCCAAGCGTTCCAAGAAAAAGGACAAGACTGCCGGAAACGGCAAAATCCATTAGGAACTAAGGGCGCACTTCTATACATAGTCTAAAGACCATGTATCGTGCGTCCTGCGGAGCTTACCTCTGTCGCTGATAAAATCAGCAATCCGAGGGCTGCGTTCGCTTCGCTCCGACAAGGTGGCTACACCCCCTTGCGCCGCTAAAGCGGCTATCCCCTGTGTACCCGCCGAAAAGAGAAATCCGCTCTGCGGTTTTCCCTTTTCATCGGGTTTTATAGAAGCACTGACACACAGACTGTCTGCGGATGGTCTTTCTTTATCTTATAAGCAAAGGATGTGAGAACATGGAAAAATCTTTGGAACAGTTGAAGCAGGAATATGAAAAAACAACTGTCCTGCTGGAACGGGAAAAACGGAAAATGCAGCGTTTGAAAAACCGGCAGGCGTATCTGGAAAGCGGTTCCCGGAAACAGAGGACGCACCGGCTGATTACCCGTGGGGCAGCTATTGAGAGCATTGCACCACAGACAAAGGAGCTATCCGAAGCGGAATTTTATTCCCTCATGGAAAACATTTTGAATCTGCCGCAGGCGGAGCATTTCATCCGGTCTGCCACAGAGAACCACGCCCGTATTTCCGGGCAGGAGAAAGGCGGTGACTAAGGATAGCACTTTATCATTTTTCAATCGCACAGATAAAGCGCAGCGCCGGTCAGAGCGCCATTGCCAGCGCAGCCTACCGAGCCGGGGAGCGTCTTTACAGCAGCTACTATGGAGAAGTCAGCGATTACACCAAAAAGGGCGGCGTGATTGCTTCGGAAATCATGCTGCCGCCCCATGCGCCGGAAATATATCTTGACCGGGCGACCCTCTGGAATGCTGTGGAGAGCTGCGAGAAACATCCAAAAGCACAGCTTGCCTATTCCTTTGATATTGCCATGCAGAATGAATTGACACTGGAAGAAAACATGGAACTGGCGAGGAAGTTCGTGCAGGAGCAGTTTGTGGCAAAAGGCATGATTGCCGACCTTGCTTTTCACAGCCCGGAGAAAGAGGACGGCGGCATCCCTAACCCGCATTTCCATGTGATGACAACCATGCGCCCTTTGAACCCGGATGGCACATGGGGGCAAAAACAGCGGCGGGAATATCTTCTTGATGAAGATGGAAACCGAATCCGGGATAAAAACGGCGATTATATGTTTAACGCTGTCCATACAACAGACTGGCATGAGCCGGAAACGCTGGAACACTGGCGGGAGCAGTGGGCGGCTGCCGTTAATACAAAATTTGAGGAAAAAGGGCTGGATGTGCGTATCGACCACCGTTCCTATGTGCGGCAGGGGCTTGACCTGATACCTACTGTCCACGAGGGAGCTAATGTCCGGCAGATGGAAGCAAAGGGCATCCGCACCGAGAAAGGGGAATTGAACCGCTGGATTAAAGCCACCAACCGGCTCATGCAGGATGTGAGGAAGAAGATCAAAGCCCTGTTTGTCTGGATGGCAGAGGTAAAAGAAGAACTTTCCAAACCCCAGACACCGAGCCTTGCCGACCTGCTGATCGCTTATTACAACCAGCGCAACGCAGGGGCATGGAGCAATAAAGCCAGAACCGGAAACTTAAAGCAGTTTGCCGAAGCCGTCAATTATCTGACGGAAAACAAGCTGCTCACATTAGAGGATTTGCAGGAGCGTCTTTCCTCTGTCAGTGAAGAATTTGAAGCATTAAGCGGCTCCATGAAAAAGAAATCTGCCCGGATAAAGGAATTGCAGGAATTGATACGGGAGGGCGAGAATTACCAGCGGCTAAAACCTGTCCATACGGAATTGAACAATATCAAGTTTAAGAAACAGAGGGAGAAATTTGAAACATCCCACGATGCGGAGTTGCGGTTGTTTTATGCCGCCCGCCGTATTCTGAAAGAAAAACTGGACGGAAAACCCATTGCCCTGAAAGCATGGAAACAGGAATATGCACAGTTAAAAACAGAGTATGCCGAACTGTCTCCGCAGCATAAGCCACTCCGGGAGGAAGTCATACGGCTGCGGCAGGTGCAGAACGCCGTAGATACCGCACTGCGTCGGAGGGAGCAGCCACAGGAAGTACAGAGAAAGAAACATGAGATGGAGCTATGATATAACCGGCAGCTTTACCGCTACCGGTATTTTTATGGAGGGAGCATTTGAATGTATTTGAAGCGGTGAAACAGTCTGTTACCACCCGGCAGGCTGCTTCATTCTATGGAATCCGGGTGGGGAGAAACGGCATGGTCTGCTGTTCATTCCACAATGACCGCACGCCCAGCATGAAAGTGGACAGCCGCTTTTATTTCTTCGGCTGCGGGGCTTCCGGGGATGTGATCGACTTTGCCGCTTTGCTGCATGGATTGGGGAAGCGGGAAGCTGCGGTCAGGCTTGCGGAGGACTTCGGCGTTTCCTATGAGAAATCCGGCAATGCGCCACCAGATAGGAAGCGTCACAACAGGTCACAGCCCCGACAAAAATCAGCGGAGCAGAGATTTCAGGAAACGGAACGGTATTGTTTCCGGGTGCTATGCGATTATCTGCGCCTGCTGGAGCATTGGAAAACAGCATACGCCCCACAGCCGCAGGATGCCATCTGGCATCCTCTTTTTGTGGAAGCGTTGCAGAGGATAAGCTACACAGAATACCTTTTGGATATTTTGTTATACGGAGAAATAGAAGAAAAAGCGGCATTGATCGCCGCACAGGGAAAGGAGGTGCTGCGGCTTGAACAGCGAATTTCAGAGCTTGCCGCCGGAAACGCAGGAAGCTGTCAAAAGGACGATGGACACAATGGAACCGGCGCAGACACCGACAGAAATCCGGGAGACATTAGAGGGAACGCAGAAAGGCGGCGTGAAGAACAGCATCCGAAACTGCCTGACGGTGTTCCAGCGTGACCCTCTGTTTCGTGGGGCGCTGCGTCTGAACCTTTTGACGGAGCAGATTGACATTGTGAAGCCGCTGGGCTGGGAGCGCACCAGTACCACGCTGACCGACATGGACATGAACTACCTGCTTTTGTATCTGGAAGAAAATTACGGGCTTACCAGCGAGAAAAAGGTGCAGAGCGCCATCAAGATTGTTGCCAATGAAAACCGCTACCATCCGGTCAGGGATTACCTGAACAGCCTGCAATGGGACGGCACAGAGCGCATCCGTTACGCCCTGCATCACTTTCTGGGAGCCGATACGGACGAATACACCTATGAAGCCTTGAAACTGTTCCTGATGGGAGCCATCCGGCGGGTATTCAGACCGGGGAGCAAGTTTGAGGTCATGCTCTGTCTGGTTGGTGGTCAGGGAGCCGGGAAATCTACCTTTTTCCGGCTGCTGGCAGGCAGGGACGAATGGTTTTCAGACGATTTGAAGAAGCTGGACGATGAAAATGTGTACCGCAAGCTGCAAGGGCATTGGATTATCGAGATGTCGGAGATGATCGCCACAGCCAACGCCAAGAGTATTGAGGAAATCAAGTCATTCTTAAGCCGCCAGAAAGAAACCTACAAAGTGCCGTATGAGACACATCCGGCAGACCGGCTGCGGCAATGTGTATTCGGAGGGACGACCAACCGGCAGGACTTTTTACCCCGTGACCGCACCGGCAACCGGCGCTTTCTCCCCGTGACGGTGTACCCGGAACGGGCGGAGGTTCACATACTGGATGATGAAGCGGCGGCGAGGGCATATATCGAACAGATGTGGGCGGAAGCCATGATGGTTTACCGCAGTGGGAAGTATAAGCTGTCATTCAGCATAGAAATGAACCGATACCTGAACGCCCACCAGCAGGACTTCATGCAGGAGGACACACAGGCTGGCATGATCTACGCCTATTTGGAGGACTACACCGGCGACAGGGTATGCTCCAAGCAGCTTTATGAGGAAGCACTGGGGAACTTAAATTCCCCGGCAGACTGGGAGACACGGGCAATCTGCGAGATTATGAATACCGGCATTGCGGGCGGTATCATACAGGGCTGGGTAGCCTACAAAAGCCCGAAGCGGTATAAGAAATACGGTTCTCAAAAAGGCTGGGAGCGTGTCAACCAAGCCCCGCCGGAGGGGGACGGTTTTCAGGAAATCACGGAAGAAGAAGCCCGGCAAATGGAACTGCCATTCTGAAAAGCCACCGGTTGACAGTTTGGTTGACGCTTTGGTTGACAGCCAGTTGACGGGGAAAAGCCTGATATTTGGGGCATTTCTCTCCTTTGTCAACCATGTCAACCAAGAAATCAAAGAAAAAGTAAAAAGTAATAATAGAGCGCCTATGGATTGTTTTCAAAGTCTTTTCTGCCGGTTGACACGGTTTGGTTGACACGGAGACAGTCTGCGGCTGTACACCTGCCTGACATTCCCTTGTCGGGCATATTTCATTTATGGAGGTAACTGCCTATGGCAAAAAACAAAAACGAGAGCAATAACAAAAACAGCGGCACCCTGCTTACCGAAAAAGACGGCACCCAGTATTTTGTCATGGGAAAAGTCCGTATCAAGGTATCGGAGCATTTTGCACAGGATGGGAAGCCGCTTGACAGTCTGCTGGAAGATGTTATCCAGCACGCTGCCGCCGCTTCCTGAAAAAATACGGAATAACGACTGTCAATCAGCCCACGCTTATGATATACTTGTACCAGCGAGTATTGTATAAGCGTGGGTTGTTTCTTTTAGAAGGAGGATTTTTAACCGTGAAACAACCATACAATACAACGATTTATAACACTGCACTATATTTGAGATTGAGCCGTGACGATGAATTACAGGGGGAAAGCGGCAGTATCCAGACCCAGCGCATGATGCTTAGACAGTATGCCGCAGAGCATGGGCTGACCGTTGTAGACGAGTACATTGACGACGGATGGAGTGGGACAAATTTCGAGCGTCCAAGTTTCCAAAGGATGATTGATGACATCGAGGACGGGAAAATCAACTGCGTTGTCACAAAGGACTTATCCCGTCTGGGAAGAAACTATATCCTGACTGGTCAGTACACGGAAATCTATTTCCCCAGCAAGGGAGTACGCTACATTGCCATCAATGACAATGTGGACACCATCAACGGAGAAAGCGAGCTTGCCCCGTTCTTAAACATCCTGAATGAAATGCACGCCCGACAGACCAGCAAAAAGGTCAAGGCTGCCATGCACACAAGATTTGCCAATGGCGCACACTATGGAGCCTATGCACCGCTGGGCTATGTAAAAGACCCGGACAAAAAAGGTCATCTTCTGATCGACCCGGAAACACGCTGGATTGTAGAGAAGATTTTTGACCTTGCCGTACACGGGAGGGGTGCCGCCAGCATTACACGGATTCTGGTGGAAGAAAAAGTACCTACCCCCGGCTGGCTGAACTATGAAAGATATGGGACTTTCGCCAATATCTACGCCGGTGCGCCCGCAGAAAAAGCCTATGCGTGGACGATAGCACAGGTCAAGAGCATTTTGAAAGAGGAAACCTACATCGGTCACAGTGTTCACAACAAGCAGAGCAACATTTCATTCAAGAACAAGAAAAAGGTGCGGAAGCCGCAGGAAGAATGGTATCGTGTGGAAAATACCCACGAAGCCATCATTTCCGAAGAAGTGTTCCAAAAAGTTCAGGAGCTGATTGCAAGCAGACGCAGACGACAGAAGAATGGCGCAACGCAGATATTTTCCGGGCTGGTAAAATGTGCGGACTGCGGATGGTCATTGGCTTATGGTGTAAACAGCCAGAACAAAAATCCCTATGCACACTACCATTGCAGTAAGTACGGACAGGGATTACGCCAGTGTTCCATGCACTATATTCGCTATGATGTACTGTATGCCTATGTGCTTGCAAGACTGCAATACTGGTTTATGCTGGCACAGAAAGACGAGGACAAGCTGCTGAAACGGCTGCTCAATGCCAGTGACAGGGAAAGAAACTCTGCGAAGAAAAAGCAGGCTGCGGAGCTGAAAAAGGCAGAGAAGCGTAAAGCCGAAGTTGACGGGCTGTTTGCTAAAATGTATGAGGACTGGTCTGCCGGACGCATAACCGAGTATAACTTCAATATGCTGTCCGAGAAGTACCAGAACGAGCAAAAGGAGCTTGAAACAAAAATAAGACAGCTTCACGAAATGATGGAAGCCGCCGTACAGACCGCAGCGGATGCTGAAAAGTGGATTGCCCTGATGAAACAGTATGTCAACCCTGTGGAGCTGACCGCCGAACTTCTGAACACTCTAATTGAAAAAATAACCGTCCACGAAGCTGTCAAGGGCGAGGACGGAAGCCGTGAGCAGGAAGTAGAAATCTACTACCGCTTCATCGGCAAAATCGACTGACCTTCCTTTTTTACCCAACAATATCTTTAATTAAGGGAAACGGGAAACGGTTTACCACCAACACCAACGCCACTGCCAGCAGCAAGTAGAATAGGCGCAGTTGGATGGCCTGGCCCTCCTTTACCGTGAGGGTGGCCAGGGCAAGGGCGAAGGAGGTGGAAAAGATGGGGTGTACCCAGGAGCCCGGAGTACAGCAATACATCAGGGAGATCATGGCCAGGGCAAAAGCGAAGACGCCGGTCAGGCCGGGCAGCCATGGATAGACCAGATGCACCACCAGGCATCCGATGGCGGTGCCCACCGGCCGGGTGATTATCCGGTGGGCGCTCTCCTCACAGCTGGGCTGGAGCAAAAGAAAGGCGTGGAGCGGGAACCAGTAGGTGTGCTCAAATTCCCACAAAAGGCTGACGGTTGTGCTGATGGTCATGACCACGGCCAGGCGCAAGGCAAAGCGCACCTCAAAATTGTTGAGATTCAGCCGCCGGCGGCCGCTGGCAAATACCTCCCGCCAGGGTACCCGGGGCCACCGGGTCCGGGGCTCTCCCTCCGCCAGCAGCAGGAGCAGGCGGTGGAGAAAGCTGCGGTAGAAGATACGCAGCCGCCCCTGAGGCAGGGCGTCCTCTGCCAGCAGGATCTGGAGCCGTTCTGTCAGCGCTCCCCGTGCCTCCGGTGAAGCGGCGTTCTGGAGCTGCCGCACCAGCCCCGCCAGCGTAACCAGCACCTTCCCGCAGGCGGGGCCAGCCTGGAGCCGCCCCCAATCCTCGTCCGCCAGGAGGTAGCTCAGGCGCTGAAACAGCAGTGCGAACAGGTAATAAAACCGCCGTTGCCCATCCGGCAGGTGGAAGTGGCTGCGGCGGGCATAGCCCAGCCGCCGGAACCGCTGGGCCAGCCCCTCCAGCTCCCGGCGCGCCCCGTCCGCCCCGCCGCCCCCGGCCAGTTCCTCCAGCAGCTCCGCCAGGCGGGTCAGGCCCCGGGTGATCTCCTCCTCCGGAGGGGCGGACGGGGCAGACAGCCGGGCATAGAGGAGCAGCGCCCCGATGAGCACCAGCGTACAGAACAGCAGGCACAGCATCTGAACCGGAAATTCCTCCGGCGTGGGCGGCCGGAGCTCCAGGAACACGAAGGTCATGGCGTAGCCGAAGTAGCCCTTCGGCGCGAACTGGTCGCTCTGGAAAAACACCAGCGCAAAGGGAACCGTGAAGTTCAAAAGCACACAGAGCACCGCATTCCGGCTGGCCAGATAGGCGAGCATACCCAGCAGGAGGGTGATGAACAGCAGCTTGATGTAATATGTACCGGTGTTGTTGCGTTGCCGCTGGATCTGAAACAGGGTGGTGGTGCTGGACACCACCATGGCGTTCCGGCTCCCGAACAGGAGTGAAACCGTCAAAAAAAGAACCACAAAAAACAGAATGGTGGGAAACGCTGCCCTCCACCGGCTCCGGAACTGTGCCGCGAAAGCTCTGCATATTCCACAGAAATCCACTCTTTTCCACTCCCTTCGCCCTTTTTTCCCATTATACCCCGATCCCCTCCCGCCTGCAAGCTAATACGCTTGACGGCGCCCCAGCGTTTTGGTAGGATGGATCGTGGACAGAAAGGAGCGCATGTGATGACCGAGTGTATTTCGGAGGGCCTGTACCGGATTCCGGTGCCCCTGCCCGGCAACCCTCTCCGGGAACTGAACAGCTACCTGCTCCGCGGGCGGGAGCGCAGCCTGCTTATCGATACCGGCTTCCGACAGGAGGAGGGCCGCCGCGCTCTGTTTGCCGGGCTGGCGGAGCTGGATGTGGACCCCAGGGATGTAGATGTGGCCCTCACCCATCTCCACTCCGACCACTCCGGCCTGGCCCCGGAGGTCGTTGGGGAAACCGGCTGGATTTACGTCAGCGGGCCCGACCGGGCCTATCTGGAGCAGCCGGAGGAGGCCAAATGGGCCCACACCGATGCCTTTTATATCTCTGAGGGCTTTCCGCCGGAGCTGTTGGCACAAAACAGGGCCAACCCCGCCCGCGCTCTGGCCCCCGTCCCCACCGGCCGTTACCGCACGCTGGAACCCGGCGCTGTGCTGGAGGCGGGCGGCCGCCGGCTCACCTGCCTGCCCGCGCCCGGTCACACGCCCGGCCAGCTCTGCTTCTGGGACGAGGCGGACGGCATCCTCTTTACCGGCGACCACGTGCTCTTTGACATCAGCCCCAATATCACGCCTTGGAACGGCATGGAGGACGCCCTGGGATGCTATCTGGACAGCTTGCGGGCCGTGCGGGAGCTGCCCGCCCGCCTGGCTCTGCCCGGCCACCGCCGCCCCGGTGCGCTGGCCCCCCGGGTGGACGCCCTGCTGGAGCACCACGCCCGCCGCCTGGACGAGCTGACCGCCATCCTCCGCGCCCGCCCCGGCAGCACCGCCTATGAAGCCGCCGCCCACATGACCTGGAACATCCGCTCCAGGAGCTGGGACGACTTTCCCCTAGCCCAGAAGTGGTTTGCCGTGGGCGAGTGCATCGCCCACCTGGACCATCTGCGCCGGCAGGGACGGCTCCAGCGCGAGCAGCAGGACGGTGTGTGGCATGCCTGGGCCCTTTAACCGCGTCCGCCGGGCGGCAGCGGTACATTTTCCTCTTTTTTATCTTCTCTTTTATTCTATTTCTGATGTTCTTTCCAAAACCAACACAGTTTACTTCAATTTTATCTATCTGTATTATTATTCCCCTTTTTTCGCAGACCCGACCAGCAAAAAATGGCGCACATAGAAATCCGCCCTGGGGCAAAGCTATGTCTGGATTCACCGAATCCAACAAATTTGTCACCAAAGGAGATGCGCTATTATGTCTAGCTCTAACAATTCCAATTCCAACCAGCCCGTGGTTCCCAGCGCCCGTGAGGCCCTGAACAAGTTCAAGATGGAGGCCGCCCAGGAGGTTGGCGTCAACCTGAAGCAGGGCTACAATGGCGATCTGACCAGCCGTGAGGCCGGTTCCGTTGGCGGCCAGATGGTCAAGAAGATGATCCAGGCGTACGAGAACAGCATGCAGTAACCAGTCTGCCCGGATCGGCTGATAAAAACAGAAGCGGGGCGGAGGAAATTCCTCCGCCCCGCTTCTGCCTGTCGAAAAAGTCGACGGCATCAGGAAACGTTTCGTTGCCGCCTCACCCATGCACGGGGTACACATCGTTCTCCACCACGTCCCGGATTTCCATAAAGCGGCCGTTTTCGTCAAAGCAATACCACGCGGTGCCCTCATGGAGCTGTCCCTCCGTGTCCGCCCAGGCCCAGGAATACTGGAGGGACAGCCCGTCCTCCGACCAGGCCAGGGGAACGCACCGGGGATAGCCGACGGCATCTCCCATCTGGTACTCCGGGTTCAGGGCGGCAAAGGTGAGGCCCGCCAGGCCCCCTGTGTCCTTATGAAGCTCGTCCGGGTACAAATCATCCAGCGGGAAAGAGAATGCCACCGCCTCTGTAGCAATGTCGGTAGCCGTCACCGCCGCCCGAGCGCCGTCGGGCGACCAGAGGGGAGCGGAGAGGATGCCGCCGCCGAAGTCGGCAATCTGCCCCAGCGGGACAGGATACTCCCCGCCGGTGTCATAGAGCAGATACCCACGGCCGCTGGGGGTAATTGAAATTAGCCGGCTTCCGTCGGGACTCTCCGTGCGGTCGCGGCCCAGCACCAGGGTGTTCCGGACAGCCTCCGCCTCCTCCCGGCTCACCTGGGACAGATCGAACCACAGGTCATAGACGCCGTATCCCGCGGCTGCCTGATCCATCACATAAAAGGTGTGCAGCTCCTCCCGGCCGTCGGCCCGCTCCACCAGCACTTCATAGGTATAGAGAGGCCACTGGAATCCCTGCATGTTCTCTCCCTTGTCCAGATATGGAAGATCATCGGTCACGGTCAGCTCCACCGCCTCCGCCGGGAGGATGGGATTGCCGTCCTCATCGGACAGCTCCACGCCATAGCCGGTCACCAGGGATGCAAAGTCAGGCCGCCGGTACCCCTCGGCATACCACAGAAAGTCGGTGGGGCTGACGATCAGGCCGCCGGCAGGCGGTGAACCGCTCAAAATCAGGGACTCGCCGCCGCTGGAGTAGGTGCCGCTCAGTCCGCTGGGACACCGGAAGGAGTAGTTTTCTCCATAGATTTCTACGTCGGAAGCTGAACTCCCTCTCTCCCCCAGGGAACAGGCGGCGGCCCCGGCGGAGATCACCAGGGCGGCGGCGCAGACCAAGGCCACACCCTTTTTCCGCGTTCCGCCCGACGCGATGGACAGCAGGCGCTCCTTCATGGCTGCCTTGCCGCCCCGGAAGTGGGTGGTCAGGGGGGCGCGGGCCTCGATGCCCTCCTCCACCGCGTCCAGCATGGCCGCCCCGTAGGCCGCCCGGAAGGCGGCGTCCCGCCCCGCCACCGCCGCCTCGTCGCAGGAGCACTCCAGATCCCGGCTGGCGGCCGCGGCCATCCAGTGCACCAGGGGGTTGAACCAGTGGAGGGAGCGGGAGAGCAGCAGGAGCAGCTTATACCACAGATCCCGGCGGCGGGTGTGGATCAGCTCGTGCCGGAGCACCCCGTCGGACACGGTCTCCCTGGGCAAGAGGAGCGCCGGGTTCACAAAGCCCGTCACCAGGGGCGCGCCCACGGCGGGACAGACCAGCAGGGCCAGGTCCTTCACCCCCAGCTCCGCCTTTGCGGCCTCAAACCGCGCCAGCAGGGCGGCGTCCTCCGCCGGAGCCCCCCAGCGGCGCACCCGCAGGCGGAAGCGGACGTATTTTGCCAGATGCCAAGCCAGGAACGCCCCCGCCCCGGCCAGCCACAGGGCGGCTACGGCCCCCTCCAGGGTGAATAGCGGGGTATAGACATCCTGAATGGAGCCGCCATCCACCGGCCTGTTTTCTGCCGCTACCTCTTCCGATGCCGCCTCTTCTTCTGTCAGGGCCGCATAATGATGGTTTCCGGGATTGCTGTTAACCGTGTCCACCCGGTAGACGGCCCTGGGAACCGCCTCCACCGTCACCGGGGCCTGGGGCAGGCTCAGGTTGAAGGGGATGCACAGGCGGAGGGCGGCCAGCAGCCACACCCAGTAAAAGGCCCCAGCTCGCAGCCGTTTCTTCAAAAGGGGCCGCAGGGCCAGCAGTACGGCCAGCACCACGGACATGGCCAGGGAGATCTCCAGCACGTCGGCAAAGCGGGCGGTCATACGTCCCCCTCCTTCCCCATGGCCTCGTCCAGGAAGACCCGCAACTCGGCCAGCTCCTCCCGGCTGACGGAGCGGCTGTCATACAGGGCGGCCACCAGGCCGGGCAGGCCCCTCCCCTCCAGGAAGGGGGCGTTCTCAAACGCCAGGTACTCCCCCTCGTCCACCAGGGGGGTATAGACGTTCTGCCGCCCCTCCTTCCCCACGGACAGGAAGCCCCGCTCGGTCAGCCGGGCCAGCAGGGTCTGAAGGGCGGACAGATTCCACGGCCGCTCCTTCTCCAGCCGGGCGCGAATGGCCCCGGTGGGGACGGGCGGCTCCAGCCGCCACACGGCCCGCATGACGGTCAGCTCCGCCTCGGGCAGGCGGTTGAGCTTCTTCATCCCATTCACCTCCTACAAATGTATGTCTTGCTCAAGCTGAGCATACATCTGTAGGTTTTATTTGTCAAGACAAATGTTGTTTTTTTCCTCCCGGACGGCTATAATGGGAGAAAAGACCCACAAAAGGAGTGTTTACGATGTCAAATATCTGGCATGATATCAGCCCCAGCCGCATCCAGCCCGAGGACTTCGTGGCGGTCATTGAGATTCCCAAGGGCAGCAAGAAGAAGTACGAGCTGGATAAGGAAACCGGGCTTATCATCCTGGACCGGGTGCTCCACACCTCCACCCACTACCCCGCCAACTACGGCTTCATTCCCCGCACCTACGGCGACGACGGCGATCCGCTGGACGTGCTGGTGCTCTGTTCGGAGGAAATCGACCCCCTCACCCTGGTGCGCTGCTACCCCATCGGCTACATCTCCATGCTGGACGGCGGCAAGAACGACGAGAAGATCATCGCCATCCCCTTCTCCGATCCCACCTACAACCCCTACCACGACCTGATGGATCTGCCCCCCCACCTCTTTGACGAGATGAAGCACTTCTTCTCTGTCTACAAGGCTCTGGAGGGCAAGCAGGCCGTGGCCAAGGATGTGAACGACCGGGCCGCCGCCGTGCAGGTCATCCGGCAGGCCATGGACCACTATGCCGAGTGCTTTCTAGGCGGCCCCTCCGCCAAAGTGGGCCTCTACCCCACCGAGCCGGATCAGCCAACCGCTCCCGAGGGGAAAGGGAAGTAATTTTAAGAATATCTTAATGGGATGTTTACCCCTTTTTCCCGAAACCTGTGGTACACTGTGTTTGACACCAGAGAAGAGAGGACGATTCCCCATGAATCATCAATATGACTGCCTTGTCATCGGAGCCGGCCTGGCCGGTTCCGTGGCGGCCAGGGAGCTGGCCGAGCGGGGCGGCAAGCGGGTACTGGTGCTGGAGCGCCGGAACCACGTGGGCGGCAACGCCTATGATTGCTTCGACGAGGCGGGGGTGCTGATCCACCAGTACGGCCCCCATATCTTCCACACCAACAGCACCCGCGTGTTTGACTATCTCTCCCGCTTCACCCGCTGGCGGCCCTACGAGCACCAGGTGGTGGCCAATCTCCCCGACGGGGACGGGCGGCTGGAGTACCCGGTGCCCTTCAACCTGGTCTCCCTGCGGGCCGCCTTTCCGCCGGAGAAGGCCCGCGCCCTGGCGGAGAAGCTGGTATCCGCCTATGGCATGGAGAAAAAGGTCACCATTCTGGAGCTGCGGCAGAATCCCGACCCGGAGCTGTCCGCCCTGGCCGACTATGTGTACGGCCACGTCTTTGTCCGCTACACCATGAAGCAGTGGGGGCAGACGCCGGAGGAGATCGACCCCAACACCACCGCCCGGGTGCCGGTCTTTCTGTCGGAGGACTGCCGCTACTTTCAGGACGCCTACCAGGGCATGCCTCTGGAGGGCTACACCCCCATGTTCCAGTCCCTGCTGGACCACCCGGACATCACGGTGGAGCTGGGGGTGGACGCGGCCAGCCGCCTGACCCTGGACGGCAGCGCCGCCCTTCTGGACGGGAGGCCCTTCTCCGGCCCCATCATCTATACCGGCGCGGCGGACGAGCTGTTCGGCTGCAAATACGGCCGCCTGCCCTACCGCACCCTGGACTTCCGCTTTGAGACCCACCCGGTGGACTTCTGGCAGAGCCACGGAACGGTAAACTATACCGTGGATCAGGACTACACCCGCATCACCGAGTTCAAGTACCTGACTGGGCAGGAGCTGCCCGGCCAAACCACCATCATGAAGGAGTACTCCCGCGCCTACACCGGAGCGAAGGGGGAGATCCCCTACTACGCCATCATCAACGCCGGGAACAACGCCCTGTACGCCAAATACCGGGCGGAGGCGGACCGCTATCCGAATTTCCACCTGCTGGGCCGGCTGGCGGAGTACAAATACTACAACATGGACGCCATCGCCGCACGGGCGCTGGAGCTGTGTGACGACCTATTGAAGTGAGGAGACTGCCCATGTCAAAGCTCATCACATTCGCGGTGCCCTGCTACAACTCCGCGGCCTACATGGATCACTGCGTGCGCACCCTGCTCACCGGCGGGGACGACATCGAGATCATCCTGGTGGACGACGGCTCCACCAAGGACGACACCCCCGCCATCTGCGACCGCTATCAGGCGGAGTACCCGGACATCGTGCGGGCCATCCACCAGGAGAACGGCGGCCACGGTGAGGGGGTCAACCAGGGCCTGCGCCACGCCCAAGGGATGTACTATAAGGTGGTGGACTCCGACGACTGGCTGGACGAGGCGGCCCTGAAGGCCGTTCTGGACAAGCTGAGGGCGTTCGCCGGGGCGGAGCAGCCGCTGGACCTCTTTATCGCCAACTACGTCTATGAGCACGTGGAGGACAACACGCAGAAGGTGATGAAGTATACCAACGTGTTCCCCGAGGGCCGCGTGTTCACCTGGAACGAGATCGGCCGCTTCCGGCCCTCCCAGTACCTGCTGATGCACTCGGTCATCTACCGCACCGAGATGCTGCGCGCCTGCCAGCTGGAGCTGCCCAAGCACACCTTCTATGTGGACAACATCTTTGTCTACCAGCCCCTGCCGGCGGTAAAGAGCATCTACTACATGGATGTGGATCTCTACCGCTACTTCATCGGCCGGGCCGACCAGAGCGTGAACGAAAAGGTGATGGTCACCCGGGTAGACCAGCAGGTGCGGGTCACCAAGCTGATGATCGACAGCCACAACCTCAAGCAGCTCTACCAAACCCAGCGCAAGCTGGCCCGGTATATGACCAGCTACCTGTCCATGATGATGACCATCTCCTCCATCTTCCTCATCATCGACGGCTCTCCCGCCGCCCTGGGTAAGAAGACCGAGCTGTGGGAGTACCTGCGCACCAGCAACCCGGAGCTGTACCACAAGCTCAAGTACCGCTCCCTGTCCTTCGTGGGCAACATCCCCGGCTACCAGGGCCGCAAGCTGTCCGTCAAGCTCTACCGCCTGGCCCGGAAGATCTACAAGTTCAACTGAGCGGAAAGGAAACCGCCGTCACGAATCCGCCTGTTCCGTAACAACCCGAAATGCAAATAGCCCAAAAGGGGCGGGGCCGCGTCAGCAGCCCCGCCCTTCTGTTATGTCTCCACCGGCTCCAGCTTCATGACGGAGACCTCGTAGGCGGTGCGCACCTCACTGACGCCGTGGTCCACCTTGGTGTAGGCCCGGCTCTGGAGCCGCCCCTCAATGCGCACGCCGTCCCCCACCTCCAGTGCCCCGCACCGCCGGGCCAGGCCGCCCCAGGCGATGCAGGGCAGGTAGTCCGCTCGGCCGTACCGGCGGTTCACCGCCAGCATCAAATCGCAGATGTCCCGGCCCAGCGGGGTGCGCCGCACCACCGGCGGCTTGCACAGCACCCCCGCCAGCAGGAGCTGGTTTTCGTGTTCTCCGGCGGCGGGGCGCAGCTCCTTGGCGTAGAGGGTGATCACCAGGCGGCTGCCCTTGCCGCTCTTGTTGTTGAAGGAGCGCACCTCCCCCTCCACCTCCAGCTCCATCCCCTCCGTCACGGGCCGCTGCTCCAGCAGGGCCCTAGGGACCAGGACATTGACCCGGTCCTCCGAGCCGGACAGCCGCCGGACGGCGAGGGGAAAGGTCTCGTATACCACGCCGTGGGTCTCATGGGACAGCACCGGCTCCGCCGCCGCGGTGCCCCGCAGCAGCGCCCGGTTCTCATTCCAGCCTGTTTGCATATCCATCCACTCTCCTACCTGGTTTCGGTAACTGTGGCATGTATATGCAGGCCCGTCCCCCCTTATGACGGCGCGTCCTCCCAGCCCAGGATACGCTTAGCCATGTCGTAGATGCTCTGCCGGTAGAGCACCAGCGTCACCTCCATGGAGGGATGGCGCTGGCAGAAATCGGCAATCGCCGCCCCGGCCACCCGGAGGGAGGCCGCCCGCGGCATGTGGCAGTCGCCGGAGAAGATCAGCGGCACCGCCACCCGCCGGCAGCTGCACAGATACGCCTTATGCAGGGCGTTCTGGTAGCACCCGGCCAGCAGGAACCGCTCCCGGGGCTCCCCGCCGTACCAGCCCGGCCCGGCCACGTGAATGATGTACCGGCAGGGCAGCCCGCAGCCCGGCGTGGCCACCGCCTGCCCGATGCGGCAGCGGCCCAGCTTCCGGCACGCCCTCTCCAGCTTCTCCGTGTCGGCGGCGGCGAAAATCGCGTCGCAGATGCCCGGGCAGCGCCGCAGATCCGTGCCGGCGGCGTTCACAATGGCGTCTGTCTCCATCCGGGTGATATCGCCCAAATACAAATACATGGGCATCCTGACTCCTCCTTTTCCCCATTCTGTCCCTATTATACTACATCAGGAGGCCGCACACCAGATAGCCCGCCGCCGAAAGCCCGGCCGCACACAGGGAATAGGGCAGTTGGGACAGGGCGTGGTCCATATTCTCCATCTTGCAGCAGCTGGAGGTGAGCACCGTGGCGTCGGAGTAGAAGCAGGCGTGGCTGCCCAGGGTGGCGCCGGAGACGATGGCGCCCATCACCAGCAGGGGGTTGGCCCCGATGGAGAAGGCCAGGGGCAGCAGGATCGGCACCGTCACGGCGGTGATGCCCCACACGCTGCCGGTGGTGAAGTTGAGGGCCGCCACCACCAGGAAGGCGATGGCCGGGAACACCGCCGGGCTCAGGATGGGCTTGACGGCATTGATGACGAAGGGGGCGATGCCGATCTCGGTCATGCCCTCCTGCATCACAAAGGCAAAGAAGATGATGGCCACCGTGGGGATCATGTTGCAGAAGCCGTGCATGGCCAGGTCGCAGAACCTGGTGAGAGACAGCTTCTTCCGGGGGATGTAGAGCAAAAAGCACACAGCGATGGCGGCCACCAGGGCCAGGAACAGCTCGCCCCCCACGATAGTCAGGGCGATCAGCGTGCCGATGGGGAGCACAAAGTCCCACAGGCAGCCGGTAATGGCCGGGGAGTCGTCCTCGTCCTCCAGATTCAGCTCGGCGCTCTCCGGCGAGTAGACCTTTCCGGTCTCCTCCACCCGGCGGTAGGCCTTCTTCATCCGCCCCAGCTTGGGCACCAGCCCCAGGGAGAACAGGGGCACCAGCGCCACCGCCGCGATGGCGTAGAAGACGAAGGGGATCACGGCGCAGAAGGTGTTAATGGCGCTCCCGTAGCCCAGCTCCGGGATGCCCGCCTCGGCGTAGAACAGCCCGGCAAAGAACACCGCCCAGGTGGAGAAGGGCAGCAGGGCGCACACCGGCGCGCCGGTGGAGTCGATGATGTAGGACAGGGTCTCCCGGGGCACCTTCTGCCGGTCAGTGAGCTTGCGCATGCAGGTGCTCAGGGTCATGATATTCAGATAGTCGTCCACAAAGATCAGAATCCCCATGACCCAGGTCACAATCAGCGTGGTCCTGGGGCCCCGGCAAAGCCGCCCCAGCAGCCGGGAGAAGCCCAGCGTCCCGTGGGAGGCGCCCAGCAGGGCGATCAGCGCGCCGAACAGGCCGCACACCATGAACACCCACTGGTGGCTCTGGTCGGTGGCCACCCGGAAAAAGGCGTCCATCCAGCCGACGGGGAAGGAAAGTCCATCGACGATGATATAGGTGAGCAGGGTTCCCAGAATCAGCGGCTCCAGCGCCCGTCTGCTCTTGAGCGCCACGGCCACCACAACGACGATTGGAAGCAGCGTCCATATCCCATAATCCATAATAACGGCACCTCCGTTTGCCCCCCAGTATACGAGCACGGATGTAAAAAGGGTGTGCGTTTGCGGTGAGCACCGTTCAGATTGTGTAAAAAAAGCGGGCGGCCCATGGCCGCCCGCCCGGAATCAGCCGCCCTGGCTCTGCCAGTCGGCGGGGTAGACAAAATAAAGGAAGCGGGCGTGCCCGGTGACGGAGAACTGGATGGAGCTGTCCTTTGGGATATAGATCAGCTCCCCCGGCCCGGCGGAGACGGTCTCTCCGCCGATACGGATGTCCAGCCGTCCGCTGAGCACGTAGTCCATCTCGTCGTAGCGCAGGGTCCAGGGAAAGGTGGTGTCGGTCATCTCCATGACGCCCACCCCCAGCCGCGGGGACTCCTGCAGGGTGAATAGGTCACGGGTGTAGACCCGGTCCAGGGGATTTCCCGTGTCCATCCGGTGCTCCTTCGTCACCGCGATGCGGGGCACCTGCACGGCCTTCACCCCGTGGGTTCCGCCGCCCAGGCGCTCCAGCAGCACCTGCCGCACCAGCGCCTCCAATGCGGTCTTATCCATGGCGCTCCTCCTTGTATTTTCTGGTGATCAGCATGGCAACCGCCACCGCTGTCACGCCGCCCACCAGCTTGCCCACAATCATGGGAAAGATCATGGTGGAATCAAAGCCCGCGGTAAAGCCCAGATGGTCGCCGAACACAAAGGCGGCGGACACCGCAAAGGCCACGTTGATGATCTTACCCCGCCGGTCCATATCGTGGAGCATCTGGAACATGGGGATGTTGTTGGCCAAGGTGGCCACCAGCCCGGCGGCCGCGATGTCGTTCATGCCCAGCACATGGCCCAGCTTCATCAGAGGGGTCTTGAATACCCTGGTGATGACATACACCAGCGGAAACGCCCCCGCCAGCACCACGGCGATGTCGCCCACGATGGCCACGCCCTCTGAGATGGGGTTCATTCCCGGAATGAGGGTGAGGGGGGTCAGCTTTTGGATGATGGCCGCCGCCAGGCCGATGGTGATAATAATCACAATGATTCTGCCAAAGACCTGGAAGCCCTTTACCATCCCGTTGGGGAGGAAGGCCAGCCCCAGGGCGATGAGCACGGCGAAAAGCGCGATGGGGATCAGGTTGCGCAGCACCATCCCCACCGGGAAGCCCGCCGCCAGGCCGCCCGCGAAGCTGCCGATGGGGATGGTGATGACGCCCGCCAGCACGCCGGTGGCCAGATAGGGGCGGTCCTCCGCCTTGATAATGCCCAGGCCCACCGGGATGGTGAACACGATGGTGGGGCCCAGCATGGAGCCTACGATCAGGCCGCCGAACTGTCCCGCCTCCTGGGTCAGGGCCAGCTCCTGGGCCAGGGGCGCGCCCCCCATGTCGTTGGCCAGGAGGGTACCCGCGAACATGGCCGGATCGGCCCCCAGGGCCTGGTAGAGAGGCACCACCACCGGCCGGAGCAGGTTGGCCAGCACCGGGGCCAGACAGATGATGCCGATCATGGCCAGGGCCAGGGAGCCCATAGCCATGATACCCTCCTCAAATTTCTCCCCCAGGCCGAACCGGTTGCCCAGGATGCGGTCAACCGCACCCAAGGCCATAAAGACGACCATGAGGTAGACAATAATCTCGTTGATGGACATAGTATGTCCCCTTTCCGCGGCTCAGGCGGGCGGTTGGGCCGCCAGCCTGAGAGGATGACCGCCGCCCACATGCGGCGGCCTTGCTTTTCTAGCTCTCGTCCAGTATGCCCACAATGGCGGCATCAATGGGGAGCTCCGCCCCCGCCGCTACCCGGGCCGCGCCGCCGGTGGCCACGAGGACGGTCTCTCCCTCCCCGGCCCCCACGCAGTCGGCGCACACCAGCAGGCGCTCACCCACCCGCACGGTCAGAAACGCCTGCCCGGTGAGGGCGGGGGATTTTTTTGTGGCCCAGACCTTACCGGCCACCTGTCCCAGCAACACAAATACCCATCTCCCGCAGGCGCCGCTCCAGACCGGCGCAGTTCTGATAGATGCCAAGGGGGGCGGTACGGCGGTAGCGGCGGTACTCCAGGGCGTCCCGCTCCACCCGCACCCGCGCCCCGGCCAGCAGGGCGGCCAGCACCTCGGTCTCCGCCGCCGTCTGGGGGGCGCAGGCGGCCAGGCGGCCCATGGAGGCCACCGGCAGCCAGGTAATGACCAGCGTCCGCCCCCGCCACTCCAGGGTCATTTCAAAATCACGCCCCGGTCGCCCTTCCGAAAGCCGCACGCATTGGCCTCGTCGTAGTCGATATGCACCACCGTGGAAAACTGGGGGGATACCCGCACCTCCACGTCCTGGAACACCAGCGGGCGGCTGGTAAAGCACTGGAGGCGCACCCGCTGCCGGTCCGCCACGCCGAAGCGGGCGGCGTCCTCCGGCGTCATGTGAATGTGGCGCTTGGCCACAATCAGGCCGTGGCTCAGGCGGAGCACCCGGTCCCCGTGGCGGAGGGTGAGGCCGGGGGTGCCCTCCGTATCGCCGGAGAGGCGCACCGGCGGGGTGAGCCCCAGGGCCACCGCATCGGTGAGGGAGATCTCCACCTGGCTCTCCGGGCGCTCAGGGCCCAGAATCACCACGTTCTTCAAGCTCCCCCTGGGCCCCTCCAGTGTCACCCGCTCGGCGCAGGCGAACTGCCCCGGCTGGGACAGGTCTTTCGTCCGGTTGAGCCGGTAGCCCGCGCCGAACAGGGTCTCCACATCGGCCCGGGACAGGTGGACATGCCGTCCGCTGGCCTCCAGCTCGATGGTCAGGCGTGCGACCAGCTCCTCCGCCAGCCGCTCCACCGTGCTCAATTTACTTGCGTTCATAGCGTCCCGCCTTTAACTTAATCATGAAAATCCACATCAGGGAGGACAGCCGGTTCAGCCCCAAGATCATGTCGCCCCTGGTCACGTTGCCGTCCGCGTCGCGGAAGGCGGCGTAGGCGGCCAGCTCGGTCTGCCGCACCACGGTGCGCAGCTTGTTGACCGCCAGCAGGGCGGGTCCGTCGGTATAGCAGGCCAGAAAGTGGGGCTGGCCGAAGTGTTTCTCAGGATAGTGGGAGTACTCCCGGAGCTGCTCCGGCGTATAGCCGCACAGCTCGATGGCCCCCACCGGCTCGTCCAGCACGTCGAAGCGGATATAGCGCCGGACAAAGCCCAGAACCTCCTCCAGCTCCCCGGCCAGGGCCCCATAGCCCTCCCCCGCCGCCGCCTGCTGGGTCAGCAGGATCTCCGCCTCCAGGGCGTCGATCCAGCCCCGGAATGCGATGCGGGGGTGGTCCTTGAACACCAGTACATTCCCCTTCAGGTGGGTCATGTGCTCCGGCTTTTCATTCAGTGCGGCACCGAACAGAGTGCGGTATTTGGCGGGGGCGGACGGGGCCCCTTCCCCGGCCGCCTCCCCCTGGGGGTAGACCACCTCTACCCGGTGCTCCCGCAGATAGTCCCGCGCCCCCGGCGTGAGCATCTGGTCCCGGTTGACCACCACGGGCCCCCGTGTGCCCTGGTTGGACATGCGGCGCACGTCCTCCTCGGTCAGCAGCGCGATGGGTTACACGTTGTCCATCTCGCCCTGGGCATGGGGCAGGATGTGGTCCACCTCGGCGTGGGGGCGGGGGATGACGTGGACGGAGATCAGCTCTCCCACCTTTTCCGCGGCGGCCGCGCCAGCGTCGGTGGCCGCCTTCACCGCGCCCACGTCGCCCCGCACCATGACGGTCACCAGGCCGCCGCCCACCTGCTCCTTGCCCACCAGCTGCACGTTGGCGGCTTTCACCATGGCGTCGGCCGCCTCAATGGCGCCCACCAGTCCCTTTGTCTCCACCATACCCAGTGCGTTTGTATTGGCCATATTACGGTTCCTCCTGTCAGTCGTCTGTTTGGGTTGTTCCGGTTCCGCCTCCGCCTTCGGTGGGAGAGACGGCTTTGGTTTCTTCGTTTTGGCCGCCCGGGCGGCCTTCCTGGCCGGGGCGGGCGGGTGCTCCGCCGCGTAGCTGCCGGTGCCCGCCCCCTTGTGGGCCGGGGCGGCCAGGGCCGCCGACACGGGTGTGTGCGGAACGCCGCCCACCGCCCCGGCGGGCTCGCCGTTGCCGGCGTAGACGGTGTGGGCCTTATCGTCCTCCATCCCCTCCGGCTCCTCCGCCGTCAGGGAGTTGGTCAGGGCCTGCACCTCCTGCAATAGCGCCTCATGTGGATTGAGGAGCACGCCGTCGGCGTTGACCTCGCTCATACGCTCAGCCTCCCTATAATCCGGTTGACCAGCTCGTTGAGCAGGCTCTCATCCACGGCACAGGGGGCATACCCGGCCGCGGGGCGGTTCCCCCGCAGCTCCTCCAGCTCCTTGACGCCCCAGGCCACCCGCTTGATGTTGATGAGATCCAGGGGGCCGATGTTGTTGGAGCTGGACGAGCCGCCCACCGCGCCGCACCCCAGGGTGAGGGCGGGGAACAGGCAGGTGGTGGCCCCGATGCCGCCCAGGGCGGCGGGGGTGTTGACCAGCACGCGGCTGGCGGGGACGGCGGCGGCAAAGCGCTTGGCGGTGTCGGCATCCTCGGTGTGGATGGCGAAGGTGTGGCCCGCGCCCTCCCACTCCAGGATTTCTACGCAGCGGCGGAGCACCGCCTCCTCGCTGTCCTCTACATAGTAGGCCAGAATCAGGCCCAGTTTCTCATTGGAATAGGGATAGCCGGGACCCACCCCGGTCTCCCGGGCCACCAGTACCCGCGCCGTGGGGGGTACCCGGGTCAGGCCCGCCAGCTTGGCCACCGTCTCCACGCTCTTGCCCACAATGGCCGGATTCATGGTGCCGTTGGGCCGCAGGATGAATTTGGAGAGGAGGCGGTGCTCCTCGTCGTCCAGCAGATAGGCCCCCTGGGCCTTTAGCTCCGCCGTGACCGCCCCCTCCATCCGCCGCTCCACCACAATGGACTGCTCGCTGGCGCAGATGGTGCCGTTGTCAAAGGTCTTGGAGTCCAGAATCCGTTTGACCGCCAGGCGCACGTCGGCGGTGTGGTGGATATAGGCCGGCCCGTTGCCCGCGCCCACGCCGATGGCGGGAGTGCCGGAGGAGTAGGCCGCCTTTACCATGGCCCCGCCGCCGGTGGCCAGAATCAGGCGGGTATCGTCGTGGCGCATGAGGGCGTTGGTGGCCTCCAGGGTGGGGGTGGTGATGCAGGAAATGCTCCCCGCCGGGGCTCCCGCCCCCTCCGCCGCCCGGCGCACCACGTTCACCGTCTCCAGGATGCAGTTTACCGCGCTGGGGTGGGGAGAGAAGATAATGGGGTTGCCCGCCTTCATACAGATCATGGATTTATAGATCACGGTGGAGGTGGGGTTGGTGGAGGGCACCAGCCCCGCCACAATGCCCACTGGCACGCCGATATCAATGGTGCGCTTCTCCCGGTTTTCCGCCAGGATGCCGTGGGTCTTTTCGTCTCGGATGGCCTCATAGAGGGTGGTGGCGGCAAAGCGGTTTTTAAGCTCTTTATCCTCTTTTTTGCCGAAGCCCGTCTCCTCCACCGCCATGTCGGCCAGCCGCCGGGCGTGTTCCCCGGCGGCTGCGGCGATGGCCGCCGTTATTTTGTC
>ERZ808040.367-NODE-367-length-41030-cov-6.259004_pt1 | contig 41030 bp, 42 predicted proteins | sample MGYA00380191_ERZ808040 | MGnify/ENA primary metagenome ERZ808040 (study PRJEB31490, sample SAMN06133395) | mouse gut metagenome | isolation source: J6 | host: mice | place: China: Chengdu | collected 2015-05 ...
AAAACGGCTTTTCTGAAATCTTGGGAAACAATCATTGCACTTAGACCAAATCTAATATATCCGGGACATGGCAAGCCGTTTGAATATGAAGACCTTAAAATAAATCTAAAACGAGCAAAAAATATAGAATTGTTACCGATTCAATAACTTCCAGTTTGAACCAAAAGATTGGTCGTGCTGTAATCACCCTGATTAAAAAAATTTGGAGGAATACAAATATGCAGGAAAATTTATATGAAATAAATTCTATATCGTATCAAATCAGGATAGTGAAAGAATGTGATTTAGATAGTTTGTTATTGGTGAAAAGTGATGCTTCCATACATGCCGATAGATTTCAGCAACAGAATAACGGAAAAGCAGTTTATTTTGGCGCGTTTATCAATAACTGCGCGATTGGATATGTGTTGTTATCGCTGGATAATAAAGAAGATGTCATGCCATATACAAACCAAGAAAAATGTGCAGATATGATTGATTTGCTGGTAATAGAGCCCTTAAGAAATTATGGCATTGGAACCCGACTGTCGTTGGTATGTGAAGAATATTGCAAAGAGGCCGCAATTCCCTATTTAGGACTTGATGTAAATCCAACGGACAATTCTGCGGCAAAGAGATTGTATGAAAGATTAGGATATCATGCGGTCGGTGAACTACACTTAGACGGTGTATACGAATATACCGATGAACAGGGCAATCAAGGAAAGTATGAAGATTGTTGCATAGATATGATAAAACGAGTATAACGTCAAAATCGGAATTTGCGAGGGAAAATGTATGATTAGAATAAGACCATATAAGGCTTCAGATGCAGATACAATATTATCATGGTGTCAGGATGAAAAAGTATTTTATCAATGGACAGCAGGTATACTCGGTAATTATCCGATAACGCAAAAGGAATTTTGTTTTGTTGAATCTCTAATGCCGTTTACTGCATTTGATGATACAGGAATCGTTGGCTTTTTTACACTAAGAAACCCTGATGAATCATTGGATGAACTACGTTTTGGATTTGTTATTGTAAATCCTCACAAGAGAGGAAAAGGCTATGGAAAAGCTATGCTTCGGCTGGGTCTGAAATTTGTATTTGAAATATATGGAGCAAAAAAAGCATCATTGGGCGTTTTTGAGAATAATCTCCCGGCTTATTATTGTTATAAAGCGGTTGGTTTTAGCGATGTAGTTCTTGATACAACAGAAACATATTGTATTCTTGGTGAACAATGGAAGTGCAAAGAATTGATTATGGAAAATAGATAAGTTCCAGCTTATCGGGAAGCCGCATATGAACAAGAAAATGGCGCTGATTGGAGGGCTATATATGGAAAGAAACATAAAATGCAAACCAACTAATGTATGTATGATAATCTTCATGCTTTGTTTGTCTATAAGGTTTGTGGAATACTTTTTAATTGAAACAGACAAAACAGCGATTGGAGAAAATGTGCTCCATAAAGTTGTTGGGATTATCTTATTGGCGCTGGTATTGAAAAAGATAAATCTTACATGGGGTGATATCGGATTTCAAAAAAATGGCTTTGTAAGGGGTATTTTGAAAGGCTTATTATTGGGAAGCGTGTGCTTTGCCGTTTCGTTTGGGTTGGAATTGGCAATTTTAGCCCTGCAGGGCAATCATGCACATTTGGAAATCTATATCAGCAGTTTTTCTTTAACTGGCTCGCAGATAAAAAATATGGATTTTGTTTTCTTTCTGTTATGTGTACTGTTCAATGTTATCAACGTATGGATGGAGGAAGGTGTTTTTCGCGGTCTGTTTCTTAAAATGCTCTCTGAAACAAAGCCATTTATGCAGGCGAATTTTATTGCCGCGTTTCTATTTGGTATCTGGCACATTGTAATGCCAATCAGAAGCTATGTGAATGGCGAAATGTCATTTACAGCAATGGTCCTGATGGGGATTGGTTATATGATCCTTGCCGGAATTATGGGAATCAAATGGGGGCTTCTTTACCGCATTACGGGAAATCTGTGGGCAGGGCTTGGTGACCATTTGTTCAATAATACCGTTGCGACTAATATGCTGCATGTAGTTTCGCAAAATGGTGCGGACGAATTACAGATTGTCCGGATCATGGCTGCACAGATCATTTCCTTTACATTTGTGATAGCGATTTATTATTGCAAGAAAAGAAAAGCAAAACTCCCGTTGTGTGACAAAGGAGGTGAAGTTCAATGAACGATTTAAAAGAATTAGGGAAACTGATGAAAGAGCATCCTGTCATAATTGTTGTAACATTAGCGGCGATGGTTGTAGGTGCAATTTTTGGAGCAGTTGCGTTTTATCAGGGGTGGTTAGGATGAAGGAAACAGCAAACAGGGGAAAAGGAAAAACGCTCCTGATTTCAGCCGGCATAGAAATCATGCTGATTATCTGCATTATGGCAGCGAATCTCAATCCAATGCCCATACTATATTTTATTTTTTACAATCTCCTGTATGGGTTGGTATTCAGCCTTTTGATTCCGCTGTACTGTTTGTATAAGCAAAATGGAGCGTCAGTTTCCGGCAGAGTATTGGCAGAAGTCGGTTTCAAAAAGCTGGGCATACGGCAATGGGGTGTTTTGGCTGCCTTTGTGGTATTTTCCGTTGGAGGGCAGCTTATCCCGAAGATGGCTGTCGGTGAGCAGATCCAATGGCACTTGCTGCCTATGGGAATTGTGCCGCTGATTATGACCACGTTTTTTGAGGAATTTTTATTCCGGGGATTTGTGCAGAGCCGGATCGACCGGCAATTTGGATGGGTACCGGCAATTTTGGTTTCCGGGGCAATGTTCTCCCTTTACCATTTGGGCTATCCGGGATTCCGCACCTGGGAGGATATTCTTCTGTTGTTTGCAGTAGGGGTTGGATTTGCGGCTGCATACAAGATATCTGGTAATAACCTGATTGTATCCTTCTTTGTGAACCTGCCGAATGCTTTTGTTACTTACATATTGAAATATGAGCAGTTTCCCGTTATGCGTGCCAGTTCCACCATAGCGGCGGCTGTCACATTGGTGTTGATTGGGCTGATTCTTTTATTATATCGAAATGCAGATCAAAGGAGGCAATAGAATATGGAACTTGCAAAACTGACACACGAAAATCTTGAAAGGGAGCACATCTGCTGTGCAATCTCCAATAACAAGGATATCCAGGTCATGTCCAAAAAGAACTGGCTGAAAGACAGGCTGGACGAGGGGCTTGTATTCCTAAAAGGCAATGTTCGGGGAAAGTGCTTCATTGAGTATATCCCTGCAGAATACGCTTGGGCGCCCATCGAGGCGGAGGGCTATATGTACATTGACTGCCTGTGGGTATCCGGGCAGTTCAAGGGGCATGGATACTCGAACCTGCTGCTGGAAACGTGCATCAAGGACAGTAAAGAGAAAGGAAAAAAGGGGCTTGTGATCCTGTCCTCCAGGAAAAAGATGGGATTCCTCTCTGACCCGAAATATATGGGCTATAAGGGCTTTCTGACAGCGGATACAGCAGAGCCTTATTTTGAGCTGATGGTTCTGCCTTTTGAGGAGGGCGCACCTCTTCCCTGCTTCCGGGACAGCGTGGGCAGGCAGGAAGATATGCCGGAGGGATTTGTGCTGTATTACACAAATCAATGCCCTTTTACGGCAAAGTATGTACCGATACTGGAGGTGATGGCAAAAGCCAGGAATGCAGTGTTCCAGTCCGTACATATCCAGACCAGGGAGGATGCGCAGAATGCCCCTTCGCCCTTTACCACCTTTTCCCTTTTCTATGACAGGCAGCTCGTGACCCATGAAATCCTGTCGGAGAAGAAATTTGATAAAATCTTAGCAGATAAAGGAGTGTGAAAAATGATTCAATTAGTCAGACCAACAGAAGCGATGAAAGAACAGGCCATAGAGTTCAGACAGGAATTTTTTGAACATGGAGAATTTGTCATCAACGGAAGTGAATTATTTGATAAAACGGATGATTACACAGAATGGTGCAAATCCATAGATGCAAACACGAAAGAAGAGACCGTTAATCCGAATTGGGTTATAACGGACACATTCTTTGCTGTCGATGATGGTAGAATTGTGGGAATCATTGATTTCAGGCATACGCTGAACGACTTCCTGAAGGATCTCGGCCATTGCGGTTACAGCGTCCGTCCGTCAGAAAGAAGAAAAGGCTTCGCTACGGAAATGCTGCGGCAGTTATTGGAGGTTGCCAAAAAGACTGGGATGAACGAGCTGTATCTTTCTGTGGAAAAGAAGAATGAACCTTCGGTTAAAACAATCATCCGGAATGGAGGAGTCTATGAACGCAGCTTTGAAATTGATGGAGAACAGGCGGATATTTACAGGATTGCCCTGCCGGAATAGACATACTGGTATAACGGATACGGCAGAGCTGCAAGCTGCCTGGAGAGAAAAATGATAGGATTAAAAAGAGGAAGCGTAAAGCTTATATCCCATCAGGAGGAATGGGATATAAATGCTGAAAATGTAATTTTGGAATTGAAGCAGCTTTTCGGAAATGACGCTGTTGACATCCAGCATGTGGGAAGCACTGCGATTCATTCCATTTATGCAAAACCAATTATTGACATTGTGATTGGTCTCCATGATTTGAATGATATTTCACCTTATATGCAACTGTTGGAAGAACACGGTTTTATTTTTCGCGGGGAAGATGTTGCCGGGCAATTTCTATTTGTAATGGGTGATTTTGAAAAAGATACGCGCACACATCATATCCATGCAGTGAAATGGAATGGGACAGAATGGAAGAACTATATCAATTTTCGGGATTATCTGAATTGCCATCCTGATAGAGCCATGCGATATGATGCCTGTAAGAAAAAAATGGCGTTACAATTTCCAGATGACCGAAGAAGCTATACAGAGGGCAAGCAGGAATGCATAGAATGCCTGCTGAAGGAAGCATATGTATGGAGACAGCTTCAGGATACATAGAGAACACAAAGAGACGATGAAGGAGGTAAAAACAATGCGTCATATTTATATTCGGGGAAGTCTGGGATTGATCTGGCTGGTTGCAGCCATTGTATGCGGGGTATCCAGTAACTTCCCAATGATGGGGCTTTATCTGGTATTGGCAGGTGTATTCCTGTACTCCGCCTATGCGACATGGAAAAAAGGGAAGGACGGCAAAGGGGGGAGATAAGATGGGAGAAACGCTCCTGACGATTAAAAATCTAAGTGCGTGGTACAGTGAAGAGAAAAGGATACTTTCGGGGTTTTCTTTTTCGCTGGCGGAGCATGAAGTGGCAGGCCTGATCGGTCTGAACGGAGCCGGGAAAACCACATTTCTGAAGGTGCTTTCCGGCCTGCTCCCAACCTTCCGTTCAGACGGTATCTGCTTTAGCGGCGCTCCTGTGGATTTCCGGAAGCAGGATTTTAAGCTCTGCCGCTATACGGTGTTTGCCGAGGACAATTCCTTTTCGTATTTTACTTTCCGGGAATACCTGGCCTATGTATGCGCCGCCTATGGGAAAGAAGTTCCGGATGTGTCGGAGCTGGTACAGGGCTTTCACTTTGAAGAATATACAGATACCCTGTTACGGGAGCTGTCAACCGGGAACCGGAAAAAAGCATTTCTGATTACGGCTTTTGCCCTGAAACCCAGACTGCTCTTTTTGGACGAACCGGTCAATGGCCTGGATTTCCAGAGTACGGAATACCTGTACCAGCGGATTCTTGGCTATAAAGAGCATGGGACTGTGCTGTTTTCTTCCCATATCCTGGAGAGCATCACGCTGACCTCTGACCGGGTATTTGTCCTGGAGGACGGTAAGATCCGGCAGACTTTTGAAGGCGAGCAGATCAATGCCGCGGATATCCGGGAGGCTCTGCATGATGAAAATGACAGGTAAAGCCTTTGCCAAAAAACTGTTTGGGGCAAGATACGAGCGGCTGCCCCGGACACTTTTGATGGATGTGATTATATTTTGGGGGCTGTATATCGCAGGCTTTCAGGTGCAGATTGCGGCCTCTGTGCGGATCCTGATGATAAGCGCCTTTACAGCCGGCGTGATGTGGCAGGCCCTTTCTTCCAGAGATAACGCTGTGGAGCTGAAACATATGCTGATGCTGCCGCAACAGCCCAAAGAATTTGTCTTCTCCTATGTGGCGGTGCTGGGAGGCTATACGGTTCTTACAAAGACAGGTCTGCTTTTGGCGGTTCTGCTGGCTGTGTCTGCATGGAAGCCCATAGAGCTGGCAGGAATGGCCATCAGTATGCTTCATGCGGTTCTTATGGCCGCCGCAGCCTATTCCCTGAGAAAATACTGGTATGCGGGTGGGTTCTGGGCTGTTGCCATGGTGTCTGCAATTTTATTTTGTGGAAGTAGGACATGGTTTGGACTGTTGCTGCTTGCGAATAGTTTCATCGCTATTCTGATCTTGCGGAAGGCAGAGGTCTATGCTTTTTATCAGGGGGAGAGTGAGAAACACCATGCGATCCGGCAGAGGAAGAAAGCTTCCTTATGGCGGTACTTTTTTCGGTATCTGAGCTGCCACAAGAATTATCTGGTCAATACTGGTGTGATGTGGTGCGTAGCCATTGTAATGCCGTATTTTTTAAGAGAAATGGCCGGGCTGTCTGTTGTCCCAGTGGGGTTTTCGATTCTATCCTTAAATACCCCTATTTGTATCCTGCTGTCCTGCGACCGTGACCTGGAGCAGGCAGTCCGTTTCCTGCCCGGACAGAGACGGCGCTTTTGCATCCCATACTGTCTGTTTATCTTTTCCTGTAATATGGCTGCAGATGCGATATTCCTCTGTAGCTGGCAGATACAAAACGGCGGTGTCACTGTCCTGATGATTGCCGGGGCTGTTTTCTTTGCCCTGCAGAGTGCGGTGCTGTCTGTGCTCCTGGAATGGTTTTATCCCATCCGTGTCTGGAAGATTGAAAGCGACCTGTGGCATCATCCCCGGAAATATGTGGTTCCGGTGGTAATACTGCTGCTTGCAGGAGCCGTCTGCGCCTGGCCGGTACTGCTGTATGTCCTGCTGGCTCTGCTGACTTTAGAAACCATAGTTTTATTAAGTATATGTTGGAGGTAAATAAAATTGGAAGTATTGAGAGCAGAGAACATTTCAAGAATATATTGCCAAAATGCGGTGTCATTGCAGGCATTGCATCGTGTGTCGGTAACGATTCAAAAAGGGAAATTTGTAGCTATACTGGGGAGAAGCGGTTCAGGGAAATCAACGCTTTTAAATATTCTTGCCGGTCTGGACAAACCTTCAGAGGGGAAGGTCTATATTGATGGTACGGATATTTTTCATCTGGGTGAAGAAAAAAGGACGCTTCTTAGGCGGGGAAAAATAGGTTTTGTATTCCAGGCATATGAATTACTGTACTCATTGACTGTTACTGAAAATATCCGTCTGCCGGAGCTAGAAGCAAACGCGGATTATGTAGGGGAGCTTCTTGAGGCGCTGGGAATCAGGCAATATGAAACATGTTATCCGGATCAATTATCGGGAGGAGAACAGCAGAGAGTGGCCATTGCAAGGGCGCTGATCAACCATCCGCCTATTCTTTTTGCCGACGAGCCTACTGGAAATCTTGATTCCAAGACGGAAAGAATCGTCATAGATCTGTTAAAAAATCTGGCAGAAAAGTATGGAACCAGTATCCTGATGGTTACGCATAATGAAGATCTTGTAAAAGATGCGGACCGTGTGATCCGCTTAGAGGACGGTGAAATTGTCAATGGATAGAAAGAAAATCTTATCTGTAGTGAGAGGATATCTTTTAAAAGAGAAAAGGAATACCGTCCTGACAAGCCTGTTCCTCTGTTTTGTCACGGTATTTCTTCTAATTGGGAATCAGCTTTTTGCAAATGTCCAGACGGCAAACAGATTGAATGCGGAGGCTTTGGAGGGACGGCAGCATGTAACATATTCTGATATTTCAGAGGCAGAGTTTCAGAAGATGAAAGCATGTGATTTCGTCGCGGATGCCGGGCTGAGCTTCCACCTGGGGCAGGCGGAGGATGGGACGGCATTCGACTATATAGATGAAGGTTTCCGGGATTTAGGAGCAACTGTAGCAGAGGCGAATATCAAGCAGGTTATAAATGGGCGCTGGGCACAAAAAGAAGAGGAAATTGTATTTACAAAAAATTATATGGAAAAATATGGACTGGAATTAGGCGATACGGTTTCTGTCAGCCTGTCAGCTACAGACGCAGATACAGGGGAGGTGACATTCCGCATACCGGATCTTACCCTTACGGTTATCGGTGTCATTGACAATGTAGCTGGGTTTACGGACCGGAAAAGCGGATATGTCTCAGAGGCGCTTGCAGAAAAAATACTTAGAGAGAAAAACGGGCGGGTAAACGCCGTGGTTCGGTTTTCCGATGAGGAGAAAATCCCGGAAAATCTAAATAAGCTGAATGCTTATTTAGGCTATGGAGAGGAAGAGTCAGAAACCTTAAAAATGCAGATCAATTATATGCTTGCAGAAGCTGTCACGGATGGAGGAACCCTGAAAAAACAGAATATAATCATGAATTTTACCATATGGCTGGTAGGTATCCTGGTTGTGTATAACATTTTTTATAATCGCCTTTTTGAAAAGAAACGGGACTTTATCGCTCTGAGAAAAATAGGGTTTCAGACAAAGGATCTGATGAAAATTGCCGGGATGGAATTCCTGATCTTCATTTTGATCGGATTTGCGACAGGAATCCTGGCAGGGTATTTCCTGAATCAGGCGGTATATGGTGAGATCATGAAAGCATTCGCCCATGCTTATGACGCTGAGGGGCTGGTTTCTTCTGAATTGTCGTGGGACAGCGTAGGGAATACGGCAGTGATGCTCCTGCTCATGGCAATACCGAGCATGGCAGGCATTATGTTCCAACTTCAAAATGTTATGCCAACGGAATTTATGCGCGGTAAAAGAAAAAATACAAGGAAGCAGGTACTGGCGCTTCTGATTGTGTCGCTTTCTGCAATCCTGATCAGCATCCTGGGAATCCAGGATAACCACAGTGACGAAGGGATTCTTTTTGTTAAGGAATATGTCCCTGGGGATTTGCAGGTGACGGCAGGCAGCATTTATGAAAATATACAGGGCGGGGATATCCCATCCATATCTGATTCGGTTTTTCAGGAAATGAAAGCAGCTCCGGGTATCCGGCAGGTGCAGGATTATAAAATCAATTACGACAGGGGAATCTTCCTGTGCGAGGACAGGGAAAAATTAAACGCTGACAGCGGGAATTATGAGTCGATGCTCGCTATGGAACAGGATATTGATGGAAAGAAGCAATGCTTATACAATCTGGTTTTGGCGACAACGGATAATATGGAGGCGCTGGCGCCGGGGTATGACGAAAAAGAGGACGGCCACGTTGCAATCATGGAACCAGAGCTGGCAAAGACATTGAATCTGGAGATTGGGGATACGTTTACCATCTATGATGAGCAATTGATCATAAACGGATCGAAAGAGGGATGTAAGTCTGTCTGTGTAAAGCTTTTGGATATCCGGAATGTTATATTGTCGGAAAATCATATCGGGGGAAATCTTCTGGTTGTAGATGGGGAAACTGCCAGGGCTTTTCCGGGCGGTCTGTATCGGCAGGTTGTCAATGTGTGGACTGAGGAGGGCGTGGAGGCAGTTGCCGCATCCAATTTGGAGCGTATTTCAGATACGAACGGATATTCCCTCCGCAATGCCAACAGTCAAATACAGAAGTATGTGGATTCGGATCACAGCCAGAAGGTGATGCAATGCTTTTTTATTATCATTCTTGCGGTGATCGGCCTTTTGGTCTATTTCAATACTGTATTTACAAACCTGCTGAACAGGAGAAATGATTTTAAAATCATGCATAAAATCGGCATCCGGAAAAAAGAGATGTGTTGGATGGCAATGAAAGAGGGGATGCGTCAGGGTTGCATGGCAGTAGGAGTGTCAGTAATCGTGCAGGCCGTTTTGAGTATAAATAGGCAGGAGTCGTTTTTCAGGATGTTTGTGGTGACAGATGCGATAGTGGTGGCTGCATGCGCATTGTTCCCAGTTTTTATACTTTGGTATATGTTGCGTAAAAAGATGGCAGTTTCGTAATGTGTTGGAGATTATCATGAGGGACAAAAAAATATTATATGTAGAAGATGATTTAAGCCTGATTGAAGGCCTGAAATACACACTTGAGAAAAATGGTTTTCTGGTAGATAATGCCCGTACCGTAATGGAAGCATATCAATTCTTCCGGGCAGGCCAGTATGACCTTCTGCTGCTGGATGTCACGCTGCCGGACGGGACAGGCTTTGATATCTGTAAAGAAGTAAGAAAGACATCTGCTGTCCCGATCATATTCCTGACAGCTTCGGATGAAGAGATCAGCATTGTAAAAGGGCTGGACATGGGCGGGGATGACTACATTACCAAACCCTTTAAATTAGGGGAGGTCCTTTCAAGGATCAACGCATTGCTGCGCCGTTCTGGGCAGCAATTTCATAAGAGTGATACGATTCTGGAATCCGATGGGATCCGAATTGACCTGTCTGAACGGATCTGTTGGAAAGGGGAAACAGAGATTCCCTTAACATTGGTGGAATATAAGCTGCTCTGCCTGTTTTTGAAGAATCCAGGCCGCATCCTGCCAAGGGAACTGATCTTAGACCGCCTTTGGGATGGGAACGGCAGCTATGTGGATGACAATACCCTTTCCGTCTATATACGCAGGCTGAGGAGGAAGATTGAAGATGACCCGAATTCCCCCACAAAGCTTCTGACGGAGATCGGGTTTGGCTATAAATGGGCCGGGGAGTGATGGAAGATGAAAACAATGGGAAAAGAAACAAGGAGGATGCTGTGCTGCCTGCTTGCCATCTGTCTGGCTACGGCGGCAGGTTTCACGGTCGTTTTGTCTTATATGACGAATGATTACCAGAAAACAATGGTGGAGCATGATTATGGGACGGCAGGGTATCTGGTAAACCACCCGGACACAAATGTGGCAGCCGCGTTTACGAAAGACAAAACGGACTCTGACCTGGAGGCCGGAAGGCGGATCCTTAAGGAAGCGGGTTACCATGGAAATGCAGATCCCAGACTGATCCCTGCCGTATACGCTTACCGAAAGCATACCGCCGCCTGGTTCGGAGGTATGTTTTTTTGTGCTTTTCTAGCTGTTTTTCTGACAGTCTGGATCTACATCCGGAAACAAAACAAAGCGATAGCAAAGGCAGATACTGTGATTACCCGGTTCCTTTCAGGGGATACGGGACAGAGGATTGACAGTGAGGAAACCGGGGACTGGTACAGCCTGTTCCATAGGATCAATGAACTTGTCGCTATCCTCTCTGCCCAGGCAGAACATGAAAAACAGACGCGCGAATTTCTGCAGGGTATGATCTCAGATGTTTCCCACCAGTTAAAGACGCCCCTGGCGGCGCTTAAAATGTATGATGAGATTATGGTGCAGGAGGGTACGGACAGGGAGACAATCCAGGAATTTACTCGGAAATCCCTGCGGGAAATACGCCGGGTGGAAGATGTAGTTTATACGCTCTTAAAAATAGCTAGGCTGGACGCAGGCACGGTTAGGATGGAAAAGGCAGAGGAAAACATAGAAATGCTCCTTACGGATGTGGCGGAACGCTTTGAGACATTTGCCACTCAGGACGCGAAAGAAATTGTATTATCCGGGAACAGCGATGTTTCCCTTTACTGCGATGCCCTCTGGATGTCGGAAGCTTTGGGGAATGTGGTGAAAAATGCGCTGGAGCATACCAAAAGAGGCGGGAAAGTAGTAATCAGCTGGGAGAGGACGCCCCTTCTTACAAATATTGTGGTGGAAGACAACGGAACAGGGATCCACCAGGAGGATATCCATAATATCTTCAAACGGTTCTACCGGAGCCGTTTTTCCCAGGATATCCATGGAATCGGCCTGGGGCTGCCGCTGGCAAAATCCATTGTGGAAGCCCATCAGGGGACGATTTCTGTAACCAGCAGGGTCGGCCGGGGAAGCAGGTTTGTCTTAAGCTTTTTCCATCTTACAAAAGAGTAAGATGAAATTCATGTGAAAGTAAGACCCATTGGGTATGATAATTCCCGAAAGGCAGGTAATGAATATGAATATTCTTGAAGTACAAAATCTATGCAAGACCTATGGAAAAGGGGAAGCGGAAGTCCGGGCGCTTGACCATATTTCCTTCTCCGTGGGCAAAGGGGAATTTATCGCAATCGTAGGCGAATCCGGATCCGGAAAAAGCACGCTTTTAAATGTGGTGGGGGCTTTGGATAACCCGACCTCCGGGAAAGTGTTGATCGATGGGAAAGACATTTTTTCCATGCCCGAAAAGAAGCTTACGGTGTTCCGCCGCCAGAATATCGGGTTTATCTTCCAGTCCTTTAACCTGATCCCGGAACTGAATGTAGAGCAGAACATTACATTCCCCTTGCTTTTGGATTACCAGAAGCCGGATCAGAAGTATGTGGAGGAGCTGTTGGAGATCCTGGGATTAAAGGAGCGCAGGAAGCACCTGCCCAGCCAGCTTTCCGGAGGCCAGCAGCAGAGAGTGGCAATCGGGAGGGCGCTGGCGGCCCGCCCTGCCATCATCATGGCGGATGAGCCTACCGGAAACCTGGATTCCAAGAACAGCCAGGAGGTCATTACCCTTTTAAAATCCATGTCGGCCAAGTACAGGCAGACGATCCTGATGATCACCCACAATGAGAACCATGCGGATGCAACAGACCGGGTACTGCGCATGACGGACGGCAGGCTGAAGGATTTGGGGGTGGCGGCGAGATGAGAAGTTATCTTGGGCTGATACCCCAGTATGAAAAGATCCACCGCAAAAACAACCGGATCTCCGTACTGTGCATCACGCTTTCGGTATGCCTTGTAATGGCGATCTTCAGTATGGCGGACATGGCGATGCGCTCCCAGAAGAATTATTTTATTAAAACCAATGGCGAATACCATGCGGCGCTCCATGATGTGGAGGCGGAGACGGCAGAACTGGTGTCAGCAAGGGTTGACGTGGCTTTATCAGGATGGGTCTACCAGGGCAGTACGGGGATGCTGTCCGGCAAAGCCGTCAGTTTTGTGGGGGCAAATGAAGAAACTATGGAATCCCTGACCGAAATGGATATGACGGCCGGGGCATACCCTTCCCTGCCGGACGAGGCGCTGCTGAATGAAAACGCCATGGGGCAGCTTGGTCTGTCCATTGGCGATAACGTGACGGTTACGGTCCCGGATGGCTCACAAAAACAGTACCGGATTACCGGAACCCTTGCGGATATGGGCTCCATGCTGAAAGCGGATATCTGTGGGATGGCGCTCTGCGAGGAGGGCTTCCTTGCCATTGCAGATGAAAACGCGGCAGATGGCACCACCTACCGCATCCAGTTTAAGAGCGGCGCCCATATTCAGGAGGCCATAAAGGAAATCAGGAGCCAGTTCGGCCTTTCTGATGGACAGATCTCAGAAAATACCGCTTTGTTGGGGCTGATGGGACAAAGTGAGAGTAACATCATGCAGGCACTCTATCTGATCGCTGCGATCCTGGTTTTCCTTGTTTTGATTGCGGGAACGGTGATGATCTCCGCAAGCTTTAACACCAATGTGTTGGAGAGGACACAGTTTTATGGGCTGTTGCGTTGCTTGGGAGCATCCAGGAAACAGGTAAAGCATTTTGTGGTTCTGCAGGGGCTACGGCAGAGCGCGAAGGGCGTCCCCATTGGCCTGCTGGCAGGCCAGATTGTGACATGGGCCGCCTGCCTGTTACTGAGATCCATCAGTGGAGACCGGTTTTCAGAGGTCCCGTTATTTGAATTCAGTATCGCCGGTATATTGGTAGGGATTGTGGTGGGCTTCCTGATCGTCCTCCTTGCTTCACTTTCCCCGGCGAAAAAGGCCTCCAGGGTTTCGCCTGTCACGGCGATCAGCGGAGGCTCCCAGCTGGCACAGAATAAGCGTGCGGCAAATACAAAGCTGTTCCATGTGGAAACAGGCATGGGCATGTTCCATGCGTTGTCAGGGAAAAAGAATCTATTCCTGATGACCTGTTCCTTTGCTATCAGCATCATGCTTTTCCTTGCTTTCCAGGTGATGGTCGTCTTCCTGGGCCAGGGGATGCCTGCATTAGCCCCGTGGGCGGGGGATGTATCTGTGACAGCCTCTGCAGGGCTGGAAACCTCTGTAATAGAAGAAATCGAAGCCGTCGAGGGTGTGAAGCGTGCCTTTGGCAGAATGGAATACGGAGGGTTATCCGTTTCTTCCGATACCGAGAGCGGAACGGCCACGCTGGTTTCCTATGAAGAAAATCAGTTCAAATGGGCAAAAGAGGAACTGAACGGGGGAAATACCGATGCGGTTTCAGGAGGAGATGGGGATATCTTAGTGTCCTACCGGGATGGCATGCAATGGAAAGTCGGGGACACCGTGACGCTCCATACGCCTTTGGGGGAGAAACAGGTGAGAATTGCGGGAATCCTTTCTTCTACAAATGCGTCAAGTGAAGCCGGAAGCCTTGGATACATCATATGCTCAGAACAGCTGTTTACAGAGAGCATCGGCGGGTTAGGTTATACGGCTGTGGATATACAGCTTGCAGGCAGCAGCACGGATGAGACAGTATCGGCAATACGGAGCCTGCTTCCATCTGACGTCTCCATTGCGGATAAACGGCTGTCAAATTCGGAATCCCAAAGTTCCTATTATACAGGCGCAGTGTTTATTTATGGGTTTCTGCTCATCATTGCGCTGATCACCGTATTCAATATCTTTAACAGTATGAATGCCAGCGTGGCGGCAAGGACCAGACAGTATGGCGTGATGCGTTCCATTGGAATGGGAGCCGGGCAGCTTTATAAGATGATTGCAGCAGAGGCAGCCACTTATGCAGTATTGGGATGTGCTGCCGGTTGTGTCCTGGGCTTACCGTTGAATAAGATGATGTTCCAGTTCCTGATTGCAGATAAATGGGGAACAACCTGGCAGCTTCCAGTTGCCTCTCTGTTGCTGATTGTCATGTTATGTTTGGGCTCTGCGGCGCTGGCGATCAGGCGGCCAATCAAAAGAATCGGGCAATTGTCCATTGTGGATACCATAAAGCAGCAGTGACATATGGATCCTGACTAAAAATTTTGAAATGTCCGAGCTTTGTAACAATTCGGGCTGTTTTTAAGCCGATCGGATGAATGGCTCGGACATTTCTGTGACATTGGTGCTATATGATAAAAGAAATCAATACAAAATTGGATAAATGAGAAAGATGCTTTCAGCTGACGCTGACAGGGAAAGGAAACCGATAATCCAATTGGGGACAGGAGGGGAAGATGTGGATTTGCTTCTTATAAAATTGGAAAGAATAGATGATAATTTTTATAAAAGCCTGATAAAGTTCATATCGGATCATGGGTATACGCCAGAGGTCGTTGTCCGCAATACAGACAGCTTTTCCATCAATGGATTGGAGATTATTTCTTCAAAACGCCAGTTGTTTCTCCATAAGAAAGAAGTTCCTATGACAAATAAAGAATTTGACATCTTAGAACTATTGGCAAGGAATAAGGGACAGGTATTTAGTAAAGACCAGATTTATGATCAGGTTTGGGGAGAGAACTATTTTTCTGACAGCCGAAATATCATCGCATATATTAACAAAATCCGTAAGAAGATAGAACCCGACCCGGCTCATCCGAGTTATATCTTGACGGTCTGGGGAATTGGATATAAATTTAATGAGAAAATAGAATAGGCAGTGATGCATGGATTATACCGTCATTGCTTATTTTATAATGTAAGAATATTGTACTGGAGAAATGAGGTGAGAAAATGAAAAATGAAATTATTGAAAAATTGGAGCTGTTCTTGCAGAATTTACGATGCGAAGATGCAGGAAGAGAAACATTGGTACATTTAGATAGCTGCCAAGCAGAATCAAAAAGACTTGCCGAACTGGAAAAAGAATACAGGCAGGTAATGAGCGGTTTAGAAAATTCTTCAAAAACCATCATGGTATCCTATACGGAGCAAATGCAGTCAAAGGCTTTTGCCGAACAGCAAGAGGCATATCTGCAGGGAATGATTGACGCTTTCCAGATATTGTTTGGTCTGGGTGTCCTGTCTGCCAATGAAAATGTGGAAAAAATAATATCAAAGCTAAAAAATGGCTCACCGGAATAAGTGGTGGGCCATTTTCTCATAGAATACTCTTTTTTGAAAGTGGACAAAAATTCTATCCATATTCTACATTTCTGCAATAAAAATCCTATTTTTATACCTTACCATTATCCTTGACAGAAGAATCCGCCAGGAGGGCTTCCGCTGTGGCAAGCAGGACAGACAGCTTGTATTCATCGCACAGGCTTAGCAAATTTATCAGGGAAATATAGATGGGGTTGTCCCGGTTTTGGTCTGACCATACATAATCGTCAGAGGAAATATGTAATGACCTCATTATTCTGCGGAACATAGGGACGCTTGGCATCCCTTTCCCGTTTTCAAGATTCTTGTAATATTGAGGGTGGCATCCAACCAGTTCCGCTACTTCTTCCTGTGTAAGCCGACGCTCAATACGTGTCTTTTTTATCAGTTCTCCTAATTTTGGATCAACTTCTGCCATATCATTCACCTCGTATGCTTTCTTTTAAGTAGTGTATAACAATACTTGGTGAAAGTGAAAAGTGTAATAGATGAATATTTAGTAGTTTATTAGACTACTTAAACACTCAATAACCTTTGAGATAAAAAAACACAGTCCTCAAAGGCTTATTTGAGTGTTTTCTTTATGCCTTTCGACTGTGCAGGAGCAGGAATGTACGAAGATAGGCATATTGGGAAAGCGTGCTGCCATGTCTGCCAGCATGATATTGTAAGCTTTTATCAGGCGGCAGAGGGAAAGAGAGAACAGGTAAATCAATTAAAAAAATCTTAGTAGGTTTCCTTTCCAAAAACACACTTGAAGGTAGTGTATCAGAGTACATTTTTGTATGTAAAAAGAATATTGTCATGATAAAAAACGCCAGACGGAGCCATATCTGTCAGGGCGTTTTTTCTATATTTGAAAATTTTTTAAAAATTTTTGGAAAGACCCGTCAAAACGGGCATTCCCATTTGGGAGAAAGAGTGAGGGGAGGTTTTATGCCCTCTCTTTCTGCCAGTTGGAACGGGAAGGAGGTGAGACCAAATGGATCAATCTCCTTCCCAGGATGAATTGACGGTCATGCACCAGTTTGACCGTCTGTGCCAGTTAGCATTGGACGGCGAGGCAGCAGATTACCACAGGCATATGGAGTACCGGAGGAATCACGAAGTAAATTTCTCGGATATGACGGAAACAGAATTGAACAGTATTTCCGTAATGGATGAATACGATCTGGATCATTCCCATTTTCAAGTCCTGGGCTATGACATTGAGGTCAAGGACACACTGCTTGTGGAAGCGCTGCAAGCTCTGACAGAGAAGAAGCGGAACGTAGTCCTGCTGTCTTATTTCCTGGAAATGAGCGACGCCGAGATAGCAAGGGAAATGAAACTGGTACATAGCACTATACGGGAGCATCGGATACGCTCTCTTGAGTTACTGAAAAAACTTATGGAGGAAAATATGGATGGAGCAGAAGAATAAGCAAACGGAAGAAAGAAATTTGCTGCCTTTTCATATTATTAAGGCGGCATCTGAAGGGGATGTGGAGGCAATTCATGCGGTGTTGGCGCACTACGAGGGCTACATAGCAAAATTATCCACCAGGAAAATGTACGACGAGTTTGGGCAGGTACATTACTGTGTGGATGAAACATTGCGCAGACGGCTGGAAACAAAACTGATTGCCAAAACATTGGCTTTCCGCCCGGTTCCATATAAGGGCGTACAGGCATAAAACAGGCTGGCTGATTTTTTGTACCTTGATAATTTCATATTGAGTATCCTGCAGGACGTATGAAACAGCGGAGCCATTTAATGAATACGCTAGGACTACCTGTATCCGTCACTTTGCGACATGATGTCGCAAAGTGACGGGTATTGAAAATGAAGAAATGTTGATACGGGCATTGAAGTAAAGGTACGAGCGATAAATATTTGATTATTGGCAAAGAGGTAGGGACTTTGCGGCGATGAGGCTGTTTCTGATAATGATACTTCCGGATATAAGCTGATCCGGTCTGAAAAGATGGTGAGATTCCAATGGCGCTGTTTCCTGACGGCCGCCTGCAGGATTTAGAAAAGGAACATAATGGACAATCAAAGGAGAATATAGTGAATAAAGGAAAGTCGAGGAATTTAGGATGAATCAGGCAGAATTAGAAGAATTGAAAAAGGTGGATATCCGCACAGTGGATGTTTCAATTTTAGAAGATATAGAGAAAATAGAAATTGACAGTTCCCTTTCAGCTAGAGAGAGGTGGATGGATTTTGCGGAGAAGATTAAGAATCCGTTTTGTTTTATCTGTAACGGCATGGTCGTAAAGATTTCCTACTCAGAAGCAAAGGAGAGCCTTGAAAACAAACTGGTTCAGCTATGTATGAGTATGGAAGGGCAAAGTCTTTGTTAGAGCTTTCTATGGACATTTGCGGTCTGGAATGGTACAATGATTACGGACGAAGCAGAACCCCAAATAGGAAAGGTTTGACAACAAACAAGACTATTTGAGGTGATGAAATGAATGCAAATCTGAATACTGAAGTATATGATGCTGACGTTTATCTGCGCCTGTCGAAAGAAGATGGGGATAAGGAGGAAAGTGACAGCATTACGAATCAAAGAGAGCTTATCTTAGAGTTTCTAAAATCCAAGGAGGACATCAGAATCCATGCCGTTAGGGTAGATGATGGCTATTCCGGGGTGAATTTCGAGCGTCCGGCATTCCGGCAAATGTTAGAGGATATTAAAACAGGAAAAGTGAACTGCGTGGTAACGAAGGATTTATCACGTTTTGGGAGGAACCACATCGAGGTAGGGAAATATATTGAAAAAATATTCCCATACCTGGGTGTCCGTTTTATTGCAATCAACGATAACTATGACAGTCTAACTAATGACGCACAGACAAATAACATTATCATTCCATTCAAAAATCTGATCAATGATGCATACTGCAGAGATATTAGTATTAAAATTCGGAGTAACTTGGAAGTGAAAAGGAAAAAGGGGGATTTTGTAGGACCCTTTGCCCCTTATGGCTACCAGAAGTCGGAAGAAGATAAAAATAAGCTGGAGATAGACGAAGAAGCTGCGGAGGTGGTGCGGTCTATCTTTCAGATGTATCTGCAGGGAAGCAATGCATATAAAATAGCGGAGAAGCTGAATAAGAAAAACATACTTACGCCGATGGACTATAAAAAAGAGAATGGAAGTGCGTTTTATACAGGTTTTAAGAAAAATTTGAAGAGCCAGTGGACACATATGCATGTACTACGCATTTTAGGGAATCCCGTTTATACCGGAACTTTGGTGCAGGGAAAGGAAACCACGCCAAATTATAAAGTAAAAAAGAAAGTAAAACGTGACCAGAGCAAATGGAGTCAGGTGGAAAATGCCCATGAAGCCATCATCCCAACGGTTGATTTTCAAAATGCGCAAGAGCAATTACAGATGGATACAAGGACAGGAACCGAAAAAGAGAAAGTGTATTATCTGTCCGGCGTTGTAAAGTGCGGTGACTGCGGCGCAAACATGGTCAGAAAGACGGTTCCTTCCGGAAAAAGAAAATTTATTTATTATGTATGTGGAAACCATAAAGGAAATAAGAATATTTGCAGTTCCCACAGCATCAATGCGGAGGCTTTGGAAGAAAGTGTACGGAAACTGTTGAACCATCAGATTAAGAATGTAACAGATTTGGGACGCATTCTGGATAAACTGGAAGATGCACAGATTAGGAAAGGGGAGCTAGGAAAGAGAAACCGTCAGATTACAAAGAAAAAGGAAGAGGTGGAGAAATATAACCATTTGCGCTTGGATTTATATGAAGATTACAAAGATGAGCTGATTACGAAGGAAGAATATCTGGAGCTAAAAGAAATTTATGAAAAACGTATTCAGACAGCGGAGCAGATGTTGGAGGCAATGGAAGTGGAGATGGCATTTCTTGCTGAAGGAGAGTGGAGTACATGCGATTGGATCAATGAGTTTAAGAAATATGGGTATTTGGAATCTTTATCGAGGGAAGTTGTTGTTTCTTTGATTGGGCAGATACTTGTCTATGAAAAGAAGGAGGGAGAGCGTTATCCAAGGATAGAAATACACTTCAAATATGCAGATGAATTTCAGGCATCTTTAAGCCTGTTGGAAGAATTGCAGGGGGAAACTTTCACAGGGGATACAGGCAGTCTGTCTGCCAATCATGGGGAAAAGGAGGGTACATATGGCAAGGACAAGTAGAAAACAGGGAAGCCCCCTTCGGGGATACCATGATGCCATACGGCAAGAAGAAGGAAATGCTGCAGGGCAGCTTAAAACGCCTGCTGTAGAGGCGGGGCTGTATGTCCGTTTGTCCAATGAAGATAATGGCGGCAGAAGTGCAGATGGAATAGAGAACCAGCTTGAACTGTTATTGGAATTTGTAAATCAGTTTGAAAAAGTGAAAACCGTTGAAACTTATATGGATAATGGGAAGACAGGGACTGATTTTGAAAGGCCGGGGTGGGAACGTATGATGGAGGACGCAAAATGCGGCCGAATTAATTGTATCATTGTGAAAGACCTTTCCCGGTTTGCAAGGAACTATCTGGAAGCAGGGGATTATCTTGAGAAAATATTCCCATTCCTGGGTATCCGTTTTATTGCGGTCAATGACCGTTTTGACAGCGCAGGGGAGATTTTTCCTCCGAAGGAACTAATTACAGAATTTAAAAACCTGGCAAACGATTATTATTCAAAAGATATATCGAATAAAATTATGTCGGCGTTCCGGGTGAAAAAGGAACAGGGACAGTTTATAGGCAGCAAAGCTCCGTATGGGTATGTTCTGGAAGATAATAAATATGTGATAGATCAGCCTGCGGCAGATATCGTAAGGCGTATTTTTGAAATGAAAATGCAGGGGATAAGCGCCTATAAGATTGCAAACATATTAAATCAGGAAGGCATCCCGTCCCCCAGCAGATATGCGGGGGAGCAGGGAATGAAAAAGTATAAAAATTGCAGCCATATTTTATGGCAGCAGGAAGCAGTCAGCAGGATTTTATATAACAGGGCGTATGTTGGGGATCTGGTGCAGGGAAAATATAACTGTTCCATTTATTCCAGAGAAAGACGGGGTAAAAAAGAAGAAAGTGCGTGGGAAATCATAGAAAATAATCACCCGGCAATCATTGACCTGGAAGTATTCCAAAAAGTACAGGAAATACGGGAAAAAAACCGAAAAGTATGGAAAGACAGGCAAGGTGGACCGGGATATGGGAATGTGCTGGAAGGGATTCTGGTATGTGGAATCTGCGGTCATGCGATGTGGCGGAATAAAGATGTGAGGAATGGAAAGGCACGGTATTATTTTTATTGTGGATCTGCCTATGGACATTCCCAGATAAAGTGTAATACATCGTCTATTGTAGATTATAAAATTTTAGATATGGTGAAAAAGCAGATAAGGCTGCAGATAGAATTGGCTGTAGAAGCTGATAGTCTGTTGGAACGGATGAGAAAATCGGATAGCCAGTCTGCCGTTTACAGAATGAAAAAGAAAGAAACGGAGCAGGCAAGGGATGAGCTGCAAAGATATGTATATCTAAAAAACAGTATTTACGAAGATATGAAACAGGGGATCTTGACAAAAGATGAATATTTAACCGCAAAAGAAAGGTATACAAGAAAGATTTCTGATTTGGAAACAGAATGGAACAATAAACAGGCTGAATTGGATAACTTTAAGCAATGTATGAGTGGGGAAAACCGCTGGATGAAAGCGTTTCTGAATTTCAGGGATGTAAAAGAGCTTACGAGGGATATGGCGGTAAACCTATTGGATAAAGTGGAAGTGTATGAGGATAAAAGAATCCATATCCGGTTTCGTTTTCGTAATGAATATGAATATTTAACATCAGTGCTGCAAAGCGGTAATGACGTTATGGGTAAGGAACATCGCGGATTGCAAATATCCTTAGCGAGCCATTTAGCGGAAAGGGGTGGGGAGCGTGGCAGAGAGAATTTTGGCTGAATATCTTAGACTTTCCGTAGAGGATGGGGATATTGTATCGAAGGATGCGAAAGCAGAGAGTGACAGTATTGGCCATCAAAGAGATCTGATTACCAGGTATATCAGAGAGAAACAAATCTATCCCTTTATACAGCCATTGGAATTTGTGGATGATGGTTACAGTGGGACAAACTTTGACCGACCGGCAGTAAAGGAAATGCTGTCATTAGTAAGGGCGGGGAAAATATGCTGTATCGTAGTAAAAGACCTTTCCAGGTTTGGGAGAAATTATTTGGAGGTAGGGGATTACCTGGAGCAGATTTTCCCTTTTATGGGAGTCCGTTTTATTGCAATCAACGATGGATACGACAGTAATGATTACATAGGGACTACGGGAGGGATTGAGATTGCATTTAAGAGCCTTTTGTATGATATGTATAGCAAGGACTTGTCTGAAAAAATGCGTTCGTCGCTGCTGATAAGAAGAAAGAGGGGAGATTTTATCGGTCCCAGAGCGCCATTTGGCTATCGCTTCTCTGATAATAAGAAGATTCTAATGGTAGATGAAGTGGCTGCGCAATATGTGAAGCGGATATTTGGGCTAGCTTGTGAAGGGTGTGGGACTGGAAGAATAGCGAAACTGTTAAATAAGGAAAAGATACCAACACCAGGACAGTATAAGAATAGGGAGAAGCTGCAATATCATATTCTGGATGGGGAAGGGTATTGGGACAGCGGAAAAGTCCGGAAGATTTTGCAGAACAAAATATATACCGGAACTGTTGTCAATGGAAAAACCAGGGTAACGGAAGTTGGGGGCAGCCATTTTAGGCAGGTGCCGGAGGAAGAACAGATATGTATTCCTGGCAGGCATGAGGCGATTGTTACCGAACAGGAATATCTTCTGGCATTAGAAGTGTTAAAAAACAATGGATGCCAAAAAGGAAAAAAACATACTCCAAAACGGGATAGCCTCTTGCTTGGGAAAATACGGTGTGGACATTGCAAAAGAAGTCTTATCCGGATAGACTGTACTACAATACCTTACTTTATCTGTAAAAAGGCAGAATATGAGGATAATACTGAGTGTATCGGTGAGCGATTGAGTGAGCCGGAATTAGAGATAGCTATTTTAGAATGTATCAATGAGGAATTGGAACAAGGAATTTTGGAGGGGGGAAACCAAAGTCAGAAATCAGATACAGATTTTCCAGTGATGGATCATAAACAGATAAGAAAGATGTGCAAAGCATTGGAACAGAAACAGGATTCATTAAAGATAGAAAAACAGTATCTATATGAGCAATACAAAAGAAAACAGATGGAGCGGAAAACCTACTTGAATAGAGTAGGGGCATTGAGGGAAGAAGAAAGAAGATTAAGCGAGCAGATTCAAAATCTGCAAAAACAAAGGGAACAGTGTGAGGAAGAAGATAGGACACAACCGGAAAAGGCGAGACATAATGGAAAATTGGAAATTCTTACTAGAGAAATGGTGGATGAATGGATTGAAGCCATATATGTATATGGGAAATCACAGTTTGATATAGTTTATAAAGAAAAAATAAAGAAATCTAAAAAAAGTATAAAAAATTGTTAGTCCTTACTTGACAGCACCATATGGGGAGCGCTTGAAGGCGAACCTGATACGGGGGGCGCAGCCGCTGTCTGGCATATCAAACCGCCCAGACAGCAGAATTGGCTGGGGAAGCCTGTGCGTAGCGCGGTCGCTGCCGGGCGGCTGATTCTTTATGCACACGGTCTGGCTCTTTCTTACCCGGTCAGCCGGTGAATGTCAAAGGTGTCGGCGAGCAGGAGCCAGTTTGCGCGGAACAGCCGCATGATTTGCCAGTATCCCATCCCACGCAGGTCATATTCCGTGATGAGCTGGAATTTTTCTTTCATGCTGCGCACGTCCTCAAACCATACCTCGTGCTGTAGCCCGTTTTTTTCATAGCGGAAATAGGGGGACATCGCGGTCTGGTCAAACTGTATTACCGCATCATTTTCGATGGCGATCTGCACCGCCTCCACGTTGCTGATGGTGCGTGCTTTGGAGGAGCCTTGGACAAAGGGAAGCGTCCAGTCGTAACCGTAATTGGGGATGCCAAGGTCAATCTTTTCAGTCGGAATCTCTGTGACAGCATACTCCACCACCTCGCGCACTTTGTTGATCGGCGCGACAGCCATGGGCGGGCCATAAGTATAGCCCCATTCATAAGTCATGAGCAGGACACTGTCTGCCGCGGCTCCAAGCAGCTTATAATCTTTGCCTTCGTATAACAGTCCTTTTTGGTTGGCAGAGGTTTTGGGCGCGAGTGCCACGGAGACGAAATAACCCTTGGGGGACGCCTGTGCCCTGACATTGGCGACAAAGTCGGCGTATGCCACTCTGTCCTCCGGCAGAATATACTCAAAGTCGAGGTCAATGCCGGCAAAGCCCTTTTCCTCCATCACCAGAAACATCTGGTCAATTAAGTTCTGCTGTGCAGTCATGTTGTGGGTGATTTCACTGATGAGATAATTGTTAAACATTCCTGACTCGTCAAAGGGCGTCAGAACCAAAACGGGTGCGACGCCCTGCTGCCACGCTTCATGAAGCAAGCGGCTGTCATCTGTCTTGGGCGGAATCAGATTTCCGCTGGGAGTAAAGCCATAAGAAAATACGGATAGAGTGGTCAAATAGGGCAGAGTTTCGGTGAGTACTTCATTTCGTATATACGGATAGGCATAGCCGTTGACATATACCTCGCGTTTCTGAAAGTTCTCCTCATCTGTTGGAATCAACAGTGCCTGACCAACAGCCAGCGGATAGGGTGCGGCAATCTGGTTATCGTAGGCGATATCCTCCGCGCTGACCATAAATGCGGCTGAAATGCTGTCAAGGGTGTCATTTTCTTTGACGACGTAGATTTGCATATCGGATCAAAATCCTTTCAAGAGTTATCTATTATAATAGTATGAATATGGAACATGTAAAAGAACCCTCTGGTGATTTGAGGGTTCTGAACAGCTATCATCGTTTAAATATGCGTTTTAATTGCGTATCTATCTTTTTCTTCAGTATGATATCATCACATGAAAAGACAAGCCGCAGACTGTGATGTATATTAATGCTGAGTGCATAATGTTCGTTGTAGTTGCAATAATTCTGATTATCGCTGAACCATGCTTCCTTATCGTGCAGATCAGGGAGGCTTACGACAAGCCACCGCACAAATTCCATCTTTTCTTCATCTGTTCCACCACAAATCGAACATGGAAATGAATATTTTTTCAACAATGTATCACACGTCATGATAGACGTTCCAACAGACAGCTTATGCTCAAATTTTTCTTGGTAAATGTTAAATGCTTTCTGAAATAAGTATTTTTCAAAACTTCCGGCGAAGTAATGATGTTCCCAGTCTGTCACGACAGGATTATCATCATGCGTTGTTATCCTCAAATAACAATGTGTATCTGACCAGTGGTAAGAAAACAAAAGAAGCCCCTGCTGCAAATATTCTCTCGCCTCAAAATCTTCATCACAAAATAGCTCAAGAATGGTATGGAGGTTCGGCTCCATGTAACCGTCCCATTCTCTTTCAAGCAAACCGCCATCATTTTCGCCCATTGCCTTTAGGTAGTCAAGGTATACTTTTGGAACATAGTAACCGTACTCAGCACAGATGTTTTCTAATTGTTGAATTTGTTCGTCTGACGCAGGCACGCATTTACTGCTCCATGACTTGTCAAAATATGATATTGTTCTGTGCAGCCGTTCCATAACGGACTCCGGCGTCCCCTGATAAAATTGTACCATTATAAATTGGCCACCTCCTATGCGGGATTTGTATATTTTTTCACAATCGCTGTCATATCCTGCCATTTGGCTTCCATATCTGCGACGAGCTGGAACTGGGTTCTGGCCCGGTCGAGGTTGTGGTGGTCGCGGTGGATTTTGAAATAGTGGTCTCCTGTCAGGAAATCAGCCAGAAAACGGATACCGCACTCATAGGTCATCAGCTTCGCGCCCATAGGAAGCAGTTCGGTTTCTTTTGCGGTGAGACGCCCGGCACAGCCCTCGAGATAGCCTTTTGTGAAGGCTTCAAACAGTGACAGATCTAGCCCGACTTTTGACAAATCCGTCTCGTCCTCCGCGCCGGTGTTGGCGCCAAAACGGATCGAATCGCCAAAGTCGTACAGCGAAAGTCCGGGCATAACAGTATCAAGATCAATGATGCACAACGCTTTGTGTGTGTCTGCATCAAATAGAATATTGTTTAGCTTGGTATCGTTGTGCGTGACCCTCAGCGGCAGTTTTCCCTCAGAGAGCAGCGTGGTCAGAACAGAGGTATCCTCTTTCCGCTCGAGCGCGAAGGCGATTTCTGCCTGTGCGAGCGCGATACGGGCTTGGTCGCCCTCTGCAACTGCCTTTTGAAAATCTGCAAAGCGGGAGGCTGTATTGTGAAAATTGGGAATGGTTTCATGCAGGATTTCTACGGGAAAATCTGCTAACTGCTTCTGGAAATTGCCAAAAGCGACAGCACTGTCATAAAAATCTTTTTCGCTCTCCGCTTTTTCAAGGCATACAGAGCGCTCGATAAACGGGAAAACGCGCCAGTAATTTTGGCTGCTGTCCTGAAACCAGTCTGCGCCGTCCCTTGTTTGGAGCACATTCAAGGTCTCCCGGTCCGGATCGCCGCCTTGGGAGAGGATGCTTTTGCGCAGGTACTGTGTGACATGCACCACATTTTCCATCAGCTGCGGCGGATTTTTGAAGATCGTGTGGTTCATGCGCTGTAGAATAAACTTTTTTTCTGATTTTTCCGGCGTCTCGCAGCGGAGTAGAAAAGTATCGTTGATATGCCCGTTTCCATAGGGCCTGCTCTCCGTGAGACTGCCGTTTTGGGCAGTCTCTATGGGAAATGCAGCGATCGCTTCATTGATGTTGTTCATGAGTTCTCCTTATCGTTCATCGCAAGCCACCGCAGTTCCATCGGCGCCAAAGCCAGTTGTGCAAAGAGCGTGCCCTGCACATACAAATCCGTCGCCTGCGGCTCTTTCGAGTTGTTGATGACAGCAATGTTTCCTGTCTGTTCAAAGACAGCAAGTTCTGTGTCCACGTTGGTGACATAGTATTTTTTGAGCTCGTCCTCATGGTGTGCGGCAAAATAAATTGCGCGCAGCAGGAGGCGGCAGTTCTGCGGAGAGTATGGCAGTCCTGCAAAATAAACGCTTCTGCCTTTGCCGTACTCGTTGACCACCAGACGGCTGTACTTTCCGTCCATGTTTAAAATCTGGTAGTGCGCGCCCTGCGCATAAATGCGGCTCTTTCCCTCGCCAAAATCAATGTCGCCGGGAATATCTTCTAAGATAAAATGTTCCTTGTTTAGCGTATTGTACTTGTCTGTACTCATGGAGAAGCCAAGTTCTCTGTCCACGCCCAGCACGTCGCTGAGCTGGAAATAACGCCCTTGGTACTGGTATGCACTCGGCTCACCGACACCGATGAAGCCGCCGCCCTCATCGACAAAACGGCGGAGGGCACAGACCACTTTCTCGTCTTTCCAGTTCTCGGCGCCACTCCATGAGGTGTAGGCGTCGCCGGCATTGATAATGACACGTATGTCAGGAGAGATGCCATTTTTAACCTGTTCAAAGTCGATGAACTCCACGTCGATTGGCATACCGCTCAGGCACTCGATCACGCCGACATACGAGTAGATTTCCCGATACCACAGTGCATGGTGCACTTGATTCGACATCCAACGCCGTATGCTGCCCCAACAGTTTAAGACTGCCACTTTAAAGGGGGCAGTGTATGCTTTGGTGCCCTGCATATTCTGGTGAATCTGCCGAAATTCGCCCACCACCTTCTGAATCTGGTCGATAAAGCCCGGCCACTGTGCAGCCAGCTTGAGATATCCGCCGTATCCGATGCGGTCAAGAGGAGAGCGCAGAATCGCTCTTCGCGCTTTTAACCAGTTGTCCTGCGCCTCACCGATCGGGTCTCCGCCCTCGGTAAATACATCGGGGAAAAAGTAGGGCAGCAGGCGGCCTTCAGTATAGTTCACGTCCTTGATATCCGAGATCATGCGCAGTGTGACGCCATCTCCCACAGAGCCGACAACAGCGTCAAGCCCGATATTTTTGAAATAATTTCCAAACGGTTCTGTTCCAATCCAGTGATCGCCCAGAAACATCATGGCTTCCTTGCCATAGCTGTGCACGATGTCCACAAGCTCCTTTGCGAGCTTCGAGACTTCGATCTGCTGAAATTCGATAAAGTCCCGAAATTCTTTGGACGGCACGCGGAACGTCGAGTTGTGGTAGCCTTGGTCAACGATATATTCCGGGCGGAATGGATAACCTGCCCATTTTTCGAACTGCTCTAGGATATAGGGGCTGACGCTGGCGCTGTAGCCAAACCACTCCACATATTTTTCGCGTTTCTGGTCGTCAAAGGTGAGGGTAAACTGGTGAAAAAAGGTGGTAAAGCGCACTACATTGACATGGGGATTGTCCTCGCACCATTTTTTTAACTTCTCTTTGACATAAGCCTGCGTTTTGGGCTGGCGCACGTCATAAGTGAGCTGGTGCGGGGCATCCTTCCAGTCATTGGTGATAAAATTGTACATATGTACAGGGTCCCAGATCAGAAAGGCGAGGAAGCTGACCGTGTACTGGTGGTAGGGGATTGTCTCGATGACCACTTCGCCGGCTGCTTCATCATAATTCCAGCGGTCTGTAGGGACAACCTCACCGGTCGTTCTGTCGATGACTTCCCACCAGCGTTTTGGGGAATCAATGGTGTTGACCTTGAGCTGTTCTGTATGAAAGCCTTTCATCAGCTCAATGCGAAGGTGCTCGCCTCTCGCCGTGACGCGGTCGCTGATCAGATATTCCTGCTGGATTTCCTCTGGATGCTGCATTGCCCAGTCATTGTCCTTGCGGGTAGTGTAGTATGTCGCGTAGATTTTGGCGTCCTGGCTTAATAATTCTTCGGGCATGGTGGTTCCGTCGCAGTCTCTGAGGGCATCTGCACCCAGCAGATTTTTCAGCCGTATCGTCTCGTCAACCATGTCCACATCGGTAGGCAGTGTGAGCCTGCCTGTAGTTTCGGTATTCATTGTGGGACACCTCCTTATTGTTATTTATTCGTTTATTTATTGATATTTTTTGTTGTAGAGATAGAGCAGCGCCAAAATGCCCAGCAGTCCGACAAGCATCACCGCAAGCCCGCCGGGACCGATCTTTCGCTGTCCTGTGACAATCAATGCCATGCTGGCGATGAACACCAGCAAGTATAATAACCGGATGACATATTTCATACGCACACCTCCTGATTAACCTTTCAGTCCGCCAAGGCTCATGCCCTGCGTTAGTTTCTTTTGCACTAAGATATACAGAATCAGCGTTGGGAGCATGACGATCACAAGTCCTGCGTAGAGCTGACCATAGTTTGCCGCTGCCTTCTGTGCCTGCATGAGCTGCATCAGCCCGACGGGCAGTGTCTTGGAATCTTTGGTGAGCAGGGTCATGGAGATGATGTACTCATTCCAGAAGGACAGGAAATTGAACAAAATGACCGTGATAATGCTTGGCAGTGCCATGGGCATCATGATCTGGACCATTGTCCGAAAGTATCCGCTGCCGTCCATGTAAGCGGCCTCCTCATAGTCGCGCGGGATGGTGACAAAGAAGCCGGAGAGCAGATAGATGGTAAACGGCAGTGCCGTGGAGGCGTAGACGAGCGCCACGACAAAGAGATTGTTGAGGAAAAATCCGTCCGTTCCCAGAAGCCGCAGGAATTTGTCCGCGTCCACAAACATCAGGAAAATAGGCACTACAATATAATTGACATTGATAAACAGTCCGCCCATGAACATAATGTTGATGAGCTTGCTGCCAAAGAAGCGGTAGCGCGCAAGGACATAGGCAGCAGGCAGTGCGACCACCAGCAGGATGACAAGCGCCAATGCGGTCACAAAGATGGAATTGAGGAAATATTCCCCCATTTTTGCCTTCTCGAAGGCATCTATAAAGTTCTGGAAATAAAAGCCTTTTGGCAGCGTCCACGGATTGCCGTAAAATTCAGAGTTTTCCTTGATGGATGCCAGAAAGACCCAGCCGACAGGAATCACAATGCTGATGGCAAGCGCCAGCAGGGCGACGTAAATAAATAGTTTATATAATTTGCCTGAACTCATTTTTTATCCCTCCCTTAAAATTCCAAAGGCTCTCTCTTGGTGACAAAGTTGATCAGCGCGGACAGTCCAAAGGAGAACAGGAATACGACAACGCCGATTGCCATACCATACCCGTAAGAGGAATTGGTGTACGCCTGTTTGTACATATAGCTTAGGAATACTTCTGTTGCGCCGTCGGGACCGCCGTTTGTCAGCGCTTTGACAATCAGGAAGCTGATGTTGATCGAGCTGATGACAAAGAAAGTCAAAGTCGTTCGGATGTTCGTCCAGATCAGCGGGAGCGTGATGGAGAAGAACTGGCGGATTTTGCTCGCGCCCTCGAGATTGGCAGATTCATACAGACTCTCAGGAACGCTTGCCATACTTGCCATGTACATGACCATATAGTAGCCGATTGCCTGCCAGATCATCGCGATCACCAAGCTGTAGATGACGAGTTTCTGGTCGCCAAGCCAGAGAATCGGCGTTTTTTCAGTCCCTCTGAAAATACCGATGATGCTGTTCAAAAGTCCGCTGTTTGGGTCATAGATCGCTGAAAAAATAGCGGAGATCACGACAACAGACAGGATATTCGGGATGTAAAATATCACACGGAAAATATTTTGCCCCTTGATTTTTTCACGGGAGAGAATCGCTGCAAAAATCAGGGAAAGCGCCATGGTGACAATGGTCACGCAGACAATTAACAGAACCGTATTCTGGAAGGAACGGAAAAAGTTTGAGTCCTCCATCAGAATCTTAAAATTATTCAGCCCGACAAACTGTTTGTTGTTGGAGTAGCCGCCCCACTTGTACAGTGACATCTTAAAGACGTTGAAGGTGGGAATCAGCATAAAGATGATAAACAGGATGACCGCCGGGGCTACGCAAATCGTGATAAACAACGTTTTTTCTCTGACTTTTTTCACACGCATACCTCCATTTTCTGTAACAAAAACGCTCCAAAGGCGGAAACCTTTGGAGCGCTCCTAAAACCTTATTCCATTGCCGCTCTCAATTTATCGCTTGCTTCCTCAACAGCAGCCTGCCATTCCGCAACGGTCTTGTCACCGCTCACGATACTGTTGACTGTGCCGCACAAAGTATCGAGCATGTTCACGCCCTCAACTGGTGCAGTGGAAGCGAAGCCGCCCATTACTGCGGTTGCGCCGTTGTCATAGATGCTGTAGAACATCTTGTTGTCGCCATCGAGACTGTCGCTCACGCCAGTGATTGGCTGGATTGCTGTGGATTTTGCAAAGATCTGTGCTGCCTCGTCAGAATACATATAGGCCACAAATTCTTTTGCCATATCCTGATTCTGTGCCGCTGCCGGAATCCACATCTGCTCAAACCAGCAGAAGGAGCATCCTGAACCGCCTGCGTTCACTGACGGGATTGCCATAAATCCCCACTCGAAACCGTCAGCGCGCGGTGCTTCTGCCATCTCGCCCGGCAGCCATGTGCCGTTCGGGCAGAAAAGTGCCTTGTTGTCAAGAATCAGCTGCTGGTTCTTTGTAAAGTTGTCATTGTTTGCATTGGCCACTGTCGTGCCTTCTGTATATTTTGCAAGCTGTCCGATGAGCTCGAATACCTTGGTCGCCTCGCCGCTTTCCCAGATGCCATCCTCGTAGGTCATGCAGCTGTTAAAGAAATCAGCGCCGCCGGATGATGCCAGTGCCGCGTATGTAAATGCGTCAAAGTAACCGGTTGTGGGATAGGTAAAGAGAGCGATGCCTTCCTCAGCCGCCTTGTCGGCAAGTCCCCACATCTCATCCCATGTCGTGGGTACGTCCCAGCCTTTTTCCTTGAAAAGTCCAGCGTTGTAGAACAGTCCGCAGGGGCTGTAGAACATCGGTGCATAGTAGGTCACGCCGTCCCCATAAGGATTGGTTGCCAAGGTGTCAAGGAAACCGGGAATGATCTTGTCTTTGACCTTTACGCTCTCGCCGGGAACCGTCATCTCGAGCACATCGGTCAGCGGAAGAAGTGCTTTCTCCTTTGTGAGTGTCTCTGTCAGCGCTGCCTCACGGCCAGTTGCAAGATGTACTACGTCTGGATAATCGCCAGCCTTCATGCCGGGGCTGATGACATCCTCGAGTTTTTTGTCAATCGTGAGTTCCACCGTCACGCCGGGATGGGAAGCCTCGAAAGCTGCCGTGACTTCGGACCACATGTCTGCGCCGTATCCGCCCTCAAAAGCAGCCACCTTCAAAGTCTGCTCCTCCACGGGTGCAGCGTCCGCAGGTTCCTCAGCCGGTGTCGTGTCAGCCGGTGTGTCAGCTGGCGCCGCATCCGCATTGCTGTTGGATGCAGTGTTGTCAGCCGGCGTGTTGTTAGCCGATGACGCTGGCTGGTCGCCAGAGCCGCCGCATCCAGCGAGAAGTGTTGTAGCCATAGCAGCCACTAACAGAGATGAAATAACTTTTTTTGATTTCATAAAAATCCCTCCCTTTCGAACTGTGCTCGAAGAAATTTAATGCAGTCCAGAATGCATTAAGTAGTTTTAAGTATGACTTTAGTATAGCGAAATCATATTTGGGAATCAATCTGATTCTTGCTTGATATTTTAGAAATATTGCTTTTTGTATAAAAATATTTAAAAAATATGGCGGCAAAATCAAACAATTGTATAAAATTAATACTAAAATTGAATTTCGGACAATTGTTTTATGCAATATATGGAAACAAAAAAGTATTTGAAAAAAATTCTGATGAATATAGTGTACTCTATTCACAATCGGGTGAAAATCAATTTTTAGAAATTTTTAGAGGGCTGTCTTTGTGGACAAAATATCTAAATTCTGCTATATTTTTAATATAGAAAGGGGAGAGCGTATGGGAAATACCAGACACTGTATTGATGATAACAAGTTATCCTGCTTTGACTCCGTCAAGCTCCTGTATGTCTCAACTTCAAAGTATGAGGGGGACTGGCAGAGTATTCTGCATTCCCATCCGTTCAGCGAACTGTTTTATGTGGTGCAGGGCAGCGGCTCCTTTATCACAGAGGGCATGGAATTTTCGGTGGGAAAAAATGATCTGGTGATCATCAATCCAAACGTGCAGCATACGGAGAAGTCGCTGCCCACAGCGCCGCTTGAGTATATTGTACTGGGCATTGAGGGACTTTCTTTTTCCTTTGAAGAGATTGCCGCCACAAAGGAGGGGGTGTGTATGCAGACTGCATTTGGGGATGTGTACAAGTATAACACGCAAAATTCAAATATATATGCGTACTTGAATATTCTGCTGGAGGAGATTCGCAAGAAGGCGGCAAACTATGAGACGGTGTGCCAGAACCTGCTCGAAGTGATCATGATCTGTATGCTCAGAAATAACAATCTGTCGATCGTGCAGAGCAGCAATGCACTTTTGAACAGAGAGTGTACACAGATCAAGAATTATCTGGATGCAAACTATGCGGAGAATATCACGCTGGATATGCTGGCGTCACTCTCCCATATGAACAAGTACTATCTGGTTCATGCCTTCACGAAATGTATCGGCATCTCCCCGATCACGTATCTTCTGCAAAAGAGAATACAGGAGGGCAAATCGCTGCTCGAATCCACATCCTATTCGATTTCCCAGATTTCGGCTGCCCTTGGGTTCTCCTCACAGTCCTATTTTTCGCAGGCATTTAAAAAGGCGACAGGAAAGACGCCGGTGCAGTACCGGAATGCATTTAAATGGGGGCGGTGACTTGAATTTCATTGACAGCATTTTGCATGAGGCGTATAATTATTTCGTATAATAGTTACGTAATGGAGGAAAACAATGGCGGGATTTGACAAGGATGCCTTTTGGCTCAAAATATTATCCTTATATCATGAGGCAAAAGAAAATAATTATGTTTTGAAGCTGGATGAAGAACGGGTGAGAGAGCTCAAATCGCTCTATATTGATTTGTACATACCAATGGAGGAGCTGGGGCATTATGATGACGAGAAGATTATGAAGAAGCTGATGACAGCAGTCGTATCGGTCTATAAGGTTGACAAGGATACGATGGGCAATGCCGGAGAGATTGTCCAGTTAGTCAACACAGTGAACTATGACGGCAGGAATATGTATATCCGCTTTGCCAAAATATCCCCGGTAAAGATGCGGCGTCTCGAGCTGGGGAGGACGAGGCAGCAGGTGGCAGAGCGGATGGGGTACAGTGTGGCAGCAGTCAGAAACTGCGAGGTTTCTTTCTGTGACCTGTCCAGACAGCCAGAAACGCTTGTTCGAAAACTCGCAAAAGCACTGGAATGTGAACCCGAGGTATTTATGCAGTAGGAGAGAGAATTGGAGGTAGGTGAATGGGTAGTTATGTGTTTTCTGAAATGGAAATAGACGCAATTGGGGAGATCTCAAATATTTGTCTTGGCAGTTCTGCATCGACACTCAGTATGCTGGTGCGGCAGACTGTCGATATCACACCGCCCAGAGTGGAGATTGTAGAGAAGAGTGAATATACCAAGAATGTATCTTCCAAGAAGGTCTTTGTGAAGGTGAATTATGTGGAAGGCGTGAAGGGATGCAGTATCCTGATGCTGGAAGAACAGGATGCCAAGGCGATTGCAGACTTGATGATGGGCAGTGACGGTAGGGGAGACTTTGCCCAGATGGATTTGAGCGATCTGCATCTGAGCGCAGTGTCGGAGGCGATGAACCAGATGATGGGCGCTGCGGCAACCTCCATGAGTGTCATGCTGGAGAGAAAGACGGACATATCGATCCCGGACACAAAATTTATGGAGGATGGGGAATATCTGGCATACGAATTTCCCGATGATGACAAGTTCGTGAAAGTTGGCTTTAAGATGAAAATCGGGAAGATCATAGACAGCCCTGTCGTACAGCTCTACCCGCATGATCTGGGCAAGGCGATCAGCGATCTGTTTCTTATCAAGAAGGCAAAAGAAAAGGAAAAGCAGTAACGAATGCGCAAGAAAAAACGAATTACCAGAAAAGAAATCAGAACCGTCTATGAGATTGGTTATAGTTTTGTGCGGAAAGTAAAATTTGACCACGTGTCCTCCTTTGCAGGGCACGCGGCTTTATTTTTGCTGATGTCTATTTTTCCGATGGCGATGTTCTGCATCTCTGTATTCAGTCATCTGCCGATTGACATGGGACGGCTGACACAGTATTTATTGACAGTCATTCCAGAAGGCTCTCTTCCTCTGGTCAACCAGATTCTTGCGGAGGCCTATGCGGAGAGCACGACGATGATGACCTCTTTTACTATGATAGTGATGCTCTTTTGCGCATCCAAAGGGGTGTATGCAGTCATCATCGGGATGAACGCAGTCTACGGCATCCGCGAGACGCGCGGAACGATGCTCCTGTATGCGCTTGCCGCCGCTTACGTGGTGATTTTCTTTGCGGCGATCGGGCTTATGATGGTCTTGATCGTGCTGGGAAATAATATATTCAACTGGCTGCTCCAGTTTGTGCCGGGCATGATTGTCTTTGACAGGCTGTTCCGCTATGGCAAATACCTGTGTATGCTGGTGTTTCTGCTGGTGTTTTTCCTGCTTGTATATATGAATGTTCCAGACAGGAGATCCAAGATACGCTATGAGTTTTTCGGCGCGCTTTTTTCTACGGTTGCATGGCTGGCATACTCGTGGGCGTTCTCCTTCTACATCAGCAATTATGCGAACTATTCCGTTACATATGGGAGCCTTGCAACAGTGGTGATCTTTATCCTGTGGCTGTACGGCACCATGAATATCGTGTTTGTGGGGGCAGAGATCAATGTCGTCCTCCGCAAATTTGCAGAGTACGGCTACAACTACAGGTGTGCGTATGAATATTATAAGGACAAATATCATGGCGAGCTGCTGGGGCAGAGGGGGATTGTGATCAAGCTCCGCGCAAGGAGGAGAACCGCACAGAAGAAGGATGGATGAGTAGACTTACTCGTTGGTGATAATGACGAAGTTTGATGAAATATAGGCTTCAGAACCGTCGTAGAGAATCTTTGTCCAGCCGTTGTCCTGTATTTCGATAATGTCAAAGGTGGTTCCCTCCTCCACGGTGTCGAGTACCTTGGCATCCGCTGAGGCAGCGTCTCGGATATTGACCCTTGTGGAAGTCTTGCCATGCTTCGTGTCCGTCGAAGGCGTGTCCGCTTCTGTGGCGGGCACAGCGCCGTCTGAAGCAGCAGGAAGCGCTGCAAGCTGCGGTTCTTCCATAATGTTGACAACCTCTGCTCCTGATGCGGACTCAGTGTCGTTGACGGTTACATAGCGCGGTCTTGTCACAATACAAATGATTAGGAAACAGATGGATACAGACATAATGGCGATGATACACAGTAATATGGTATTGATTGTCGTTTTTTTCATAAATGTCACCTCGGTTTTATGCGTATAGTAAAGTTTCATCCTGCGGCAGTTGCACCAAAACGGGCAGCATGGATTGTTGATATTAGGATTAGTATAGCTTATGCAATATAAATTGGCAAGAAATTACGGCATTAAATTATTCTTCTAACATTTTGTTAACAATTTTGTAAAAAATATAGCCGCCTTCAAAAATATGAAGAAAAACGGCGCAATTTAGTTGACAGGGGCTACAGTTTATGATAATATATTTTTCGGACACGGCGGGAAGCTGCCGTGAACAAGCTGCTATAGCACAGTCGGTAGTGCGCAACATTGGTAGTGTTGAGGTCACCGGTTCGATTCCGGTTAGCAGCTCTGGAATGATTGACAGTTTTCAGAAAAAAAGAGCATGAAAATCTTTTTTAGAGAAATATTAAAAACGACTTGATTATTTTTGCAAATGTGATATAATTAAGTCAATTTAAACCCATGGGTAACCATGTAATTAAACCACCCATCGCTTTTATAAAGTGATGGGTAATTTTATTTTAAGGGGTCGTGAATGAAAAAGGGAATGATTTTTATTGATGGTAGTAATGTTTTTTATGATTGGAAAAAAGCCATGTCGGGAAAACAACTGGATATTCAAAAATACATTGAGCTTGTAAAGTTGAAATATGCAGATGTTGATGTTCTTCGTATATATTATTTTACCAGTCAGACTACTACTAATGGTCCGTTTTTACAACAAATAAATAAAATTCCATATACTCAGGTAGTGACAGGAAGATTGCAGAATAAAACAATCAAGATTGATTCCCGTGCGGGAATTAAATGTCCGAAGTGTAATGAGGATATTATGAACACGTTTGTTACACAAGTGGATAAAGGGACAGATGTAAATATTGCTGTGGAGATGTTGAAACATGCTTATAATAAAACCTATGATGTAGCCATACTAATTTCGAGGGATGCTGACTTTGCAGGTGTTGTAAAAATTATAAAAGATTTAGGGCAAAATGTTGAATTAGTTTTATTTGAGGATTCAAAGGGAGATGCGCAAGAACTGTCAGAAACAGTTGATAATATTACGTTGATAGAAAAGTGCGAATACCCAAGTTTAGAGAGAATATAATTCAATTATTTTGATGTAAACGTCATACTATTTTCATACGAATTAGGACGTGTTAAGCTGTGTTGAACGTTGAGAAAAGCTATGAAATATTTTAGGGCAATAAAAAGGGGCTGCCATCTCGCAATTGGGAAATTGTGAGATGGCAGCCCTTTTTGGAATATCTGTATGAAATTTTTCCATATACGTGTTATAATATACTATAACGTTATGAAGGGAGAAAATTTAGTATGATGTTAGATAAAAATTCACAGCAGCCTTTGTATGTCCAGCTCATGCGGGTGATCAAGGACAATATTCAGAATGGCCAGTATAAAGCTGGAGACCAGATCCCGACGGAAACAGCATTGTCCGATACATATGGTGTCAGCAGAATCACGGTGCGCAAGACGATAGAAGAACTGTGCGCGCAGGGATTTCTGGTGAAGCGGCAGGGGAAAGGCACATTTGTGGAAATGCCCAAAATCTACCGCAAGATCGAACAGGATAACAACATCAGTTTTTCGGAATCATGCAGGGCAAACGGGAGAAATCCTTCTTCCCATGTGCTTTCCTGCTGCTTTGTGGAGGCGCAGGACTGGCAGAGGGACTTTTTTCATCTACAGAACAGCCAGACCTTGTATCACATTGAGCGGATCTTGTCCGCGGATGGTCTGCCAATCATCTACGAGCATATATATTTTCCGCTTGACAGGTTTCCAGACTTTCAGGCGCAGAAACTAGAGAATGGCTCCATGTTCCAGCTGATCAAGGAGGAGTATCATATTCAGGAATCGGAGAAGGGAAGAAGCGTCATCGAAGTGCGTCTGGCTTCACAGACTATCGCGGAATATCTCCGAATGAATGTGGGCGAGCCAGTCATGATATTGACGAGCTTCATCAATGACCACAAAGAAAATCCGTTGTATATCAGTTATGAGATCATTGCAGGATTCAGATACAGCCTGTCCATCTGAAAGGTTATATAAGGTTATGTAAAATTATGCAAAAAGCAGGACGCATCATTAAAAATGATGTAAACCTGCTCTTTTTTTTGCCTTTTTTTGTATGGTATCACTAAAAGTAAAATTTTATATTTGTTACTTTTCCACAAATTTTTACGAATATATAAAGGTCATATTGTAATATAACGTTATATGATGATATGATGAATATACAAGAAAGGAGGAATGACCAATGAACAAAAAGTATTCAGTGGTAATTGCAGCCAGACATCTGTTTGATAGTGTATCTGACCGGGAATCCCAAGGGTATCTGTGCATCAAGGGGCCAATGATCGTGAAGCGGGGACACGGGATGCCGGATGAGGAGACAATCTGTCAGGCGGAACAGGTGCTGTACTTTGATGACGGGCTGGTCATGCCGGGGATTGTGGATACACACACTTTTTTTACTGGTTACGTGGTTTACCATCTGGGGGCGGATGTATCACAGGTGACAGACAGTGAATCAGGAAAGAAGATTTTGAGAGCGTATGAGACAGCACACAGACCGTCAGGAGCACTATTAGGACATGGGTGGGATGCAAAGAAGTGGAGCCGGGATGCGGGAGAGCGCATGCTTGAGGCAGAATTTCCTGAGAAGCCGGTTATCTTGTTTGCGGCAGACAGGTCATCCTGCATCATGAACCGCAAGGCTTCGGAGCGTTATCATTTTACATCGGATACCTGCTATCCTGAAAGCTATTACCGTATCATGCGGGAATATCTGAATGACCGTGAGTTTATCCGAAAAGAATTTGCGGCGTATATGCACATGATGAATGCGCGGGGTGTGACCACGGTAAAGGAAATGGGATTTGATGATTTTTATGGATTTACGGATTTTTTGAAGGAAATGGAAGATTCGGATGAGCTTCATTTGAGGACATTCTTTATGTCGCAGCCGGTGGGAGAGCCGATGAACCTCGGGTACGCTAAGAAGATGCGGGAGTTATTTACAGGGGATAAAATTCGTTTCAGCGGGTTCAACCGCATGACGGACGGGACAATTGCCGCATACAGAGGGGATTTAAAGCAGCCCTATGAAAACGAAGTGTTCACCTGCGGCATGGAGATTCCCTATGAGGAGATCGAGGCGGATGTGCTGGCGGCGGATGCGGAGGGGTTCCGGTGGTCTCTCCATGCACAGGGAGACGGCGCTGTGGGAAAAATCGCAGAGATTTATGACAAGTGCCAGAAAGTGAATGGAAAGCTGAAAAACAGACATGCTTTAACAGACATGGAATTTACAGACCCAAAGGATTTAGAAAAGCTGGGAGCGATGGGCGCGGCAGCAGAGCTCTATTTTCAGATTATGTCGCTGGATCCGGGAAGCGTCTTAATAGAAAATATCAAGAAAACAATAGGCACGGCGCGGGGAAAATACTACTGGAACCGCAGAAAGATGCAGGACAGCGGCATCTGCCTGAGCGGGGCGACTGACCTTCCATTGCTGGTTACAAGTGTTCCAGAATCCATATTTTATTCCTGCGGGGGATATATGGACGGGATGGATCAGCCATTTCAGACCCAGAATACGCTTACGGTGGCGGAACTTCTCAAGGCATGGACGATCGGGGGACAGAAAAATCTGGGCATGGAACAGAAGCTTGGAACACTGGAGGCTGGAAAGCTCGCAGATATAACTGTCTTTGACAGAAATCTTTTACAGACAGAGACAAGGGAAGCGAGGGAGGCTGGCGTTGTGATGACCATGATGGATGGCAGGATTGTATATACCAAAGCAGATGCAGATAAAGGATAGAAAAAAGGAGGATAGGGAAGGAGATATGAAAGAGAAAAAAATGAAATTACGAATGCCTCATGTGCTCACATTGATTTTTTTCCTGATACTGGTGGTGGCAGTGATGACATGGATCGTACCCAGCGGCGAGTTCGATCGGACAATCATGCAGACATCGACCGGGGAGCGGAGTGTTGCGGTAGCGGGCACATATCATACGGTGGATAAAGTGCTGGAAGATGGCACCAGCCTGCGGCAGGGGATTTGGCAGGTCCTGATGGCTCCGGGCAGAGGCATTCAGTCCATTATAGAAGTGCTTGCCTTTGTGTTTATTATTGGCGGCGTATTCCAGATCATGGCAAGGACGAATGCGCTGACGATCGGAATCCAAAAAATTGTCCATAAATTAGGCGCAAAAGAAATCCTGATTATTCCGATTCTGATGGCTTTGTTTGGACTTGGAGGCAGTACCTTTGGCATGTCGGATGAGCTGGTGCCGTTTTATCTTTTGATTATGCCAATCATGTTTGCCATGGGGTATGACTCCATGACTACAT
>ERZ808040.369-NODE-369-length-40895-cov-5.688814_pt1 | contig 40895 bp, 35 predicted proteins | sample MGYA00380191_ERZ808040 | MGnify/ENA primary metagenome ERZ808040 (study PRJEB31490, sample SAMN06133395) | mouse gut metagenome | isolation source: J6 | host: mice | place: China: Chengdu | collected 2015-05 ...
ATAGCGTCTGGATACATATGTTGTTATTCCATTTGATAATTTAACGCAAATTGTACCTGTAAAACTCAAGTCAAAATTATTGACTTTTTTTAAGTTAATAATTTCCGAATTTGATATACGAATGAATTGATTAGAAGGTAATTGATTTTCTATCTCATATAACCTAAGTCGAAGAATATATTCCCCTTTGTTAGTAACTGCATAAACTTTTCCAGAATTTGCATAAATACGAATCAAATCTGTCTGTTCCAATATTTCAATTTTTTCATCTTTATAACCCGAAATTATTTGTGAGGCATTTTCTGAAAGTTTTTTTACAATGTTGCTCACATCCTCTGTCATTGAAGCAGTCAGTATGATTACTTTGGGATCGATACATGAACTGTCAATTTTAATCTCGACCTGCATGATAATCACCTCTTTCTTTTCCTTTACAATGCCATTATAAGTAAAGCAGATAATAGTTTCAATGAATTTGCGATAGTTGGTTGATTTCAAAACACAACTGGTCAGAAATCCTTTCTGAGTTCTTACTCTCTGCACCCACTCTAAGGCGTTTTCCGGCTTTAACTGTTCTGTTATGCCCTGCGACTGTTTCATCCGTTTTAAAAACTTTTAATAAGGGAAAGAGCAGTTCGTGCGGTGAGATATACCACTCATGCGGGAACTGCTCTTTCTAATTTGCACTGTAGTATAATAAAAAGTAACTTGGCAGCCAAGCTTGCGCAAAGGCTGCAGAATGATTTGACATGGAGAGCGGGAGGAAATATGGCATTTGAGGATAGGGAAAAACTGGATCGTGTCTTGAATGAGCTCGTTTTAAAGGTACAGTCGTGGGCCCGTGAGAATTTCAAATATGCCATGGCCCGGAGCAATATTGTTGGGGAAATATCCGGGAAGGTAATATTTGCAAAAGAGGAGCCGATAAAAAAAGGACAGGAAGAAAATAAGTCCGGGGAAGATGTCGCGGAACTGGTCTTTGTCATGGGCAAAAAACCCGGGAACTTTGCCCTCTTTTCAAACAGGCTTACAAAACTGGTAGCCAGATACCGCAGAAAATATAATATTATTTTTCAGCTGGTCTTTCAGTGGGAAGAGGAAGACGGACAAATCAGTGCAAGCGAGAACAGGACATTTAATGTGGACTCCATTATAATGGACACATACAAGGAGGGTTAAGCAAAGTGTCGATACAACTAATCCAGCAGGCGATATCTTTTATGGAAGAGCATATGTGTGAGGATATAAGTTATATTGAGGTTGCCCAAAATGTGCATATGTCAAACTATAATTTCCATCGTACATTCAGCTTTATAGCAGGAATGACGGCTAATGAGTACATTCGGAAAAGGCGTCTTACATTAGCGGCCCAGGAACTGCAGGCAACGGACATATCGGTAATTGACGCCGCATATAAGTATGGCTACGAATCTCCGGAAAGCTTTTCCAAAGCGTTCTCGCGGTTTCATGGTTCATCGCCCAAACAGGCAAAACAAAAGGGCGCAAAACTACACTTATTTAATCCACTTGTCATCAAAATTATATTGGAAGGCGGCAGTGTTATGGATTACAGAATTGAACACCGGGAAGGCCAGCGGTTTATTGCGCTGGTAAAGTCTTTCCCAAACGAAATCATCAATGATGACAATGACCACAGCATCCCTGATTTTTGGAAAGAATGTTCTGAAAAAAATCTCATTGAGCCTATGAGAATGCTTCGTGTAGAAGGGAAAAGAGACCTGTATGGTTTGTGCGGTCCCGCAAAAGACGGTGAAACTCATTTCGATTATGGGATTGGCATTGTGGTTGACGGAGACACCGATGCTGAAAAGGCGGAGCAGTTTCTCAAAAACGGTTATTCCATATGGATAACCGAACCTGTCGATTATGCCGTTTTTAAATGCTTTGGCAATGACGGCGACTGTATCGGTGAGACGTGGGGCAAGTTTTTCAAAGAATTTGTTCCTCAGACCGGATATGCACAGACAGAAGATACAGACTATGAAATCTATTATGAAAAGTCGGAAGCTGGTCTGTTCTGTGAATTGTGGATACCGGTAAAGAAAATCTGATAGTTACGAGTGGGCAGAGCCGGATTTTTTGGTTCTGCCCTTGTCCGTATTATATAAAGGGTTCCGAGTCTGTCAATTCAGTTTTCTTTTGAGACAACATGTAAAGGTTATAGATATTTCTTATGGAGGACTTGTGCTGTGGGATTAATAAAATGCCTGAATGTGAAAATTGTCCCGAGAATGAATTCCTCAAAATCGTTGCGCGATCATTCCGGAACTGTGATATACTTAATTTGTTTCAAAGCCAAACAGGCAGGGGGAGAATGGATTATATGAATCACTATATTCTGATCTGGTCTGTGTGTACCTTTGTGGAAAGCCGAGTGTGTGAGGATATCCGTATGGAAGAACTTGTGCGTCAGACCGGTTTTTCTTTGGCACATATCCGGGATGTATTCCGAAAGTATACCGGAAAGCCACTGGCTCGGTATGTGCAGGAGCGCAGAATTGCCAATGCCGCCCAGGAGCTTCTGGACACGGATAAAACAATCCTTGACATCGCCGTACAATACGGATTCTCCGGCAGAACTGTATTTTCCCGGGCTTTCCAGCGGCACACCGGCTATACGCCTTACCAGTTTCGCAGCGAAGCTCCTGTTCTTGCCAGGATGCGGCTTTGCGCAGGGGTATACGGGGCAGCGCTTCCGAAGAGATGGGGTGACGGCAACGACGACAACCACATCCGTGCTGCAGAGCGAGCCAATGTAATCTTATACGGTGTCCCGAAAGTTGCCTATGGCCAGAACGGATGCACCCCCTTTCCCATGTGCCTCCATTCCTGCGCAAAGTATCTGGGACTGTGCGTTGACTACACCCGGGCCATGGCCGAGAGCGGCGCAGCTTTCCGGCTTGTCTGGAACACCGCCTGCTGGGACGGCGGTAATGTGGATGCCATCTTCACTTTCGACGATCCCGTAAAGATGTTCCGCTGCGGTATGGGGGCCATGGAGCGGGAGCTTAAGTTCATGGGCCGGACGCCGCAGACGAAAAAGGAAGATTTCATGGATTTCATCCGCAGGGAGATCGATGCGGGGAATCCGGTCATTGCCCTTGGCATCATCGGCCCGCCGGAGGCCTGCATTATAACCGGCTACCGGAAAGGCGGCAGTGTGTTGATGGGTTGGAATGTATTTCAGGAATACCCGGAATACCGGACATGCGTCCGGTTTGAGAAAAACGGCTATTTTATCACTGAGGACTGGTGGGAGAATCCCAATACAACCGCCTTAGTCGCTACCGGCACGGAAAGTCTTCCTCCGCTCACACTCGGAGAAGTGCTCCAAAATGCGGCGGAGGCTTTGGAGGGACGCATGTGCGGAAGTTATGCCAAGGGCATTCTGGCCTATGATGCCTGGAAGGACGCCCTGTTGTGTGACGGGGAATTTCCTGCCGAAGCCGTCTTTCCCTTGCTGACGGAGCGCATGATGTGCCACGGCGACGCCATGGACTGTCTCTTCGACGGACGGCGCTATGCGGCAAAGTATTTACGCAGACTGGCAGAGCAGCACCCGTCGATGGCTTCCGGCCTGAATGCCGCTGCCGGGGAACTGGAAGGAATACCGGAAATCATCCGGAAAGAAATGATTCCCGTCTTGGGCGGCTGGGAGCGGGGCGAAGCTCAGACACACCGGCTGGCCAGAGCAGAAAACCGCCGCCTATTGGCCGGACAAATTGAGCGGATGAAGGCCCACGATGAAAGGGCGTATGGCTATATCCGCGAAGTGGGGCGTACAGACTGAGGGTATGGTTTTCAAACATGCTCCAGACCGTCCCGGTTGTATTCTGGAATAAATGGTTTTGGATTGTTACAAGAGTAAAAAGGAGATTATCGTGATATGAAAAAAATCTTAGAACATCAGGTACCCTTTCCGATAAATGCGGAATCGGACAACTTCACTGCGGCACTTGCATCTGCGCTGGTCATTGCCCGCGGGTATACGGAAGAAACGCCATATTGGTGTACAAAGAACCGCTGCCACTGCATCCATTGCAGTCCCTGCGGCGATCATCCGCTGGAAAACCATCAGACTTCCATCTACCACTGCCTTTTGACGGCATCCACACTGGCGTTTGGTTTCGACTATCCGTGGGATGACACCGTGGATCCCCATACCCTGCCGGGATTTTCCAAAGGCTGGCGCTGGGACGACGGTTTTGTAGATGCGTTGGCTCGGTTTGCAGGATTTTCCTATCTGCGCTTTGACGGTACAAGCACCCAGGAAGAGGTGCTTTCCGCAATGAAAAGCTCTCTGGATAATGGCTTCCCGACTTTGCTGCGGTTAGAAAACGAAATGGAATGGATCCTTGCAGTGGGTTATGACGCAGATACCATATACGGCTTGGATTCACAGCTTCATGCTTTGTCTGACAACTGGCATTCCGTACTGCGCGACGCCATTGTCATCACCGGCAACACTGCGCCTGAGATGTCCTACAAAGAACTTCTGGAACGCATCGCATCCGCCCTATCCTACGAGGAACATGGGGCACTTGAAAGCGTGATTATGGATACGCTGGACCATGTGACGGCTGAAAACGCCATGGACATTGCCGGCATGATGAACGGCATCAACGGTGTGCCCATTGAAGCAAGATGGCATGCCGCAGAAAGCTTTTGCGGAGCCGAAAACCTGCTGTGCAATATTTGCACAAATGAAGAAATACACAGCCGGCTGAGTGAAGTTATTTGGGCGCGGTATGTCAAGGATAATAATGATGAAACACATGGCATCGGATGGAAGATATGGAGCGCGCTGGGTGTGGGACCTAAGACCGGATATGACATCACCCCCCAGTCCGCAGATTTGATTATGCAAAAGGAAACACAGGAAACGCTGAAACGCCTGTTTGCCAAGGTCTTTGAGAATGACCGCGCCGTATGTGCCGAAATCCGGGCTTTAGTAAAGACGCTCTAATATGCGGGTAAGAAGCAAACCCTATTATTTATTGAAGATTTCAAAAGTTTGCTGTATTATGTTAATTGGAGCAATCGTACAAGTTACAGTGCAGAAATGAGGGAACATGCGGATTATTAAGGATTCTACACCGTCTGCGGATGGTTTTTACATGCCTGCGGAATATGAGCCTCATGAGGGATGTATTATGATCTTTCCTGAGCGTTCTGATTCGTGGCAGTATGGAGGGTATGCGGCCAGAAAAACGTTTGTTAGGATTGCAGAAGCCATAGCTGCTTCGGAGAAGGTGACCGTATGTGCCGGAGCCGCCCAGTATGATAATGCCAGGGCGTTGCTCCCATCTCATATCCGTGTGGTGGAAATGTCCAGCAATGATGCCTGGGCCAGAGATTACTGCCCTACTTTTGTGAAAAACGGGAAGGGGGATGTGCGGGGGATAGACTGGGGATTTAACGCCTGGGGAGGTCTCCATGACGGACTGTATTTCCCTTGGGACAGTGACAATAAAATGGCCAGAAAGCTCTGTGACCTGATGGACAGGGATGTATATCATAAGCGGGATTTTATCTTGGAGGGCGGTTCCATCCACGTGGATGGGGAAGGGACATGTATGGTTACCGAGAGATGCCTGCTCAGCCAGGGCCGTAACCCCCATTTGACGAAGGAACAGATTGAAGATACTCTGAAGAAATATTTGGGCGTGTCTACGGTCTTATGGCTTCCCTGTGGAATATACCTTGACGAGACCAACGAGCATGTGGACAATATCTGTGCTTTTGTGAAGCCGGGGGAGGTGGTGCTGGCATGGACGGAAGACCGGGAAGACGTGCAGTATGGGATGTCCAAGGCGTGCCTGGATTATCTGAGCCGTGTGAAGGATGCGAAAGGCAGGAGTATAAAAGTCCATAAGCTTCCCCTGCCGGAGCCTGTGGCTATCACCGGCGAAGAGTGCCAGGGGCTGGACGCCTGTTGGGATGAACCTACAAGGACACCGGGGGAGAGGCTTGCGGCTTCTTATGTGAATTTTTATATTGCAAATGGGGCGGTGGTTATGCCTGGATTCGGTGACCCTGCGGATGAAAAGGCAAGGGAGATACTGCAGGGCCTGTTTCCCGACAGGGAAGTGATACAGATTTATTCCAGGGACATATTGATCGGCGGAGGGAATATACACTGCATTACGCAGCAGATCCCTCTTTAAAATAGATGGCAGGGGAGCGTCAGGATGAAAAATGTTACGGTAGCGGCGGTTCAGATGTACTGTAACCGTACCAGAGAAGAAAATATGGAAAATGCGGACAGGCTGGTGAGGGAGGCGGCTGCCAAAGGCGCCCAGGTGGTTCTGCTGCCGGAATTGTTTGAAACGTGGTATTTTTGCCAGGAGAGAAATTACGATTCCTATGAACTTGCTACGACTTTAGAGGAAAATCCTGCCCTTTGCCATTTTCGGAAAGTGGCGGAGGAACTTAAGCTGGTTCTCCCAATCAGTTTTTTTGAAAGGGAAGGGAATGTGACGTATAATTCCGTGGCAGTTCTCGACGCGGACGGAAGCGTACTGGGAGTTTACCGTAAGACGCATATTCCTGATGACCATTTTTACCAGGAGAAATTTTACTTTACACCGGGTAATACGGGATTTCGGGTCTGGGACACCGCTTATGGAAGGATTGGCGTAGGAATCTGCTGGGATCAGTGGTTTCCCGAGGCGGCGAGGTGTATGGCTTTAATGGGCGCGCAGCTGCTTTTGTATCCCACGGCAATCGGCTCCGAACCTATTATTGATTGTGATAGTATGCCTCACTGGAGGAGATGCATGCAGGGGCATGGGGCGGCCAATGTGGTGCCGGTGATAGCGGCTAACCGCGTTGGGAAGGAAAGAGTTACCCCCACGAAAGATAACAACAATCAATTCTCTGAGCTGCTGTTTTACGGATCTTCTTTTATCACGGACGAAACGGGGGAATTATTGGAAGATGCGGGAAGGACAGAAGAGAAGGTGCTCCTCCATACCTTTGACCTGGACGCTGCCGAAAGGTTACGCTTCAGCTGGGGACTGTTCCGGGACAGGCGCCCGGAGATGTACGGGGAGATTGTAAAGTAAGCACAGGAAATGATAGTGCAGGTATTATAGGGATAAAACAACAGAGCATGTTTGACAAATCATTTCCGCGTGGTTTTATATACCGCGTGGAAAGCATTTGCCAAACATGCTCTTGTAGATGAATGACAGTAAAGCCGATGGGCCGGATCAATTTTTATTTTATCTGAAATTGCTGTAGCTGTTTTTCTTCAGGCGGTTCCGTTCCTTTTTCATGAGATAAGAGTCTAACCCGGCCACATGGTTATTTAAGCGGCAGCCGTAAACAATCCTGCCGTTTTCCAGTTCCTGGATGCGGGCTACCAACCCATAAAGGTGGAAATAGTACTTTTCACCAAAGCCGCCAATCTGATCGTTTAGAACGACATGGATCAGGCTGCCTGTGGGAAACTTGACATCATTGTCACAAACGACTGCAAAGCCATTGGAGCTGACATCCCGGATAATGGCTTCATACGCGGCACGGTTGGTACCAACCCGGATGGAGGTCTCGATACCCACGTAGCACCGGAAGTTTTCCCTCCGGTTATATGCCACGCTCTCCGCAATGGTAGTGAGGCTGTAACAGAGAGTTCCGTCGGATCTTCTGAGCAATGTGTTGGAAACGTTTTTAAATAAGTGCGGCTTATCATCCCCTGTGGCCGCCAGGACATTCAGGATAACGCCTTTTCCACGGAAAGATATGGGTTTGCCGTTTTGGAACACGGCATCCGCAAAGACCATGTGCCTCCTGCGGTTGATCTCCTGAACTTTGCTGGTGAAGACAAGGGAGTTTTTATTGACGCTGACAAACAAAGTGAGTTCCTGCCCGGGGTGTAATTCTTCAATACGCATATCAGTATAACCTCTATTTTATTTCTAATTTGAATTCTGCTGCTGTCATAGCAAGATGTATCCGATACAGCTCATGGTCCCATGCAATCCTGGGCCTGGCATCGGTGATAGGAAGGAGCTCTACAGATAGAAGCTCTGCCCCTGAAAAGGCGGCTTCTGCCAGAGTGCCGACCATAATCCGGTTTCCTGCCATTTCCGGCTTTTCATAAGTGATGAAATTCAGGATAACATTCTCCGCATCTGTGGTATCCGTCAGCAAAACCCTGTTATCTATTTTATCAAAAAATACTTCCCGCGTATAGTACTTTTTACACATTTTTAAAGGATAAGCGCCGGAGAGTTCCATGGAGATTTGGCTCTTGGTCCCGCCGAAAAGAGTCTTTACATCCCTGGCGCTGAAATCGGCGCCGTCCTGCTGGTCCATGCCGTCTATGGCAGGATGTGTCATAGTCTATAAGCTCCTGACAGTGGAAAACGGCCTGCATCCGGCAAAAGAGATTCAATTGAAATTATTGTTTTCAATTCTGCACCTACCTGTGTGCTTCATTACATAAACTGGTTGTTTAAATATTCGGTGGGGGAGACACCCTCCACTTTCTTAAATACCTTGCTGAAATAGAAAGCACTCTCGAACCCCAGCATTTCCGCGACTTCGTAAACCTTAAGGTTGCCCTCCGCCAGAAGGCGTTTGCTTTCCGAAACCTTACAGGTATTAATATACTCGGAAAATCCCATTTCACTGTGTTTGCCGAAAAGCTGGCTCAGATAATTAGGACTGATCCCAAACACGGCGGCCACTTCGTTGAGGGACAGGCGTTCCTTTATATGCGCGTTAATGTATTTCTTTACATTGGCAACAATATGGTTTTTGTAATCCTTATGATGGCTCTCAAAAAGATGACACAGCTGTCGTTTGAATGAGCTTAACCAGTTGACGATTTGTTCTACGGTCGCCTGTTTATAGATGGAGCGGTACCCGTCAGGATTATCCCGGAAGAAATCGGAGACTATCGCTTCTCCGTCCTGGAGCAGGGAAATGGACAGATACAAAATGTTGCATGCACCGTCCATGGCCTGGACAAAATGGTCAGGATGGGCGAGGAAAAGCTCGCACAGGTTGTCCAAAGTACGGTTTAACACATCGGCGTCATACTCTTCGAAGGCTTTGGTCAGATCCTGCCTGAACAGGCTCATATTAAAAGAATTATGGTGGGAATCCGCCTTAATACATTCCTCAAAAAAGACAATGGGACATTGGCTTTCAGCGGAGAGGCTGGCCTGTCTGGAGCACTGGTAGGAGTCACAGATGGACAGAGGAGTATCCACCAGGCTGCCGATACCGCACCGGAAAGACACATTGTAGTACTTTGTCAGGGTCTCGCTGATGTTTGCCAGGATTTCTTTTAATTCTGCACCATATGGCAAATTGTCGCTCTGCCCTGCCTCATAGCAGAAAATGAGTGTAAAATGCCTGGTGTCAAGGGAGAGGCAGAAACAGGGACGATATTTCCCTGCAAGCTCCTTCAGCATCTGCATGGAAGTAGAGAACAGGGACAGCTGCTTCTCCTTCGGTAAAGAATCCGCCTGATTGCCGGTCATCTCACCGTAGCAGCAGACATAACCGCTATAGTGGAAATCCAGGTTAAGGTCCTGGCTTTGAAGGGAAAATTGCTCTTCCGATTCAAAAAGATTGTTGATCAGGCGGATAAAAAACTTGTCATAAAAGGGATGGACAATGGTTTCTGCCGGAGGGGTCCGGTTTGTCGATTCCTGGATCCGCTTCAGCACCCTTTGTACGGCTTCCGTCAGGGAAGGGGGGGTAAGTTCCATTTTTACCAAATAATCCGTTACCTGGTAAGTGATAGCCTCCTTAACCATGTGGAAATCTTCATAGCTTGTGAGGATGATAAAATAAGGATATTCATGGCCGAATTGCTCCCTGCATTTCCGGATCAGCTCCAACCCGCTCATAACCGGCATCTTGACATCTGTGATCACAATGTCAGGGGACTGCTCATATATCATCTTTAAAGCGGCTTGACCGTTGACGGCAGTGCCGATCACTTTTATATCCAGTTCCGCCCAGTTCAGCATGGACTTAATGCCTACCTGGACCAGCGGTTCGTCATCTACGATCAGTAATTTATACATGGCGTCTCCTTAATGCCGGCCATTCCGGCGGTGCTGTGTTTTTACGGTACGTGAGGGCCGTTTCTTCATAAAGCTTTTACGGGCATTTCCGGGGAATGTGGATGGACATTATGGTGTATTCTCCTTCCACGCTTTCTATAGTGATGCCATATGCTTCGCCGAACTCATACTGCAGTCTCTTATGGACATTGCTGACACCGATCTCCCGGAAGAACTCGGTACTGCTGTCGTCGTTAGACAGGAGAATCTGTGCCGCTTTTTCAGGCGGCATCCCGACACCGTCATCCGTAACGTCAATGCGGATGGAGGCATCATGTTTTTCCGGCAGCATCTCAGAAAAAATATGTATGTGGATATGTCCTGTCCCTTTGGGTTCCACGCCGTGGAAAATGGCGTTTTCCACCAGAGGCTGCAGGGTAAATTTGATAATCTGGCACTCTAAAAGGGAATCCTCATCCACCTGTATATCCATTGTTATAGTGCCGCCGTAACGGTAGCTCTGGATCGTAAAATAATCTCTCAGGAGGGACAGTTCTTCCTCCAGGGACACCAGAAGCTTTGTTCCTTTGGAAATGCTTTTCAGAAGCTTCGCTAACGCCGTGGTCATTTCGGAGATCCCCGGGGAACCCTGGATAGTGGCCATCCATTTAATGGAATTCAGGGTATTATAAATAAAATGGGGATTGATCTGGCTCTGAAGCATTTTATACTCCAGATCCTTTTTCTGTTTTTCATCCTCCAGCCTTTTGTTCATCAGCAAATAGACATTTTCGGAGAGGTCGTTGATACCTCTGCCGATCTCCCCCAGTTCATGATCCCACTCTATGGAAGGGTCACGTGCAAAGTCACCGTCTGCCACCCGAAGCATTTTGGCCCGGATCCTGGAAACGGGCACATTGATCATACGGTCCAGGAGGATCATCAGCAATATCCCGATCCCCAAGATGCTGACCAGGATGCCTCCAAGTATAAACCACAGCAGGCGCTGCTGGTTGCGCAGCTCCGAACTGGAAATGCTTTGGCCGATATAGCAGTCCGGCATGTTCAGAGGGGATACCACCACCAGCCGGGTCCCCTCCTCATCCAAGACCTCGTGTACAAGGATGTTGTCAATCAGCGCAGAAGAAGACAGGTCCTGGGTTATCTGATAAGGGATATCCGTCTCAGTAAGCCTCCCCTCCGTGTAGATGTAATCGTGCCCGCCTACGGACAGGTAAATGGAGCTGTCTTCCGCAACCGTATAGCGTCTCAGGGCATTGGTAAATAGGTCCGAAGAGATTTCCAAAAATAAAATCCCGCCCCGGACGGAACTGTATTGGTAAGATATTGGCCTGATAACCGGAAGCACTTCTTTTCCGTTTCGGTAAAAAGGGTCTTTCACAAAACCTGTGGAAAAATCGTAATCGGAGGCTTCCAGCAGGGCATTAAAGTACGGTAATTCAGGAACCAGCGCAGCCAGGTCGTCGGTGGAGGAATAAGAAGCGCTGACGATCTGCAAAAAGTGTTCGTTGGTGATAACGGCAAGCCTGTTAATATACCCATTGGACGGATTGTTGCTGTATTCTTCATAAATGCGGTCATAGGTGGACACGGAAAGCACGGAACCGGGGTTGGGGCTTTTCTGTATATAGGATGCGATATTGGCATTTGTCTGGCAGAACCGCACAATCTGTGAAATGTCGTCCATACTGTTGTTAATGGAATCCGAAAGCAGCTGCAGGCTTGCCTCAGTGGAATGGATCAGGCTGTCCTGCAGGTAATTGCGGAAAATATAGTAACTTGCGGAGCTGATAATAACACACATACAGAGCAGGCAGGACGTGGTAATAAGCAGAATCCTCTTCTGGATACTGCCAGCGGAAAGGCGGATATTCTTTTTCAAGCGGTCAGGCTGTTTCATAGATGATACCTGTGCCTTTCCCTCATGCGTTTTCCCCTGTGGAAACAGGCCCAAACGTAGATTAATATATATTTCACATCATGATATTTACATATATTTTATCACACATTTTAAGAAATGGTAAATTTATTTTATAACTGTGAGCGCTGGTGCATTGCTTTTTGATATCCTTGGCGGCTTCCAGCAGTACAGCTGACAGATTTCATGCTTGACAAAGGGCAGAAATATGCTATAGTACTAGATGCGAATGAGTTGCATTTGCATCTGCGGATGCTTTTGGAGACCTACCGCAAGCCGGCCTTTGTATGCAACTGCCGGAGAATGGAGGCATATTATGTGGGATGTGATAACAGATACTTTACTGGATACCGTGAAGCTGGTTCCCTTTCTGCTTGTGACTTACCTGGCCATGGAATTTCTGGAACATAAGACGGGAAGGAAGGCTCAGGATCTGGTACGGAAGGCAGGGAGGTTTGGGCCTGTGATCGGAGGGGCGCTGGGGGTTGTGCCGCAGTGTGGTTTTTCCGCGGCGGCATCCAGCCTGTATGCCGGAAGAGTGGTCACATTGGGCACACTGCTTGCGATTTATCTGTCCACTTCGGATGAAATGCTGCCCGTACTGATCTCGGAACAGGCCCCTGTGGGAACCATCGCTTTCATCCTGCTGGCAAAAGCGTTGATTGGTATGGTCGGAGGATTTATTGTGGATCTGCTCTTTTCTGCCCATAAGGGAGAGGAGCACCATATCCACGAAATCTGTGAGCAGGAGCATTGCCATTGCGGGGAGGGCAGTGTATTCCGTTCCGCTTTGGTGCACACTGCGCAGATAAGCTTTTTTATCCTGGCAATTACTTTTTTGCTGAACCTGCTCTTTTTCTTTGCGGGAGAAGAATTCCTGAGGGAAATGCTCATGGGGCGCAGGATATTGGGCCCTATGCTGGCAGGCCTTGTGGGGTTGATACCGAACTGTGCGGGATCCGTGGTGATCACTCAGCTGTATTTGGAGGAAGTGATCGGCGCCGGAGCCATGTTGTCGGGTCTGCTCACCGGTACCGGGGTAGGACTGCTGGTCCTTTTCCGTGTAAACCATAACAGGAAAGAGAATTTGAAGATACTGGGACTGTTATATTTTATTGGTGTACTGGTGGGAATTGTGGTAGGATTGATCGGGTAAGGAACAAGTGACAACCGGGAGAGGATGTTTTGAAATGGGTAACATGGAAGAGATAGAATACCCCAAAGGGGTAAAATGGACCAGGCAGCGCAAAAATGTCTATAGAGTATTGCAGACGGCAAAGGAACCCCTCAGTGCGGTACAGGTCTACCGTCTGGCGGAAAAGCTTGCGGAGGGCGAGGAATATGCGCTTTCTACTGTTTACAGGATTCTAGCGGCTTTCGAAGAAAAAGGGTTGGTGTCTAAGGCTGCCTGGATGGGGGACGGTGCGGTGGCCTATGAGCTGAACCGGGGAGGACATACCCACTATGCAGTGTGCCTGGAATGCCATAAGAGGATCGCCCTTCAGAGCTGTCCCTTTGCCCATGTGAGCCTGGAACAGGAGACGGGGGAGTTTACGGTGACAGGGCACAAATTGGAGCTGTACGGGTACTGTAAGGATTGCAAAAAGGAAAAGGGGAATACAAAATCGGAGAAAGACGGGAATTGCAATGGTACGTGAGACTTCTCTTCCAATCACATATCGCGAATACGTATTTTCGCAAGATTTCCCCGTGCTGTTAATGCAGGGGATTCAGATCACGGATCACGTAGACTTTATCCATTTCCATAACTGCATAGAAATTGCATTCTGTGAAAAAGGAACTATGACATGGAATCTTGAGAATACATATGTACAGGCGGAGGAAGGGGACTTTCTCTTTCTGCCTCCGTTTTATACCCACGCATCGTTTTTTCCGCCTCAGAAGGATTCGGAGGTGTGCTGCCATTATCTGTTTTTTAACCCACAGGAGGTTTTGGCCCCTTTTTACCCCAAGGGACTTCCGGACGAAATGTGCTGGTACCGCTTTGTGGATTTCCCAAAGATTTTCCGAAAGGATATGTTTGGGGAAGAATCCCGGTTGATCCGCCTGATCATTGCGTCCATTGCACAGAAGAAAGAGAACTGCCGCCAGGCAGTTGCGGGGTTGCTGGAAGCGCTGCTGATATACCTTTACCGCTGGCATCAGGAGAGACAGGGCGGCCTTGGACGGGAAAATATAGCTGATTTCAGGCAAAAAGCGCCTGCCGCAGCATTGCCGGAAGGAATTTCTGTTCCGGGACAAGAGTATGCTGCAGTCCCCTGTCCGGAACCTGCAGCAAGCTATCGTCCTGAAAATCTTCGTGCCAGGCTGTTCCCGGCGATATCCTATCTGGACAGGGAGTACGCCAGGGAGCTGGAACCTGCCCTGCTGGCACAGATGTGCGGATTGTCCGTGAAACAGTTCCTGGCATATTTCCGCCGCAGCTTCCACCGGACGCCGCTACAATATCTCAGGGCGGTACGTATCCAGAAAGCGTGCTTTTATCTTGTCAGTACGGAGGACAGTATCCTTTCAATCGCGCTGGAGACGGGTTTTCATTCCCATTCCGTCTTTAACCACACCTTTCGCCATATGATGGGCTGCAGTCCCCAGAGCTTCCGCAACGAGAAGCGTGAAATACTGAAGTCCGCGCCCAAATACGCGCCCTACAGGGCCAGCGGGCAGATTGGCGTGGAGAATTAATTTTTGTCATGCCGGAAATTTACAATTCGATGTCATTTAAGGCTATTACTGCCATGGTGTATATCTTCATGGCTTCTGTCAAAAGCCGCAGGTTCAAAGCCTCGTCCGGTTCATGCGCGCCGCCGTGCCCCGGAAGGAAAAGCTGCTTTTTGATCCGCCGGTCCTCCTCCGACTCTTTCATGCCGCCCACGCCATAGGCGAAGGCCCGGGGAAGCTTTCGCGCATAGGTTCCGCCGCCCATGACGAAGCTTTCCGCGCTGCTTTCTGTAAGCTCGTTGTACAGATCGGTGAGAAGCTGCACCGCCGGATGTTCTTTCGGGAAATAATTGGGTGCGGAATCCCTCTCTGCCACCCAGGCCAGGTTGTTTTCAGCAGCCGTCTGGGCCAGGTTTTCGGAGATCTTATTCCGGTCTGCCGTGATGATGTAGCGGATGTTAAAGTGGAGTGACACCTTTCCGTGATCCAATCCGAGTATGGTAGCGGCACAGGTGGTCCGGCCGGATACTTCGTCGCTGCCCCCAATGTTTGTGTGCTTTCCGTAATATTCTTCGGACAGAAAGGCCAGTTTTCCGAACAATTCCCTGTCGCTGTGGGGCAGCGGAGCCAGATCTGCCAGGAAACGCATTAATTCATGGATGGCATTTACGCTGCCCTCAGGAAAAGCGCTGTGCCTGCTCTCGCCGGTGGCGCGGATGCGGATCATCTCTTGGCTTGTATGAATGGTGATGCGGGAAATGCTGTCTGTGCCGTCTTCCATATTGGGCGGAAGATCTTTGCTTGCCGTCTGCGTATCCTTCTGGGGGTTTCCGGCTGTAGGCAACATTCCGGTGTAACCGGAATCTGCAATGGCTTCTCCGGCCTTTATTTTGGCTGCCAAGGCCTCTGCCAGCTCGGCGCTGTATTTCAATGCCGCACAGGCGGCATCAGGGATCATATTGCTGGCATTTCCACCCTCCAGCTCCAGGATGGTGTCGCTGAGGGGAGTTTTGCCGTGGAAGCTTCCCTCCAGGATCCCCTTTTCTCCGTAGCATACGGGGAATCCGCTGTCTGCTATCATGGACATACGGGGGGCAGGGTAGCGGCCGGTATAGTATTCCATATCTTCCATGCCCCGTTCTTCATCGCAGCCTACAAACAACCGCAGCTGGTGCTTCATGGTTATGTTCAGTTCCCGGAGGCATTTCATCATATATAAGATCCCGACAGCAGGCCCTTTGTTGTCCTGGGCCCCTCTGCCGATGAGGAAATATTCCTTTAAAACAGGTTCAAAGGGTTCATATGTCCATTGATTCCCCACCGGAACCACATCCAGATGATTCCAGAAACCAATCATATTTTCCCAGTCCTTGTCTTCGGAACCGATGCTGCCCACGTGGTTCCCGTAATTTTCCGTACAGAATCCGTGCTCCCGGCCTAAGGCCAGCATCTCCTCCAGACAGTCCCTGCAGGCTTCGCCGAAAGGGGCCTCGTGGCTGTCCTGTGGGCAGGATATACTGGGGATCTTTACCAGTCTTATAATATCCTCCGTCATCCTGTCCCTGTGCTGGTCAAACCATTGGCTGACTCTGCCATATAATTCTCTTTCCATCTTCGTCCCACGCCTTTCCGTTTGAGCCATTTATATTTTTTAAACCGGCTTTTATACTTTCCGTATTACTGTAAATGCAGTTCATCGATCCCCAGGATCCCCGTGATATATATTTCCAGGGCCTTTCGGATTCTCTCTAAGGAGATGCTTTCGTCCGGCTGATGATAATCTCCGTGTCCCGGGCGGAAGAGCGTTTCCGGGCGCTTGGGCAGTGGCATGCCGGTCCCGAAAGCAATGGCATTGGGAAGTTTCCTGGCATAAGTGCCGCCGCTCATGACAAAAGGCGCATCTTCTCTCCCCAAAATCTCATTGCTGCATTCGGTGAGGCGTTTCACTGCCGGTTTCTCAGGATCAAAGCAGTTTGCTTTTGCAAATCTGGTGACTTTAAGCTCAAAACCCCGTTTTTCTGCTGCCTGCCGGGCACGGTCTTCATAAGGGATTTCGCTCTGGGTCACCGGAAACTTGGAGATAAATCCCAGGACAGGCCTCCTTTTTCCGTTTGACTGCCCTTTGCCTGCTTTGGAGGGCGTCTTTTTTTCCTGTTCTTCCTGCCGTAGTGACAGCTGTGTGGCGACCATCACCATGGGGCCGGAGAGCTGATCCTCACAGAAGACATCCAGTGCATCGCCATTGTGGTTTCCGTTTATGTCCCGTGCCATGGCAAAGACCTCCAAGTCATCTTCGGGAAGCAATTTTCGCTCACAGAGAAATTCCGAAAGCCTGTTCAGGGCGCTTTCTCCTTTGTCCGGGTTGGCGGCCTGGGTGGAGATGCCTTTGGCTGAGATTTGTATCCGGTCTCCGTCCAGGGACACTTGGATATTATCCGGTGTGGCTTCCCCCAGGGGACTTGCACAGCGGTCCCATCTTTCTTTTGTGTATCTGAGTATGGCATAAGCCTTGTCCGGCACGGTATATTGGCCGCAGTCACAGGAAATTTCAAGCAGCTCATCGCTGACTGCCTGATGCCGGGTGAGCTCACCGTTAAAGGAACCTCTCTCTCCACAGCAGACAGGAAATCCGCTGTCCGGCACCAACGAAAATGCAGGACATTCATAGTGCTCCGTAAAGTAATCCAGGTCGTACATACCCTGTTCCTCACAGGTGCCCAGATACAGATCCAGGGTGTGCTCCAGGTTAATTCCGTGTTCCTTCATGTATTTCAGGACGTACAGTCCCATGATCGCTGAGCTCTTGTTATCCTGGCACCCTCTCGCAATGAAATAGCCGTCCTTAATAACGGGTTCATAGGGAGAGTAATCCCAGTCGTCTCCTTCATACACCACATCCAGGTGTGCCCAGATAGCAATATTTTCTTTTTGACGGCCGGGGTAAGTGATACGGCCCACGTAATCGTCGAAATTCTCTGTCTCAAAGCCTGCCGCCCGGCCAAGCTCAAGCATGTCACGCAGCACCTTTCTGCACCCTTCGCCATAGGGTTTGCAGGCGGGATCCTTTATGTCCGCCACGCTGCGTATCCGGCAGATGGTTTTCAAATCCTCTGTCAGATCGGGCATTTTCCGGTCAATCCACTCTCTGATTTCTTTTCCTTCCATAAATTTCCCCGTTTCTGTTATATTTGTCAAACCGCCGTTGCCCTATCAGGAAATAGGGTGTTGTCAGCCAGAACTATTGGGACAGGATTTCTTCTATGCGATTTATCTCGTCTGCAGAAAAATCAAGCTTTTCCAAAGCTTTCAGGTTCTCCAGGATCTGCCCGGGACGGCTGGCGCCCAGAATGACAGAGGTCAGTTCGCCGTCCTTTAGGGCGAAAGCCAGGGCCATCTGTGCCAGGGACTGCCCCCGCTGCATTGCCAGTTCATTTAATGCGCCGGCAGTCTTAAGGTATTGGGAAGTAATATTTCCGCTGTTCAGAAAGACACTTCTGCCTGCGGCCCTGGAGTCCTCGGGAATTCCGTGGAGGTATTTATCTGTCAGGAGTCCCTGCTCCAGAGGGCAGAATGCAATGGTACCTATTTTTTTCTTCTGTACCACCGGCAGAAGGCATTTATTTTTTCGGTCCAGCATGGAGTAACGGTGCTGGTGAATGAGGCACCTGCTTCCCAGGCGCTCCAGGATTTCTGCCGCCTGCTCCAGTGCCTGGGGCCCGTAATTGGATAAACCGATATACAAAGCCTTACCCTGGCGGACAATATCTGCAAGGGCGCCCATAGTCTCCTCTAAAGGCGTGTCAGGATCCGGCCTGTGGTGGTAGAAAATGTCCACATAATCCACACCCAGCCTTTTCAGGCTCTGGTCAAGGGAGGCCATCAGATATTTTCTGGATCCGCCGTCGCCGTAAGGCCCCGGCCACATTCCATATCCTGCCTTGGTGGAGAGTATAAGCTCATCCCTGTGGGCGGATAGTTCTTCTTTTAAAATCTTGCCGAAAGTGAATTCCGCGCCGCCTGCCGGAGGCCCATAGTTATTGGCCAGGTCAAAGTGCGTGATGCCTGACCCGAAGGCGGTCAGTACCATTTCCCTGGCAGTTTCGTAGGGCCGGTCCACCCCGAAATTGTGCCACAGGCCGAAGCTCATGGCAGGCAGAAGCAGGCCGCTGCCGCCTGTACGGTTGTATTTCATTGTTTCATATCCTGTTTTCTGATTCATCCTGACCTCATTTCTGCGCCGCTTTTTTGCGCATCAGCAATTTGTGTTTCCGTTTTCTTATGTGTGTTTCTCCAGCGCTTCCCTGACCCAGATCAGCCGCTCATGGTCTATGTCGGAGGGAACGGTACAGTCGGCGCCGAAGATCACCCCCCTGCTGCCAGTCTCTGCCAGAAGCCTCTCCACTTCCTTTTCAATTTCCTCTTTGGTGCCGGAGTAAAGCAGGCCTTCCCTGCGGTTATCGAATCCGCCCATAACACAACGTCCGCCGAAGAACTTTTTGCCCTCTGCAAGTGTAAGATTTTCTACGTATACGGCCCAGTTCACTGCCTTTGCAGGGTAATCCTGCCAGACCTCAATCCGGTTGGGGTCTCCGGCCCAGCCGCAGCAGTGCAGGATGTTGTTCTCGCTCAAGGTATTGGCATATTCCAGTACATTCAGGTCTGAAGGCCTTACCAGTCGGCGGTACTCCTCTTCGGTAAAACGGAAGGTTTCCGCATTCTGCACGCAGTAATAGATGCCGTCACAGCCTGCTTCGGTAATCAGCTTACGCACCAGGGCCTTGATGTCCTCTGCGATTACCTGGAAGGCATGGCAGACTGCTTCCGGGTTTGCCTTGAGGTGGCTCATCAAAAGCTCTTCACTGGTTCCGAAACGCATCAGGGACATGGGGCAGAATACATTGTAGAACACACAGCATTCCCCCTTCGCCCCTTCTACCACTCTTTTCGCGCGAAGCACCTGATTTGTGATGTAAGGATGAGCTTCTCCTAAGGGTGCCAGACCAAACCAGTCATCGGGGCAGGTGACTTTGTCTATGTAGGGGTTGGGGTAATTAAAATAGCCGTCACACATAACCTTGATCATATCCATTCCTGTTTCATGGAACAGATCCAGGTGCTGGTCCACAGTCTTTTGCCCGAAATCGTCATCGGGAGAGAAATGATACCAGAACCCTACGGGAACCCTGTCTACCTCCTGATTCTGAAATGCTCGTAAAAGTCTTTCTTTTTTCGTCATAGCAGCCTCCATATAATTATATTTTATTGCTCCCTGCCGGCCATCATCATGTCCAGTATGACATGGTCGGTAACACGCATGCCGTTATTACCCAGATTGCCCAGATTGCAAATGGTGTCTTCCACATCCTCACAGACAATTCCGTCGTGTTCCGGCGCCTCCACGCCTTCCAACGCCAGGTAGGCGCACTGTATTGCCCCTGCAATGGAGGTGGCAATCTTCAGGGCACATCCCGCCTTGGCGCCGTCGCAGATCAGGCCGGAGATGTCCGCTACCATATTTTTCACGGCGCCCACCACATTCTTATATTCCCCGCCAAGGAGGTATGTGACACCGCAGGCGCTGCCGATGGATGCCGCTATGGCACATCCGCACAGCGCGGACAGCTTTCCGATATATTCTTTCACATGAATGGTCACCAGCTCGCTCAGCGCCAGTGCCCGGTACATTTTTTCTTCGCTGCAGCCCAGCTGCCTGGCTGCGGCTATCACCGGCAGGGAAGCCGTCAGTCCCTGATTGCCGCTTCCGGTGGTGGCCATGACGGGAAGGGGGCAGCCTGCCATTCTTGCGTCTGCGGCAGCTGATACATAGGACACCACACAGGTCTGGAAGTCCATCTCCTTTTGCCGCCGGCCTCTGTCAGCCAGATGCTTCCCTACGCCCATTCCGTAATTCCCTTCCAGGCCCTCCTCGGCAATACGGCTGTTTACTTCGATGACTTCGCTCAGAAACTGAAGATCTTCCCGGGGACATTTCCGAATAAATTCCCAGATTCTTTTCAGTGTCAGCCGATAATCTCCGGCAGCATCCTCGGGAGAATTTTCTTTCTTTTGGAAATAAATCACTCTGTCATTTTTGCAGACGTTGACGAAGTTAGTGTGATATCTTTCAATGACGGCCTCTGCGGATTTGTCTCCGCTGATACATTTTGCTTTTATATAGAGGCGTTCCTCGCAGTCCTTTAACTGAATTTCCAGTCTGCCCTGGTTGACCATATCCTGAGCCTGCTGAATATGCGTTTCGTCAATTCCCCTGAGCACTTCCAGGCCGTATTCGGCTTTCCCCGCCACACATCCCAGGGCGGCTGCCGTTTCGATACCCTTTAAATTGGTGCCGGGAATTCCCACGTTCATAGCATTTTTTAATATATTGCCGCTGACCTGAAGTATTACCTTATCCGGCTCTGCTCCCAGAGTGTCTCTGGCCTTTGCTACGGCCAGGGCCACTGCGCTTGGCTCCGTGCAGCCTAAGGCGCATACAATTTCACGTTTCATAATATTGAGCATTTCTGCATCAGTGAGTTCTCTTTCCGGTGCCTGGGTCTCCATGCTGTTTTTCCTGCCTTTTTCGTTATGAGCAATTTTTACCGTTCTTTTGTCATTTTGTTTACTTTTATCGTTTTTTCCACTATACTTTTATACATATTATACAGCGGCTTTTGTTTTTAGGCTAGCCGCTAAGGAGTTAAAAACTATGCAGAAACGATCATCAGTGTATTTGCCCCTGAGATACCGGCCCTATAACTTTCCCGCTTCCTTTCCCGTTCTGGCCTTTTTGGGGGATTATTGGGTAAATGGCGTTTCAGTGCCGGAATTTTTACATTTCCATAATGGGATTGAGATTGGGCGCTGCCTTGGCGGCTCCGGCAGGATCTGCTGCGGGGAAACGGAAAGCTATCCCTATAGTGCCGGTGACTACAGTATTCTGTTTCCACAGATACCCCATATTGCAGTAAATGGTTCTGAGCCTGGTATCTGGGAATATCTGTATGTGGAACCCAGGCTGTTCCTTCAGGAAGATGGGAATGACTGTGATACACTCTGGCAGTTTTTCTACATTCCCCAGAAGCTGCCGGTGATCATACGGAAGGAGCAATATCCTTTGCTGCATTTCTATATTTCCCGGATCTTTCAGGAGTTTCACGAGAAGAAAACCATGTACCGGAGGATGGTGCATGGTCTATTTGTGGCGCTTTGTGCGGAAATGAACCGCCTGACCCTGACAGGCGATACGGAAAGAAGTTCCACGGAGAATTTGGCAAGCGCACATTTTTATATTCGGACGGCGCTTACCTATATTTATGAGCATTATTCGGAAGCCATTTCCATTCGGGAACTGTCTGCCCGCTGCTGTATCAGCGAGAGCCATTTCCGCAGGCTGTTTCGGCAGGTGGTGGGCATCAGTCCCCTGGAGTATATCCAGCATTACCGCATACGGCGGGCTTGTCATCTGATCTACCTGAATCAGGAACCTATCAATATTATTGCCCAGCAGACAGGATTTCGCAGTCTGTCCAGCTTTAACAGGCAGTTCCGGCAGTATATGCACAATTCTCCTACGGGTTACCGCAGAGAGCACCTTCATGAGCCTATGCGGAATGAGGTACTTTCTTATGAGGACAGCGCTACCCGGCATATTTTTCAAATATGAGGCGTGTGAACTGTAATAATATTTGCAAAAAAATTTAAGAAAAAATTAAAAAAGGGGTTGCATTTTGGAAAAACATATAATATAATCAATCTTGCGTTGTGAAAGACAAACTTATAACAGCGGACGCACCGCTAGCTCAGTTGGTAGAGCACCTGACTCTTAATCAGGGTGTCCAGGGTTCGAGCCCCTGGCGGTGCATTTGAAGTCCTAGGACTTGCATTTATGCAGGTTGTGGGACTTTTTTTGTACAAAAACATAGCCTTTTCTACACTATAAAGCGGTACAAATATAGATGGGAACGGAATCGTTTTAACGTTGAACGGGAACCAGATTGTGTTGAGCAATTTACAGTAGAAATATTTATTCAAGAAAAGCGGGGAAAATTATGGGATTCAGTAAAAATCATTTCAAGGACAGTAAATTATCGGCTTTATGCAGAAAGGCGGCCGCCCAGGGCGCGGTTCTCTTGAAAAATACGGACAGGGTGCTTCCTCTTTTGGAAAGCGATAATGTTGCCGTATTTGGAAGATGCCAGAAAGAGTATTATCGAAGCGGCACAGGTTCGGGAGGCGCGGTGAACGTGCCTTATACGACGAATCTGTTGGACGGACTGCGGGAGAGCAGAGTGGCCGTAAATGAAGAGGTGGCAGGATGCTATGAAAGATGGATTCAGGAAAATCCCTTTGACAACGGAGGCGGAGGCTGGGCATGTGAACCGTGGTGCCAGAAGGAAATGCCGTTGGGCAACGAGCTGACGGACAAAGCCGCAGCTGTTTCGAATAAAGCTTTGGTGGTAATCGGCAGGACCGCAGGTGAAGACAGGGATAATTCGGCAGAAGCGGGAAGCTATTTTCTCACAGAGCAGGAAAAGCAAATGCTTGGTCAGGTGTGCGGCAGCTTTCAGAATGTCATTGTAGTTTTGAATGTCTCCAATATCATAGACATGGGATTTCTGGGGGATTATGCCGGAATTAAGGCCGTAGTATATGCATGGCAGGGTGGCATGGAGGGAGGCAGCGGCATTGCGGATGTATTGACGGGAGCCGAGACATTCCAGGGTAAACTTACGGACACCATAGCCAGGAGCATCACCGATTATCCCTCACATAAGAACCATGGTGGAAAGGATAGAAATGTTTACCAGGAGGATATTTATGTAGGGTACCGCTACTTTGAAACTTTTGCAAAAGAAAAAGTGCTGTTTCCCTTTGGTTACGGACTGTCCTATACGGAGTTTGGGATTCTTGACAATGCTATGGTTGTCAGGGGAGCCGGGGCGGATACAAAATTTATATTTACATGTAAAGTGCAGAACAGGGGGAAAAGCGTCGGCCGGGAAACGGTCCAATTGTATGTGGAGAGGCCCGGTTCCGGCATGGGGAGGCCGGCAAGGGAGCTGGTCGGATTTGCCAAGACGGGCGAGCTGAAGGGTTCCGAGGCTGAAGAGCTGAAAATAGAAATTCCGGTATCCCAGCTTGGGGTGTTTGACGACAGCGGTATCAGCGGATATAGAAATTCTTATGTTTTGGAGGCAGGCAGCTATTTCTTTCATGCAGGCGCAAACGTGCGTGACACCCAGCCGGTGGAGGTGATGGGGGAGGAGGGTTGGTATTTGGCAGAGACCCTCTTGGTGAAGACATGCAGGGAAGCGCTGGCTCCGGCAGAGGACTTTATGCGCATGCGCGCTGTGCCGGGCAAAGACGGTGTTACCAGCCTGGAATACGAACCGGTTCCTCTGGGGACCATTCGCCTCAGGGGCAGGATAGAAAAGAATTTACCGGCAGAATTGCCTTACGTCGGGAACCGGGGACTGGTGTTAAAAGATGTGGCAGCGGGAAAATGCGGCATGGAAGAATTTATCAGCCAGTTTACCCCGGAGGATCTGGCCGCAATAGCAAGAGGGGAAGGTATGTGCAGCATCAAGGTGACGCCGGGGACAGCGGCGGCATTTGGCGGAGTATCCGATCATTTGCTGGGGTTTGGCCTGCCGGTGGGATGCTGTGCGGACGGCCCGTCGGGAATCCGTATGGATAACGGTGCTTATGCTACCCAGGTTCCCATAGGCACATTGCTGGCATGTACATGGGATGAAACCCTGGCGGAGGAACTCTTCCTTTGTGTGGGGGATGAAATGCTGTTTAACCGGATTGATGCGCTTTTGGGGCCGGGGATCAATATACACAGGCATCCCCTGAATGGCAGGAATTTTGAATACTTTTCGGAAGATCCGTTACTTGCGGGGAAAATGGCTGCCGCAATGGTGCGTGGGTTGGGGAGAAAGGGAACACAGGCCGTGATCAAGCATTTTGCCTGCAACTCACAGGAAACAGGGCGCCATATGGTTGACGCAGTGGTTTCCCAGAGAGCATTGAGGGAAATATATCTGAAAGCGTTTGAGATTGCCGTAAAGGAGGGAAATGCGAAAGCGGTCATGACCTCCTACAACCCGGTGAACGGACATTGGGCCGCATCCTGTTATGACTTGACTACCACGATCCTCAGGGAGGAGTGGGGATTTGACGGCATGGTCATGACTGACTGGTGGGCGGAAATGAATGATGTGGCGGAAGGGGGAAGGCCTTCAAAGCAGCGGACGGCAGATATGGTAAGGGCACAGAATGATGTATACATGGTAGTGAATAATAACGGGGCGGAAATAAATGCCTCCGGGGATGATACTCTGGAGGCCCTTGAAGGAGGAAGGCTCACATTGGGGGAGCTGCAGAGGAACGCCATGAATATATGCCGCTTCCTCATGGAGATACCGGCTTTTCAAAGAGAAGAAGGCGGAACCGTGGAAATACCGTTTATCGGGCCGCTGGAACAGGTGAAGTGGGACGGGGATGATATGGACGACAGCAGCCGGATCAGCTGGCACACTTCCCGGGAGCAGGAAAAACGCTTTTATATAAAGGAATCAGGTTTGTATGATATTATCGTCAGGTTAATGTCGGAACAGACGGACCGGGCACAGACGGTCTGCAAGAGTATTTTGAACGGCAAAGAGCTTGCCGTGTTCCAGAGCAACGGAACCAACGGAAGATGGATACAACAGAAGGTTTTGCGGGTAAAGCTTGAAAAGGGGCCATACTTACTTGAACTGCAATTTCCTAAGCCCGGCATGGAAGTTGACTATATGGAATTCCGTTTCTGTGACGAATAAATACGGGTTTCCAACCATTCGCTGAAAAAGGTATGCCATCGGGTAATTGTATATTTCAGGAAGAGACTGTAACAATTTCTCGTATTTGAAAATTGAGGACTGCTAAAATTTCTTGCAAAGAAAAATTTTTTGTGTTATACTCTGTTCAATCTTTCGTAAGAAGACGGGCAGACAGAAAGGAAACGAGGTAACAGTAATGAACTTTAACAGGTTATATGACAGAAAAGCAGCAATCAGATTACCTCGGTGGAATGTGTTTCAAATGGATGCCCGCAGCATGAATGTGCTGCGGAACGGGAATGGAATAGGTTCGATTGGATAAAACCGTGGCGGTCTGTCACGGTTTTATTTATTTTTGCGGACAATGCGCTTACGAGGGGTATATCGGATGAACGGTTTTTCAAGCATGCCCAAGGGTGTGTTTAAAAAATAAGCTTACAATCTACAGAAAAGGGGGAGAAAATTTATGCTGTACAACAACGGTGCGAGAATGGAGAAAAAATCCGGGAAATACGGGTTCTTCAGTAATCTGCGTTATCACTTCAAAAATCTGCGGAAATGGGAACCTGTCATTTTCTGGATTTCCTATTTGAGCCTGATCCCATGGACAATCAATTGCCTGATCAAGGATATCCTGCCTTCCGCTATTGTGGCGGGATTGGAGCAGCACTGGGAATTGAATCATTATTTGCTGGTGCTTCTGGGGTTGATACTGGTGATGTGGGTCTGCACGATGCTCAGCAATATGAAGGAGGAATATGTGGGCGGGAGCCGCGCCATTTACCGGATGCACTATTCCAAACCCTTCATTAAAAAGCGTATGGAACTGGATTATGATGTGTTGGAAAAGAAGGACTTCATGACCCATGCCAGCGCCTCTTATACGGCCATCTATCAGGGCAGGGGGATCAACGATTCCATAGACAAGCTGGCCTATGTGCTGGAGGCCCTGGCCCCTGTGGTGGTCTATACCATACTGCTGGCAAGAGTCCGGCTGTGGATACCTGTGCTGACGCTGATTGCATCTGCCGGTGAGAGTTGGATGCTGAAGATAGCCAGGGAAAAGCACAGTGAGGCCCACCCGGTGCTGTCCAATCTGGCCAGGAAGCTGGCCTATCTCAGTAATGAGACCATGGAGACAGGGGCGGGCAAGGACGTGAGGATTTTCCATATGCAGGACTGGCTGATCAAGAAGTATGCCAATAACCTGGGTGCAATGAACCAGGTTTACAACCGGATCCACAGATGGTATTTTGCATACCACGGGGGCAGCGCAATATTGAACATTATCCGAAACGGCGCAGTTTATTCTTACCTGATTTATCTGACTTCAAAGGGAAGCCTGAGTATAGCGGAGTTTGTGCTGTATTTCGGGTTTGTGAACAGCCTTTCCGTGAATATGTGCGTGGTGCTGCGGCAGGCGCTGGCTTTCGGCATCATCAGCAATACCTTCAGCAGCATACGGGAATATTTTGACACAAAGGAACATCGGAACGAAGGCAGCAGGCTGCCGGAGGAGGAAGTGGATGCTATGCGTAAGGCGCCTGTCTCGCTGGAGTTAAGAAATGTTAGCTTTACTTACGAAGGGCAGGATAAGCCGGTGATCTCAAATCTGAGCCTGACCGTTACACCAGGGGAGAAGCTGGCCCTGATCGGCCTTAATGGCGCCGGAAAGACTACATTGGTAAAGCTGATTTGTGGTTTCTATAGGCCAACGGAAGGGGAAATTTTGCTAAATGGCAGGAATATTGAAGAGTTTGGCAGGGAGCAGTATTACAGCTTGCTTTCCGTGCTGTTTCAGGATTATACCATCCTGCCCGTCACATTAAAGGAAAATATTGCTTCGTGTAAGGCGGAAGACATCGATGAGGAGAAGCTTCAGGAAGCGTTGCTGACGGCCGGTTTCAAGGAAAGGTATGACCGGCTGCCCAGAAAAGGGGACAGTATGCTGGTGCGCGAGATCCATGAGGACGCAGTGGACTTTTCCGGCGGGGAGAAGCAGAGGCTGCTGTTTGCCAGGGCATTGTACAAACAGGCTCCGCTTTTGATCCTGGATGAACCTACGGCGGCATTGGATCCTATTGCAGAGAATGAGATTTATATGAAGTACAGTGAAACCACACTGGGCAAGACTTCCATATATATTTCCCACAGGCTCTCTTCCACCAAGTTCTGTGACCGCATTGTGCTGTTGGAGGACGGAAATATTGTGGAGAGCGGAACCCATGACGCGCTGATGGCGCAGGGCGGGAAGTATGCGGAGCTGTATGAGATGCAGAGCAAATACTATAAGAAGGAAGCTTAAATGTGGGAAAGGCATGGGTATGATGATGAAAAAAGAATCGGATATTAAAATATTGCGGCGGCTCTTCTCCTTATATGCCGTACATAACAGGTCAACGATTGTTGCAGGTGTTTTCTGTGCGGTTGTGACGGGGCTGCGGCCTTATATCATGATCGTGCTGTCAGGGATTTTGATCGACAGCCTGATGGGCGGGATGCCGTTCCCTACGCTGATGGCCTGGCTGATGGCTGGGTTGGGGATCAATTTTGCGGCGGAGGGCCTGGAAGCATGGCTCAGGGAGGCCTTTAATGCAAGGGTGGAGAATTGCCTGGAACGGCAGAACAGGGATATGAATGAGAAAAGCCTGTACAGTGACTTTGAAAATCTGGAGAACCCGGAGCTTCAGGAAAAGAAACGGAAGCAGGAGCAGGTGGTGAATGTCAGGGGCGGCATCTATTGGATGCTGATTTGGCCCATGGACAAAGGGTTGACGGGATTGATCACTGTGATTACGGCCGTTGTTGTGGCAGCGCCTCTTTTTGTGCAGGACAAGGGTTCGGGGCATACGGGCCTGGCTGTCATGTCGGTCATATTAGCGGTGACGGTTGTGGCCTGTTCCTGGGCAAGCTATAAGAACAGCGATTATTGGAATAAAAAGATGCGTAAGGTGTTCGACCAGTATGCCAAATGTAACCGTGTGAGCAACTATATTTTACACAGTATTCTGGCAGGCAGCGAGACAGGAAAGGATCTGCGGATATTCGGGCAGCAGGAGCTCATTGAGAAAGGCGTTCTGGGGCAGCAGCAGGAGGCTCTGGAGAGGCTGAAAGAGATGCGGAGGCAGGCTATGACACAGAGCGGGATCGAGGCTACCCTGACCACCGTAAACTGCGGCCTGATCTATCTGTACGCGGCTTTCAAGGCCTACCTTGGCATGATCACCGTGGGCAGCGTGGTGAAATATGCTTCCGGCATCATCCAATGTATTACGGGAATCAAGAACATGCTGTTCTGTGCCACCGGATGGCGGCAGGCTGTGGATTACGGGCGGGAGTATCTGGAATATCTGGAATTTGAAAACAGGACGAAAGACGGCAGCGAACAAGTGCCTGAAAATGAGGACCAAAGCATTTTACTTGAATGTGAACATGTGTCATTCCGCTATCCGGGGACGGAGGAGGATGCCATCCATGACCTGAACCTGAAGATGACCTTGAAACCCGGCGACCATATTGCCATCGTGGGAAGGAACGGTTCGGGGAAAACGACTTTTATCAAGCTGCTATGCAGGCTGTATCAGGTAACGGAGGGTGTAATCCGCATAAACGGAAGGGATATACGGGATTACACCTATCAGGAATATATTGATGTGTTTTCCATAGTATTCCAGGATTACCGTATGTTTTCGCTGGAGCTGGGGGAGAATATCGCGGCTTCCGAGAAAGTGGATGAAGAGCGGGCCCTTGACTCCATGAGGAAGGCAGGATTGGCACATCGCCTGGAAAATCTTCCGAACGGGCTGGATACTTATGTAGGGAAGGAATTTGAGGAGAGCGGCGTAAATTTTTCCGGCGGGGAGCGGCAAAAGCTTGCCATCGCCAGAGCCATCTACAAGGATGCTCCTTTTGTCATTATGGATGAGCCTACGGCGGCATTGGATCCCATTTCCGAATGTGATGTGTATGAGAGCTTTGACCGGCTGGTGGGGCATAAAGCGGCAATCTATATTTCTCACAGGCTGGCTTCCTGCAGGTTCTGCGATAAGATATTGGTGTTTTCCCAGGGCGGAGTGGTACAGAACGGCAGCCATGAGGCACTGGTGGAGCAGGAAGGGCTGTACCGGGAGATGTGGAATGCCCAGGCCCAATGGTACGCGGATGCCGGCTGATAGGAAAGGATAGATAAAGGGGAGAGGGTTCAACATAACAATGGCCCGTTTGTCTTTTATACATTGTACAAAAAGCACTGCGAAAGTCTCTCACGGCTTGCCGTTTACCGGATGATCATAATATACTCTGCTTTCTTCCAGCACCCTAATTTGTCCGTCTTCCAACGAAAGGATGGATACGGCGCAGTTGGGCAACAGAATCCGCCAGAAGTCCGTTAACGGCGTTCCCACAATGGAGTTCAGAAGGCATCGGTTAAAGGCGCCGTGGGCGACGATCAATACAGTTTTGCATTTTCCCTCCAAGGGCATTATCTTTTCCTGCAAAAAGCTTTGCCCTCTCTCCGCCACTTGTGCAAAAGATTCCGCTCCCTCCGGCGGAAGGTAGTGTTCCGGCCTGCAGAAGAAATCGTGCAATGGATCTTCGGGATTCTCCTTTGCCGCGTCAAAACAGATTCCCTCATTTGCCGCAAAATTAATTTCCTTTAATCTATCGTCGGCATAAAGCGGAACCTCCCTGGTCCCGAGTATGATCTTTGCCGTTTCTTTGGCCCTTCCCAAAGGGGAGCAAAATGCCGCGCCAAAAGGTTCCTCCGCCAGTGCCCTGGCCGTTACGGACGCCAGTTCTATCCCGTTTTCATTCAAAGGGATATCGCTCTGCCCCTGCAGGCGCCTCGCCTTATTCCAGTCTGTCTCCCCATGTCTCATCAGAAAAATCCGCATTTTATACCCATACCTTTCCTTTAGAAACCTTTCCCATACCATTTGGCATTCTTTAAGATATTAGCACAGAAACATTGCTTTGAAAATACGTAAACGTCAATTTGGCAGTAAATGCTTTCAGGGAGTGTGTCCTCCATATTTACCGGGTTGAAAAAGCTTGGGATGACGTGATAAAATTGAAATATTTTGTCGGGTACTAATTCTAAAAGAATATACTTGTCTTTCAACGGGCAATTATGGTATGGTGTATATCATAACAAATCTAAAAGGAAAGAGAAAAAACAAAATGGGATTTTTCAACATATTTTCTAAAACAACACAAACCAATTATAAGGCAGGGGACACCCGCAAAAACAGGATGGAAGAAATTGTTCTTGCACCATCCTTTCACATGGCGGAAGATGAATTTTTTGGAGACAAAAAGGAAGACGGCGGTTATATTACGTACCGTATGTCCTTTCAGGTGAATGATGCTTTCAAAGAAGCAAAGTCACATGCCGCGGAAGTGGAAATGTTGCACACTTATTCCCCTGATTCCGAATATGGGCAAGAGGGGGCAGTTCCTTATCTGGCGATACAGATAGATGAAATTGTATATACGGCTGTGGTAGAATATAAAGAAAAGGGTACGTTTACAGGCGCTATGGAGCTTACACCGCTTTCCGGGAAATTCTTTTTCAGGGCGAAAGTAGATTATTACAAGGATATTATGTACTTTTACGGGATTGACTGCTGCGACGGGATTATGGAAAACAGCGGTCTCTGTATGGTTTACCCTAAGGCATACGTAGGCACGGAGAACGAGGCAAAACTAATGCAGGTGCTTGATGAAGCAGCTGAAAGCTATTGTGAGGAAAAGACAGCATGAGTATAGCCGCCTGGGTTACTGACATGTAATTGGCAGTTTCATTCCGGCTGTTCTGGCAGGCATAAACCTAAGGGCCTAATTGATATACAGGGGATTTTGCACAGTAAAGTAGGATAAAATGCTGTAACAACGCTGGCAAAGAGGCCATTAGGATAGAGGGAGGAAACGGCCTGATGGGGCAGGCTGTGATTCATTTGAAAGGTTAGTTAAAAATATGATTTGCGGAGGTTTAGATTATGAAGATTGTGACACAAAGGCTGCTGATCCGGGATGTGAAAGCGGAAGACGGAACGGATTTCGTTCAAATGGCAGCTGACGGCAGTTTGAATGATTGTGGGTTTGATAAATCCTGCGGCAGATGGATTAACGGATGGATAGCCGAGGCAAAAAGTTTTGCGGACAGAGATCAGCCTGACAAGGATTATCTGGCGTATACAATAGCTTTGAAAGATGAAGCTGCGGTAGTTGGGTCCATTGGCTGCTCTTATTATGATGACCTGCAAGAAGTAGGCATTACTTATTTTATCGGGGCGCAGTATAGGGGCAATGGCTATGCGGCTGAAGCGGTTAAGGCATATGCGGATTACTTTCTCCATCATTATGATGTACCGAAAATGATAGCCACAGTCAGGGCGGAAAATACAGCTTCCTGGAAAGTGGTCGAAAAAGCAGGATTTGTATTAACAGAAAAAAAGTGGTATAAAGATATAAATGATGAGAAAGAAGAATTGTATCATTTTTATGAAATCACGCGGCAGGAGTAAAGGAAATAACTATTTGGAAGGCTTTTTTTATGACAGGTATATTTGATACACATGCCCATTATGATGATGAGGCATTTGGCCAGGACAGGGAGGAGCTGCTGGGAGAATTGCCTATACACGGTATTGCCAAAGTAGTGAATGTTGCGTCCAGCCTTTCCTCCTGTAAGCCGGTAAGATCACTGGCGGAACAGCATGACTTTATTTACTGTGCCCTTGGGGTACATCCCAGTGAAACGGCGGAGCTTACAGAGGAGTCTTTTGAGTGGCTGCGGCAGCAGTGCCGGTTCGCAAAATGTATCGCTGTGGGTGAGATTGGATTAGACTATTACTGGGATGAACCTGACCGGGATATACAGAAGAAGTGGTTCCTGCGGCAGCTGGATCTGGCAAGGGAATGCAAGAAACCTGTGATCATTCACTCCAGGGATGCGGCGAAGGACACGGTGGATATCATGACGTCTGAAAAGTGCCGGGAAATCGGCGGTGTGGTCCATTGCTTTTCATACACAAAGGAGACGGCCAAGACCTTTCTTGATATGGGATTCTACATTGGCATCGGCGGTGTGCTGACTTTTAAAAATGCCAGAAAGCTGGTGGAGGTAGCAGAATATGTCCCCATAGAGCGTATTGTGCTTGAGACGGACTGCCCCTATTTGGCACCGGTGCCTTATCGGGGGAAGAGGAACAGTTCACTGTATATCCCTTATGTTATTACTGCGCTGGCGCAGATAAAAGGCATCACGGAGGAGGAGGTACGGCAGGCCACGTGGGAAAACGCCCATAGGTTATACCGGATCAGCGATAAGCAGGAATGAAATTGACAGATTGCGGAAATGCAGCGGCTGTCCAGGCTGGATAGCTGGGCAGCCGGCAGTCTGAGGGAATGAACTTTCTCGGGACATTATTCCGGGCGGATTGTGTATGTATCCAAAATATCCATTATTTTTTCAGTGTTCACATTGCCGTTCAGCACATCCCCGTTGGGTGAAAAGCAGATTGTCCTCACATCTTCAGGGTCTTCCTCATAGGGGTCAGTATATTCTTCCTGGTCGTTAAAATATTCGGCCAGGTATTTTTTTGCATTTCCGCTGGGGAATATAATATTTCCTGAAGACACCGTAATTCCCATTTGGGTAAATTCGCTGAGAATCTCCCTTGTTTTTTCGTTATATGGATTCGTGTCGTCAACGCTTACAAGCCAGGCAGGGTGCATTTGTATTCTGATGCCGGTTGATTGTATGCATTCTGCAAAGTATTTGACAGGCTCAAGGGGGATGGATTCCTGATGAAATGCGTCAACTGACAGGAGGATGTTACACACGCCGTTTTCGGCCAGCATGAGTGCCACTTCTTTTATACGGTCCTTATCCTTACTGAAAAAACCGTTTGTAATCAAATCCCTTTTTGGAATAGCCATTTCTTTTGCAGCTTTGTGTATTTTACAAACTGTTCCGGGATAAAGCAATGGTTCTCCGCCAAAAGTCATCAAAGATTCAATTTTATAATTTTTGCATATTTCGTAGACTGCATTTGCAGCGATATCACCATCCATGTGTTCTCCGGATGCAATATGCTCACCTTCGGAACAGTGCTTACATCTCCCCGTACATGCCATAGTTACAACAAATTCTATACGGTTTACATTTTTTAAATATGGATTCCTCATGAATACTCTCCCTCTGCTGTGTTTAATAAATCAATCAATTTGCTGCCCATAATGTTTCTTTCTGCTCATTTTGGCTAATGATTTTGAGGTTTCGGTTCAGGCAGTCCTTCCTAGTACATCGTTGCATTAATTCTTGAGTAATCAGCACTCGCTGTTCACGCCATCGCCGCGTTGTCGTCAGTCAACGATGCCACCGCATCGCCTCCTTCCTCCGCCTTACGCTGACGCAAACATCTAGCACCGATTTACTTCAAGATTAACGCAATGCTGTACTAGAAATGAAATGGTATTTTTGCAATTTTACGGGGATCCTAAAGCATCTCTTAATATACTAATTGTACCAGAACCGTTTATGGCAATCAAGGCGGAATCGGTTCCTGCCTTCAGTTGTTACAAAGTCAGTTCCTGCATGTAAGCTCCTTGACAAAGATTTTAGGGTCTGCTATAGTAAAAAACAGAAAATATTAAGGTTTTAGACGTGAGACAGGAGGTTCCCCATGTAATGCTATATTCCGGCAAATAAATACGAATTATGACCGCAGGCACTGGCTGGTATGAGTATATGGCAGTGGCTGGCATTTTGTGTTTAGATAAATTGGAATATCAGAGCAGCAGGGAGTTTCTTGGAAGAGAAAAATATTATGATGATATCGTTGGATGGCTGATTGATGCCATCAGAAGCGGTGTCATTGTTTGTGTATGCTGTGGAAGATATTTCTTCACAGCTTTTTTTGTGCCAGTGTACTGACCAGGAAGTGTGAAAGCGTATGGAAAGGGATGATATTACATGGAGCAGATTTATAAGTATCCGAGAACCAGACATCTGGAGGGTTCCAGGGAACAGTTGGGTGATGAGGATTTAAAATGTGTAAAGTATGATGAAATAAGAGGGAAATATTTAGTTCTCGAGGAGAAAGTGGACGGCGCGAACTGCGGCGTCAGCTTCAGCGGAGATGGGAAAATGTTCCTGCAGAGCCGCGGGCATTTCCTCAACGGCGGGTACGGGGAGCGTCAGTTTGACTTGTTTAAACTCTGGGCGGGTTGCATTGAAGACAGGCTTCGCCGGGTATTGGGAGACAGATATGTTATGTATGGCGAATGGCTGTATGCAAAACACACTGTATTTTATGACAGGCTGCCCCATTATTTTATGGAGTTTGATATTTTTGATAAAAAGGAAGAACGTTTTTTTTCTACCGAAAAGCGCAGGGAGTTTTTGAGCGAAGTGCCTTTTATACGGTCTGTCCGTGTGCTGACGGAAGGGTACTGCGAGGAATTGGGGCCCATTGAAAAGTGGATAGGGCCCAGCCTCTTTATTTCCGGCGACGCGGAGCGGAGCTTCCGTGCACAGTGCCAAAAGGGCAGGGCGGATGTGGGGTTGGCCGTCCGCCAGACAGACCTGACGGGGATTATGGAAGGAATTTATATTAAGGTAGAAGAGGGCGATTATGTGACAGACCGCCTGAAGTTTGTCCGGGGGTCTTTTCTGAACACGATCCTGGACTCGGAAAGCCATTGGGTGAACCGACCCATTGTGGCTAATTGCCTGGCTGACGGGGTTGACTTGTTTGATGTCTTTTGAAGGAAGAAGCAAAAAGTGATAACAGCCGGGAACCCTTTGGAAGAATGCAGCAGCCAGGTATGGACAACATACTCTGGCATAAAGAGAGGAGGAGATGGCTATGGAAGTGTTAAAGGAAATCCGGGAAAGTGGATTTTCACTGGACTGGCTTACAGAACACTATCCCGGATTATCTGATTTAAAAAGTGTCCCCCAGAACCCGGAATACCATGGGGAAGGGGATGTATACAGCCATACCGCAATGGTATGTGAGAAGCTTACCGGATCTTCCCGGTGGGCGGAGCTGGGGAGCGAAGAGCAGGAGATTTTGTTTCTGGCAGCGGCGTTCCATGATATCGGGAAAGCGGTCTGCACGAAACAGGAGGATGGGCGGTGGGTGTCGCCCAGGCATACCATTGTCGGTGAAAAGGTGTTTCGAAGGCTGGCATATCGGGAGGCAACCCGGTTTGGCCTGACTTTTCGGCAGAGGGAAACGGTGGCAAAGCTGATCCGCTTTCATGGACTGCCTGTGTGGTTTTGGAAGAAGGCCAGGCCGGAGTATGATCTGCTGAAAGCCGCCGAAAGCATCCCCTTGCGGCTCTTATATCTGCTCTCAAAGGCAGATGTGCAGGGGAGGATCGTAAGAGAGCCGGGACAATTGGAGGACAATGTGGAACTTTTTGCAGATTATGTGAAAGAGCTGAAAATTTGGGACAACCCATATACGTTTGCGAATTCCTACACAAGATGCGAATACTTCCACAGAGAGGGATTATGGCAGGAGGCAAAATTGTATGACGATACGGAATTTGATGTTTATTTGATGTCCGGACTGCCTCTGTCCGGAAAAGACACCTGGATCGGGGAAAACGGAAAAGGCATCCCCGTAATATCTCTTGACAGCATCCGTGAAGAGATGGGGGTGTCTCCGGCCAAGGACTCCGGCAGGGTAGTTCAGGCTGCCATGGAACGGGCAAAGGAGCATTTGCGGAGAAAGGAACCTTTTATCTGGAATGCCACCAATATCATCCGGGAAACCAGGCAGAAGCTGGTGAAACTCTTTGCCGGCTATGGCGCAAGAGTGCATATCCTTTATTTGGAAGTGTCTTACCTGGAATTGTTGGAAAGAAACAGGAAGCGGGATCGGTATATCCCGGTGAATGTTCTGGAAGAGATGATCCGTAAGCTGGAGATCCCGGAACCCTGGGAAGCGTATGAAGTGAAGAATAAGCTGGCAGAAACCTGAGGAATGCGGATGTGATCCCATATATATGTAAAAATGGTCTGTAATGGGATCACATAAAGCAGAAAATCAGGAGAACGGGATACAAAAAGTATTTGCGTGCGCACGCATATGGTGATATAATATCTCCCGTTGGTGGAAAGCAGGCTGAAAAATCATGCTGATGCATTGTTTTTTCAATCGGCAATTTGAGCCGGAGATTGCTTTGGTTGCAGTGGGAAATTTGTGGTGCACCGCAGTAAGCAGCTTTGGCATGGGGGGATTTTATGAAAATATTGAAATGGCTTTCGGTGGCAGACCGTTTCCAGAAAATGTACTTGGACAAGCAGCTTGCGCCGTTTGGGATTAACAGCAGTCAGCATATGTTTCTGATTAAAATATGTGAGTTTCCCGGTATTTTGCAGGATTCATTGATGAATATGTTTTATATTCATCCCAGCAATATTGTACGGACCATTGCAGCGCTGGAAAAGCAGGGGATGATCACCCGGGTTCCCAATGACCAGGACAGGAGGACGTGCAAACTGTATCCCACAGACCGGGCCCTGTCTGTATACGAAGAGATACGGGCAGCCTGCCGGAAAACGGAGGATGTTTTGCTGCAGGGTATGAGTGATACGGATAAAAGCCGTTTTCTGGAGCTGCTGATGCAGGCCGGAGGGAACATTACGGCAGAATTACACATAGAGAGGAAGGAGGAGGAATTTAATGAATGAAAATCCTCTGGGATATGAGAAAATATCAAAATTGTTGAAAAACTTCGCCATACCCAGTATTATGGCGATGCTGATCAGTTCCCTTTACAATATTGTGGATCAGATCTTTATCGGGCAGGGCGTGGGATATCTGGGAAATGCGGCAACCAATGTCTCTTATCCGTTTTCTACCATTTGCCTGGCGATTGCGCTGCTGATCGGAATCGGCAGCGCTTCCCGTTTTTCCCTTTATCTGGGAAACAAGGAGCCGGAAGCGGCGGCCAGGGCAGCCGGAAGCGGATTAAGCCTGATGGTGATTTCAGGGATTGTCTATCTGGTCATCGGTGAAAGCCTGCTGCCGCAGTTTTTGAAATTGTTCGGAGCTACTACCGATGTGTTTCCCTATGCCAGGCAGTATGCCGGTGTCACCCTGGTGGGAATGCCTTTTCTGATCATAACAAATGGCATGAGCAATCTGATCCGGGCAGACGGCAGTCCCAGATATTCCATGGCTTGTATGGTGATAGGCGCCGTGGCCAATACCATCCTTGACCCCATATTTATTTTTGTCTTTCACTGGGGGATGTTCGGGGCGGCTCTGGCAACCATCCTGGGTCAGATTTTGTCCTTTGCTTTTGCAGTGCGCTATTTATGGCATTTCAAAACCATTCGTCTGGAAAAAAGCTGCTTCCGGCTGAAGGTCAGTGAGTGCCTGAAAACCTGCAGCATGGGGGCCAGCAGCAGTGTAAACCAGATTGCCATTACCCTTGTGCAGATCATACTGTTTAATTCCCTTACCTTTTATGGGGCGAAAACAGCTTACGGCTCCGATATCCCATTGGCTGCCTGCGGGATTGTAATGAAAACCAATGCCATTATCCTGGCCATTGTGATCGGGATATCACAGGGGGTTCAGCCTATTATAGGGTTTAACTATGGGGCCAGACAGTATTCCCGCGTGAGGGAAGCGTATTTGCTTGCCATAAAGTGGAACATGGTAGTTTCAGCCGTGGGTTTCTGTTTACTGCAGTGTTTCCCGCAGCAGATTATTTCCCTGTTTGGGGACGGGGATAAGCTGTACCTTGAGTTCGCAGTTCTGTTTATGCGCATTTACCTCTTTATGGTGCTGGTAAACGGAGTGCAGCTGCTTTCCTCCAGCTTCTTTACCGCCATAGGGAAAGCCATGAAAGGAGCTCTGTTAGCGCTGACGAGACAGGTGTTTTTCCTGATTCCGCTGATTCTGGTGCTTCCGCTGGGGTTTGGGATCATGGGGGTACTGTACGCGGGGCCCATTGCCGATTTTGCGGCCTTTGTTCTCTCTGTCCTGTTGGTGAGCAGGGAATTGAGAAGACAGAAAATGCTTTCACAGAATGCTCAGGGGGCAGTGCTTGCCGAAACGGATTAACATAAAGGAAACAGGTCAATATCTATTAAGACATGCTGACGCTTTGCGTGATATTATAAATACAGATCTGAAATCTGCAGAAGCAGGGAGAGTATGCCAATGGATGAAAGTAATATCATTAAAAAGGTCACAGACTATATTGAAGCGCATTTGGGCGAAGATTTACCCTTAGATAAAATTGCAGAGCATCTGAACTATTCAAAATACCATATTGCAAGGACATTTGCCCGGGAGACGGGAAGTACTGTCTACAAATATATTCAGGGACGGAGGCTGACCCTGGCGGCCCGGAAACTTGTGGAGACGGAAGTTCCCATAATCGATATCGCGGGGGAAGCACACTATGGTTCCCAGCAGGCATTCACCCTGGCTTTTCAGCGCCTTTATCTCGATACACCCCAGGCCTATAGGAAAAAGGGGATTTTTGAACCTTTGCAGCCGGTGATTCCTATGGAGGAAAAAGCATATCCTTTGGCAGGCATATGTGGAATACGCGCAGGAAGCGGCTTTGGGGATTTTTCATTTATTATGGATGCCCAGGTAAAACCGAAAACTGCGGGAGCAGTGGGCAGGTCCGGGATGTACGTTCAAAACGTCTTTTCAGGGCAGATCAGGGGAGGTGCGGCGGCATGAACACGATTCCTTATGTCATCGAGCAGACAAGCCGCGGAGAGAGGAGCTACGATATCTTTTCCAGGCTCTTATCCGACCGCATCGTGTTTCTGGGGGAGGAAGTAAGCAATACTTCCGCGGGCCTGATCACTGCCCAGCTGCTCTTTCTGGAAGCTCAGGATCCGGAGAAGGATATACAGCTGTACATCAACAGTCCGGGAGGTTCCGTCACGGCAGGGTTTGCCATTTATGATACCATGCAATATATCAAATGCGATGTATCCACCATCTGCATCGGACTTGCCGCCAGCTTCGGCGCGTTTCTGCTGGCGGGCGGGGCAAAGGGAAAACGGATGGCCCTTCCCAACGCGGAGATCATGATACATCAGCCTGCCATCCATGGCAATGGGGTTCAGGGACAGGCTACGGATATTAAAATCGTGTCGGACCATATGCTGAAGAACAGGCAGCGTCTGAACCGGATCCTTGCGGAGAACACGGGAAAGCCTGTGGATGCCATTGAGTTCGAATAGTAAACAGAGAGCCGGGAAGCCGCATAAACAGCGGACTTTCCGGCTTTTGAAGTGGGGCGTGATACCTTTTTGATACCTATTTAGTAATTTCGATAATACGCTTTGCAAAGTCACTAAACGTATCATTAAAATCATCACGGCTTTTTTTCATATTTGCCCATACCTTTCCGGACTGTTCGATTTGCTCTTGAGTTAATAAAAATACTGGAGTGGTATGTGTTTGAGATTGGGCAATCAAACTGTTGAAGTCTGCAATATTAATAAGGTTATAATCTTCACTACAATATTGCCTTAAATTTGGTGCAATCATATTATTTTTTTGCAAAACAGGCACAAGTTTTTGAGAAACTAAATTATTTATATCTGTTATCCATTCTGAAAATGCTTTTACAGGTGACCCATTTCTTGGTCTATAACGTTGTTGTATAGTGCCAATAAATTTTGGAGAATCTTGTTTCATTTTGTATGTAGCATTTTTAAATATATCATTATTTTTTAAATTTTGATATGTGCCATTCCATTTAGGAAATACTTTTGTGAGTGATTCGATAGCCATATAGCAGAAATAATCAGGGGCACATGGAATAATAAAGTAATCACTTTCCATTAAAATATTAGCATTTGTTGCAGATATGCTTGGACTCATGTCCAATAATATATAGTCTAAAGCATATTCTTCAGCAGTTAATAAAAGTAGATTTCGCAATGCACCAGGCACGTTCCCGAACATAACCATAGAACCTGCTAAGTTTTCAGCAATGTTATAAGTGGCATCATATTCAGAAAAATCAATGTGACAGGGTAGTAGTAAAAGATTTTCGTTATCATCAAATTTATAGCAAACAGACGGTCTTAATGGTTCTGGCTTATTATCAAAGACTGGTGACAGGGCTTCTTTTAGATTATGACCATTCTTTCTGTAAAAATTTGATAACTTATTTTCTTTATCGGAATTAAGGCATAAACCAGTTAAATTACATTGCGGGTCAGTGTCAACGATTAAAGTTTTATATCCCAATTCTGCTAATTTCCACCCTAAATGAAAAGTAGTAGTAGTTTTACTAACACCGCCTTTGTTATTAACTCAACTTTCCCAGCAGATATTTCTAAATAACTCCTGTATAAATGCGGCTTGAGAGCTCATCCAATCGGTTACTTTA